>Ga0126369_10002620_pt1 | contig 12873 bp, 14 predicted proteins | sample PanSoiMetaPlot_1_FD_109646 | JGI IMG/M metagenome (GOLD analysis project Ga0126369, IMG submission 109646) | Tropical forest soil microbial communities from Panama - MetaG Plot_1 | ecosystem: Environmental > Terrestrial > Soil > Tropical forest > Bulk soil | place: Panama | collected 2016-02-17 | reverse complement strand
TGAGCAGCGGGGCAGAGGCGTATGTCACTCCAGCCGGGAATGGACGAATCGGCGTCGCTTGTCTTTGGGAAGAGGGCCAGGCCACGCAGCCGGTCTCGGTGAGGATGATGTTGCGTCGATTCCCAGCGCTGGAGAGCAAGCTGAAGAGCGCCGATGCGGACTCCATCCCGATCGGAGCCGGTCCGCTGGCTCGCCGCGCCATCGGGCTGATTTCAGATCGTTTCGCTCTGCTGGGCGATGCCGCCGGGTATGTGGATGCGATCACCGGAGAGGGATTGTCGCTCGCATTCTCCGCGGCGGCCACACTTGGAGCGCTGTTGCCCCAAGCGCTGAAGCAGCGCGCGACCCGAAAGTCTCTGCTACCGTATGAATCGGACTGCGCGCGTCGATTTCGCCACTATGCGATCGTAGCCCACTCGGTGCTTGCGTTGGCGCGACGACCGGCGCTGAGACGGTATTTGTTACATCAGCTTGCAGCTCATCCGCGCGCCTTTGAACGGCTGGTGGCCTGGGGCTCCCTGTAACGTTTGGAAATGCAGTTAGAGGCGGACGTTGAACCAGGCGGAACCGACTCTCGCATCCTTGTTGTGATTCTTGCCGGCGAAGTTCTGGAAAGCGGCCATCGCCCCGATGTCCAACCGATTCGTAATCGAGATCAAAAGCCCTCCCCCAAGTGGAACGACGTACGCATCCAGAAACCCGGGCGCGGTGGCTCCATAAATCGCCGGGCCACTTTCAAGCGGTGCCGCAAATCCAGATTGCACGAACAGGGCGAGCGGCGAAAAGACCTGAACCTGCAGTTGCACGGGAATGTCGACGCGTTCCTTGCCGTAGGTCAGCCCGCTCAAGAGCCCGGCGACTGCGATCGTTGCATTCCGATTGATGACACCGAGGTAAAACCGGGGCTTGAACGTCAGCGCCAAGGGACCCAGCACCAGACGTCCGTTGAGACCATAGTGCACGCCCGCCATGACCGGACTGAAACTGCTGAAATCAATGCCGCCGACGAGCGCGAATTGAGTGTGCGACTTTGGCCCCCCCAGCAAAAACAACGCTTCCGCGGCGATGTCATTGTAGAGACTGAACGGGGGATTGCTGCAGCCATTGAAACAAAGGCCCAAGGAGTGCGTCACGCCCACCGACAGAAGATCATCGATTCCGTAATAGACCGAGGGGGCGAAGAAGAACGGCTTTCCGACCTCGTCCTTGCTCAGATTCATGTATCCAAGGGCGGAGACCTCGATCATTCCCTTGGAAAGCGTCCACGGTCGATAAATCAGCTCGCTGGGGTAATTGCTCTTGGTGTACCCGGTATAAGCGTCTTCAACGGTATCCTCGACGGGTTGAGCAAGCGACCACCCAGATCCCACCGCAAACGCCACAACGGTGCACCAGCGAACCATTCGGTTTTTCATCGGCGTGGTTTTCCGCTTCGGGCTTTTGTGTTTGCGCAGCCCGGGGCAGGCAGAAAGAATATCAACTTCCTTCGAACCGCCAAATCGGCGTTTTGGAGCCAAAAATGAGCAAACCCGCTGTGATTATCAATGCCGATGACCTGGGTTACGACCCCGGGATCACCGACGGGATTGTCGCGTCTATGCGAAATGGCATCGTCTGCTCCACCACCCTCCTTGTGAATACATCGTACAGCACGAGGGCGGCTGCCCAGGCCACGGGGGTCGCCGTCGGGCTTCACCTCAATCTGGCGAGGTATGTTCCTGTTTCACCTCGATTTCCTGTTTCATTTCTCGTAGACGGTGAATTTTCTGAATCACTTGCGCCGAGCTTGCCGGCCGAGGCGGTGGAGACCGAAACGTTGGCGCAATTGGACCGGGCAAGCGAGTTGCTCCATCGTGAACCGACCCACATTGACGTCCATAAGCATCTACACCGGCACCCAGAGGTGTTGGCCGGGGTGATTGCGGCGGCGCGCATTCGCGGACTTCCGGTCCGGTCGATCGATCCCGAAATGCGGTCCGTGCTACGTCAAAACGGCGTGGCCAGCACCGATCACTTCATCGGCGATGCCGGGGTCCAGCCTTACTGGACGCTGCACCGTTTGGAGGCAGCTCTCAAAGCCTTGCCGAATGGGGTGACGGAATTGATGTGCCACCCCGGGCATGCTCCACAACAAGTGCGTAGCTCCTATGCGGCGCAGCGGGAGATCGAGCTAGAGACGTTTACCAGCGAGAAAGCCCGTGAGCTGGTGAGCAAGCTGGGCGTCGAGTTGATGACTTTCGAGACAATCCGCAAACGTCTTCGGTAACCCCGGTCGCCGCTTTACGGCAGAGGTTGCCCGTGGCACAAAGTCCACATGCCGACCCAACCCTCGAGATCCCTCGAAACCTTTGCCAACCCGGCGCCTCAGCGCGACTACGAAATCTCGTTCGACTGCCCCGAGTTCACCTGCCTCTGCCCGCTGACCGGTCAACCGGACTTTGCGACGATCAAGATTCGTTATGTGCCCGACCAGCGCTGCGTGGAATTGAAAAGCCTCAAGTTGTACCTGTGGTCCTATCGGAACGAAGGCGCGTTCCATGAAGCCGTGACCAACCGCATTCTCGACGATTTGGTCGCTGCCGTCGCTCCTCGACGCGCCGTCGTGGAAGGTCATTTTATGGTTCGCGGCGGAATCAGCACCGTGGTGACGGCGTCGCACGACAAAGCGCGCCGGTCCTAACGGCAGCGCTAACGGGCCGTGTCGCTTTTTTTGAAAGCGTCATCGGCTCGTCTTTGCGCGTCGTTCTCGATGTCCTTTGCCTTGATCCTGACGTTCTCGAGAGCTCGCGCGGGCGGTTCTTGCCCGACTTTGGAGGCCCCTTGATTGAGAAACATGTAGAGGGCGGCGCATACCGCTCCTAGGCCCAGTATCGCGACTAGAATTCGTCCCATCTCGCCTCTCCGAAACTCTATCTCCGTTGGCGAGCGGCGGAAAAACACCTACACCCAGATTGCCTTGGGAATCCAATTCCAGTGTTCCCCTCGAATCTCCGGATTGAACGGGCAAATCATTGGCAGCGAACCTCTGCGCTGCACCCGCGTGCCGTTGCGCAGGTCGGCAAGAAGCGCCTTCGGAACCATGCTCTCCCAGAGCCGCACTTTTGCCAAGGACTCCGCCGCCGCGGTTTGCTGCGCCGCCTGCACCAGCGCCGCAAGCGCTGCCGAAGAACCCGCGCGTAGCTGCGAAATGAGCAGCTCCCGCTTATTGAAGTCGACCGCCCATAGGGCGACACCGTCTGTGTGAAGAGCGCCCCGATGCGTGAGTGAATGATTGCCGAAACGCCGCGCATAGAAGCGCTCGCGTTCAATTCCCCAGTCGAACTGTGCCGTGGTTGGCCAGACGAAAAACGCCGCTTGCGGCCAGGGAATCTTTTCGAGACATTCGGCCGCCGCACGATCATCGAGCGCTGCGGTTTCGGGGGCGGACGCGTGGTTCACGGGTGGGAAAAGCCAATCCCAGGCGGCAGTGGCGACGAAGCCGGAGCGCTCATAGAGAGACGCGCCGACGTCGGAAAATAGGATCGCCGCTTGGGCGTGGCAATCGCTCGCCTTGAGCTTGTCGATCAACAAACTCATCATCACGCTCGCGTGCCCGCGGCCGCGAAGTCTCGGCTCTGTAAATACACTTGCCACCGCATGGCAGTTTCCCTTCAAGGGCTCGTCTTCCGAACGGGTGACGCTCAGCATCCGGTAGGTCTCACACGAGCTCAGCACCAAGCCCGAGTCGTCGCAGAGCAGCCAACTGGATAGCGCCGAGCGAGACCAGGGATGCTCACGCAGCACCCGTTCGCGTTCGCAATACTGATCGACGTCTAGCCCTGAACCCCACGCAAGGTAGGTAACCCGATCGCGCGCCGTGCGTTGATCCTCCGTTGCGGGGACCAGCTCAACTCCGATGGGCATCAACGAGAGACTACTCCCCAATCAACAATTCAGGGAGCGTGGACTCTTGCGAAAGTAGTGCCGCGCGCAGTGGGGGTGGCTACGGGTCGCCCTGGTCCGAGGGCAACGGTCGCTGGCGCAGCACGAGGAGCAACCATCGCATAAGGCCCAGGTTGAACGAACGTTGACCTGGGCTGAGGCGCTGGAGCAATGAATCGTGCGCTAGGAGCGTTGGAGTGGAACTGCGGTGCGGCACTTTGAGGCGCTAGATGTCCCGCAGGAGGCGAGACGTGTAATGGCGCGGGTTGCGCACCCCAGCCCGTCTGCACACGAGGAACCTGCGCGGAAGGTGGCGCTTGGGTAGACGTTCCCGCCACCGGAGCAGGTAAATTTACCGCGCGGCCAGCAGACCAGTTCGGAGCGGGCGTGCCAATCGTCCTGCCGACGGGCGCCGATACCACGGTCGGCACACTGGCACGAACCGGCTGCACCGCACCAGGCTTGGGCGGGACGAGCGCTACCGGATGGATGGGTTGACCGACGGCCGCGGCGACTTGGCCGGCGGGCGGCCCCGCGTACCACCTGGCGCCTCCATAGGCCACTTCATTGTGAATGGGCACGGTGGCCCCAAAATGAACGACGATCCGGTCGCGTGGTACCGCGTGGTGATAGAAGTCGCGCGCCAAGAAGTGCCGTGTCGGAACAAAGCACCACGCGGGGTAGTAATTGTCACTGACGATGTGCGCTCCGACGGGAGCCAGTGGCGCCCACCCGATGTATCCATCGCCGTAGCGCCAATCTACCCAAGCCGGAGCCCAGACCGTGTCTGGAACCCAAACCCATCCGAACTCGGAATCCGACAGCCAGCGTCCATAGTGAAACGGTGCCCAACCCCACTCGTAGTCGCTCTCAAAGGACCAGCCGTAATCGGTATAGACCCAGTGGCCGCCAGTGACGTAAGGCCGAAAATCAATGCCCACCACTGAAACGCGTGGGCGCCACACACGTCCGTAGGGTCCCATGTACAACCAATCGCCGTAGGGCGTTAGCGAGTCGTAGAAGACCCCCAAAGAAATCCCGACCTCGGCCGAAGCTGGAGCCGGAGCGACGCAGAGGGTGCCGAACGCCAAGATGGCGGCGCTGCACAAGCGGAGAATTGAGCTAAGGAACGCTTTCCACGGTTTCATGTTTCGTCCACCGATCCCTTCCGAAGTCAATTGTTCAGACGGCCGATCGCCGCAAATATTTGATGGCGTCTGGCGCGCTACTTTGGCCGCCAAAAGCGACGGCAATCGAGGGTGCGGCATGCTAAACGACCAGGCATGCGCAAAGTACGCACAGTCTCGCTTCTCCCTGGCGACGGGATCGGGCCGGAGGTGGTCCGAGCGACTGTCAGAGTCCTGGAAGCGATGAAAACACCTGTGACCTTTGAGATCTGCGACATCGGCGCCGAGGCGGTGAACAAATACGGAACCAACGTCCCACGTGAAACCCTTGAGTCGATAATACGCAACGGCGTGGCACTGAAGGGGCCGACCGGCACGGGCATTGGTTCGGGTCCGGCCTCCGCGAATGTCGCCTTGCGCAAGCAGTTGGATTTGTACGCCAACCTACGTCCCGTGAAATCCCTACGAGGGGTCAAGACTCGCTACGAGGGCGTGGATCTGATCGTGGTCCGCGAAAACACCGAGGACCTCTACGCGGGGCTCGAGCATGTCGTCGTCCCAGGCGTCGTCGAAAGCCTGAAAATCATAACTGAACGAGCCTCGCTGAGAATTGCGCGGTTCGCCTTCGAGCTCGCAGTCAAGCAGTCGCGCAAGAAAGTCACCGCGGTACACAAGGCGAACATCATGAAGCTGTCGGACGGGCTTTTCCTCGATTCTTGCCGGCGCGTTGCGCGCGAATACCCGAGCATTGTCTACGACGAAGTGATCGTCGACAACCTGTGTATGCAGCTGGTGAAGGACCCGGGACAGTATGACGTGCTCCTGCTGGAGAACCTCTATGGCGACATCGTGTCCGATCTCTGCGCCGGGCTGGTTGGCGGTTTGGGCGTGGTTCCGGGGGCTAACCTCGGCGAGCGCTGTGCCATTTTTGAAGCCGTCCACGGAACGGCCCCGGACATCGCGGGCAAAGGCCTCGCCAATCCCACGGCCCTGATGATGTCCGCGGTGATGATGTTGCGATGGATTGATCTGAGTGCCGAAGCGGATCGCCTCGATTCCGCAATCCAAAGGATCTACGCGGAGGGAACGAGCCGGACTCGGGATCTGGGCGGCACTGCAACCACCGCGGAGTTCACCCAAGCCATCATCTCGGCCCTTTGATCTTCGCCACCTTGCGCTCCTCAAGGAAGGTGCGGACTCGTCGGCATTGGTCTCCCTGAAGAACCAGCGCGCCGTCCTCGATCGACCCGCCGCAACCCAATTGCTGTTTGAGATCGCGAAGCCATTGGAGGAGCTCGCCTTCCGCGAGAGCCAGCTGATCGATGATGGTGACCTCTTTACCCGCCCTGCCCTTCCTTTCGAGCCGGATGACAGCCTTCGCCGGAGCCGAACTGGAAGCCCTCGCCTCTGGAATCTCCCCTCTGGGCAACTCACGGCGCCTGTCAGCGAGGCTTCGGAACGCGTCGTTGAATGGCGCCTCGGGCCGCAGAGCGGGAGGCTTCGCCGTCTTCATGGTTGCCCGGTTGATTGGGAGGGCGGAAGCGCGGCAAACGCGGGCGAATCAGGATTGGCACCGGTGAGGGCCATCGCGAGCAGGAAGGAAGGGAGCGCCGCTGCCTCCTTGCCGTTGATCAACACCAAGGGTGTTCCTTGCGGAGAAAAGAGCATCGCGTACGCGATGTCCTCGCTCAGCTTTCGATTGGTCTCAGGGCTGGCCAAGCACGCCTCCAGATCCGCTCGTTTCATCGATCCCGAAGAGGCGATTTCGACGATGCTGCGCGGAGTCAACGACTCCTGTTCGGCGAATAACTTCTCGCGAAGCTCCCAGAAGTCCGGCGCGTTCTCGAGGCAGATTTGAGCCTTCGCCCCCATGCACCGGATTCCGGTTCCGTCGGACCCCCTTACCGCGGGGTTGCAAGTGGCGTCGAGCGGGAAGTTGCGCGCCTCGACGGAAATTCTGTCCGAGGGGACGACGGTCGCGATTTGCTTCATCACCTGCAACAGAGCAGCGCAGTGGCCACAGCGGATATCGGTGAACTCGACAAACTTGACCGGAGCGGTTGCCGGACCGAGCCGACGGCGGACCGGGAAGTTGCTCAATTCTGGCGCCGGCGACCGGCGATAGGTCGCCAGCGAGTTGCTCACGGCCTGTTGCTCCAACTCCGGCAGTCCTCCCAAGTACGCCTTCAAGGCATCGCTGTTTCCATCGGTCGCGGAGGAGGAGCGCACTCTCTCGATTCGAGTGAGCTGCGTTTGCGCACGCGGTGTAGCCAGCCCGGGACCCAATAGGACGAAGTACGCCGCCAGCGCTGGGGCAACGCTCCACGCCGCCGCTGGCCAGAACTCCTGCTTGATGTTCCCAACCGGGTCGGGCAGCAGCTTCCAGGCGATCAAGCCGAACAGCACCACGAGCGCGATGGTTCCGAGACACGTCAGGCAGAGGGCTCCGCCGCGAACGGTTTGGACCGCCAAAACCAAGCACACCAAGAGTCCGATCGCCGCGACGAGCCGAATCGCCGCCGTCGGCAAACGTATCGAGGCACCGGACAGTGCCCGATACACCAAAAAGCACGACGCGCAGAACGCGGTCAACGCCCAGACCTCGCCCAGTCCCGCGACGGGCAGGCCGGCTAAGCTATGAATGTGACTGGCAAATTCGGAGTTCCACACGGCCTCGCAATTGACGGTCTGGTTGAGGTTGCATACCGAGTTTCCGCCCGAGCGCACCACCACCAGCTCCATCCACTGAAAGAGCGCCAGAAGTGCTAGAGCGACGCTGGTGGCCAGCAACAACACGGGAGTAAGGGCGGAGAGCTGGCGAACTTCGCCTTTTTGCTTCGTGGTCATGAGGGGCGCGGGCGCCGTACGGCAAACGCGGTGTTCTGTGTAGGTTGGCGGGGCAAAGGCTACCACTTATATAGCCCGTTCGGATGGAACTGCTCGCCTTGCATGCGTTTCATGAGAGGTTCGGTGCCCGATTCGGCGCGTGGAATGGACGAGAAGTCGTCGAGGACTTCGGCGCTCCGGCCACGGAATACGCCGCCTGCCACTCGAGCGTCGCGCTCTTCGATCTGAGTCACCGAGAAATTCTTCGCGTCGTCGGCAAAGATCGCGTGTCCTTTCTGCAAGGAATGGTCACCAACGACGTGGAGAGCCTCCCGGTCGGAGATCAGATGTACGCAGCTTTGCTGACTGCGAAGGGCTCGATGGTCTGCGACGCCCGTGTCCTGAAGCGGGAAAACGACGTGCTCCTGGAGTTGGAACCTGGGCAGAGCTCCAAAGCCAAAACGACTTTGGAAAGGTACATCGTCTCGGAGGAGGTCGAGGTTTTTGACGCGAGGGGCGAGTTTGGCGTCCTCGCGCTGGCGGGGCCGCGAACCGAAGAATTGTCCGCTCCGTTTCTGGACTCGGCCGTTCAGGTGCTTCGCGATGATGTACTCGGCCCCTCGGCGCGGCGGCTTTTGATCCCAAGCGAGCGTCTGGGCACTGTCGCCGAACGCCTGTCGAAGTCCCTGGCCAAGTCCAGCGCCCAACCCGCGGGGATGCAGGTCTACGAGGTGGTGCGAGTGGAAAACCGGGTCCCGCGCTATGGCATCGACATGGACGAGCAAACCATTCCGCTCGAGGCCAATCTTCAACGCGCCATCAGCTTCACCAAGGGCTGCTACCTGGGGCAGGAGGTCATTGCCCGCGCGACCTACCGCGGCCACGTCAACCGACTTCTGTGCGGTTTGATAATCGACGGCGAGTTGCCGCTTCCTCGAACCGCATTGCTTCGGGACGGCAAGGCAGTGGGCTTCACCACCTCCGCGGTGCGCACTTTCGAGAGAAGCGCGGTGCTCGCCTTGGGCTATGTTCACCGGGACAGTTCCGCCCCGGGCACGCCTCTGCAGCTCGAGAGCGGCGGCGTCGCTCGCGTGGCCAACTGACAGCAATGGATCTGTACACCCAAATCGCGCAACTGACGGCAGAAGGACGAGCTTTCGTATTGGCCACGGTGATCGATTCGATGGGCTCCACGCCGCAGAAGCCCGGTTCGAAGATGGTGGTTCTGCCGGACGGCGCCATCTTGGGAACCATCGGCGGTGGCGCGATCGAGATGCAAATCGTGGAAGCAGCCCGAGAGCTGTTCCAGGCGGCATCCGAGGTCACTCGAATCCTAGAGACGCACCTTACCCACGACCTCGGAATGTGCTGCGGCGGGAAGATGAAGGTCTTCTTGGAAAAGCACGGCGCGGCGATCAAACTGTGGATCTACGGTGCGGGGCACGTGTCCCGGGAGCTGGCTGCGCTGGCCAAGCGCGTTGGTTTCTGGGTAGGCGTCGTCGACGAGCGGGATCAATGGGCGAATCGCGAGCGTTTTCCCGACGTCGATGAATTGGTGTTGAAGAATCCCGCGGATCACGCGCGCCAGCAGTCGGGCGGTCCCGAATGCTTCTACTGCATCACCACGCACGATCATCCTCTCGATCAAGCGGTGGTGGAAGCGTTGCTGCCCAAGCCGTCGGCATACCTGGGGCTCATCGGCAGTCGCCGCAAGGCGGAGCGATTCAAAATGCGGCTGCTGGCGGCCGGAGCGAACCAAGCCGATTTGGCTCGATTGCGCAGCCCAATGGGCCTGCCGATCTACGCGCTCACCCCCGCGGAGATCGCGGTTTCCATCATGGGCGAGTTGATAGAGTTGCGGCGAAAAGACCAGCCTAGGCGCTAACCCGCGTCAGTCCTCAGGGTCGAATTCCGTGACGCCGCAACAGTCGATAGAAATAGACGCGATCCATTTCGGCCGCGTTCGCTGCTTGAGTCACTTTGCCTTGATGAATTCGCAGCAACGCCTCGAGGTAGCTGCGCTCGAACCGGTCCAAGGCCTTGCGGCGAGCGATCGCGTAGGGCTCCGTACCATCGACTCCGACGTCATCGGACGGTTCTTTGGGCTCGGCGAGCGGCTGTGGCTCCTGGAAGACCAAGCACCGCTCCAAGTAATTGCGGAGCTCACGGACATTTCCGGGCCAAGCCGAGAGGCTCAGGCGATTGATGAACTCTTGGGTTCTCAACGCGGCGGATTGCTGTGCGTCGCTTCCTAACGAGCCGAGGATTTGGTCAACGATCGCCGGGATGTCCTCGGGGCGCTCCCGAAGCGCCGGGATGTGAATCTTCACCACCGCGAGGCGGAAGTACAGGTCGGGTCGGAAGTGTCCCGAGTTCACCGCGGCTCGAAGGTCCTGGTTCGTCGCCGCGATGATTCGCACATTCACCGGCTGGTGGATGTTGGACCCGACTCGGCGAATCTCGCGATTTTCGAGCGCCCGGAGCAACTTCGGCTGCAATTCGCTGGGAAGCTCGCCGATTTCATCCAGAAAGATCGTTCCTCCTGAAGCTTCCTCGAATGCACCAACCCTGCGCGCGCTGGCGCCCGTGAACGCGCCCTTCTCATGGCCGAAAAGTTCGCTCTCCAAAAGGTTGCTCGGAATCGCCGAACAATCGACCACGATGAACGGCCGGTCCCCGCGCGAGCTCAGCTGGTGAATCGCCAAGGCGGCGCGGCTTTTACCCGTGCCTGTTTCTCCTTCGATCAACACGGTTGAATCCGTCGCCGCGGACTTTTCCAGCAAAGCGAAGCAGGTGCGCATGGCCGGCGAAGCACCCACCAGAGAACCGAACGCGGTTCGCTGGCTGAGCGGCAATCGGTTGTTCTCGGTGGTGAAATCAAAGCGGACCACGGCCTTTCCTAGCCGAAGCAGACTGCCGCCACGAACAAATGCCTCGGTGACGCCTACGCCGTCGACGATTGTCCCGTTCAAGCTGTTCAAATCCCGAACCCTGACGCCGTCAGCGGCAATGCGGATCTCGCAGTGGAACCGCGAAACCGTGGGATCGACGATCACGAAATCATTCAGCGGGTGCGAGCCAATTGAGCAATGATCGGAATCGGATTGTCGCCGGGTTCCGCTTGAAGGGCCCTCCACCAGTGTCAACTGAAAGCGACGCACATCCTCGGGATGGATGTTGATCCGGGTCTCCGATACCGGAAGCGTGGTTGCTGGGCTGCGTACGTCGCCCTCGAGGTTTGAAGACACGGAACCGGTCGACTCGGCGTTTGGGGCGGGCGCCCTGGTGGGCTCGGAACTCACGCCGGGAAATTACCCGCAGTTGAGCGAACAGTTCAAACCAAAGCGTAGATTGTTGGGTCTGGAATTTCGGCTTCCAGAAATCCTCGCCGCCGTATTTGGCAACTGTCGCATCGGCCGCAGGCGCGCCCGAGCTGATCGGGATCGTAACAGGACAGGGTGAGGGCGTAGTTGACCCCCAGGGCCACCCCGCGGCGAATGATTTCCGCTTTGGACAGTCCGGACAGCGGCGCATGCACCTGAAATCGGGCGCCCTCGACGCCAGCTCGTGTCGCGAGGTTGGCCATTGCCTCGAAAGCACGGATGAATTCTGGGCGGCAATCCGGATAGCCGCTGTAGTCGACTGCGTTGACCCCGATAAAGATGTCGGTCGAGCCCACCACCTCCGCCAGGCCTAGGGCCAGTGACAAAAAGACGGTGTTTCGGGCTGGTACGTAGGTTGATGGAATGCCCTGGGACCGCATCCGCTCGTCGCGGTCCTTGGGAACTGGGACCTCGCTCGTTAAAGACGACCCCCCGATGGAGCGAAGGTCGACCGTCACAATTCGGAATTCCCTGGCCCCACCCGCTAGCGCCACCTGACGCGCCCTTTCCAACTCCACGCGGTGGCGCTGCCCATAAGACACCCCCAAGCACACGGCACCGAATCCTTCGGACTTTGCGATCGCAAGGCAGGTGGCTGAGTCCACCCCGCCCGACAACAGGACAACCGCGTTCACTTTCTCTTCCCATCGATGGTGTAGCTCAGCATGCATTGGCCGCCACAGGGGTTTCCTGCATCGGGCAGTGTGACATCCGTAAGAATGCCGCAGGCGTGCACCGCGTCGAACCCGGACAATTGCGAGCTCGGAGGAGCCGCTCCTGCATCGGGGCCCGGTATGCCTCCATCGAATAAAACGTCTGTGGCCGGGCAGGTTGAACCCAGTAGCGCATCTTGGCTTGCGCTCAGCAGCGCGACGTGAATGAACTCATCCACATTGATTGAGCCGCACGCCACGTGCTCATTGGTAAAGGTCCGGCCGGCCACCAGGTCGGAGGCAACGTATTGCCCATCGAAAGTTCCGGTCCGGGAACTTCCGAAGCTGGTGATCCAGGCTTGCGTTCCGGGAACCTTGTTGCGCGAAAATGTGGCATCAAACGGGAATCCACCATCTGGCACTTCCGTCAGAGTACAATCGAGGGAGACCGGAGTGGCGATGAAGCTGAAGGTACCCATCACCTCATCGCCTGGAGGTTTTTGGCTACCGGGGCATGCAAGGCAAATGGCTGCCGGCACCAGAATGACAGCGGGTCTCATGCCTCAAATCTACATGAGACCGAGTGCGTGAGTCGCGAGAGCTTGAAAGGTGCCGTTGTTGCGCAAAACTTGACCGATGTTCACGTGCGCCGGGTTGGAGCCGCGCACTCGGTGGTCGAGCTGGGCAATCACCCGACAAGCCGCGAGGGAGGCGGGCACTGCGTCAAAGGCCCTGCACACGGCGTCTTCGAGTCCTGCCATCGGTTCCGGCCTGGTGAGCCCGGAGCCGGCTTCGCGCAACGCCAGCGCCAAAGAGCACAAAAAGGCCAACTCACCCGCCCCGAAACAACTCAAGGTGCCGGCTCCGAGCACGAATTCGTCGGCGCCGATCAGATAGGCCGCTACCCCGCCAGGCGGATGGAGGAAGATCTTCATGTCTCGGCCGGCGAGGGTGCGCAAGCTT
>Ga0126369_10002618_pt1 | contig 12878 bp, 9 predicted proteins | sample PanSoiMetaPlot_1_FD_109646 | JGI IMG/M metagenome (GOLD analysis project Ga0126369, IMG submission 109646) | Tropical forest soil microbial communities from Panama - MetaG Plot_1 | ecosystem: Environmental > Terrestrial > Soil > Tropical forest > Bulk soil | place: Panama | collected 2016-02-17 | reverse complement strand
TCTTATGTTCCACATGACCACAGGTACGCACGCAAGTAGGCATGTCTGTCCTTTCGCTGTTGAAATTTACGTATACAACTCCAGATCGACCTTGGATGATACATCCAACCTATTGTAATTTAAAGAGAATATTTCAATTTGGCGTTTGCTCCCAAACAGTGCAGGAAGCAACAACGATGTGGACAAATGACGCATGGATTGCGAACACCGATTCATGAGTCAAATTCACCGCCAATCAAAAAATTCAAATGAGTCTTAGACTCTATTCTTGTAAGGATGTAATCGCCCAATGGCTCTTCCACCTACCAGCTCCGGAATCCTGAATGTTCTTGCCAACAAAACGTCTGCACAAACGCCAATCTGGCTGATGCGACAGGCCGGCCGATATCTGCCGGAATATCGCGAGATTCGTGCGAAGGCTGGGTCGTTTCTGAACCTGTGTTTCAGTCCAACACTTGCCGCAGAAGTTACACTGCAACCGATACGACGATTCGGCTTTGATGCTGCGATTCTGTTTTCGGACATTCTGGTAGTCCCCTATGCACTTGGACAGAAGTTAACTTTCGAAGCTGGTGAAGGTCCACGATTGTCGCCGGTCATCGCATCGGCTTCCCTGTTAGCTGAGTTGGCCGGCAATATAGATATGAATTCGTTGGCGCCTGTACTCGAGACAGTCGCCACGGTGCGTGCAAAGTTATCGCGTGAAGTGGCGCTGCTTGGTTTTTGCGGTGCACCCTGGACGGTTGCGACTTACATGGTCGCCGGGTGTGGTACTGCGGACCAGGCACCCGCACGCTTATTCGCCTATCGCGACCCGGACGGATTCGAGAAATTGATTGACCTGCTGGTGCGGGCTTCGATTGACTATTTGACAGCGCAATTTCACGCTGGTGTCGATGCAGTGCAGCTTTTCGATACCTGGGCCGGAGTACTGGGAGCGGAGGAATTCAGTCGGTGGTGCATCAAGCCTGGCGGAAGAATCGTTGCCGGCATTCGCGAACGAATACCAGATGCAAGGATAATTGGATTTCCGCGAGGCGCCGGCACGTCCCTGGTGAACTACGTCGATAGCGTGCCGTTCGATGCGATCGGATTGGACTGGATGATCGATCGTAAGTTTGCGCGCAGCGAAATTCAATCACGCCGACCGATACAGGGCAATTTGGATCCGATGGCGCTGCTGGCTGGAGGGGCAGCGCTGGATCGCGAGGTGGATGCTGTACTGTCGTCGTTTTCCGGTAGGCCCTTTATTTTCAATCTCGGTCACGGCATTTTGCCTGAGACGCCGGTGGCTCATGTGGAACAGATGGTTAGCCGTGTTCGAAAATGGCGTCTTTGACAGCTCGGCTAGAGAGCGCAGATGCGCAATGGCTTCCGATGCCAAGGCACGATGGATTCGGGCGACTATCGCAATCGCGACAGTTGCGACCTCGTTGGCGGGGCTCGTGGCGTGGCATCCCTCCAATCTTTATCCATGGCTCAAGGCCTTTCACGTGATGGCGGTGATATCCTGGATGGCCGGAATGTTATACCTTCCTCGTCTCTTCGTTTACCATTGCGGAGCAGAGATAGGCTCGCGCCAATCCGAGACGTTCAAAGTGATGGAACGGCGGCTGCTGCGCGGGATCATCAACCCCGCTATGGTGGTCAGCTGGACGCTTGGGCTGTGGATGGTCTACGATGGTGCTTGGATTTGGGAACACTGGTTGCAGTGCAAGCTGCTTCTTGTCGCCGTACTGTCCGGCCTTCACGGCATGTTGGCGCGTTGGACCCGTGATTTTGCCGCCGACCAGAATCGCCATACCGAGCGATTCTATCGCATCACGAACGAAGTTCCGGCGGTGCTGATGGTTGGGATCATCATCATGGTGGTGATCAAGCCATTTTGATCGATTAAATGGCTTGCAGGGTGCCGGAGCCCTTGCTTTGGGCCCGGACTTTTCCTACATTGGTTCCATCTCACCAAACGCAGGTTGATACTGCTGGCGGCTGCCCGTGAAGGGTCCCAACCGCAGTGTCAAGCCAGAGGCGCTTCGCTTCGGCAACAATCTGCGATTTTTCTCCGTACAACTTGGATCGGCGTTTCGAGTCGGTCGCCCACAGGAATACCCGCATGCGGGAAATGAAACTCCAAGACCTCAAATCCAAATCTCCCGTCGAATTACTTGGCTTTGCGGAGGAACACAGCGTCGAGAACGCATCGACGATGCGCAAGCAGGAGCTGATGTTCGCGATCCTCAAACAGCTCGCCACGAAGGACATCGATATCATCGGCGAGGGTGTGGTGGAAGTGCTGCAGGACGGCTTTGGCTTTCTGCGCGCTCCAGAGGCTAATTATCTGCCAGGTCCCGACGATATTTATGTTTCGCCGTCGCAGATACGCAGGTTCGGATTGCGGACTGGGGACACGATCGAAGGCGAAATCCGAAGCCCAAAGGAAGGCGAACGTTATTTTGCACTTCTGAAGGTCAACACGATCAACTTCGAGGATCCAGAAAAAGCGCGACACAAGATCAATTTCGACAATCTGACGCCGCTCTATCCCGACGAGCGGTTACGCATGGAGCATGAGGATCCGACCAAGAAGGATCTTTCGCCGCGGGTCATCGACATTGTCGCACCGATCGGTAAAGGGCAACGCGCGCTCATCGTATCGCCGCCACGCACCGGCAAGACAGTGTTGCTTCAAAACATCGCGCACGCCATCACGGCGAACCATCCGGAATGCTATTTGATTGTGCTTTTGATCGATGAGCGGCCGGAAGAAGTCACTGACATGCAGCGCTCGGTCCAGGGCGAGGTGATTTCTTCGACCTTCGACGAACCGGCGCAACGCCATGTGCAAGTCGCCGAAATGGTAATCGAGAAAGCCAAGCGGTTGGTAGAACATGGTCGGGATGTGGTGATCCTGCTTGATTCGATTACCAGGCTCGGACGGGCATACAATACGGTGGTGCCGTCATCCGGTAAGGTGCTGACCGGCGGTGTGGACGCTAATGCCTTGCAGCGTCCGAAACGTTTCTTCGGCGCCGCGCGTAACATCGAGGAGGGCGGATCGCTGACGATCATCGCGACCGCGCTGGTCGACACCGGCAGCCGCATGGACGAAGTGATCTTTGAGGAATTCAAGGGAACCGGCAATTCGGAGTTGATCCTCGATCGCAAGGTTGCCGACAAGCGAACCTTCCCGGCGATCGATATAACCCGTTCGGGCACCCGCAAGGAAGAATTGCTCACGCCACCCGATGTGCTCAAGAAGATGTACGTGTTGCGCCGCATCCTCAACCCGATGGGGACGATGGATGCCATCGATTTCCTGCTCGACAAACTGCGAAACACCAAGAGCAATGCGGAATTCTTCGAGTCGATGAACACCTAAGGAATGACTGCGATCCAGATGCAGGATTGACCCGAACGCACCGTTGCATTTCATCCCGCCTTCCTGAAACATCGAAGACCGTTGTAAGATTGTCGTTCTCGGCGGGCGAGAGCCGGCACTCGACTCGGATTCAAATCTTGCTTCAGCCGGGATCAAAAAGGGAGGAGATACGATGAAAAAGTATTTGATTGGAATGGCTGGCGCATTTGCAGGGGTGTGCATCTGCGCCCTGGAGGCCGACGCCCAACAAAATCAGTTTCCGCTGGCGGCGGCCGCGGGTGTGGACAGCAAAGCACGTCAAGTGGCCCCCGCGAACGCTGTTAATCAGGGCCCGTTCGATATGAACACCTGGAAGTACGGCAGTGCGTTTACACCTCCGCCGGGCGCAAAAATATGGAATCCAGCCAAGATCAAGTTGATGTCCGGCGGCAAGCTGGTAGGCGGCACGGTGTCGTCAGGGATCGACCCGAGCACATACTGCGCCATGGCGAATGCTGGATACGACTTCATCTGGACTGAGATGCAGCATGCCAACACGACCTGGGACCAAGTCGCTAAGGCGTGGCGGACCTGCCCGAATGCCAAGGCAGTTCCGGGCGTGCGCGTGCCCTATACGGATGAATTTCAGATACAGCATGCTCTGGATGCCGGCGCGCTGGTCGTGGTAGTTCCGACCGTGGACACCGTGGAGGAGGCAACTGCGGCAAGGGATTGGACGTACTTTCCTCCCCTTGGGAAGCGCAGCCTCGGCGGCGGGTTCGCGTTCGATCCGAACGTCTGGGGTAGCGTACCGGGCGGATATCGCAATACCATCAACGACAACGTTGTTTTGATCCTCATGATCGAAACCCTTGAAGGCCTCAAGAACGCCGACGAAATCGCCAAAGTTCCGGGGGTCCATGCGATTTTTGCCGCCAGCAGCGATCTCGGGAATTTCTCCGGCTACAGGCAGGGCGACCCGGATTATGAGCGGGCCATCAACATCGTGCACGACGCCGCCATCAAGGCCGGAGTGAAGCTGTGCGGTCCATGGGCATGGAAGGAGCGACCTGACTTTACTTGCTTTCAGGCGGGCAACGAAATGGCAGCTATCGCGCGAGGTGTGAAGATCGAACTCGGCGAGTTTGCAGATACACAGGCAAAGCCCGAAGTGGGTCCGTTCGCGACGCTGAGGGCAAGGTGAGGCGCCAGCGCGTCTTTTCTGCGCCAGGCGAACTGCGGACTGTACCTGGTCTCAGCCTGGCGGTGGCCGAGCCTCGCCACTTGCTACCGCAATGGCTGCCATGAGCTGTTGAGGGTCGGTCACGGGCAGAGAACACTTCTGTCCGGAGCAGACGAGCGCAGCGGTCTGGCCGTCGCGCAACGCAATAGTTCGCCCCGAATGTCCCGGAGGCAGATCGCCCGGTGTTGCTGCGCGCACCAGCACGCGTTCAAGAAACGGCCATGCTAAAGCAACAGCAACAAATCGGTCGGTTTGTGGACCGAGTACAACGATCTCAACAGCCCGCAGATGCAGATCGAGAGCATTGATCAGGCTGGCATGGAGATACATGCTCGGCGCTGCCGAGGGCAGCAGGCCATAGAATAAAGTATCGGCGCGTCTGCGCCAATTTTCATCGCCGGTCAGGATTGCAAGTCGGACGAGATTTTGCGCGGCAACGCCATTCGGATTAGGCGTCGCTTCGTCGATCGTTGAATCGGGACGAATAACCAGTCCTTCGGCATCGTCAGCGGTCAGAAAGTAACCACCGGTGTCCTTGTGGCCGTAGTGACGATCAAGAGCTGTCTGCCATTGAATGGCGCGATCGAGATAGTCCGTCGTACCGGTCGCTTCGTATAGCGCAAGGGCGGCTTTGGCCATTGCAGCGTGATCGGAGGCAAGGCCCGGGTAGAGCAGTTTGCCATCCCGCCAGGAATGGCCGAGGCGATCGCCCCGGGCCATACGGCTCTCGATAAATGCGAAGGCTCGTTGGGCCTGCGCAAGCCAAGCCGGTTCATGCAGGGTCACGCTGGCATTGGCCAATGCCGCTATCATCAAGCCGTTCCAATCGGCGAGCACTTTGTCATCCAGAGCTGGTCGCACACGCTTGTTCCGCGCTGTCAACAGTTTGTGCCGCAGGGCCGCAAGCCGGGCCTCGGCGTCCTCAAGGCCGTGTTTCTGCTGCATTCTCTCAGAATCACGCGAATCGCGGGCGGCACGATCCAGGTACCTGAGTCTATTTAGAATGTTGTGCCCTTCGAAATTTCCATCCAAGGTTACATCATAGTACTGCGCAAAATAGTCCGTGTCGTCCGGACCGAGGATGCCCTCGATTTCGGCACGCGACCACACGTAGAATTTGCCTTCCTGACCCTCGGAATCGGCGTCAAGCGAGGCGCAAAATGCGCCGTCCGGAGTGGACATCTCGCGGATCAACCAATCGACGGTTTCTCGGGCGCGCTGCAAAAACAGCTTCCTGCCGCTGTGTCGGTAGGCGAGGGCAAGCAGCTCCAGGAGTTGGGCATTGTCGTAGAGCATTTTCTCGAAATGCGGAACCAGCCACTTTTCGTCAACGGAATACCGAGAAAAACCTCCGCCCAGGTGATCATAGATTCCGCCCTCGCATATATGCGAAAGCGTGAGCTCTATGAGGTCGAAAAATCGCGGAGCGCGTTTGCGCAAGCCAGCGCGCCAAATCATTTCCAGCATGGAGCACTGAGGAAATTTCGGCGCGCGGCCGAGCCCGCCATTGGTTTGATCGAAAGCGCGTGCGACGGCAGTGGCAGTCGAGTCCAATTCCGCGGCACCGATTACAACCTGGTTGGCTGGCCGGGACTTGGCCGCTAATGCGTTCATCAGGGCGGTGCGGTTATGTTCGATACGCTGGGGCTCGTCGCGAAACAAGCGGGCGATTTCCCTCATCAGGTCAACAAAGCCCGGACGACCATAGCGAGAAACCTTTGGAAAGTAGGTGCCGCCCCAAACCGGTTCCCCTTCGGGGGTGAGAAACATCGTCAGAGGCCAACCACCTTGTTCGCCCAAATGGTGCAACGCCGCCATGTAGATTTGGTCGATGTCAGGCCGCTCCTCGCGATCGACTTTGATGTTCACGAACAGTTGGTTCATGACGGCGGCAACCTGTGCGTCTTCGAAACTTTCGTGAGCCATGACATGGCACCAATGGCAAGCCGCGTATCCGATCGACAGCAGGATCGGTCTGTTGCTGCGCTTGGCCTCGCGGAGGGCGTCCGGACCCCAGGGCCACCAGTCCACCGGATTGTATTTGTGCTGCAGCAAATATGGACTGGTCTCAAGGCCAAGACGATTTTCGCGCGGAGTTGAATTTGGAGTTGTCATGGGATTTGGATGATGGACCTTCTGATGCGGAAATCCAAGAAGTTGCAACGCCGACGTTCATGCCGGCTTAGCAACCATAAGCTGCGGCGGCGAATTTCCCGACAGGGCCGATGTCGTCGAATCAAACGACATGGTGTGTGAAATTGTTTCAAACGGCTTTTTGAACCCTGAACGCGGCGCTGCGAAATGATTGTAGGTTAGTATATGTTCAATCAGAGAGATACTATCTTCGCGCTGTCGTCGGGACGGCCGCCTGCAGCTATCGCGGTTGTGCGAGTCAGTGGTCCATGTGCGCGGAGCGCCATTATGTCGCTTGCCGGACGGTTGCCGCCGCCGCGGCAGGCAACGCTGATACGGCTCATGAGTCGCGCCGGTGACGCGGGTACTGCCACCACCGTGGGCTTTGGCCGTGGTGGCGTGGCTTCTCCCCTCTCGACCCCCACCCCCAACCCTTCCCCACAAGGGGGAGGGGAGGGGCTTGCCGCGTCGCCACAGCATAAATTAATAACGCCAGCTTCTGCCTGTGAACCAATTGATGATGCCGTGGTTCTGTGGTTTCCCGGCCCGCGAAGCGAAACTGGCGAGGATACCGTTGAATTCCAATTGCATGGCGGACGCGCCGTGGTGGCAGCGGTACTCTCAGCGCTCGGCCGAATCGAAGGGCTGCGTCCAGCGGAGCCGGGGGAATTCACCCGACGAGCCTTTGAGAACGGTAAGCTTGATCTCACCAGAGTGGAGGGCTTAGCGGACCTGATAGCAGCGGAGACCGACGCGCAGCGCCGCCAGGCATTTCGGCAGCTCAAGGGATTGCTGGGTGAGCGCGGCGAGCGTTGGCGCGAGCGATTGATTAATGCCCTGGCGCTGGTCGAGGCATTGATCGATTTTCCTGAAGAAAGCGATGTGTCGGAAAATTTGCTGCGTCCGGCAGTGGTGATTGCGAAGGAGATTGAAAAGGAAATCCGTGACCTTTTGGCGGACTCCCATCGCGGCGAACGGCTGCGGGAGGGGCTGACGGTCGCGATTGCGGGTCCGGTAAACGTGGGAAAATCCAGCATCGTGAATCGACTGGCGAGACGGTCTGCGGCCATTGTGTCTCCTCATGCGGGGACCACTCGGGATATCATCGAAGTTCATCTCGACCTTGGCGGCTTTCCAGTCACGGTCCTTGATACTGCGGGGTTGCGCGATACCAACGATCCGGTCGAGCAGGAGGGGGTACGCCGGGCGGGCGAGCGCGCCGAGGCTTCAGACCTTGTGTTGTGGGTGATTGACGCAACGCTTAAAGACCCTCCAATGCCGCCGGCTGGCCTCAGGGAGTCGGGTGCGCCGACAGTTTGGGTATTGGCCAACAAGAGCGATTTGGTCACCGGGGATGATCTGGAAGGCCACGTCGGAATGGCGCCAGCTGGCGAACACACTAGGCAATATTACAATGTGAAATATCGGATTTCGGCGGAGACGGGGGCGTCATTTGATGAGTTTGTCGGGGGGCTTGCGGCCTTTGCAAATCAGTACTTTGCGGGAACAGAATCGTCGATCGTCACGCGGCAAAGGCATCGCACCAATTTACTGGATTGTGCGGAAGCGCTGCGGCGGGCGAGTGCGGGGGCAAACATCGGTCGGGAGGACATCATTGCGGAAGAGCTTCGTCTTGCCGCCGGCGCGCTGGGACGACTGAGCGGACGGGTGGATGTCGAGAATGTCCTCGACGTCATTTTTCGAGATTTTTGTATCGGCAAGTGAGATGTTTCACGTGAAACACGAATTGGCGTCTTCAGGGAACGGCAACAGGGACATGCGATACGATGTCATAGTGATCGGCGGGGGCCATGCCGGCTGCGAGGCGGCGGCCGCGGCGGCCCGCATGGGAGCGCGCACGGCGCTGATTACCCATCGCTTCGATACGGTTGGAGCGATGTCATGTAATCCCGCCGTCGGCGGCCTCGGCAAGGGGCATCTGGTGCGAGAGATCGATGCCCTGGATGGTTTGATGGGCCGCGTCGCGGACCTGGGAGGCATTCAGTTTCGAGTGCTTAATCGCCGGAAGGGGCCGGCAGTTCGAGGCCCGCGGGCGCAGGCAGATCGGCGGCTTTATGCAACGGCAATGCAACACGCGATCCAGCACCATCCTAACCTGGAGGCCATCATTGGTGAGGCCGATGATGTATTGACAGGGCAGGGGGCGGTCATCGGTGTAAAGCTTGTTGATGGCCGCACTTATGCGGCTGGAGCCGTGGTGCTGACAACGGGAACGTTTCTGCGAGGGTTAATCCACATCGGCGATGAATCTATCCCCGCGGGGCGCGTCGGCGAGGCGCCGTCGATCGGTTTGTCGAATACTCTGGAGCGAATCGGGCTGACTCTCGGGCGTCTCAAGACGGGCACACCGCCGCGAATTGATGGTCGGACGATTGACTGGGGTCAGTTGGAAATGCAGCCGGGAGACGATCCACCGGAGCCGTTCTCGGCGCTGACAAACCGAATCGATAATCCACAAATCCAATGCGGCATCACGCGGACGACCGAGGCCACGCACGCAATCATTCGCGCCAACGTGCACAGATCGCCCATGTATTCGGGGCAGATCCAAAGTCGCGGTCCGCGTTATTGTCCTTCCATCGAAGACAAGATTGTCCGGTTCGGGGAGCGCGATGGGCACCAGATATTCCTGGAGCCTGAGGGTCTGGACGATCCCATCGTTTATCCAAACGGCATCTCTACATCGCTGCCGGTTGATGTACAGCACGCTTTGGTGGCCACGATTCCGGGCCTGGAAAAGACGAAAATCACACGGCCCGGATATGCGATTGAATACGATCACGTCGATCCGCGAGAGCTGCACCCGACCCTTGAAACCAAACGCCTTCGCGGACTGTTCCTGGCTGGCCAAATCAATGGCACGACGGGATACGAGGAAGCAGCCGGACAGGGGTTGATAGCCGGCCTCAACGCCGCGGCCCGCGTCAGCCAGTCAGCGGAGATCACGTTCGACCGGTCTCAATCCTATCTTGGCGTAATGATCGACGACCTCGTTAGCCGAGGTGTCACGGAGCCGTACCGGATGTTTACTTCGCGGGCGGAATTCCGGCTATCTTTGCGAGCCGATAATGCAGACCAACGGCTGACGGGCGTCGGGATCAAGCTTGGTTGCGTCGGTCATCGCCGCCGAGACCTCTACTGTAAGAAGATGGCAGTCCTCACGATGTGGCGGGAGCGGGCCCGAAGCCTGTCGGTGACTTCAAGCGAAGCTGAGCGCTTCGGTTTTGCTCTCAACCGAGATGGTCAGCGGCGCACGGCCTTCGAGTTGCTGTCGTATCCGGATATTGGCCTTCCCGAGATTGCGCGGATCTGGCCGGAGTTTCTTGACGTCCCGGCCAACATCGGACTTCAGCTGGAAACCGATGCGAAGTATGCGGTTTACCTGGAACGGCAGGCTGCTGAGGTGGCAGCGTTTCGGCGCGACGAAGCCTTTGGAATCCCGGATACCATTGACTACGCCGTCGTACCCGGGCTTTCCAACGAAGCGCGGCAAAAGCTTTCAGCCGCGCGACCACGCACCATCGGTCAAGCGAGCCGCATTGATGGGATTACGCCCGCGGCCTTGACATTGCTGGCGGCCTTTATGCGACGAGGTCAGTTTGCGCGCGTAGCCTCCAAGCACTGAAGCTTTGGCATCGACGCTGTCGCGCTCAGGAGTTCCAGGTATTGAGACAGGTGCGGGATGTCCAGGCCGACCTCTCCGCGGATCGCGAACACGCGCTCGCGATGTTCGATGTTTCACGTGAAACAATCGCCCGGCTCGATCGGTTTGTTGCTCTGCTACTGACATGGCAGCGTCGAATAAATCTTATTTCACCCTCGACGAGCTCGTCTCTCTGGACTCGCCATGTCGCCGATTCGCTCCAGCTTTTGGAGCTTGTGCCGCCGAGCCAACAGGCTGATCCGCCGGTGTGGCTCGATCTCGGCTCCGGCGGTGGGTTTCCCGGAATGGTTATTGGGTGCGCGCTTGCGGACGTTCCGGGGGCTTGTGTACATCTGATCGAAAGCAATTTGAAAAAAGCTGCGTTTTTGCGTGAGGCTGTCCGCGAAACGAAAGCGCCTGGGATCGTGCATGCCGCACGCATAAAGACAGCGGGGCCGGCGCTCGGGGTAGCGGCCGACTACATTACAGTGCGAGCATTGGCGCGCCTACCAGATTTATTCGAGATGATCGCGCCGTTGTTAAAAACAGGTGCAAAAGCCCTCCTGCTGAAGGGACAAGATTTAGATAGTGAATTGACCAATGCCACTAAACATTGGAATATTGAAGCCGAGAGGATACCCAGCAAGACAAGCAAATCCGGGCAAATCTTGATCGTCCACACGCTTTCAAAGCACACGCCGCTCCAAATTCGTCAAGCCGCACCGAATCTGTGACGAGGCCAGCCATCATGTCCAAGCAGCCCAGCCCCATTCTCGCCCGCGAACTTACACCTAATCCACGCTCACCTCGTATCCTTGCGATTGCCAATCAAAAGGGTGGGGTAGGGAAGACTACTACCGCGATCAATCTTGGCACTGCGCTCGCAACAGTTGGAGAAAACGTGCTGATTGTGGACCTGGATCCTCAAGGCAACGCCTCCACTGGCCTCGGTATTGATCGCGCTAACCGCCGCTTCTCGACCTACGATGTGTTGATCGGCGAAGCGCCACTGCGGTCGGCAATATTACCGACCGCAGTTCCACGCCTTTCGATTGCGTCATCCACGCTCGATCTGTCCGGCTTCGAACTGGAAGTGGGGCACGCGCGCGATCGCGCATTTCGGCTTCGTAATGCGCTTGCGGCGTTGGTAGTGCCTCACGCGGAAGAAGTCAGTTTCAGCTACATTCTGGTGGATTGCCCGCCATCGCTGAATCTTTTGACCGTCAATGCCATGGCGGCTGCGAACGCTATCCTGGTGCCGCTGCAATGCGAGTTCTTCGCGCTCGAGGGACTGTCGCAGTTGTTAAAAACCGTCGAGCAGGTCAAGCAGACCCTCAATCCGCAGCTCAGCATTCACGGTATCGTCCTGACCATGTTCGATGCACGCAACAATCTGTCTGGACAAGTGGTATCCGACGTACGCGAATTCATGGGCAAGAAAGTCTACGACACGGTCATCCCGCGTAATGTTCGGATATCGGAGGCCCCATCCTACGGTAAGCCGGTGCTGGTCTATGACATCAAATGCGTGGGCAGTGAGGCTTATCTACGTCTCGCCACCGAGATCATCAAGCGCGAACAGGAATTGACTGCTCTCGCGCCGCACTGATTCCAATCATGCTCGCTGTTTGTGAAGCGATGGGGCCAATGACGTGAACGATTTCTCAGGAGAAGCCGCGATGGCGGAAGAGTCGACGCGGTCGCGCCTGGGGCGCGGCCTGGCATCTCTGATCGGCGAAATGGGTGCCGAGACCAATACCGCGCCTGAGCGCGCACGCAGCCAGCGCAAGATACCGATTGAGTTTCTTCGCCCTAATCCGCGCAATCCGCGTCGCGAATTTCCCGTCGCTCAGCTTGATGAACTTGCAGGCTCCATTAAGGAGCGAGGCATCATTCAGCCGATCGCAGTACGTCCGCTGCGAGGCCCTAATGAAGCCTATGAAATCATCGCCGGCGAACGGCGTTGGCAAGCGGCGCAGCGCGCAGGCTTACATGACGTTCCGGTCGTTGTTCTCGACGTCAGCGATGCCGAGGCGCTTGAGCTGGCGATCGTGGAGAACGTGCAGCGCGAAGACCTGAATCCACTCGAAGAGGCCACAGGCTACCAATCGCTTCTCAGCGAATTTCGATATCATCAGGACGATATTGCCAAGGTCGTGGGCAAAAGCCGCAGCCATATCGCCAACATGCTGCGTCTCTTGAAGCTTCCCGAATTCGTCAAAACCGCCATCCGCTCCGGACAAATTTCCGCCGGTCACGCAAGGGCGCTGATCGGACATCCCGAACCGGAACGACTTGCGCAGCAAATTATCGAACGTGGACTTAATGTGCGCCAAGTGGAAGCCTTGGTACGCAATCACGGCAAGGCGGCTATCCCAACGCGCCAGGCGCGTCAAAAGGAAGCCGACACTGTGGCGATGGAAAAGCAGGTATCAGATGCGCTTGGTCTCGCCGTTACCATCGATCATGGCGGCAACGGC
>Ga0126369_10002617_pt1 | contig 12882 bp, 11 predicted proteins | sample PanSoiMetaPlot_1_FD_109646 | JGI IMG/M metagenome (GOLD analysis project Ga0126369, IMG submission 109646) | Tropical forest soil microbial communities from Panama - MetaG Plot_1 | ecosystem: Environmental > Terrestrial > Soil > Tropical forest > Bulk soil | place: Panama | collected 2016-02-17 | reverse complement strand
GCTCTCCGCCAACGAATTCGAACGCGGTCTTGAGCGTGTAGAGCGGGCTTGTTCCGATATCGCCGAATACGATCCCAAGTGCGGCAAGCCCAGCTACCGCGAGATCGCTGCGGGGCGTCTTTGCCGGTATCGGATTCTCCAGTTCGCTAGGCGCAATCGCTGTCATGGCGAGGGCCGGCGGCTATGTGAAGCTCAATCGCGCCACGCTGTCTAGCTTGGACAAGACTGCATGACGCGATCATGACAGCGCAGCCGGTCAGGCGGCCACCGCGACCCGGAATTGGCCGGAATTCGCCATCGCCCAGGGCGCGGCAAACCTCTTGTCGCTTGTACCCGCGAGCAGCTCACCGGGTTTGAGGGTCCGATAGAGCTCGGCGAAACTCTGCACCTCGTGCGCAGAGATTCGCCGCGAAAAGTGCTCCGGCGCAAACTCGCTCGCATGGTCCAGTCCGGCCGCTCCGACCAGTTCGGCGAGCGCTTCCATTGTAGCCCGGTGAAAATTGTAAACCCGCTCCGATTTGTCTGTGACCACGAGCGCTCGTTGGCGGTCGCGATCCTGCGTCGAAACTCCGGTCGGACAACGATCGGTGTGACATGACTGCGACTGAATGCAGCCGAGCGCAAACATGAAGCCGCGCGCGGAATTGCACCAGTCCGCCCCCAGCGCCATGGCACGGGCAATATCGAAGGCGCTCGCAATTTTGCCGCTCGCGCCGATCTTGACGCGGTGGCGAGCATTGATACCGATCAGCGCGTTGTGAACGAAATTGAGTCCCTCGCGCAACGGCATCCCGACGTGATCGGTAAATTCAAGCGGCGCCGCGCCGGTGCCGCCTTCCGTGCCGTCGACGACGATGAAGTCCGGATAGGTTTCCGTTTCGAGCATTGCCTTGCAGATGGCGAGAAATTCCCACGGATGACCGACGCAAAGTTTAAAACCGGTCGGTTTGCCGTCGGCAAGGCGCCGCATCGTTGCTATGAAATGCATCATCTCGATGGGCGTTGAGAAGGCCGAATGCCGCGATGGCGAAATACAATCGATGCCCATCGGCACGCCGCGCGCCTCGGCGATTTCCATGCTGACCTTTGCCGCGGGCAGTACGCCGCCGTGGCCGGGCTTGGCGCCCTGGCTGAGTTTCAGCTCGACCATTTTCACCTGATCGCAGCTTGCGTTGTCTTTGAATTTATCGGCGCAAAATGTGCCGTCAGGATTGCGGCAACTAAAGTAACCGGAGCCGATCTCCCAAATAATGTCGCCGCCGTTTTCCTGGTGGTAAGCGCTGTAGCCGCCCTCGCCGGTATCGTGCGCGAATTGCCCTTTCTTGGCGCCGATGTTGAGCGCCCGAATGGCGTTTGGACTTAACGCTCCGAAACTCATCGCCGAGATGTTGAAGATCGACGCCGAATAGGGCTTGCCGCATGCGGGGCCGCCGATCATGACTCGGAACGGCTCCTTGACGATCGGCCTTGGCGCGACCGAATGGTTCAGCCACTCGAAACCGCTGGCATAGACATCGTTCTGGGTGCCGAACGGCCGCTTGTCCAATGCCTGCTTGGCGCGTTGATACACGATCGCGCGCTTGTCGCGGGAAAACGGCGTGCCGTCCTTTTCGCTTTCCAGAAAATACTGGCGGATCTCCGGGCGGATTTCCTCGAGAATAAACCGTATATGGGCGGTGAGCGGGTAATTACGCAAAACCGCGTGCCGCTTCTGAATCAAATCGTGAGTTCCAAGCATGGTCAGAGCCGCGCCGATGGCGAGCGCAATAGCGACGTAAATTGTGGGTGAAAAGAAAATCGCTACAGTCAGAGCCGCGGTAGCCAGGACCACGGCCGTAAAGACGATGAAACGTGGCTGCAATGGCAATGGCCATGAGCGCATCGAATCCCTCCCAAATACAAAGATTTTCGCAGCGCTGCCGCGTGGGGGTGCGTGTTCTTAAGCTGCTCCCTCCTGCTCGCGCGGCCGGATGATAATGTGCAATCTTATCACGACATTCACATCGCGGGGCAGTGGAAGATGGCGACTGTCACAAAAGTATCAGAAAACCGACACGCATCCTGCCGATCGCCGATGACGCGGCAGGCTCCCCAAGAAGGATGTTTGGACTGTTCTCAGGAAAAACTCGGCTCGAGAAAAACTCGGCTCGAGAAAAACTCATCGATGGTGCCCGTGGAGGGAATCGAACCCCCACTCCTTGCGGAACACGATTTTGAGTCGTGCGCGTCTACCAGTTCCGCCACACGGGCTTAAGCGCATGATCCGGATCAGCCGACCCCGACACAATCCGGGATGCAAGCCGGCTTGCCGATAACATCACGCGCCAAGAGACATCTCTATATAGTCGTGTGTTAGTGCCGTCCATGGGACGCCACTCCACCTCCCCGGCGGATGCCCTTGCATCGGCGCGCCGAACCGGCAAATTGCCGCAATCGGCGGCAATGAGCATCGCCAATAGAGGCGCGAAGGCAGCAATGACGACATCGCGTTCGATGAGACAGGGCTGGATTGAGCGGGCCAGGGCCGAGCCTGCCGCGGCGGCGGCGATTGCCGCCTTCGGGCTCAGTCTCGCCACGCTCGCCGGCGCGTGGTTCTTCGAATATGTGCTCAAGCTCGCGCCCTGCCCGCTCTGCCTGATGCAGCGCATCCCCTATCACATCATTATTCCGCTTTCGCTGTTGCTCGCCATCGCCGCGCTGGTCCGCGCGCCGCGCAATCTCTTGCTGGTCGGCTTCGCCGCGATCGCGATCGCCGCCTGCTGCAATGTCGTGCTTGGCACTTATCATGCCGGCGTCGAATGGCATTGGTGGGCGGGCCCGGCGGATTGCTCCGGCCCCCTGACCGATCTGCGCACTGGCGGCTCGCTCCTTGACCAGCTCCACGCCGTCCATGTCGTGCGCTGCGACGAAGCGGCCTGGCGTTTCCTTGGACTCTCGCTCGCCGGCTACAATGTGCTGATTTCGCTCGCGCTCGCAGTCGTCGCGGGCTTCGGGCTGGCTTCGGCGCGGCTCACGCACGGGGTCGCGTCACGCGCCGCGACGAGCTAACTAGACCGATCAGGTCAAACTGGCCGCAACGAGCCGCTCATTTTCGCGTAAGCGACAATCAAGCGATGTTGCGTCGGTCCGCGCCTTCGCGGCGACGACCGCAAGACGGCCGCCGAAGCCACGGCGCTTCGCAAGCCTCTGGTGCGCCGCACTTTATTCGATTAGGCTTCTTATCGGGGGTTCTTCCACGCGGGGGCGTTAAACCTTGTGCTGGAGGCAACCATGAGTTTGTTGGACGACCTCAATCTCGGCGGCGTGCTGAGAGGAGCGTTAGGCGAGGTCGAAGCGGCCGCACTGCCAGCCGCTATCAACACGGTGCTGGCCAAGACGCAGTACCACGATCTCAATGGTCTGGTCGCCGCACTGCAAAAAGGCGGGTTGAACGCTCAGGTGCAATCCTGGCTCGGGCCGGGCATCAATCTTCCGATCACCGAAGACCAGCTCAAGGCCGTTCTCGGCAACACGCAAGTACAGGATTTCGCGCGCCATCTCGGCCTGCCGGTCGACGCGACACTTAAGCTGTTGGCGCAATACCTCCCCGACATCGTCGACAAAGCGAGTCCGAACGGCACGCTGCAATCGAGGTAATCGAAGTAATCGGCTCGTCCGAGTGGGCGGCCGGCCATCTTTCATCGGTGCAACAATGGAGACGAAAATGAAGTCGATCGCACTCGTGTTCGCGTCATTTTGCTTTGTGACCGCGGCCTTTGCCGAAGATAGCTGCAAAGTCCAGGCGACCGGCAAAAGTCTTCATGGCGCGGCGCTCGCAAGCTTCGCCAAGAAGTGCTGCAAGGACCAGGCGGCGGCGCAGAAGCTGCACGGCGCCGCGGAGACGAGCTTCACCAAGAAATGCGTCTCCGACGCCACCGCCTCGTAAATTCGTTTGTCCTTTTGAATCGACCAGCGGGATTTGCCGTACCGCAGAGGAGATCGTCATGAACAGCCGTTGCTTGATTTTAGTCGCGACCTTCGCTGGCGTTGTCGCGCTCGCCCCCGGCGCGGCCTCGGCCAAGACCTTGAAGGAATGCGCCGCGCAATGGGACCAGATGAAGGCGGCGAACCAGACCGGCGGCATGAAATACCGCGACTTCACCAAGCAGTGCATGTCAGGGGCCGCGCCGGCCGCAGCGGCACCGGCACCGGCCACTGCCGCGCCGGCGCCCGCCGCGGGTGCGAAACCGGTGACCGGTTCGCCGGGCCGCCAGGCCATGATCGCGCGCGAGCGCGCCTGCGGCGCCGAGTGGAAGGCCGACAAGGCGGCCGGAAGAATCCCGGCCGGTCAGAAATGGCCGCAATACTGGAGCGCGTGCAACGCGCGCAAAAAAGCGCAAGGAATGTGACGGCACTCTCTCCGTCATCCTAGCCTGGCCGCGAAGCGGCCCTCGAAGGATGGCGATTTGAGATTCTTCCGCCCTTCGAGGCTTGCGGAGCTTGTCATCGGGCCGGCCACTTCGGGCCGGACCCGTTGGCCCGCCCCTCAGGGTGACGGCCATGACAGCCGGCCATGACAGCGTAGGCCTACCGGCTTGACCCTCGCGGTGGCCCGACGCTAAATCCATCGATTGCCTCGCCAAAGCGGGCGGTTAGCTCAGCGGAAGAGCACTTCCTTGACATGGAAGGGGTCAGAGGTTCGATCCCTCTACCGCCCACCAGCTTTGGCAGCTTGCCGTTATCGCAGCGCGCCCACATTCACGGCTGGCGTCATTCATCGCTTGCCGCCGTGGCGAGGAGTGGCCCGCATTCGCGCGCCCGGCGAGCGAACGCGCGTCACGCCGCGAGTTTGGTGCTCGCCAATCGCGGCGTGGCGCGAAATGTGATGGCCGCTCGATTCCAGGCGTTGATCGCGATCACCGCGGCCGTGAGATCGACAAGCTCCTTTTCGGAAAAATGCCGGCGCGCCTCGTCGTAGACCTCATCAGGCACGTGATGTTCGCTGATCTTCGTCACCGCCTCGGTCAGCGCAAGAGCGGCCCGCTCGCGTGCGCTGTAGACCGGCGCCTCGCGCCAGGCATCGAGCAGATGCATCCACTCGTCGCTTTCACCATGCTTGCGCGCATCGTTGGTGTGCATGACGATGCAATAGGCGCAGCCGTTGATCTGCGAAGCACGGATTTTGACGAGATCGATCAGCTTTGGCTCCAAGCCGCTGGCATCGACATAGTTCTGCAGGCCCGCCATCGCCTTGTACAGGTCGGGACTGACCTTTGCTATTTCCAGTCTGGGTTGCGTGGACTTGTCTGGCATGTCGTGTCTCCTGCGACCCCGTGCGCTGGGGATATAGTAACGCGGCATCGCTATCGGCCAGAGCCGCCGCGGCGTCCGGGTCGCAAAAAATCCGGCCGGTTCCCTTCACGCGATTGCGCTTGAATCCGGTCGCAACAGCCAAGCGTTCAGAATTGAGTGGGATAGCAGTCGGATCAATACACCGCGCGGCCGCCGGAAATATCGAACACCGCGCCAGTCGAAAAGGAACAATCCTCCGAGGCGAGCCACGCCACCAGCGCGGCGATCTCTTCGACCTCGACGAAGCGGTTCATCGGAATCTTCGACAGCATGTAGTCGATGTGCTCCTGCTTCATCTGCGCAAACAATTCGGTCTTCGCCGCCGCCGGCGTCACGCAATTGACCACGACGCCGGTCGCCGCCAATTCCTTGGCGAGCGATTTGGTCAGCGCGATCAGCCCGGCCTTTGATGCCGAATAATGCGAGGCGTTCGGGTTGCCCTCCTTGCCGGCGATCGAGGCGATATTGACGATGCGGCCGTAACCGGCGCGCACCATGTGCGGCACGACCGCACGGCAGGTCAGATAGGGCGCAATCAAATTGACGTCGACGACCTGGCGCCACACTTCGGGCGCCAGTTCCCATAGCGGCGCGTTGCCGCCGGTAATGCCGGCATTGTTGACCAGGATGTCGATCTTGCCGAGTTCGCGCAGATCGGCGTTCACCGCGCGCGCGATCGCGGCGTCATTGGTGACATCGACCACCGCGGCGTGAACGCGGCCATTGCCGCCGGCTTGCCGCTGCAAGGCTGCGCCGGCTTTATCGACCGCGCCGGCGTCGACATCCCACAAGACGACCGTGGCGCCGGACGCCAGCATGCGTTTGGCGATGGCGAACCCGATGCCGCGCGCGCCGCCGGTCACGATCGCGGCGCGGTTTTTCAGATCGATGGCGTTCATGGTCCCATCCGCTCATTCCCGTGAAAGCGGGAATCCAGAAGATCTTTGCGCCGGATCCCCGCTTCCGCGGGGACGAGCGACAACGACCTGCTCGAGCTTCCTAAAACTTCACCCGGTCCGCGCCTTTGAGCCCGAGCAGCTGCCGCGCCTCGTTCGGCGTCGCGATGTCGTAACCGAGGTCCTCGACGATGCGGCGAATCTTGGCGACCTGCTCGGCGTTGCTCTTGGCGAGCTTGCCCGGACCGATATAGAGCGAATCCTCCAAACCCACCCGCACATTGCCGCCGATCATCGACGCGGTGGTGCAGAAATTCATCTGATGGCGGCCGCCGGCCAGCACCGACCACAGATAATCGTCGCCGAACAGCCGGTCGGCGGTGCGCTTCATGAAGAACAGATTGTCGAGATCGGGACCGACGCCGCCGAGTATGCCAAAGATCAGCTGCAGAAAGACCGGCGGCTTGAACAGGCCGCGATCGATGCAATGGGCGAGATTGTAAAGATGTCCGGTGTCGTAGCATTCATGCTCGAATTTCACGCCGTGGCCTTCGCCGAGCGTCTTGTAAACCCTCTCGATGTCGCGAAACGTGTTGGGGAAAATGTAGGCGTCGGAATTTTTCAAATACGCCTCTTCCCAATCGTATTTCCAGTTGCTGTAGCGGCGCGCCATCGGATAGAGCGCGAAATTCATCGAGCCCATATTGAGCGAGCACATTTCCGGCGACAATTGCTTGGCCGCCGCGATGCGCTCATCCACGGTCATAGTGACAGCGCCGCCGGTGGTGATGTTCACCACCGCATCGGTCGCCTGCTTGATGCGCGGCAGAAATTGCATGAATACGTTCGGGTCGGGCGACGGCCGGCCGTCCTTGGGATCGCGCGCGTGCAGGTGCAGGATCGCGGCCCCGGCGGCCGCCGCATCGATCGCCTGCGTCGCGATCTGATCGGGCGTGATCGGCAGCGCATCCGACATGGTCGGGGTGTGGATCGAGCCGGTAACCGCGCAACTGATAATGATCTTATTCGCCATGAGCTTTGCTTTCCTCCCTGCCGGCCGCCATCCCTACCGAAGGCTCGGCTCGCTTTTTCGCTGTCGCGGCTCTCCAGATAGCACTGTTCGCTCCAGCGGGAAAAGCTGCCAGCCGAACCACGCCACGACCATGCCCCAGATGCCCTTGGGCGCCGCGAGCATGATGACGATCGCGACCAGACCCAGCATCATCAGATAAATCGTGCCGAGATCGGCGAGCGTCTGGCGCAACGCGAAGAAGACGAGCGTGCCGACGATCGGACCCTCGATGCGGCCGATGCCGCCGATCACGGTGATGAAGATGACGAAGGCGGTCCAATCGTTGACGGAAAACGCGGCGTCCGGCGAGATGCGAAGCTTCTGCAGAAAAATTAGTGCGCCGAGCATTGCCGTGGCGAGCGCGGTGACGACATAGACCAGAAATTTGGTGCGGTAGACGTCCACGCCGCTGCATGCCGCCGCGAGCTCGGCATCGCGCATCGCCTTGAGCGCAAGCCCATAGCGCGACCGCAAAAACAGCACGATCGACGAGAGCACCGCGGCGGCAAGCAGCAGCGCGATCCAGTACATGGTGAAGTCGCGCAGCTGGCGCGTCGGCGCGATGGCGATGACGACGGCGGCGGGTAGGCTGGTGCCGGAGCCGCCACCGAGCACGGAGATTTGCGAGGCGGTCAGGCGAAACACTTCGGCGACGATCCAGGTGCCGATCGCGAAATAATGGCCGCGCAGGCGAAATACCAGAAGCGCCACCGGAATCGACAGGCCGGCGGCGATCACGCCCGCGAGCGGGATCGACCATAACGGCGACACGCCGAACAGGATCGCCAGCGCGAACAAAACATAGGCGCCGAGACCGACATAGGCCTGCTGGCCGACCGAAACCAGTCCGGCGTAACCGGCGAGCAGATTCCACAGGCTCGCCAGCGCGACATAGGTGTAGATTTCCGAAAGCAGTTGCAGATCCTCGCGCCCGCCCCACCACGGCGCCGCGAAGAGCGCCGCAAAAGCGAGAGCGCCGAGCGTCGCGCCGATGCGATTGCCGCGCGCACCGAAGGCGACCTGCACCGTCACGTTCGCACCTTGGGAAACAAGCCTTGCGGCCGCGCCGCGAGCACGACCAGAAACGCGATGTGGCCGGCGAGGATTTGCCAGCCCGGATCGAGATGGGCGCCGATCGCTTGGGCGACGCCGAGGATCAGTCCGCCGGCGAGCGTTCCCCAGAGGCTGCCGAGCCCGCCGATGATCACGGCTTCGAAACCGAAGATGAGCCGCGCCGGGCCTTGCGAGGGATCGAAATTGGCGCGCACCGCAAGGAACACGCCGGCAATAGCGACCACCGCGAGCGAGGCTGCCATCGCCAGCGCGAAGACGTGGCGGTTGTCGAGGCCCATAAGCTGCGCGACTGCAGGATCGTCGGCGGTGGCGCGGAAAGCGCGGCCGATCGCGGTGCGATAGAAAATCAGCTGCAGACCGGCGATGACTGCGACGGCGACCGCGAATTGCAACAGCGGCAGCACGCCGACATAGAGCCCTTCGGCGAGGCGGATCGTTGCGACTTCGATCGGCCCGGCCTGCAGTTTCACGCTGTCGGCGGTGAAAACCGTGAGCAGGCCGTTTTGAATGATCACCGAAAGGCCGAATGTGACGAGCAGCGGCGGAAGGAGATCATCGCCCAAGGTGCGGTTGAGCAAGAACCATTGCAGCGCATAGCCGATTGCGGCCATGACCGGCACCACGACGACGAGCGCGGTGAGCGGTCCGATGCCGAGCGTCTGCGACACGACCAGCGCGATATACGCGGCAAGCACGATGAGATCGCCGTGCGCAATATTGACGAGCCGCATCACGCCGAAAATCAACGACAGCCCGGTGGCGAACATCGCGTAGAGTCCGCCGACCAAAACGCCCTGCAGGATGACGTTGATCCATTCCATCAGACTGGCCTCACCGCTCTGCGCACGCGGGGAGAGGGAGATCGCGTTCCGGCTCGTGTCCCCACCTTCACACCCCGAAATAGGCAGCGGCGATCGCCTCGCGCGTCAAATCCTTTGCCGCGCCGGACAGCGCCACGCGGCCCTCTTGCAGACAATAGACGCGCGTTGCCGCAGCGAGCGCCTGCACCACGTCCTGCTCGACCACGACGACCGCGGCGCCTTCGCCGCGCACCGCCGGGAGCCGCGCATAGATTTCGCGCACCACGATCGGCGCCAGGCCCAGGCTGATCTCGTCGCACAACAACAATTGTGGATTGGCCATCAGCGCGCGGCCGAGCGCCGCCATTTGCTGCTGCCCGCCGGAGAGCGCCGTGCTCGGCAGTTTGCGGCGCTGGCCGAGCACGGGAAACAATTCGTAGATCCGCCGCAACGTCCAGGCGCCCGGACGGCCGAGCTGGCCGCCGATCAGGAGATTTTCTTCGACGCTGAGCGAAGGAAAGAGTCCCCTGCCCTCCGGCACCAATGCGATCCCGCGCGCGGCCACCGCATAAGCGGGCATGCCGCCGATCGGCTCGCCGGCGAAAGCGATCGCATCGCGCCGCGACCGCAGGAGCCCGGCGATCGACCTGAGCAGCGTGCTCTTGCCGGCGCCATTGGCGCCGATCACCGCCACCGCTTCGCCGCGCGCAACCTCGATCGAGACGCCGAACAGCGCCTGGAAGTCGCCGTAAAAAGCTTCGAGGCCGCGGACCGCGAGCAGCGTCTCAGGCATCGGCGGCCAAATCCATGTCGATTTGTCCCATATAAATTTCGGCGACCAGTGGGCTTCTGATCACCGCCTGCGGATCGCCGTCGGCGATGAATGCGCCGTTATGCAGAACGAGCAGCCGATCGATGCTGGCGAGCAAGGCATGCACGACATGCTCGATCCAGACAATCGACACACCGCTCTGCCTGATCTCGGCAATAAGTGCGATCAGTGCCTGGCATTCGTGCTCGGTCAGGCCGCCGGCGACCTCGTCGAGCAGCAGCACCGCGGGCTCCGAGGCGAGCGCGCGCGCCAATTCGAGGCGCTTGCGGTCGAGCAATGTGAGGGCGCCGGCCGGCCGGTTGGCTTTGTCGGCGAGACCGCAGCGCTGCAGGATCGCCATGCAGTTTTCGTAAGCCTCGCGCTCGCGCCGGCCGGCGCCGAATGCCGCCGCCACGACGAGATTTTCGAACACGCTCAAGCCGGAAAACGGCTGCGGAATCTGAAACGAGCGGCCGATGCCAAGCGCGCAGCGCTGCGCCGGCGGCAGAGTGGTGATGTCGCGCCCGGCGTAAACGACGCGGCCGGAATCCGGCGCGATGGTGCCGCTGATGATGCCGAACAGCGTGGTCTTGCCGGCGCCGTTCGGCCCGATAATGCCGAGCGCCTCGCCTTGTCGCAGGCGAAGGTCGATGCGCTCGGCGACGACAATGGCGCCGAAACGTTTGCAGATTTGTTCAAGCGCAAGCAACGGTGCGGGCGGAGCGATCATTCGGCCGCCTGCTTGGCTTTCGCCTTCGCAATCGCCGACCAGATCGCATAGGGCGTTGCCGGCATGGCGATCTCGCGCACGCCGAGCGGGCGCAGTGCGTCGAGAATGGCACTGGTGACCGCGGCCGGCGCGGCGGTAGTGCCGCCTTCGCCGCCGGCCTTGATGCCGAGCGGATTGGTCGGCGAGAGCACTTCGGCGATTTCGACGGCGAATGCCGGCAGCGTATCGGCGCGCGGCATGGCGTAATCCATCAAGGAGCCGGTCAGTGGCTGGCCGGAATCCGGATCGAGAAAAATCTGTTCGGACATCGCCTGGCCGACGCCTTGCGCGATGGCGCCGTGGGTCTGGCCGTGGACGATGAGCGGATTGATGCAGCGCCCGACATCATCGACCGAGGCGTAGCGGGTGATTTTCATCTCGCCGGTGTCGGGATCGATCTCGACCTCGCAGATCGCGGTGCCGTTGGGAAAGACCGGATCGTGCATCTCGTTGTCGGTCACCACGGCAAGGCCGTCCTTCAAGTTTTCCGGAAGCGCAAGCTGCGCCGCCGGGCTGGTTACGAATGCCTGCGCCAGTTCGAAAAAATCGAAGGTGCGATTGGTGTCGCGCGCGGCGAACCTTCCCTCGTTGAAGGACACATTCTCCGGGTTCGTGCCCATGACCAGCGCGGCAATCTCTTTGCCCTTGCCGATCAGCTCGACCGCCGCCTTGGAAAATACCGTGGCGGCATGGCGCATCGAGCGGCCCGAATGCGAGCCGCCGCCGACCTCCACCACGTCGGTATCGCCGAGGATGATGCGCACGGCATCGCTCGGAACAAACAACAGATCGGAAACGACCTGGGCGAAGCTCGTCTCGTGGCCCTGCCCGGACGGCTGCGTGCCGATGATCACGTCGACGCGGCCTTCCGGTTGCACTTTGATCCGCGCCTGCTCGCGCGGCGCGCCGATCGAGGACTCCACGTAATTGGCAAGTCCCAATCCAAGCAATTTGCCGCGGCGTCGGGCCTCGCGCCGGCGCGCGGCAAAGCCCTTCCAGTCGGCGACGTCCATCGCCCACGCCATATTCTCCTGATAGCGGCCGCTGTCGTAGAGCATGCCGACGGCGTTGCGATACGGCATTGCTTGCGATCGGACCAGATTCTTGCGCCGCAGCGCGATGCGATCCAGCCCAAGTACATCGCCGAGTTCGTCGGCGGCGATATCGACGAGGCGCTCAATCGCATAGGTCACCTCCGGCCGCCCGGAACTGCGATAGGCCTGGGTCGGCATGGTGTTGGTGAAGACCGCAACCGCGCGCAAGCGCGCCGCCGGAATGGCGTAGGAACCCGGAATGAGCCCCGCCCCCTTGCTCAACGGCGATAGCGAAACGCAGCGGGCGCCGACATTGCTGATATTGGTGGCGCGCATCGCCAGCATGCGGCCATCTTTGTCCAGCGCCAACGCGACCTCGCTGACGAGATCGCGACCCTGATAATCGCTCAAGAAAGCTTCCGCGCGCGTTGCGGTGAATTTCACCGGGCGGCCGACTTTCTTCGCCGCCCACAGCACCAGGCCAAATTCGACGAAGACGCGGTTGCGGGTGCCGAAATTGCCGCCGACGTCGTATGACAAGACGCGCAAGGTGCCGGGCGCGATGCCGAGCACGCTTGCAAGCTCGCGCTTTTGCCGTACTGCTCCGCCCGAGCCGGCATAAAGCGTGTAACGACCGGTCGCGGCGTCGTAGGCGCCGAGCGCGGCGCGCGGCTCGAGCGGCACCCCGGTGACGCGGCCGATGTGGAATTTGCAGCTCACGACATGCGCGGCGCGGGCAAAGGCCGCATCGGTCGCCGCGGCATCGCCGAATGACGTATCGACGCAAATGTTGTTTGGCGCGTCATCCCACAACGCCGGCGCACCTGCGGACATTGCATCTTCGGAATGCAGGACGAACGGCAATTCCGCGTAGTACACGACGACGGCTTCGGCTGCGTCCAGCGCCTGCGCCTGGGTTGCGGCTACGACCATCGCCACCGCTTCGCCGACATGGCGCACACGATCGGCCGGCAACAACACATGCGGGCCGGCGAACACCGCGCCGCCGCCTGGCCCGGTGAGCTTCATGTCGTATTTGGTCTTGGGCACCGGATCGTGCGGAATCGGCCCAAGATTTTCCGCAGCGCAATCGGC
>Ga0126369_10002616_pt1 | contig 12883 bp, 13 predicted proteins | sample PanSoiMetaPlot_1_FD_109646 | JGI IMG/M metagenome (GOLD analysis project Ga0126369, IMG submission 109646) | Tropical forest soil microbial communities from Panama - MetaG Plot_1 | ecosystem: Environmental > Terrestrial > Soil > Tropical forest > Bulk soil | place: Panama | collected 2016-02-17 | reverse complement strand
TTTGTCCGATGTGGCTGCGGCGGCCGATCGGAATCGCGGTCGAGTTGCTCGCCGGGATACCCAGCATCATCTACGGCATCTGGGGATTGTTCGTATTTGCCCCGTTCTTGCAGCGCACCCTGCAACCAGCATTGATCGACTGGTTCGACAATGTCCCCATACTTTCGGCTTTGTTCGAAGGGCCGCCATACGGCATTGGCATTCTTACAGCGAGTTTGATCCTTGCCATCATGGTGCTGCCCTTTGTTACTTCGATCTCACGTGACGTTTTCGAGGCGGTGCCGCCGGTGTTGAAGGAGGCCGCCTACGGCGTCGGTTGCACAACCTGGGAGGTGGTACGTTATGTCGTGCTTCCCTTCGCACGGGTCGGCGTCATCGGCGGTGTCATGCTGAGTCTCGGCCGCGCACTCGGCGAAACCATGGCGGTGACTTTCGTCATCGGCAATGCCCACAAGGTCTCGGCATCGATCCTGGCGCCTGGCACCACCATTTCGGCCACCATCGCCAATGAGTTCACCGAAGCCGTGGGTGATCTTTATACTTCGTCGTTAATCGCATTGGGGCTGATCCTGTTCGTAATCACATTTATCGTGCTGGCTGCCGCGCGTTACCTGCTGTTGCGGCTTGAAAAGCGAGTAGGGTGAGGCATGGAACGCTATCGGTGGCGCCGTTTACGCAATACGATCATCCTCACTTTGTCGGTCGGCGCTACCATGATTGGGCTTGGGTGGCTTGTATTGATCCTCGGCACGTTGGTTTACCAGGGCCTCAGTGGCCTGTCGCTCGCGGTGTTCACGGAAATGACCCCACCGCCCGGGGCCGACGGCGGCCTGCTCAATCCGATAATCGGCAGTTTGATGTTGACAATTTTGGCGGTTGCGATGGGCACTCCGGTCGGCATCTTGGCCGGGACGTATATGGCGGAATACGGAAAATACGCCAAACTTACCGTGGTGGTGCGCTTCATAAACGATATCTTGTTGAGCGCCCCGTCGATCGTGATCGGCCTGTTCGTCTATGAAATTTTAGTCGCTCCGTTGGGACACTTTTCCGGCTGGGCCGGAGCGGTGGCGCTCGCCCTCATCGTGATACCCGTCGTGCTGCGGACTACGGAAGATATGCTGTCGCTTGTTCCAAAGGAATTGCGGGAATCGGCAACCGCGCTCGGTCTGCCGCGCGCGCACGTGATCCGCTTCGTCTCCTATCGTGCCGCCCGTGCGGGCATCATCACCGGCGTGCTGCTGGCCATTGCCCGCATCAGCGGCGAAACCGCGCCGTTGCTGTTCACCGCACTCAATAATCAGTTTTTCAGTACCAATCTCAATGCACCGATCTCCAGCCTCCCGGTCGTCATATTCCAGTTCGCCCTGAGCCCATACGCGGATTGGCAGAGGCTCGCTTGGATTGGCGCGTTGATCATCACCTTTGCGGTGCTCGCGTTGAGCATCACAGCGCGCGCGCTCTCAGCGGGGGGGAAATCGTCATGAATTCGATTGCTGGCATCACTAACACCACCCCATCTGCGGTCCCGACAGTCGTTCACCGGTCTACCGATATGGATCACAAACTGGTCGCCAAGGTTCTCGTCCGGAATCTCAATTTCTATTATGGAGACAACAGGGCCCTCAAATCTGTCAACGTGCCCCTGTACGATCGCAAGGTGACGGCCTTCATCGGTCCGTCGGGCTGCGGAAAGTCCACGCTGCTGCGTATCCTGAATCGCATCTACAGCCTTTATCCCCATCAGCGGGCGGAGGGCGAGGTGCTGCTTGACGGATCGAATATCCTTGATCCTGGAGAGGATCTCAATCTCCTGCGCGCCCGCATCGGCATGGTGTTCCAGAAGCCGACACCGTTTCCGATGTCGATCTATGAGAACATTGCGTTCGGAGTGCGCCTGTTCGAAAAGCTGGGACGTGCGGAGATCGACGAGCGGGTTCAGTCGGCGTTGCGACGCGCCGCGATCTGGGACGAGGTCAAGGACAAACTGCAGGCGAACGGGCTCAGCCTATCGGGCGGCCAGCAGCAGCGACTGTGCATTGCCCGTACTGTAGCATTGAGGCCGGAAGTCATCCTGCTGGATGAGCCGTGTTCGGCGCTCGACCCGATCTCCACCGCCAAGATCGAGGAACTGATCGACGAGTTGAAGGACGACTACACCATCGCGATTGTCACTCACAATATGCAGCAGGCGGCACGCGTCTCCGACTATACTGCATTCATGTACCTTGGCGAATTGGTTGAATTCGATACCACAAGCAAGATGTTCACATCCCCCGGAGATCGGCGCACGCAGGACTACATCACAGGTCGCTTTGGCTGACCAGCGGAGAGGCCCATCGCGTCGTCAATGGATTTGAGTTGCCCACGAAGGAGCTCGACAGGATATGGCCATCATGACGGAACATACGATCAAGGCGTTTGATGCTGACCTTCAGGAGTTGGCACGGATGATCGCCGAGATGGGCGGCCTCGCGGAGCGTCAGATCGGCGACGCCTTGGACGCGCTCAACCGGCGTGACGCAGTGCTCGCCAAGAGCGTCATCTTGGCCGATACGAGGATCGACAGTTTGCAGCATCAGATCGAGGAGAAAGCTATTCTCACGATCGCTCGGCGTCAGCCCATGGCGGTAGATTTGCGCGATGTCGTGGGCGCGCTGCGGGTCTCCAATGACCTCGAACGAATCGGTGATCTTGCCAAGAACATCGCCAAGCGGGTCGAGGTCATGGACAGCGAGTTGGACCTGCAAAAAGTGATGCGCGGGGTCGAGCATATGACCGAGCTTGTGCTGACTCAGATCAAGGAGGTGCTCGACGCCTACGCACGGCGTGATGTCGACAAAGCAATACAGGTATGGCTCGGCGATGAAGAGGTCGATGCGGTGAACAACTCCCTGTTCCGCGAGCTCCTCACCTACATGATGGAGGATCCGCGCAACATCAGTCTGTGCATTCATCTGTTGTTCTGCGCCAAAAACATCGAGCGTATGGGTGACCATGCGACCAACATTGCGGAAACAATCCACTACATGGTCAAAGGCTACGCGTTGCCCGACGAGCGACCCAAAGGAGATCTTACCAGCACGACCAGCATTCCCTACCGGAATTGAACAATGACCCCTCACCGACGCGAAAGGACACTATGACAGCCCGTATCCTGATCATCGAGGATGAGGAACCACTGACGCTCCTGCTGCGCTACAATCTTGAGGCAGAAGGCTATGCGGTTGATTCCGCCGGCCGCGGAGATGAAGCAGATCTGAAGCTGAAAGAGAATGCTCCCGATCTGGCGGTCATCGACTGGATGCTGCCCGGCCTGTCGGGAATCGAATTGATTCGGCGGCTGCGTGCCCGGCCAGAAACCCAGGCGTTGCCCATCATCATGCTTACCGCACGCGGCGAAGAGGCTGAGCGGGTACGTGGGCTGACGACCGGTGCTGACGATTATATTGTCAAGCCGTTTTCAGTACCGGAATTGCTGGCGCGGATCCGTGCCCTGCTGCGGCGTACGAAGCCGGAGCGCGTTGCCGGCGTACTGGAGGCCGGTGACATCGAACTCGACCGTGAAAAGAAACGCGTAGCCCGCGCCAGCCGCGACGTCCCATTGGGGCCAACCGAATTCCGCCTGCTCGAATTCCTCATGGAGAATCCGGGACGGGTCTTTTCGCGCGAGCAACTCCTTGATCGTGTCTGGGGCCGCGACGTCTATATTGACGAGCGCACCGTCGATGTCCACGTCGGACGCTTGCGAAAGGCGCTCAACCGCGGACGTGCCACCGACCCGATCCGCACCGTCCGCGGGGCCGGCTATGCCCTTAACGACCGCTTCGTCAAGAGTTCTTGATGCTGGTTATGTCCGTTCAACCTGATAAGGCGCGCCGGTCACGGCGGCGGTCGGCCGCGGGCTGATAAGCGATGCGAGAATGATACCTGCAATAGGGCAGCCCCTCGATCGTCTTGCCGCCGCAGAAGAAGAAATCCGACGAGGTCGGGTCGCCGATCGGCCAATGACATTTACTTTCGGTTAATTCAAGGATCGAACAGCGCTGCCCTATTGGAATGACGTTTTCGATCAACTCAGGCTCTGGCTCGAGTTCCGCCTCGTAAGCATGCAGTGAAGCGAGCGCCGTATTACCTCGAATGCCAGGCCGCGCAATTCGCATCATCTGGCCATGAGCGCGGGGCTTGCGGTGGCGAGGCGCCGAGGCCGATGGGCTCTTGGCGCGCCCGGACAGGCCGAGCCGATGTACCTTTCCAATCACTGAGTTGCGGGAAATGCCACCGAGCTCAGCCGCAATCCGACTTGCTGACAATCCGTCGCTCCACAGCTTCTTCAAGAGTTCCACGCGATCATCCGTCCAGTTCATGGCTCACCGTCCTTGGTGCCCGAGCATTTGCTCGACAGAATCCGACCCCTCTCGCCGGCCAACCCAAAAGCCGCCGTCGGCAACGCCGTCGCTCTGAAAAACAAAGGAAACTGCCCGCCGCACGAGATATCGTATCAACGTACAATGACGCTACTATATCAGGTGACTCATAGGCAAGAGTCCGCCCCCGGTTTCATCCACATGTTCGACTGTCAATTGGGCTTAAACCGGCCAGTCATCCACAAAAGATATCTGAAAGTTGCGCTAGAGGGCCCGTTGCGTCGCTATGTCGAGCCCCAAAATTCACATCGTGCGGATGCAGGCGGCGTGTGGTTGGGGCGTGCGCGGGCGTGTTGACAGACGGCTCGCTCACAATACAATGTGGTCCGTGCCGCCCAGAGAGGCGGCACATTTCGTTTTGCGCCCATTCCCTCGTCATAACGACGACCTGACGAAACGAGCCGCGCCGTGACTTCGCACCTATTGCCGACCTACGCACGCGTCGATCTTGCCTTCGAGCGGGGAGAAGGCCCGTGGCTGTTTGCAACCGACGGCGAGCGCTACCTTGATTTTACCGCCGGCGTAGCGGTCAACGGACTAGGGCATGCCCATCCGCACCTTATCAAGGCGTTAAATGCCCAGGCGCAAAAGGTTTGGCATGTTTCAAACCTGTTCCGGATTCCGGAGGCCGAGCGGCTCGCCGAACGTTTGTGCGCCGAGACCTTCGCAGACCTTGTCTTCTTCTGCAATTCCGGCGCTGAGGCCATGGAATGCTGCATCAAGTTGGCGCGCAAATATCAATACGTCTCAGGGCGACCGGAACGCCACCGCTTCATCACTTTCGAGGGCGCCTTTCACGGGCGCACGCTGGCCACACTGGCGGCGGGGGGGCAGAAGAAATATCTGGAAGGTTTCGGTCCTGTCGTGGAAGGCTTTGATCAACTGCCATTTGCAGACCTCGACGCTGTAAAGAGGGCAATTGGGCCGGAAACTGCCGGGATATTAATTGAGCCGATCCAGGGCGAAGGCGGTGTGCGGGTGGCGCCGACATCGTTTTTGCGCGGATTGCGTGAGCTGTGCGATCAACACAATCTTTTGCTTGTGTTCGATGAAGTCCAGACGGGCATCGGACGAACCGGCAGCTTCTTCGCCTATCAGCGCTACGGCGTGGCGCCCGACGTAATGGGCATCGCCAAAGCGATCGGCGGTGGATTTCCGCTAGGCGCCTGCCTCGCCACTGCGGAGGCTGGGAAGGGTATGACGGCCGGCACTCACGGCTCGACTTTCGGGGCCAACCCATTGGCAATGGCGGTGGGTAATGCGGTGCTCGACGTTGTCCTGGCTCCAGGGTTTCTTGATAAGGTTCGTCGGAGTGCGATCCTGTTTCGCCAACGGCTCGCCGAGATCAAGGATCGCTATCCGGACGTCGTTACCGACGTGCGCGGCGAAGGTTTATTGCTGGGCCTTGTGGCGGCATGCTCGAACAGCGAATTGGTCGAAGCAATGCGCGCCGAGAAGCTGCTCGCCGTCGCTGCCGGGGATAATGTGGTGCGGATGTTGCCGCCGCTTATTATCGAAGAGCCGGATATTGCCGACGCGATCAGCCGGATCGACCGCGCCGCTGAGCGGATCGAGCGCATGCAGCACGAGAAGCAGAAGGCTGCCAAGGAAGCTGTCAAGGTGAATTCGTGAGCGTCACGCCTCGCCATTTTCTCGATCTGATCGATATTGCGCCGAGCCACCTTCGCGCCATCATTGAGGACAGTCGTGCCATGAAACAGCGAGGCCGCGGCCCAGCCGATCAGGCCGTGGCCGGCAAAGTGCTGGCAATGATCTTCGACAAGCCTTCGACCCGTACCCGGGTATCTTTCGATGTGGCCATGCGTCAGCTAGGAGGCCAGACGACGGTGCTGACCGGCCAGGAAATGCAGCTCGGCCGCGGAGAGACGATCGCCGACACGGCGCGCGTGCTCTCGCGCTATGTTGATGCCATCATGATCCGCACGCTCGATCACGAAATGCTAGTGGAGCTGGCGCGATACGCCACAGTTCCCGTAATCAACGGGCTGACGCGGCGTTCCCATCCATGCCAGGTCATGGCGGACATTATGACCTTCGAGGAACACCGCGGCTCAATCCGGGGCAGCAAGGTGGCCTGGACCGGAGACGCCAACAATGTGCTCGTATCCTGGATGCATGCGGCGCTCCAATTCGAATTTGAGCTTGCGGTTGCGACTCCCGCGGAACTCGCCCCTAAGAAGCCGTTGCTCGACTGGATCAGATCCTCAGGCGCTGACATTCGCATCGGGCAAGATGCCGAATGCGCCGTGGCCGATGCTGACTGTGTGGTTACTGATACCTGGGTGTCGATGGGAGATCGCGGCGGCGAACGACGACACAACCTGCTCAAACCTTACCAAGTCAATGCCCGGCTGATGGAAAAAGCAAAGCCCGAGGCCATATTCATGCATTGTCTGCCGGCCCATCGGGGCGACGAAGTCGCCGACGAAGTAATCGACGGACCGCAGTCGGTGGTATTCGACGAGGCCGAAAATCGTCTTCATGCGCAGAAGGGCATCCTGGTCTGGTGTCTCAATTCGGGGCGGCAATGACGCCGCTGGAGGTCACTTCGCGTGCGCCCGCCGATCATGGGGCCGACGACACGATACTGCCATTTAAAGTTGCCGCACTTGACCTGCGTGGCCGAGTGGTTCGGCTCGGGCCGGCGCTCGATGATATCCTCAGCCGCCATGGCTATCCGTCAGCAATTTCCAAGCTGCTCGGCGAAGCAATCGTTTTGACGGTGTTGCTCGGTTCCTCGCTCAAATTCGACGGCCGTTTCATTTTGCAGACCAAGACCGATGGCCCGGTGCGGATGCTTGTGGTCGATTATCGCAGTCCCGGGAAGGTGCGAGCCTGTGCCCAGTTCGATGCGTCGGCTCTCGATGGCCTGCAAGACAAATCGACTGCCGCGCTTACCGGCCGTCTGTTGGGCCGCGGCCATCTCGCCATGACGATCGATCAGGGGGTGGAGATGAACCGTTACCAAGGTCTCGTCGCCCTGTCGGGCGGCAGCCTTGAAGAGGCTGCTCACGAATACTTCCTGCGCTCGGAGCAGATCCCCACCAAGGTGCGGCTTGCGGTCGCCGAAGAAATACGAGCCGACGCCGACGGCCCGCGTCACCGTTGGCGCGCCGGCGGCATGCTTCTGCAGTTCCTGCCCAAGAAGGCTGAGCGCATGCGCGGCCCCGACCTTGACCCCGGAGATGCTCCGGAAGGCGCGCCGCCCCATGTGGTCCCAATGGACGACGCCTGGATTGAAGGGCAGACCCTGATCGCCACCGTTGAAGATATCGAACTGATCGATCCGGATCTATCAAGCGAGCGATTGTTATATCGGCTGTTCCATGAGCACGGCGTGCGGGTATTTAAGTCTTCCGACGTCGAAGCGAGGTGCTCGTGCTCGCGCGATAATGTGAGCAACATGCTGAGAAGCTTTTCCAAAGACGATCATGATCACATGATCCAGGACGGTGTCATCTCGGTTACCTGCGAATTCTGCAATACCAATTATATTTTCGCGCCGACCGAAGTGGCAGTCGCGGAGGAAGGGTGAGCGCCGGGCTGGCTCCGCGCGCTAAGACCGGTCCAGCACGGCGTGTCGTGATTGTGGCGCTTGGCGTCACACAGATTTTGGCGTGGGGATCTTCCTATTACCTGCTTGCCGTGCTGGGAACTCCGATAGCTGCTGACACTGGTTGGTCTTTATCTATCGTGGTCGGAGGCCTGTCGCTTGGACTCCTGGCGGGCGGTTTGGCGTCGCCCATTATCGGGCGGACGATCGATGCGAAGGGTGGACGCCCCGTTCTCGCTATCAGCTCATTGCTGATGGGTTTTGGGCTCATTGTGCTGGGAAGTGCCCACCACCTCGCCACTTACGTGGCTGCCTGGCTTGTGCTCGGGGTCGGCATGGGCTGCGGGTTGTACGACGCGGCGTTCGCGACGCTCGGCCGTGCCTTTGGGAACGAAGCCCGTAGTGCCATTGTATCGCTCACTTTGTGGGGCGGATTTGCCAGCACCGTGTGCTGGCCGCTCACGGCCTGGTTACTCGATGCCTATGGCTGGCGCGGCGTATGTTTCGCCTATGCTGCTGTACAACTTGGATTTTCCTTGCCCGTTCATCTGTTGTTGATGCCGCGTCTGCAGCCGCGCTCAAATTCCGGCAGAATCCCGGAGATTCAGCCCGCAGATCCGTCAGCTCCCGCCCAACGGCAAGCGTTCATGCTGTTTTCCGTGCTGGTGACCCTCGGCGGCGCCATAGCGTCGATCATGTCCGTTCACCTCCTGACGTTTCTGCGGATGCGCGGCCTTGACTTAAGTGCGGCGGTCGCCCTCGGGGCCCTTTTTGGTCCGGCGCAGGTCGCAGCGCGGGTCGTGGAGATGACTTTCGGGAATCGCTACCATCCGATCTGGACTCTTGCTGCCGCAAAGGGGCTCGTCGGTCTGGCTGTGATATTGCTGCTTGCCCGGATTCCGCTCGCTGGACTCGCGATCATCACCTACGGCGCAGGCAACGGCGTTTGGTCGATCGCCCGAGGAACCATGCCGCTCGCCTTGTTCGGGCCGTCTGGCTACGCAACGCTCATCGGTCGTTTCGCGCTGTTCGGCCTGCTGGCTCAAGCGATATCGCCGTCAATTGCAGCGGTGGTGCTCGACCGTTTTGGCTCCGACGCGGTACTGTCGGTGCTCGCTGCAATGGCGCTGGTCAACGCCAGTGTCACTGCCGCACTGTGGGTTTTCCTGGCGCGGACGAAACAATCTGGCCAGCCATGACTCGACGGACCTCCGCGATCAAGGTATCGTGGAAGGTGCGGGCTCCTCATGCAGCGGTTGCGCAAGTTCGTGACGATTGGAGCGCCGGGTTTCTGGCCGAATCGACTGTGCCCTAATTGATCGTGCGTTTTACCTCCGGGCAGTCGAGGGAAAACGCCGGGATCTCAATTTCAAAATGGTCTCCATCCAGTGTAACCATTCCGTAGGTGCCTGCCATGAATCCCGACGGGGTCGGCAGCGGGACGCCGCTGGTATAGGCGAACGATGCTCCGGGTTCCAGCACCGGTTCCTCTCCGACCACGCCAGCGCCGCGCACTTCCTGCGTTTGCCCGACGCCGTCGGTAATGCGCCAATGACGGGTCTTGAGCTGAACCGTTGTGTCGCTGCGGTTGCTGATTTCAATCGTATAAGCCCAAAAGTAATGGCTGTCTTCAGCCGACGACCGTTCTGGCAGGAAACGCGGCGATACTGTTACCGCAATATTGCGTGTTACGGCTTGGTACATGGCATCCTCGTCCACAAAACGTCGAAATGGTTGGGCATCCGGTTGCCAACAGTCAATACGTCTAGAGGCCTGAAGCCGCCGCGCGGCGGCGCGCTCGCGTTATCTCATACTATCGTCGCATCGTACCGAGCCACGTCGTCCCCTTGCGCGATCGAGCTAACAGTCTCACTTGTGAACCGATTTACTCAATCATGAGTTGGTTCATTGCAGCCCGCTGAAGGAAGCGTAATGTCGTTACCGAAACCCGCCGAGCGCGACCTGCGGCTGGATTTGTTTCGCGGACTTGCGCTGTGGCTTATTTTCCTCGATCACATCCCCTCGAACATCGTTAATTGGGTCACCATCCGCAATTACGGATTTTCAGACGCCACCGAGATCTTCGTTTTCATTTCTGGCTATACGGCTGCATTCGTCTACGGCCGCGCGATGCGCGAGCAGGGGACGCTGGTGGCGAGTGCCCGCATCCTCAAGCGGACTTGGCAAATTTACGTGGCCCATATCTTCCTGTTCGCGATCTATACGGCAGAAATTTCCTACGTCGCTCATAGTTTCGAAAATCCGCTTTATGGCGAGGAAATGGGCATCTTCGACTTTCTTCAACAGCCCGACATCACATTGGTTCAGGCCATGCTTCTGAAATTCAAGCCGGCCAACATGGACGTCCTGCCGCTTTACATCGTGCTGCTGGCAGGCTTTCCACCGATGTTGTGGCTGTTGATACGCATGCCTGCAGCCGCGCTCGCGGCGTCAGCGCTGCTTTATGTACTGGCATTACAGTTCGAATGGAATATTCCAGCCTACCCCAATGGTAACTGGGTTTTCAATCCATTCGCCTGGCAGGCGCTATTTGTGTTCGGAGCCTGGTGCGCCCTCGGAGGCGCCAAGCAGCTATCAGTCGTAATCCTTTCTCCGGTCACGGCCGCGTTTGCGGCCCTGTTCCTCGTCTTTGCATTTTTTATAGTGCTGACTTGGTACATACCGGGCCTTGACGCGCTAGTACCCCGTCGATTGGAAGAATGGATGTATCCAATTGACAAGACCAACCTGGGCGTGCTGCGCATCGTTCATTTCCTCAGTCTGGCGGTGCTGACTGTCCGGATGGTACCTCGTGACTGGCCCGGATTGCGGTCCATCTGGTTGCGTCCAGCGATTCTGTGCGGTCAGCATTCCCTGGAAATCTTCTGTCTAGGTGTATTTCTGTCCTTTGCGGCCCATTTTGCCATGGTGGAGATCAACCAGGGCGTTGGTATGCAGATTGCTGCTAGTATTACGGGTATTTTCTTAATGAGTGCGACAGCCGCCCTAATTTCATGGTATAAGCGCATAGAAGGACGAAGTCCTCGATCGCGACCTGGTCCACCAGGCGCTACCCTCGTGGGAGGAGGGGTATGAAACCGATCGTCGCTGTGCTGCTGTGCATTTTGTGCGGCAGTGCGGGTGTCGCCAAAGAGGCCAATGAGTGTATCGCCGCAGCGGGTTCGGTTGCTCCGGATTTTGGCCTACCTCACGTTGCCCTGGCGATAGCCAAGAAGAAGCTCAATGTAGTGGTCGTCGGTAGTGCGTCCTCAGAGCTCAACGGCTCCACCGGAGCCAACATTGCATATCCGACCCGATTGGAGGCGGCGTTGCGCCGCCTCCTGCCCGACGTAACTGTCAAGGTGTCCACCTATGCACGGCCCAGGGAGATCGCGTCGGAAATGGAAGCCAAGCTTCCGCGCATCGTCGCTGAGGCCAAGCCGGCATTACTGATTTGGCAGACCGGCACGGCTGACGCTATTCGTGGTGTCGATCCGGAGGAGTTTCGCGTCGCTCTCGACGACGGCGTTGATAAGCTGCGCGCTGCCGACGTCGATGTGGTGTTCATGAACATGCAGTACAGCCCGCGTACGGAGGCCATGCTTGCGGTCACAGCCTACGCTGACGCGATGCGGATCATTGCCTTAAAGCGGGAGGCGAATTTGTTCGACCGCTTTACGATCATGAAGCGGTGGAACGAAGGCGGGGTGTTCGACCTTTACGGAGCAACGCGCACAACCAATGTTGCCGAGCAGGTCCATGATTGCCTTGGGCGACTGTTGGCCGAAGTGGTGGTCGCGGGTGCAAAACTGGCACCTGCCGCCGATAAAGGTACGCAATAACCATGGGCATTTCGTTGCGAATTTCTGCACCATTTGTCATCGCCATGCTGACGGGGCTTGTGCTTTGGGAGTCGGTACCTGGCTACGCAGGTGATCCTACATATGCATGCAGAGATAACGCCAAGCTGGCGCGACTTTCCATGCCGCTGGCTCGGATGCAGCGTCTGATTGCAAGCGGCCGGTCAATAGTCATCATGGCGCTCGGCTCGTCGTCGACAGCGGGCGCCGGCGCGAGCACTCCGACGGCGTCATATCCGGCGCGTCTTGAAGTGGAGCTGCGAACGCGCTTTCCCGGCATCGAGATCAAAGTCATCAACCGCGGTGTCAATGGCGAGGAAGTCGCCGACATGCTGTCGCGCTTCGACCAGGCGGTCGCCGCCGACAAGCCCGATGTGGTGTTATGGCAGGTCGGCACCAATGCGGTCCTGCGCGACAACCCGCTCGGCCCGATCGACCAGCGCCTTCAGGACGGCCTTGCACGGATGAAGGTGCTTGGTGCCGACGTGGTGCTGATCGATCCGCAATTCGCCCCGAAGGTTATCGTCAAGCCGGAAGCTGAAGATATGGTGAGCGTGATTGCGGCGGAGGCAACCAAACGAGGAGTCGACTTGTTTCCGCGCTTCGCAGTCATGCGGGATTGGCACGAGGCGCAAGCAATTCCGTTCGAGGCGTTCCTGTCGCCGGACCTGCTGCACATGAACGACTGGGGTTATACCTGTCTCGCCAAGCTGCTCGGCGCCGCCATGGCGGACGCTGCGACACGACCAGTTGCCGCTGCCCGCGTGACAACGCCGAAATAGCTTATGCGTCCATGCCTCGCTTGGGGCAAGCATCCCGCGTTAAAACTTCGCAAGATCAAGGACGTCGCAGCCGGCGCCCGGAGTGATTGCTTGGTCCGGAAACAAGCCCGATCATAACAGTGGTCACGCCTTCTCCAGCGCCGCCGTCAGGTCAGCCGCGATATCGTCCCCCGTTTGCGACTGACACGCGTGCGCCGCAGCAGACGACGCTCAGGGCCCCAGTGAGCGACATTATTGTAT
>Ga0126369_10002613_pt1 | contig 12887 bp, 12 predicted proteins | sample PanSoiMetaPlot_1_FD_109646 | JGI IMG/M metagenome (GOLD analysis project Ga0126369, IMG submission 109646) | Tropical forest soil microbial communities from Panama - MetaG Plot_1 | ecosystem: Environmental > Terrestrial > Soil > Tropical forest > Bulk soil | place: Panama | collected 2016-02-17 | reverse complement strand
GGGACCGGCGTCGTCTCGCGACTCGCAGCACGTCGGGTGGCACCGGGAGGCACCGCCACAGGCCTTGACCTCAACGAGGGCATGCTCGCTGTTGCCGGCCGACTCCCGCTACCGCCCGGTCTAGCTATCGACTGGCGTCAGGGCAGTGCGGTCGCCCTCCCCTTCCCGGACCGAGCGTTCGACGTCGTGCTCTGCCAGCAGGGATTGCAGTTCTTTCCGGATCGACTGAAGGCGCTCAGCGAGATGCGCCGAGTGCTGACGCACGTGGGACGCGTGGCGCTCAGCACATGGACGGGACCTTCTCCGTATTTCATGGCGCAGCGCGAGGCCTTAGCACGCTACGTGGGTGCCGACGCCGCGAGCACCAGCGCTGCCGCGTTCTCCCTTGGGGACGCCGCAGAACTCGGCGGCCTCCTCGAGGCCGCCGGTTTTCGCGATGTCGTTGTCCACACCGTCCGGACGACGTTACGCCTGCCGGCGCCCGAGGAGTTCCTGCTGAGACATCTGTCCGCTGTGCCGCAAGCCCCGCTTGTTGCCGCGGCCACCGAAGAAACTCGCGCGGCCTTGATCGCTCACATGAAGGATGCTACCCGTGCGTATGTCGACGGATTTGGCCTGGCCGTGCCCCAGGAGGTCAACGTGGCGACCGGGCGTGTGTGAATAGAGATCGCGAACTGCTGCCGAGCCAGAGGCGCCGCCGATGGCAACCGTCGGCATAACATCACGATCAACCTGACGCCGGCTTCGCGTTGCTCAGCCGCCGCAGGTTATCGTGAGCGTTAGACGGTGACCGGAATGAACACGAAGAGGAGCGCAATCGTGACGGCCGAACCGCCTGCTTCATCACCTGAGCTGCTCGACATGATCGTGGGCAAGTGGGTGTCGCAGGCGATCTGCACCGCTGCCGAGCTGGGTATCGCGGACCTCTTGAAGGATGGTCCGCTTTCGACCCCAGAGATCGCTGCAAAGACGAGAGCGTCGGAAGACGGCGTGTACCGCCTCCTTCGGGCACTTGCTCACGTTGGCCTCTTCGTCGAGAACGAGCCCCGACATTTCGTCCTGGCTCCGCTTGGGGGTGGCCTACGCAGCGACGTGCCCGGCTCTCTGCGAGGCTTCGCGCGCTTTCTCGGACACGACCTCAACTCCAGACCGTGGGGCCATCTCGTTGACAGCGTGAAGACAGGACAACCGGCCTTCGACCTCGTGTTCGGGATGTCGGTCTTTGACTACATGACGAAACAACCGGACAGTGCCGCCATCTTCAACGAAGCAATGGCCTCACTCAGCCTGATCGAAATCCAAGCGATTTCGACCGCCTACAATTTCGACGGCATCCGAACACTGGTCGACGTAGGCGGCGGTCAAGGAGGGTTGCTGGCCGCCATCCTGATTGCCAATCCTGGTCTGCGTGGCGTCCTCTTCGAGATGCCCCACGCGCTCGGAAGCGCCCGGAGCCTCCTGCAGCAGGCCGCTGTGATCGATCGCTGCCAGATCACCGGAGGAGACTTCTTCACCGCAGTGCCAGAAGGTGGTGACGCCTACGTTCTGAAACGCATCCTCCACGACTGGGACGACACACGCGCGAGACGGATTCTCGAGAACTGCCACCGGGCGATGACGCTCGGCGGCCGAGTCCTCGTGGCGGAGGTCGTCGTTGGCTCCGCCAACAAGTCAAATCTTGCTGGTTTCCTCGATCTCGAAATGCTCGTTGTCACACAGGGTGGCCGCGAACGCGCTGAACACGAATTTCGGAAGCTGTACGAAGCCGCAGGGTTCAGGCTCTCTAAGGTAATTGCAACGCGGGCGCCCGTGTCAATCGTCGAGGGCATTGCCGTCTAACAACACGATGAACCTGACGGCGCTTCGCGCCGCACGTTATCGTGAGCGTTAGGCTGACGAGAATGATTTGCGTTTAACTCTTATCGCCTTGTCGTTGCTCTTGCTTCTATGGCCCACGCCAATCCTGGCCAACATGGGCCTGCCAATGGTTGCGCTCTACTTGCCGCCGGCCTGGTTTGCTTTGCTTCCAATCATCCTCATCGAATCCGCATACGGTGTGTGGCGATTCAAAGTTCCGATGGGCCGAGCTTTTGTCGCGCAGGCTGTGGCCAATTCCGTCTCCACTCTCATCGGTATCCCAGCCATTTGGGTCATTCTCGCTCTCATCGAAATGTTTGTTCTCGAGTGGGCAGTCGGCGTAGCGCCGGAGCCGCTGCTCATCGTCGTCAGCCCCATCGTTGGCGCCGCCTGGCTTGGTCCAGGAGCTGAGCAGACATGGTGGATGGTGCCGCTCGCTGTAGCGACGCTGACCGTGCCCTTCTATGCAATGTCAGTCGTATCCGAGTATTTCGTGGCTGCGCAGTTCTTTCGTCATCTGCCACGCCAGGTGATTCGGCGTTGGACGGTGCGCGCGAACGCAATCAGCTATGCCTTCCTCGTCGCGCTCGTACTCATCGGCTGGTTACTTCCGCGAGCATCTCAACCACTATTCGAGCTAACACAGCCGCTTAATGAACAGTTGGTTGGCGTTGTCTTTCGGATGGCCAATCCGGACTCCGGTTCCCGCAGAGGCGAAACTTCCCTCATGCAAGCGGTGCGGTCAGGGGACTTGCCGATTACGCGTAAGCTGATCGCGAAGGGTGCGAACGTCAATTCGGCGGACGACGATGGGAATACGGCGCTACAACTGGCGGCCGCTCGAGGCGATGAGAAGACGACGCGCGTGCTCTTGGACGCCGGCGCAGACATCAATGCGAGACGCAAGGGACCTATCGATTATGCCGCGTTGCACTACGCCGCGTACACGGGGAACGGGCCGACAGTCCGGGCGCTTCTTTCGGCGGGCGCCCGGGTTAATGATGCCGCTGGAGGCGGTTGGACACCGCTCATGATCGCGATGCTCTACGGACGACCGGAAGTGGTCGAGGCCCTCCTTGCTGGTGGCGCTGATGTAAACGTACGGTCACCGAGCGGATGGACCGCGCTCAAAGAGGCTCGGATGCGCGGACACAGCGATATCGCGGAGCGCCTCATACGAGCAGGCGCAGTCGACTATCCAGATGGCTCCAGATCATGAGGCGAATGTGCGCTGCCTAACAGCAGCATCCAGCCGCCGGCCTTCGGCCGCGGCTGATACCGATCGTTGGACGGACGAAGATGGGATTGCTTGATTGGCTCACAGGACGGGGAGGTCGGCGGCGTGAATGGGACATTCGTGTCGAGAAGCGAGGCCGCGGTGGCCCCATCTTCTACTTGGAGGGGGAGAGGAGGATCCCGTTCGACTTCGAGCTCGGCGGAACGGTTGGTGGGTTTATCTACGCTCCCGCTGCCGCAACCTGGGATGCAGAGTACCCCTGGGCGATCGGGCGGCGCAGTGAGATCCTTGACCGAGTCGCGCAGGAGTTCATCCGACGCGAGTTTCGCGGCTACGTGTACGAGTTCGAACGTGGGCGCGATGACATCATCGTGGTTCGCAGGGACGCGTGACGTGATCTATGGTAGACCGCCGTCCAACTCGGCATTGCAGACGGACGGGCGCGTCGGTCGCTGCGCTCCGTCTCGCGCCCGCCGCTGAATGCCCGCATCGTTCGACGGCAAAGCACACACACCAAAGGAGAGTAACGATGAAGATCACGTGGCTGGCGGTCACGCTGTCGCTCGGGATGGCGTCTTTGGCCTACGCACAGCAGAGCGCCTCTGATCAGCAGATGATGAAGGTCCGACAGGCCATGGCCAATGAGTACGCCGCCGCCGTCGCTAAGAAAGACGCGGTCGCTATGGCGGCCCATTACACAGAAGACGTCGTAACGACGGGCTTGTGTCCGGAGACCCCACCTGTTGTCGGTCGGGAAGCCAAGATAAAGCAGTCCGAAGCTTCGCTGCAGGCGGGGTTCAGCAACTATTCCAGTAAGGTCAAAGAGGTACGACTGCTTAGCGATGGCACCGCATGGTCGACCGGTATTTCGGAGTTCGCCATCAACGGTCAGCGGGTACGGGGCAACTGGGCCGACATCCTGAGGCGGGACGGCAACGACTGGAGAGTGAGTTTTCAAGCCTTCGCGAGAACACCCTGTTCCCCGTAGGCTGAGGCCCTCGCATGAAAAGTCTCCTTGACCGCTCCATGGGGCCGCCGAACTACAGGATTCACCCGACGGCCTTTGGCCGCGGGTGATCCTGGGCATTCGCCACCGAGGCAGAATTGGGCCGTTACTCCGCGCCGCCCTACAGCTCGGAAGGAGAAGCCATGACGATGGAACCCAGACTGCTCATCGAGGAACGCCTCCGTCGGTTGTTCCAGCACCTCGGCATTGACCGGGCCCACGTCGCGGGTCGCTTGCCGAGCGATTGGAGGGGGCTCGCTACCACCTTCCCCGAGATGGTCGCCTCGCTCACGCTCCTTGGTCCGACGACAGTCGATGCGCAGAGTGTCGCACCCCTCGCCTCGAGACTTCTGGTGATTACCGGTGACCGAGGACCGACGGCAGAGAACGTCCGAGCGGCCATGGCGCGCCTCCGGGAAGCCTCCGTCGTGTTTCTCCCCGGCTATTCCCTCCTTGGATGGTCCGACGTGGTGGCGGACCGTCCGGACGACATCGGTTCCGCCCTTCTTCACTTCCTGAGCCAGGTGAAATCACCGCCCGGTCGAGACGTCGCTTCTCCCGCCGAGAAAGAGGGCGAGATCGCTGGCATCTCGTACCGCATTCAGGGCGCGGGCCCGCCGCTCGTACTCCTGCCGCTCTTTCTCGCCCCGTCGCAGTGGGACCCATTGGTGAACCGCCTGAGCGAGCGCTACTGCACAATCACGCTCGGGGGCACCGAGCTAGGGGCGGTCGCGATCCTGGAATCGCGCGGCCGCGCGCCGGGCTATCTACAAATGGTGCGGACGCTCATCGAGGAAGCCGAGCTGCAGCCTGGCGAAACGGTCCTCGAGGTCGGCTGCGGCACTAGCGTGCTCGACCGCTGGCTGGCGCGGCGCACCGGCGGAAAGAATCCGATCGTCGGCGTGGACATCAACCGTTACCTCCTGCGCGAGGCCGCCGCGCTCGTCAGCAAGGATGGGCTCGAGGGAACGATCGCACTCCGCGAAGGTAATGCGGAAGCGCTCCCGTTTCCGGACGGAAGCTTCGACGTCACGATGGCGGTGACCGTCATCGAAGAGCTCGACGCCGACCGGATGCTCGGCGAGATGGTCCGCGTGACCAGATCAGGCGGCAGGGTCGCGGTCGTCGCGAGGGCGATGGACGTGCCGTTTCTGATGAACCTTCCGCTGGGCGCTCCGTTGCAATCGAAGGTCGAAGCACCGGGAGTAGTCGGCAACGTGTCGCCGCAGGGCTGCGCCGACCGGAGCCTCTATCGACGAGTGCACGAGGCTGGACTCATTCGGGCGAAGATGTTCGCGCACTTGGTTTCGTTCGACCGCGCGGATACGACGCTGGTGCAGTTTATGGAGGCCGCCTTCGTTCCGAAGCTGACTCAGGACGAACGGCGCGAGTGGCAGGCGGCACGAGCCGAAGCCGAAGCACAAGGGACCTTCTTCATGGCGTGGCCGCACCACTGCGTCGTCGGCACGAAGCCGTGACGGCACTGAGCGATGACGAAGCCAGCGATGCGCCGAACAAGCCGCTGCACCGGACCGTGGCTCGCGTTGCTCGCTCAGGCCGGTGAGCGCCAGCGTTAGCAGTCAGCGCTTGGGCTGTGCGCGAGCCAGGTCGGAGTAATCCCTGCCGTTCGCCAATCAAGTGGTTTGGGAACGCCTCGAACTTGCGTCGGCGCCCTTCGTCTTTTCGCGGCCTTTTCCTCTGTACGGCGGGCCGGGATTCTGAACGGAACGAACAGCATAAATGGTGTCCGGCGACGCGGTCAAACCCGTGTTTACTGTCCGCCATTCGAAGATGAGACGCGAAGTTCCCCTTCTTTGATTCAACTAGCATCGCAGCGGGATTAGAATTCCGGCCGTACTCGCGATGCGAATCTTGAGTCACCGTCGGGTGCCCGAACCGCATTCGTGCGCTGTGGGGCCGCCCAGTTTCTACGGGATTGAATGCACGCACACCTAACGAAGCCCGCGCTCGATTAGGACGCATCGCGGCCGGCTGCCGTCAGAAGCCGTATTTCTCCTTCCGGAGATTGAATGCTGCTTCGCCACCCTCCATGATCCGCTTGATCGCATCGCGAACTTCCGCAACGTCGATGGCCCCCTCGCAGGCTATGGTGCCTCGCGACTGATCACCGGCTGTGCGGTACTCGCACGATGCAACCAACTCGGCGTCGCCGTTGACCACGAGGTTTGCGTTGTGGCTTGCGAAGATCAGCTGCCGTTTCTGCTTGGCACTCCAAACCTGTTCGACGATCTCCAGCATTACGGGATTGTCCAAATCCTCCTCCGGCTGGTCGATTATCAGCGGGGGGCCCCCTTGATTGAGCAGAGTCTTCAGCAGCGCCGTGGCCTGCTGGCCCGCCGAGGCATTGTGAAACGGGATGTAATCCGCTTCTCGAGCCCTGTACTCGAAAACAGGCATGCTCTTGACGGGCGTGAGCGACAGCGTCAACCAGTCATCAGGCTTTAAGCTTCTAGCGAGCCGGTCGAGATCACCCGCCGTCAGCCCCGCCCCGGTCAGCGAAGGCGTTTCAGGCTTGCGGTCGGCTCCATCGCGCTCCACATCGAACTCGGCTAGCTTCTCAAGATCCTGGAGAACAGTGCGCCACTGAGCCCCGGCATCGGCCGCGGCCGTCATTGACGCGCCGAGATTGTCGATCCTGCTGCCCTGCACGCGCGATCCGCTGAGGGACTGTTTCAGGCTCGCGACGAAATCACCGGCATCCTTGTAACGACGCACATGGGCGCGGATGGCTCCGGACGAACTTTCTGTGAGGCTCGCGCACTGCTTTTCAAGCAGATCATCGCGCTCCTTCAGGAGCGCTTCCCATGCCTCGCGCTCGGTGCGGTACGCCGTCTCGGCCGCAGCGAGCGCACGCAGCTCATCGTTTACGCGCGCTGTCTCGAGCGCATGCTTTGTGAGCTGCTCTTCAATCTCCTTGAGTTGCCGGAGCTTTTCGCTGTGGGCGGAGGAACGCTGCACGGCAGCCTCGTACGCGGTCCGGACGGCGGCGAGGTGCTCAGCCCATTGGCGCCAGGGACTGGCAGCATCCATCCCACCGGGGGGCGCGGCCATAACGTCGGCACGCGCGATTAGGCCGTCGAGGGCGGCCTTCGCGTCCCCCAGAAACGCAACATACTCTGCGTGAGCCGCAACTAGGATCCCTGCTTCGGCCTCCTGTGGCGGCTGACCGGCCTGACCGAGGTAGCTTTCGACCGTCTGACGCAGGCCAGCTACACCGTCACGAACCGTGCGTATCCCTCCCTGCCAGGATTGAACCGAACGGTCGGCGGTTTCGAAGGTCCTACCGCGGTTGAGAGCCGTCTGGTCTTCTGCAGACAGCCCGATGAGGGAAGCACGCAGGGTCGCCGCCTGCTCTGAAAGAGATTTCTCTTCGAGCTGGCGTTGCTGCACCGTTCGCGCGAGGGCCCGTTGGCGCAGCCTCGTCGCGTATGACTGTCGCGTGCGGACTGCGCGATCCTGCGCCTGACGGTCAATGCGGCTCAGATCCGCGCGGATAGGTGCTGTGATGAATCGGCCCAGTTCCTCAACCCGGACGCTGACGTCGCTCAGCTGTTTCTGGCTATACGCCTGAATCGGCAGTAGAGCGCGGACTTCATCTTCGGTGCATGGGTGCATTTCATCATTGCCGATCTTGATCAGCAGCGATCCGTCCTGGCTGTTGCGGCGGACGAGGTGAGGAACTGAGTTCACTTCGAAGCGCACCTGAACCGTTGCGTTGACAGGTTTTAGCGTCTGCTCGATGAGCCGCGTGCGCCGCGCCTGGTAGTTCGGTGTGTCCTCGTCCGAGAGTCCGGGCGGCTGGTCACACAGCGCCCAGCGGAGATATTCAAGGATCGTGGACTTGCCTGTGCCGCGGCCTCCGATCAGCGCGTTGTATTGAAGGTTGAATTCGAGATCAACGGGTCCGAGGAAGGAGCTGTTGCTGACACTGATACCGGCGACGGCAACCGAGGGGCAGCAGTGGAGCCGCCTGGGAGACACGCGATTCCTGAGCAAGGCAGGCCTGCCGCAGCGCCTCCGCCGTCGGTCTTGCCCACTTTATCCAAGTCGAGACGTTGCCGAGTTCGCGATGGTCCTCGTGTCTCGAATCGGAGGTTTGGAAGCAGGCGATTCGTTTGTTACCCCACTCCTTGGTCTTGCCCGCGATGATTTCTCTGTTCCCTTGACCGAGTTTGTCGATGCTGCCGTCGACAAACCCGCCGACGCATGGCATCTCGATGTACTTCCCAGCCTGGCCGGTCCGGAGCAGGGAGAATTTACCCTCGCTCACATTGGGGAAGATGATGTAGCGGTCTCGCAAATAGGCGTGCTTGTCTAGTTCTTCTTTTAGCTGTTTGAGCGACTGAATGTGATTCAGGCGCTGGACCTCCGCGCTCTTCGCTCCTGTGGCTGGGCTCGGTGCGATGGCCAAGGCGTTCATGGCAAGGGGAAAGAGATCGTCCGGCAGGGCGGCGTCGAACAGCAAAAGCGCCTGACACGGAACACCGAGCGTCAGCTCCATACCAGGAAACACGACAAGCTGCCGGTCCCTCGGCAAGGCCTTGCCGGAGGCGTCGGTTTCTTCGGCTGCGGCTTGCCGCACATACCTCACGAACGCCATGTCGTGATGATCGGTGATCGCAATCCCCTGAAGACCGCGATCTCGGCAGGCCTGTACGAGCCTTCTGGCATAGGCAAGGCGGCTTTCGTCGCTGACCGCGTCCGCGCCAGTCCAATTGCGATCGCGCGGAGTGTGAACCTGAAGATCGCAGCGGAAAAAGTGAGCTCCCCTGTCAGCCATGCGATGTCAGTTCCTCCGTCCACCCTGAGACGAGAGACTCTCAACGCTTCCGCTCCCTCGGCGGGAACGAATGATTGCCGTAGCTGTCGCTGTTTTTGCGTCGTGCCATCGTCCCGCGAACTGCACTCTCCACCCGCTCACGGCGCGCCTGATCATGGCCGGTTGAGCGCCGCCTTGTGTCATAGACACCGCTTGCTCGTTGGCGGCCTTCGTTCCGTGTTCGGTGATCTGTCCTCTAGAAATACGACATGGACGTCTTTCCACGGTTTGTAAGTCCGGTATGGTCGCACAGCGGCCACCGACTTGACGCCTTCGCGTACTGCTGCAGGCGGTACTCGCACTCCGGCCGCTGACCGGGGGCTTCGCCGGCTTGTGTTCCGATGGGACGTGATGAACCCCGGTCGGCCCCCTGGGTTTCTCCAGGGGGCCTATGGCCACCTCGGCCGCCCCGTGTTGGTGGAGCGCCGGGGAGTTGCCGTAACGTAGAGCGACGTACCGGATAGTACCGCATGTGCGGGACGAGGTCTTGACGATGACAACGCTCGTCGCGTGGCTCGGCGTCGATTCCAGGGGGCCGGCCTCCCTGTATCTTGCATCAGATAGCCGCATCACCTGGGGCGGTTCAGCCTCCTGGGATCGTGGTCGCAAACTCTTCGTGAGCCAGAAACAACCGTATCTCTTTGGCTACTGCGGCGAAGCGTTCTTCCCTTCGCAGGTGCTCAGCCAAGTCACCGAGCGAATCGATGCGAATCTCCTGCCATCATCCGACCCGGACGACTTCGTGCGCCAAGTCGTCTCGCTGCTCGATGAGATGCTCCGCGATCGACCGGCCGTTGTTCGCGGGGAATTTCACGTCATCCTCGCCCAGCGCTCCGGCCTCGGCATGTCGTCGATGTTTCATGTCCATGCTAGCCGCTTTCCAGCCTCGGGCCCTCCTGAGATCACGCGCTGCGCCCTCCCTGACCGCTCAGACGTCATCGATGTATGGGGGAGCGGAGAGCCGAATTTTAGGCATCATTACAGTCGGTGGGCACGTAGCGACGTCAAGGGAACGAGTCGGGCGATGTTCTCTGCATTTTGCGACAGTCTCGCCGCCGGTAATGATCCATTCACCGGGCCACCACCGCAACTCGTTGGGATGTACCGGATCGGGCCTGGTCGCCCGTTCGGGCTCATCTGGGACGGTAGCCGCTACTACTATGCCACCGAGGTGACGGGCGAGGTGGCGACCCGCGACGTCCAGTGGCACAACGCACTCTTTGAAATCTGTGACCCACAAACGTTGGAGCGGGGAATTGGGGCGCAACCGCAGCCGCGTCCCGTACAGGTCCGTGAGACTCGCCAAGACAATATGGGCGAACAACAGGCAGAAGGGTGAGATCGAACGCGCCATGTCTCCACTCGTCGGTTTCGCCGCTCGACGGCCGGAGTACGCCGGCGCAAAAAACAGTTCACTGATGTGCTCGCTGAGCGTCGAGCTGATTGGCGAGTTATAGCAAGACCGATATGGTGCTGTTGAGCAAGGCTCGCCCCGTCTCAGGACTCGAATGTGCCTAGCACTGTTCTCATTCGATTCCTACCACCGTGGTTGGGCGGCCGTTGGTCAGCGAACACAACCCGGCGGTCTGCATGACTGCAAAGTTGTGGGCCAAGCGTCATGCGATCACCGATGGTGTCATCTGATACGTCGACAGGTCGATGAGATGCCGGTCCGGGCAGTGTTGCAGTCGGCAGAAGAAATTGTGATACCCGGCTACCCACGCATACTTGCTCCAGATCGGGGGCCGTGCGCGGTAGCGCCGCAGCGTTTTCTCAACCTGTCGCTTGTGTACGTTGAGTATCGTTAGATCGGGTTCATCAGCATCCGATACTACCGCTTCCAGATAGTTGAGGAAGTATTGCCCATCGGAATCAGCAAAGAACTCGCGCGTCTGTGGCGCGTCGTGGGGGCGGCCGTAGTACGTGAGGTGATGCTTCACCGCCGTAACCGCAGACTGGGTCAGCACGATCCTAGGGTCTCGCGCCTGAGTGTGCTCAGCGACGTATGCATCAACAAGCGCTGGCCGAAAGACGATGTTCTCATCCATGTAGAGTTGACCGATGGAGATGCCACCGCGCACGAAGAATCCGGCGGTAGCCATTTCCAGCTGAAACAATGCCAACTGTTCAAAGATGTGCCCAAGCTCCGACTCTGCATCGTCGAGTACTGGATACCCAATGACGAGTCAGTGAAGACTTTGACCGCGTAGAGGTCTTTATCGAGGAAACGGTCGGGCGCCGGGTGGATTGGCTTCAAAGCTCGGTCTAGGGCGGCCTTAAGGCGCCGGAGAAACAAGGGACTTTCCCCCGCACTCACCGTCTCACGGACCATTTCCGTGTAGCCGAGAATATCGACGAAAGCGGCCACGGACAGACGTTGACGCGGTCCTCCCTTCGCGCTTCGATAAGGATTACGTCGTCGGCTGGACACGTCGCGGTGCCTCATGTCTGCGTAACGCTGCGGTCAGCGGACGGCGAGCAACGCGAGTCCCGTACCGCTGTACCGCGATGATTAGAACCGTTTGGCGAAGGCGTTAGCCTTCAGGATCACCCCAGTCAAGGCGAACTGACGATGCCAAAGGGTCCATAGGTCGTCAAGGTTTGCCTTCCCTCGGATCGGGCGTCCGGGCTGCCCGAATGGCTACCGCGCAAAATCAGACACTCTCAATACGGTCGGCCGAACGGCTTTTCACGAAGCCTGCCCCAGTCGCCCCGCAGCGGTAAAGGGATGCACGGCCCGACCCTGAAGTGCGCATTCGAACTCTGCGGGATGAAAACGGGATTATCGCACCGGTGAAATGCTGTGTTTTGGTGTCACTCAGTACTAAAGCATTGTGAGTACTAAGCCGTGATCTCCATCACGCTCTTCGGTCCACCCCACGTTGCGTGGGGACGATGAAAGAGATCGCGCTGACCGTCATCTACTTCTTCGGTCCACCCCCACGTGCGTGGGGACGATACCTTGCCCTCCGCATCCCGCGTGATCACCACCGGTCCACCCCCACGCACATGGGGACGATTACACGCCCAACCCGGAGGGGCGCATCGTGACCGGTCCACCTCATGTGCATGGGGACGATAACTACAGCCGAAAGTTTGATTTCTGAGGGGTTAGCCGCCTTTGAAACGGGAAGTGTGACGTTGGCGTCCTTGACGGCGCGGGTGACCGTCGGCCCAGCCGCGAGAATGACGTCGACCTTGAGCCGGGATTTTTGTTGGCGGCCCGCCTGCTTCAGTCGATGATCGCCTGGTAGACAAGCTGCTTGAGCAGCTTGCGGAAATACGCGCGCTGCGGGCTCGCCGCCTGCGTCATCAGCACTGCGGTCACCTCCTCCTTCGGATCGACCCAGAAGTAGGTACCGCCGTAGCCCGCCCACATGTACTCGCCCGCCGCGCCGGGCACGGCGGCGACGCCGTCGGCGAGGCGCACCGAGAAACCGAGCCCGAACCCAAAACCCTTGCTGCCGAGGAGCAGCATGCCCGGGTCCATCGCCAGCGTCATCGCGCCGCCGAGGTGATCGGAGGTCATGAGCCTCACCGTGGTGCGGCTCAGCACGCGCATGCCGTCGAGAGTGCCGCCGTTCATCAGCATCTGGCAGAAGCGCAGATAGTCGGACGCCGTCGAGACACCGCCCGCGCCACCGGAGTCGTTTTTCGGCTGCGCCGAGACGTCGATCAGCGGGAAGGGACGTCCGGCAAAGCGGTCCTTTTCGAGCGATTCGGCGAGGCGCGACATCTTGGCCGCCGGGACCCAAAAGCCTGAATCCACCATCCTCAGCGGCTGGAACAGGCGCTCCTCGAGGAAATCCGCGAGGCGTTTGCCCGAGGCCTTCTCGACCACGCGGCCGAGCATGTCCGTGGACAAGCTGTAGTTCCAGGTTGTGCCCGGCTGGAAAGCGAGCGGCACGGTCGCCATCCTCGCAATCTCCTCGTCCGGCGTGACGTTG
>Ga0126369_10002612_pt1 | contig 12887 bp, 7 predicted proteins | sample PanSoiMetaPlot_1_FD_109646 | JGI IMG/M metagenome (GOLD analysis project Ga0126369, IMG submission 109646) | Tropical forest soil microbial communities from Panama - MetaG Plot_1 | ecosystem: Environmental > Terrestrial > Soil > Tropical forest > Bulk soil | place: Panama | collected 2016-02-17 | reverse complement strand
TCACTTCGCCGGTGGCAGGCCGAAACCGGCTTAGGTAGATGCCTTTGCTATGGCTGCTTCCGGCGGGAAGGCCCTCAAACATATAAGTGAAACCGGTGTAGGTTCCAAAGTAGACCAGATATTCTGCGTCTGGTGCGTCATCGGCCCTCGCGCCCGTCACCGCTAACGCGAGCGCAGGCAGGAGAAGCAAAGAGAGAGGTGTTTTCATCGATTTTTCTTGTTCGGCCGCGAACGACCGTGCTATTTGGGTGCCTGAGGCGGATTGACCCGATGTGTATAGTCCTCACCCTCCGGAAATTTAGCGAAGTAGAGAAATTTTACCGGCTTGTCGCCCGGGTTGACGTTGGAGTGGATCGTACTTGCGTCCGGGGGAAGCAGGTAAGCCATCCCCGGCTTCTGAATGCGCAACTCCGATCCCATGATCATCAAACTGTCGCCTTCGATGGCCGCCCATATTTCTTCCTGTCCGGGCCGGTGAGGATGCGGCTCGCCCAACGTCAGCGGATTGATGCTCACCGTGATCACGCTTTGTTCGGTTGCGAGCCCGTCAGCCGGGGAGAACAATTCTTTCACGATGTGGGCCCAGTGTCCGGAAGCTCCCCCGACGATGTAAGGATCTCCGCCGGCAGGCGTCCGTTGACGCGCCGACGCCTCATCCCTTGCGAGCATGGTTGTTCGGGGATGAAAGTTGGCAGGGGTCGGCTCATTAATCACGTACATGGTCAGTGGCTCCGCGCTGGTGCAACGCATCACGAACTCGAGGCCGGCGGGCAGCAGGACTGCAATGTCCTTTTTCAGTTTCGCGGTGTCCCGGGCAGCGGTGATCTCACCTTCGCCGCCCAAAATGTAATAGACCTCCTGCTGCCGTTCGAGCTTGGACGGCGTGGTCCACGCACCTGTGGCCAACCTTCCGTACGCCAGAAAATTGCCGTAACGGAGGACGGCTCCCCTTTCCGTCGGTGCGAAATTATCTCCGCGCGTCAGGATGTCGCGCAGGACCAGTGACCCGTGTTCCACGCGGGGCAGCGATCCCTGCCAGTCGCTGAGGAAAAGATCGATTCGACGATCGTGCTCGGCGCGAGCGGGATACTTCACGAATTGCGGTCCCGGATAGGAATTGATCCCGTTGATGGCGTTTTGAGTGCCGCTGCTGGGCTGTGCCGCTTGCCCGGGAGACATCGGCACGAAGCTCGCGACGGCGATTAAGAAGGAAAGCACAAAGCGCTGCATGCGGCTTGTCTCCCTGTCCTATCTACTTTCTGGGTTCGTGCGGATGATAGCGCGCGAAATAGAGAAAGCTGACTTCTGCATTTTCGTTCTGATTGATGTTGGTGTGCGGCGTCTTGTTATCGGGGATGTGGTAGAACGACATCCCGGGCGTTTGCCGGCGAAGTTCATTGCTGACAAAAGCGAGGCTGGTGCCTTCCAGGGCAGTCCAGACCTCCTCGATGTCGTCATGATCGACGATGTGCGGACGGCCCATCGTCAAAGGATCGAGCGCCACGATCAGCACCGCTTCCAGGGTTCCGAGGCCATCTTGCGTGAGGAATAGCGGCTTGTCGATATGAGCCCAATGGCCATCGCTCGAGGCGACAGGAATCCTGTTTCCATCCCTCACCAGCAAATCGCCGTTGGGTCGGAAACCTGCGGGAACCGGTTCCCGGATCAGGTACATGACCAAGGGTTCGCCGCCGGTGTTGTTGATGGTGTACTCCAAATTGGCCGGGACGAGAACGCCGACGCTGCGAAACAAGTCCGCCGTCTGTGCTCCTGCGGACGCGGTGCCGCGTCCAGAGACGACGAAATAAATTTCCTGCTCGCCATCGAGACGAGTGGCTTTCGTGGACGCGTGCGGCGCCAAAGTCGCATAACTGTAACCGTTGATGAAGCGCAGCACCGCCCCCTTCTGTGTGGGGTTTTGCGGATCGCCGCGCGTGTAGATGTTCCGCTCTTCGAGCGAACCGTGCGTCACGTGAGGCTTTGCGTCGTGCCAGTCACTGAAGTAGAAATTGATCCGCTCGCCGGTCGCTTGCGCCGCGACCAGAGGCAGGCAGAACACAAGGAAAGCCGCAAGCATGAGAATTCTTCTCATCATCACACCATGTCCGTGTCTTAGGGTATTCCTACGATCCGCGAGGACGGCAGTGCCGAGAGCCGGCCGGGAAGCCCGCTGCCGGATAGGGGAGAAGCCAGCTCGCGTCAGATTCGTACCATTCATGGCCGGAGTGGGAAAAACGATTGCCGGTCGAGCGGCGATTATACTATCATATGCCGAAAGCCAGCTCACGAAATTCTCTCTTGCGCTGGGCGGCTCCAAAAAATTCCCAGGAGAGATTCCCATGAAATTGATCCGCTTTGGCGACCGCGGCAAAGAAAGACCCGGCCTGCAACTGAACGATGGTACGCGCATCGACGCCTCCGGACTTGGCGCCGACTACGGAGAAGATTTTTTTGCCAACGGGGGGCTAGCCAGCCTGGCGTCGTGGCTGCAGAAGAATCAGTCCAAAGCCCCGCGTGTGCCTGCGTCCGCGCGTTTGGGTTCCCCCGTCTGCCGCCCGAGCAAGATCATCTGCATCGGCTTGAATTACCGTGATCATGCTGCCGAGACCAAGGCCGAACCACCCAAAGAGCCGGTTCTTTTTTTCAAGGCGACCACCTCCTTGGTGGGTCCGAACGATCCGCTGGTGAGGCCGAAGAGTGCGACCAAAGTAGATTGGGAAGTCGAGTTGGCTGTGGTCATAGGAAGGACATCCCAGTATGTTTCCAGGGAAAAGGCGCTGGATCATGTGGCGGGTTTTGCTTTGCACAACGACTATTCCGAGCGCAATTTCCAGTTGGAGCGCGGCGGCCAATGGGTGAAAGGAAAGAGTGCAGATACTTTTGCACCTCTCGGTCCGTTCCTCGCGACCGTCGACGAGCTTCCGAATTACAACAATCTCAAGATGTGGCTCAAAGTGAATGGCAAGCTCGAGCAGAACAGCTCGACGGCCAACATGATTTTTGACGTGCCCACATTGGTCTCCTACGCGAGCCAGTTCATGACTTTGCTCCCGGGGGATGTGATCAGCACAGGAACGCCGGCCGGCGTGGGGATGGGAATGAATCCGCCCCGGTTTTTGAACGCCGGTGATGTGGTGGAGCTGGGGATTGAAGGCCTGGGTGAGTCCCGACAGCAAGTCCGCAACTATGAGCAGTAACGCCAGGATGTCTCCGCACTCGCCCGGGAACAAGTCCTGAACCGGACGGCAAGTCGCGGCATTATTCCGAGGGGTGCGCGCCGGGAAGGTTGACGACACTCTTGCTGGTTTACCAAACCACCCAGTCACATCGGGACTGGGCTGACCGCTTTTGCTTCCGGGCTCTCTCGTTTCGCCTGATACCGGAAGGCAAAGTAGACTGGAACGCCAATGACCACGATGACCACACCCGGAATGGTGGTTGCAGCCCGGTAGAGGGAGAGGACTGCCAGAATGAAAATTGCACAGACAATGTAAAACAGGGGTACCCCGGGATAGCCAAATGCCCGGTAAGGCCTGTCGGCATCTGGCCGGACTTTTCGCAAGCGAAACACACCCGCAATGGTGAGGATATAAAACATCAGCGCGGCCGAAATGATGTAGTCGAGCAGGTTGTTGTAGAGATTCCCATAGGTTCCGCTAGTTTGATCGTATGTCCGGACACTCAACAGAACCGCCGACCATGCCGCCTGCATAATCAGCGCGGCCCCGGGAACGTCGGCACGATTCAGGGCAGAGGCGCGCTTAAAGAACAGACCATCCAGCGACATGGCATAGTAGGCGCGAGCTCCCGAGAGAATCAGAGCGTTCATGCAGCCGAAGGCGGCGATCATGATGGCGATCGCAATCAGTTGCGCACCCACCGAAGGAAATACCGCTTGGAACATGGCGGAAGCGACCCGATCAGAAGGCGCGTGCTGGACTTCTCCAAACGGCAACACAACCAGGTACGCGAAATTTGCCAACACATAGAGACCGATGACAAGGAAAGTTCCGAGCGCGAGTGAGAGGGGCACATTCCGCGTCGGGTGGCGGACTTCACCGGCAGTAAACGTAATGTTGTTCCAGGCATCCGCGGCGTACAACGCCCCGACTTGCGCCAGGCAAAGCGCGACAACCAGCTGCAATCCCGCACCGTGAAAAACTCCGTGCGCCGGCACTTTTGCACCCTGTGTCGCCCATGCGTGAGCAAAATTTGCCTTCACTACGCTGGCCTTCCATCCCAGCAGCACGCCGACCGCGATCACTCCAAGCAGCGCCCCGATCTTCATCGTCGTGAAAGTGTTCTGTACTACCTTTCCGTATTTCAGCCCTTTGATGTTGGCCCAAGTCAAGAACGTGATGACGATGAGCGCCACGAGTTGTGCCGTCGAAAGCGAAATCGCATAACTGGGTAAAATGTGGATGGGGCGAACGATGTAATGGCTTTCAGAGATCTGCGGCCACAGAACGCCAAGGTACCGCGAGAACCCAACGGACGAAGCCGCAATCGTGCCGGTTTGGATTACAAGAAACAGGGTCCAGCCATACAAAAATCCCCAGAGCGGCGAAAACGCCTCGCGAAGATACACATATTGACCTCCCGCCTGGGGAATCATCGCGGCCAATTCGCCATACGACAGGGCCGCCGCCATGGTCAGGGCCCCCGCGACAATCCACGCCAGCAACAGCCAGCCGCTGCTCCCCACTTCTCGCGCCATATCGCCGCCCACAATGAAGATGCCCGACCCGATCATCGCCCCCGCCACAATCGCGGTCGAATCAAAAAGTCCAAGGCTGCGATGCAATTCGCGATTGGGTGCTTGAATTTGCGCCATTGTCACACCCTTCTCCGAAATTCCTGGTCGACGAAATGAAAGTCTACACGAAGGCTGAGGTTCAACCGCGTTGGTGGTTCCGACTTTCCTTAACTATAGGTTAGGTTGTATTCGGCGAGTCCGACCCGGGCGAGGACCTGCTTGAAGCCGCAGCTGCGACGGAACGAATCAAAACGCGGATCCTGGGTCAGCGCAAACAACTTCATATTCCGCTCCCGGCACGCCCGGTTAAGCCAGTCAATCATGGGGCGAGATTCGCCGAGAGCGGCGTAGGTTGCCGCAATGTCATACGAGGGCATAGAACGGGGAGAAGCCTCGCCGACTTCCTGCAGGACTTCACGGGCGGCGGCAGACTCGCCAGCAACCGCGTAGGCATGCGCCATCATGGCTTTTACGCAATGATTCTCCCCTCCAGACAAGCGGGCCGCGGTCTCGAATTCTTGCAGCGCCTCGTTGAAGTTCCCCTTCTGTTCCAGCGATTGGGCCAAATACATGTGCGCCCAAACAAAGGATGAGTCCAACTCGAGTGCATTTTGATAGTGACGGATTGCCTCATCGAATCGATGCGCCAGGTGCGATGTCACTCCCGCCCATACCAGCGTGATGATCGAAACCGGATTGATCTCGAGGGCATGCAGGATCGCCATGCGTGCAGCTTCGTGTTGGCCCCGGGCTGAAAGCAGATTGGCGTACCAGTGATACCCGAGCGCGTAATCGGGATCACACTGAATGGCGAGACGGTATTCTCGATCGGCAGACTGCCAGTCGCGATCAAAATGCAGGAAGACATCCGCCAGCGACGTATGCGCCTCAGCTGAATTGGGATCGAGTTCAATCGCTTTCTTGGCCGCCACTCTGGCCGCCGGCATCACTTCCGAAGGAGAAACGATCTCGTAGAAGGAGAGAAGAGTCAGGGAATCCGCGAGTCCTGAATAGGGGAGAGCGAACTCGGGATCTTCCCGCATCACCGATTCGAAACACGCAATCGCTTTTCGCAATCCCGTTTCGTTTCGCTGATTCCAGAAGTATCTCCCCCGGAGGTACTCCTCGCGCGATCTGCACTTGGCATGGTGACGAGCCACACCAGCCGGTCTCGTGGACGAAAATATCTTCAGCCACAGGTACTGAACGATCTGCTCTGCCAGGTACGACGGGAGCCGAAGGGTGTCTTTCGGGTTGCAGCGATGGGTATGCGACCAGACTTCAGCCTCCGAATCGGAAACGAGCAAAGCAACGGTCACTTTTAAATCGCTGGGTTCTTCCTGAAAGGTCCAGTGCAAAAAATAGTTAATGGAATCGTTGCCCTTCGGGCCGGATAGATTCTCCTGGTTCCAAAATTGGCGAAAACGCGAACCCTTTACGCAAAGTTCGCCAGGATGGGCATTTTCGACCGCAGCGATGGTTCTGGCGACGAGCAGGTCGCAACACTCCCGCCACGCGCTCCCGATGGCGGCGCCCTTCCACGGGAGGGAGCAGATCGTGATGCGATTTCTTGCGGGGCTTGACTCCCCGGGTGTTTCGCGATCCCGCGGCGTTCGCGCCACTCGCTGCTTCCACTTGTCAATTTCAGATCGCAAAGCGAAGACGCTGCCCAGACGCTTGTGGAAGTGGCGATGGACAGGCAATCCTTCGTGCTTCTCCCAAAGCTGTACCGTCCGCACTTCGCGGCGCAGATAGGCTGCGATCTCTTTCCAGGAATCCAGCTGGTCGCCGGTCCCGGGCCAGTTGTTGGATGGAGGTTGGCAAGGGTGTGCAGTCTCTGATTTTCCAGTCATAGGCGACGGCAGAGCGATGCTCAACGTGCGTAGACTGCGTTCTCCGCAATTCTTAGAACGCGGCGTCGACTCTTAGAATGCGGCGTCGACATAGGAAGAAGTTGCAGAGATCATGAGTTCGAGCCCCCGAGGACTTGCTCGACACAACAGTCCGCACCCCATCCGCACGTTGCCCGCTCTTAGGTTCCGGGAAGATTACACCGCACGGGCGAGCACAATCAACCCATTCCTTCAGAACATGCTCGTCGGGAAGCGTTGTCGGCGGCGCCGGCAGCCAGGTGAGTGATTCTGGCCGGCGAAAGTCGCTTTTCGCACAATTTCGCTTGTCTTGACGAGAAGCAAAAGCTACTTATTGTGAACTCGCAGCCGATTGGGGAGGCTGTGTCGCGGAACCAAATCCAGTCGAGAAGGAATCCAGTGCCCACAAAGGAACACAGTCAGTCCTCGCAGCAGCCTCCGTGGTTTGATTACTCCAGCAGCCGTGATTTCATGGAAAGAGTCCGGTTGGGGATGCCCCCACTCATCGTCTGCGTTGCCTGCAACGGCGGCATTCAAGGCAAGGAAGCCAATGAGTTTATTCCCGAAACAGCCGACGAGATCGCGGAATCGGTGCATGCCGCCTACGAAGCTGGCGCGGTGATGGTGCACATCCACGCGCGCGATCCCAAGCAGTTGACCCAAGGCGCCCGGGACACCGAAACATGGCGCGAAGTGTTGCGAAAAGTCCGGCAAGCGTGTCCGGAAATCATCATCAACGCAACCACCGGGGCAGGTCCTGGCATGACTATGGCCGAGCGTTCCGCTTGCCTCGCGGCCGGCCCGGAAGTGGCCTCTCTCAATCTCGCCCCTGACATGAGCAAGTTCAAGCTCAAGGAACGCCCCGCTCCCTTGCCCTTTCCCCGACCGGCGCTGGAGATCGATGAGTGCATTGCGTTTACCTACGGACAGATTCACGAGTTTGCCGCGGAAATGAAAAAGCATGGGGTCAAGCCCGAGTTGGAGCTCTACCATCCCGGGTGCGCCTGGGTGGTGGACTACCTGATCGAGCGTGATCTGATTGAGAAGCCCTACTGGATGCAGACCGTCATGGGGTATCAGACCAGCAGTTATCCGACCGTAGAAAGCACTCTTCAGATCCTCAAGGAATTTCCTGACGGGGCATTGTGGCTGTGTTCAGCGATCGGCCCGTTTCAGCTGCCGTTGACGACCCTTGCCACTCTCATGGGGGGGCACGTCCGCGTGGGTTTAGAGGACAACGTGTATTACTCCCGGGGCCGTAAGGCAAAGAGCAACGCGGAACTGGTGCATCGGGCGATACGCATCGCCCACGAACTCAACCGCCCGATAGCCACCCCTGCGCAAGCGCGAAGCATGCTTGGGTTACGTTCCCAGCCGAGCCAGTACGCAAGCCGGAAAAACGACTTGGTGGAGGCCAGTCGCTAGTATTTATATGATTATACGATTGCTGGAGCCCGAAACGTTCATTCATCCGTTTCACCAGTTTCTGTTGCCGGTTGTGCCGCGCATCGCACCGGGCGACATTTTTCGCCCCAGCGGACGGCGTTATTTCGCACTATTTCGCTTGTCGGATTTGCCCAGAACCAGTAATTCTTCGAGCGGGTGGCGTATTCTGCTTGAACTCAATACTAGTATTGTAGTATGAATACCCGCTAATCGCATGCTGCTCTTGTGGGAGGCCTGTAATGGAACTTCGTCGCCACCATTCCCTCTGTCTGGGTGTGTGCCTGCTGTTTAGCGCCCTCTACCTCCGGGCCGATGTCACTGGCTCCATCTCGGGCTATATTCGCGACAAATCCGGAGCGGTGCTAGCCGACGCATCGGTCACGGCTATCCATGGCGGGACTGGCTACACTCGCGTCGCCAAAACCGACGCGGCCGGCCAATACAACCTGCTGGCCTTGCCTCCCGGACACTATAGTCTGACGGCGACGTCTCCCCATTTCGAAAAGCAGGTGATTCAGGACGTTGACCTCACTGTCAACGATGCCCTGCACTTCGACTTCGCTCTGAAAGTCGGCAGCGTGACCGAGTCCGTCGAAGTTCAAGCCGATGCGCAACAGGTGCAGACATCGAGCACGCAGCTAGGCACGACCATTGAGTCGCCGCAAATTTTGGCGCTGCCTCTGAATGGACGTTCTTACCTCGACCTGCTTTCTTTGCAGGCGGGCGTCTCGCCGGCCAACACGAATGGTAGCTATAGCGACCGCACACCCGCTTCCGGCCTGTACTCTTCTACCGGCAATGTTTCCACTGACGGGCAACCGGAATACGCCAACGCCTTCCTCGTAAATGGCGCGGAAGTAAATGAGACCAAGAATATGGGGGCCGGCTTGATTCCCAACGCCGACTCGGTTTCCGAGTTCCGCCTGCTCACCAACAGCTTCAGTCCCGAGTACGGGAAATTTACTGGGGCCGTCATGAACACAGTGACGAAATCCGGTACAAATGGTTTGCATGGCGACCTGTTCGAGTTCTATCGCAACCAGGGAATGAACGCGAACACCTGGTTCGCCGGGGGCACGAAGCCGGAGCTAAAGCGCCACCAGTTTGGTGGCGTCATTGGCGGTCCCGTCCTGAAGGATAGGCTCTTTTTTTTCGCGGATTATCAACAGACTCGCCAGGTAGCAGGGGCCAGCACGGGCATAATGCAGGTTTTGAGTAACGACGAACGGAATGGCATCTTTTCCGACAGCATACTGGACACTCCGGTTCAGGGTAGCGCGTGGGCTCAGACGCTTATGAGCCGGGGTGGCGGAACGATTGTTCCAGGCGTGACCTTGTACAACCAGCTTGGCACGCCGGCGACAACCACGGACATAACGGGAGCAACCGTCCCGGCCCATAACATTTCGCCTTACATCGATCCGGTTACGGCGCTGACCATCCAATTCATTCCCAAGGCAAACCAGGGTAACGGTTTTAATTTCGCTGATTCGAGCCATGCCCAGACCATCACCGATACCAACATGTCCGAGCGCACCGATCTGAATACCCGGAGCACCGGGGACTGGGCATTCTATTATCACTACGACGATGCGACGGCGGTGAACCCCATCTATCAGCAAGCCTATATGGGGATCAACAACGTACCCGGATTTCCCAACTCGGAGCCTTCCCGCAACCAGCTTTTCACGGTGAGCAACACCAAGGCTTTCGGAAGCAGCGTGGTGAATACGGCCCGCCTGCAGATTTTCCGTACCGCGGTGCACACATCACAGCCTTCTCCCAGCTCGAACTTCTCCTCCTACTCTCAATACGGCTTCAACACCAACCCTGCGAACGGGGGCTTGATAAACACGGGAACCACGGGGTATCACTCTTCGCTTCCCATGTTGCTGTTCAATTCCTTTGCCGTGGGCAACAACTGGCTGAACCTGTATCAGCCTGACACCACTTATGGAATTGGCGACACGTTTAGCAAGAATGTCGGGTCCCATACGGTGAGCTTTGGCGGCGACTTCCGTTACTACCAGCTGAACGTCCGCAACGAGTGCGGACCCAATGGCTATTTCCAATTCAGCGGCAACGAAACGCATTCCGACGTTTCCGACTACTACATAGGCGCCCCCGGTACCTTCGTCCAGTGCTCGATTCAGCTCCTGGATAATCGGACGCGTTACATCGCCGTATTCGGTGCGGACACCTGGCGAGTACGCCCCACCCTGACCTTGAACTATGGGCTGCGCTGGGACATCGCCCGGCCGTGGAGCGATGTGTTTGGCCGCCTCACGACCCCAGTCCCGGGAGTGCAGTCGACGAAATTCCCCAACTCTCCTGCGGGCAACCTGGTGCCGGGAGACCCAGGGGTTCCCAGCACCATCTCGCCCACGCAATACAAGAACTTCGGTCCGCGGATTGGCATTGCTTACGCGCCTTCGGGTGGCATCTGGGGCGAAAACAAGACCAGTATTCGAGCCGCATTCGGGATGTATTATCTTGGCGTTGCTGACAACGGAAATTTCGGCATCATCGGCGATGCACCTTGGGGTCTGTACTGGGCGTCGCCGCAACCGACCGAGTTCGGAAGTCCCTACATCACGCGCGCCAACGGAGTGACGCAGGGACAGCATTTCCCATTCACCTTCCCGTCGGGTCCGGGACCTTTCCCCGGCTTCCAATTCGGCTCCCTGATGCCTCTTTATGTGCCCGGTTACTACAACCATAACAAGACCCAGACCGCCGAGCACTACAACTTGACCGTCCAGCGCCAACTGGACAAGGCAACCGTCTTGACGGTTGGATACGTAGGAACGCAGGGGCACCACATCCAGCGCGGCATCCCCTTGATCTGGGGGAATGCGGCGCTGTGCGAGTCGGTGTCAGGATGCGGACCCGGCGGAGAGGGCGGAGTCTACCCGCAAAATGGCCAGACTTACTATGGCACGTTCACCGGATTGATCGACAACCAATCTATCAGCGCGAATTACACCAATTCCGCTGGCGGGCCGGTTGTGGCCTTCGCGCAGGCGACATGGCTGCAGAACTCCGGCAATTCGAACTACAACTCATTGCAGGTTTCGGCGGAACGACGGGCTGGCGACCTCACGCTGCTGGCCAGCTATACCTGGTCGCATTCGTTCGACAGTTACTCGTCCGCGTACGATCCGCGAAATCCGTCCTTTGCCTACGGGCCCTCCACCTTCGACCTGCGCGATAACTTTGTGGTGAGCTATAATTGGACGCTTCCCTTTGCCCGGTTCTTCGGCGCGCGTCGAATCACAACGGGATGGCACCTCAGCGGCATTACGCGCTTCAACAGCGGTACCCCCATCAGCCTCAAGAGCGGAGGCGACTTTGCGTTGACCAATCTTGGCCTGGATTATCCGACGCAAGTCGCTTCCATTCGCAGACTGAATCCCCGTAACAACGGAAATCTTTATTTCAGCCCCTCGTCCTTTGCCAGTGGCTTGAGCTGCGGCTACGAAGTCTGCGGGGTTACCGGCAGTTCCCCACAGTACGCCTTTAGTGGACCGGGAACGATAAACACCGACGCTGGCATTGAGAAGGACACGAAACTGACCGAGTCCACGGCTCTAAACTTCCGCCTCGAGATGTTCAACCTCTTCAACCATGCCAACTTCCTCTCCAGTGGCGTAATTGGCAACGCCAACTCCGGGCAATTTGGCCAGTCGACGACGGTGGCACCGGGACGGATCGGTCAAGTGAGCGCGAAGTTCGTCTTCTAAGCGCGCCCTGCCAGCCGGGAGATGATATAAGCTTCAGGGGATGCGAGAGATCGCATCCCCATTTCTGTTAAGAGCGATCACCATCGGAGGGCAGAATGGATAAGACCGGAAAAGTGAAGGTCGGAATCATTGGCTCGCAGTTCGAAGCCGACATCCATGCCTGCGCTTTCAAAATCGCGCCACAGGAAGCCGAGGTCGTGGCGGTTGCGTCTCCCACGCCCGGCAATGCGGCAGCGCTTGCCAGAAAGTACGACATTCCGCGCGTATTTACTGACTATCGGAAAATGCTGCAGGAGCCGGACATCGAGATGATCACGATCGCGGCACCAAATTATCTTCACGCGGAGATGGCCATCGCGTGTGCCGAAGCCGGCAAGCACATCGTCTGTGAGAAGCCACTGGCGATGACGGTCGGAGAGGGCGAGCAAATGCTGGCGGGGGCGCGCCAGCATGGGGTGTTGTTGATGTATGCCGAGGAACTTTTCTTCACGCCGAAGTACGTGAAGGCCAAGGAAATGGCGGATGCCGGAGCCTTTGGCAAGGTGCACATGGTCAAGCAGAGTGAAAAACACTTCGGTCCGCACAGTCCCTGGTTCTGGGATGTCAGGAGATCGGGTGGCGGAGCGTTCATGGATCTGGGTTGCCACGGCATTGCCTTCTGCTATTGGTTCTTGGGACGCCCATCGATCAAGTCGGTGTACTGCCAGATGGGAACATTCGTGCACGGGGACAAGACGCAGGGAGAAGACGAGTGCCTGTGCATTCTCAACTTTGCCAACGGCTCTGTCGGACTGGTTGAAAACAGCTGGGCGCGCAGGGGAGGGATGGATGATCGCATCGAGGTCTACGGCGACGCGGGCGTGACCTACGGCAACCTGCACATGGGGAATGCGCTGCCCACCTACAGCGAGACCGGTTACGGCTATGCGGTAGAAAAAGCGCCCACGACCAAGGGCTGGAGCTATCCCGTATTTGACGAGTTATGGAACTACGGAATCCCGCAGGAGATGCTGCATTTCTCTCGTTGCGTTAAAGGAAAGGAAACGCCCCTGGCGACGGGCGAAGATGGAC
>Ga0126369_10002611_pt1 | contig 12889 bp, 10 predicted proteins | sample PanSoiMetaPlot_1_FD_109646 | JGI IMG/M metagenome (GOLD analysis project Ga0126369, IMG submission 109646) | Tropical forest soil microbial communities from Panama - MetaG Plot_1 | ecosystem: Environmental > Terrestrial > Soil > Tropical forest > Bulk soil | place: Panama | collected 2016-02-17 | reverse complement strand
GACCACAGTGGCAACCATCCGTTGACCAGCCTGCTGCTCGCAGACTTCCTCGTCATCGACGCCTCCAAGCCGTTTCAGGAGACCAGCTACTTCGAGATCGAGCGGGCGATGCTCGCCGACTGCCCACACGCCAGCCCCGGCGGACGCTGGCTCAACGAAGACGTCATGGACTCGATCTTCACGCTCTACATCAACGGTGGAAATGGCCCCCGGATCAATGACGGCATCGATGCGCCGATTGCCTGGTCATCCAAGGCCTTCCCCTACCTCGCGCCTCCCAACCCGCCAAAGGCGGCGACACCATGATGGAAGCCGTGGTTACGGATGGGACGATTGCGCTGCGCAATCTCGAGGCGCAGATCGAGGGCCTCGAGGTCGAGGCAGCGCCGGGTAGCACGCAGGTTGACGAGCGCGTCCGGCTCATCGATCTGCTCGCGCTACGCGGGTCGATCCTGGGTGTTATCGCAGACTATCAGCGGGCGCAGGAACTCGCGGATCGACTGGTACGCGGCGCCATCACGGCTGCAGCGGCCTTCCTGGCGCGGGCTCAGGCCCGCGCGCTATTCCACCGCTTCGCCGATGCTCTGGAGGATCTCGAGGTAGCTGAACGGCTAGGCGCCGAGGCCGACATAGTGAATCGCGAGCGTGCCGCGGTCTTTCAGGGGCTCGGTCGATACGAGGAAGCCTTAGGTATCCGCCAGGAGGCGGCCCGACGCTCCCCGAGCTTCGCTAGCCTCGGTGCCCTGGCCATGCTCCATGCCGAGAGCGGCGACGCTGAACGAGCACAGCGTCTCCACACCGAGAGCGTGCGCCACTACTGGGGGGTGTCGCCGCTCCCGCTTGCGGTCCTCGATTTCCAGATCGGCGTCATGTGGATGCACGAGGGCGACGCCGAACGCGCGCGAGACCATCTGACCGCGGCGCGACGGTACGTGCCGGCGTACGCGCCGGCGCAGGGGCACCTTGCGGAAGTCGAGGCCGAATTGGGCAACGCCGAAGCGGCGGTTGCGCTGCTCTACCCACTGGCCACCATCTCCGATGACCCCGACTACGCGGGGCAGCTCGCACGCATCCTCGCGGACGCCGGGCGCACGGAGGAGTCGAGCCATTGGCGGCGGTGCGCCGCCGAGCGCTACGACGAGCTGATCGCGTCGCATCCCGAGGCCTTCGCCGACCACGCCGCCGACTTCTGGCTGGGTGCCGGCGCTGATCCCCACAAGGCGCTTCGCCTGGCACGCATGAACTTCGCGATCCGCAAGACCCCGCGTGCGCACGCTTTGCTGTCCCGCGCCGTTGCTGCCTGCGAAGCCGCGAGCGCATGGGGCTCACAGAAGCCCGCTATGTCGCAGTCCATCAACCAACCAGCAAACGAAAGGAGCCTGCAGTGACCACGCAGACAATGAGTCCAGAGACCGTGAACAACGACCGGATCGAGAACCGGTCCACTGGCGTGATTGCAAACGAGCGGACCGCGGTCGCTCAGAAGGTGACCCGGCAGCCCGATGGTCCCGGCAAGCGCATCGGCGTGAAGGGCGAAATCACAGGTATCGGCAAAGTGGCCCCCGGCGGAGCAAAACTGTTTCGCGAGCGCCTCCCGCAGATCCAGGCAGAGGCCGGCTACTGGGAGACGCGGGTCGGCACCGTCCAGGACCTCCGTGTGACGCTGATCGACAGCGATACCCGGATCTTGTTCACGATCGTCTACGACGGCGACTTCAAGCCCTATGTCGAGGACTTCCTTAGAGAGGCAGGCCCCTGGCTCGACCAGATCTTTCTCGGCGTATGGGACGGTTTCAGAGGCCATAAAGATCGGGCCTCGGTCAATGACCTGCTCGGCTTTGCCTTCGAAGCGGACCTCTTCTATGTAAGAAACCCGGACGTTACGGTCCGGGACGTCGCCAAGATGCAGCGGTTGAGCAAGGCGGTCAACGAGTTGCTGGACGCTGCAAGCTGATGCGAAGGGCGAGCAAGGCTCTCTAGGAGCTCGGCATGTTCAAGAAGGTACTCATCGCAATTGTTGCGCTCGGATGTCTCGGGCTTGCTGGGTTTGGCATATTGGCGTGGCGCCCGGTCATTGGGCCAATTGCGCTGCCGGCTCCGGGTAATTTCGCGCCCGAGCTGATCGCCAAGGGCGAGGCTCTTGCGGGCGGCGGCTATTGCGCGGAGTGCCACACGGCCAAGGGTGCACAGCAGTTCGCCGGCGGCTACGCGTTCGAAACTCCGTTCGGCGTCATCTATTCGACCAACATCACGCCCGATCCGGAGACCGGCATTGGCACTTGGTCGGAGGCAGCCTTCAGGCGCGCCATGCATGAAGGCGTCTCACGCGACGGCGCGCATCTCTTTCCGGTGTTTACCTACGATCATTTCACCAAGCTCTCCGACGACGATGTGCGGGCGCTCTACGCCTACTTCATGACGCGGCCGCCCGTTCACGCGCCGGCGCGACCCAACGGCATTTCGTTCCCGTTCAACATCCGCTATCTGCAGGCCGGGTGGAAACTGCTGTTTTTCCGCCCAGGCCGTTTCGAACCCGACGCCGGGAAGAGCGCGGAGTGGAATCGCGGCGCCTATCTCGCGCAGGGCTTGAGTCACTGCGGTGCCTGCCATACCCCGCGCAACCTGTTGGGAGCGGAGCAGTCTCGCAACGCGTACGGCGGCGCGGCGATCGACAACTGGGTTGCGCCACCGTTGACGGCCGCGAATCCCGCGCCAGCACCTTGGACGCGTGAGGAACTCTACGATTACCTGCGCACAGGCACGAGCAAGTTGCATGGAACGGCGGCGGGACCGATGTTTCCCGTCGTGCAGGGGCTTGGCGCGCTGCCGGATTCCGACATCGGCGCGCTTGCGACCTATTTAGCCGACGTTAATAAAGCGGCTGACCGGCTGCCGTCTGTTCCCGCCGCGGTAAGCCATGCGCTGTCCTACGCATCGGCCAAGGCGGGCGAGCAGTTCGATCCTGACGCGCGCCTGTATGCCGCTGCTTGCGCGTCATGTCACTACAACGCGGGCAAAGCTCCCCTCGCAGTGCGGCCCGACCTCGCGCTGAACAGCGCAGTGCACCTTCCCGACCCGAGCAATCTGATCCAAGTCATCCTCCGTGGCATCAGCGCCGAGGAGGGAATCCCCGGCGTCGTGATGCCCGCTTTCGGTGGTGCTCTCAGCGATACAGACGTCGCGCGCATCGCAGCGTACCTGCGGCGTACACGCACGAACCTTCCCCCGTGGCCGGATCTTCCCGCGAAGATCGCCGGGATCCGCCGCCAGAACGGCGCAACCGATTGATCCCGTTCGGAGAACGAACATGACATCGTTCCACATCAATGATCGTGCGGTGAGGGTCGACGCAGAGGACGACACGCCGCTGCTTTGGGTCATCCGGGACGTTATCGGCCTCACCGGAACGAAGTTCGGATGCGGTATCGGTATGTGCGGCGCCTGCACGGTACATGTCGGCGGCCGGCCGACGCGCTCCTGCATAACGCCGCTCGCCAGTGTCGCCGGGGCGAAGGTCACGACCATCGAGGGACTCGATCCGGAGGGCCGGCATCCGGTGCAGAAGGCCTGGGCCGACCTCCAGGTCCCGCAATGCGGTTACTGCCAGTCCGGGCAGATCATGCAGGCGGTGTCGCTCATCAACGACTTTCCCTCACCGACCGATCAGGACATCGATGCCGTCATGGCTGGCAATCTGTGCCGTTGCATGACTTACGTGCGCATCCGCAACGCGATCAAACAGGCTGCCGCCCAATCCCGTAAGGCTGATACCGATGAATAGGCCAGAGCATCAGATCGTGCTTTCACGCCGTGCTTTTCTGGTGAGTTTGGCAGGCGCGGCCGCGACGTTCGCCTTTGCGCCGCGTGAAGCTCTCGCGGAAACATCCGGGTCGAACACGTTCGAGCCCACGATCTGGTACAGCATCGACCGCGATGGCATCGTGACCGTGAACACCATCCGCGCCGAAATGGGCCAGCACATAGGCACGGCCATCGCCCGCATTCTTGCCGACGAGCTCGAAGTCGAATCGAGTAACGTCCGCATCTCGGCGGTCGATACCGACCCGAAGTGGGGCGTCATGTCGACAGGCGGCAGCAAGTCTGTGTGGCTCGATTTCCCCCTTTACAGCCGCGCCGGCGCCGCAGGTCGCATCGCGCTCATCGAAGCAGGCGCCAAACTCCTCGGCGTGAGACCGTCGCAATGCGTCGCGCGTCAGGGCGTCGTATCCGCGGCAAATCAATCGATATCCTACGGCGACATCGTCAGACGCGGCGCGCCGACACGCAAATTTACGCCGGACGAACTCACAAAGCTGCCGATCAAGCCGGCATCTGAGCGACGCCTTATCGGGAAAAAGACCGATGCAGTTGACATCCCGGCGAAAACCAACGGTTCGGCGCGCTACGGCATCGATGCGGTAGTTCCGGGCATGGTCTATGCGCGGCCAAAGATCCCGCCGACGCGTTACGGTTCCGTGGTCCGCTCGGTCGACGATTCCGCGGCAAAGCAAGTAAAAGGCTATCTCACCAGTCTCGTGCTCCAGGACCCATCCAATCTCATACCCGGTTGGGTCGTCGTGTGCGCGACGTCTTACCCGGCGGCGATCCGCGCCGCCGATCGCGTCAAGGTCGATTGGACTCTGGGCGATTCCGCGAAGGTGTCGGAGCAGGACATCCTCGATCACGGCGCTAAGCAGATCGCTGCTCAGCAGGGCGGTTCGCTGCTGGTCAACGACCCGGGGATCGACTCCGCCTTTGGCGCGGCAGCATCGACGCTCGAGCGGACGTACACCACTGCCAGCGCGCTTCATCTTCAACTCGAACCCGTGAACGCTCTCGCGTTCGAAAAGGACGGCCGCTTCGAGATCCACTGCGGCAATCAAAATCAGAGTCTGACCCTGACCATGCTCTCGAAGGCGCTCGGGGTCCCGCGTGAGCGCATCATCATGCGCACATATCCGATCGGCGGAGGATTCGGGCGCCGGCTCAACGGCGACTATGCCGTTCCCGCCGCGCTCGCCGCAAAGGCTCTCGGCAAGCCCGTGAAGCTGGTGTTCACGCGTCCCGACGACATGCGTTTCGATTCATTCCGCTCGCCGTCGATTCAGAAATTGCGGCTGGCGTTCGATGCACGGGGCAAGGTAGCGGCGATGGAGCATCACGCCTCGGCCGGCTGGCCGACCGAAGCCGGGGTAACACGCGCGGGCCTGCCGAAAGCGCCCGACGGAAACCCGTACGATCCATTTGCCATCGACGGCGCCGACCACTGGTACAACGTCGGCGCGCAGCGAGTCCGCGCGCTCTCAAACGACCTTGCCCTCAGTGCGTTTCGTCCCGGTTATCTGCGATCGGTCGGACCCGGCTGGACGAATTGGGCGGTCGAGACCTTCATGGATGAGGCCGCGCTGATGGCTCGCAGAGACCCTGTCGCGTTTCGCCTTGAGCTATTGGATGGCGCCGGCCGCAATGCCGGGTCAGCGCCCAGTTCGCTAGGCGGAGCGAAGCGCCAGGCAGCAGTGCTTAAGCGCGCGGCCGAAAAGGCCGGATGGGGCGCTTCCATGCCCAGGGACACCGGGCTTGGTGTTGCCACCACGTTCGGCCAGAGTCGCACCATGCCCACATGGGTTGCTTGCGTCGCGCGCGTGCGCGTCGATCGCGGGAGCGGCGCCGTTGCGGTCGAAAAGCTCACAATCGTCGTCGATGCCGGCACGCTCGTTCATCCGGACGGTGCGCTCGCGCAAGTCGAAGGCAGTGCCCTCTGGGGCCTCAGTATGGCGCTCTATGAGGGCACCGAGTTCGTCAAAGGCCAAGTCAAGGATACGAATCTCGACAGCTACACGCCGCTGCGCATCGGCGACGTGCCGGAACTCGACATCGAGTTCATCGACAGCATTCAAGCTCCGGTCGGCCTCGGCGAGCCTGGCACGACAGTTGTCGCGCCCGCCATCGGCAATGCCATTTTCGCGGCCACCGGGGTTCGGTTGCGCCACATCCCCATCAGACCAGCCGCCCTGCTCTTGGCGCTCAGGTCATAGCGATGCGGCGTCGATCATGCAAGACCAACATCCAGTGCCCGTCGAGCGGCTCGAGGCGTCCGAGGCGGCGGCATTCGCGGTCGCTTCGAGAGGTGTCGGCCTCACAAGCCTTTATACGCTGGTGAATCCGCTGACGATGTGGCTGACGCTCGCGACCTTCGTCGGTTACACGTAAGCGTCTTCTGGAAGCTGACCGCGCGCACTCGCGCCGAAGCCGCCTATCGGGCGCTCGCGCTGCGCCTCGCTTGACTGTGCTCCGGCCCTAGGCTCAGCGGTCCCCCAAAAACGTCACCCCCTCTCCCCCGTCCGGAGGATTAAGAAATTCAGGACGGGCGGCCACAATCGTCCCGGACGTCTCGGAAACGCTCATGGCCCAGGCAAACCGCATTACACGCTTCGGCGCGGACATAGATCTAGTTTCCCGCCGCCTTCAGCAGTTCCTCGCTCACGCGACGCCCTGGCTCATGCTGCGGCCCAACGTGCAATACATTCATCACCCGGGCGGCACAGGCGAGCGCCGGAGCATCGTGGTGCTCGGGTTGAAGGCTTTTCTGACGTTTTGACCGACATCACATCACGACCATTACCTATGAACAATCAAGACACGACATCCGGCTGGAGCGAGGCGCACGAACCGACGACGAAATCGCCTGTGTCTCGGGTGCCCCTCGCGATCGGCGCCGTCCTCGTCCTGCTCGGCGCGTTGCTCGTCTGCGGGGGAATTTGGCTCGTCGCGCGCGGCGGATCGTGGTACTACCCGATCGCGGGCGTTCTCGTGATTGCAAGCGGATATCTGTTCGCGCGTCGACACCCGGCCGCGCTGCACGTCTATGCGGCCATGCTCGGGGCGACCACGATCTGGTCGATCGTCGAAGTCCGGTTCGACTGGTGGCAGCTCGTGCCTCGGCTGGACGTCTGGGTCGTCGTCGCGCTCGTGCTGCTGCTGCCGTGGGTGCGAAACAAGCTCATCGCGCCATCGCGGACGGCGACGCTCGGCCTCGTTCTATCGACGGCGCTGTCGATCCTCGTGCTCGGTATGTCGCTCGCGATGGACTACCACGACCGGCCCGGCGAGCTGGCGGAGCGCTCGCAACCGCTCGCCGCCGACGCCGCGGGTCCGAGGATATCGCCCAACGACTGGACCGCGTACGGCGGATCGAATTTCGGTGACCGCTTCGCGCCGGCTAACCAGATCACGCCGGCGAACGTGCAGAAGCTCACGCTCGCATGGACTTTCCACACCGGCGACTTCAAGGGAACGGATGATCCCGGCGAGATCGCCAACGAAGTGACGCCGCTCAAGGCCAACGGCAAGGTCTATATCTGCACGCCGCACAACCTGGTCATCGCGCTGGATCCCGACACCGGAGGCGAGCTCTGGCGGTTCGATCCGAAGATCAACCGGAAGGCGAAGAACTACCAGCACATGATCTGCCGGGGCGTCGCGTACTACGACGCGAACGCCTACGCCGGATCGCCTTCGGCCGGCGAGCGCTCTGCGGCGGTCGCAGCGTGCCCGCGGCGCATCTACGCGCCGACGGCCGATGCGACGATCGTCGCCGTGAACGCGGATGACGGCACCCCCTGCACGGCGTTCGGCGATCGCGGCGTCGTCGACCTCAAGCGCAACCACGGCAAGATCGCCGCCGGATTCCTGAATCCGACCTCGCCGCCGCTCGTGACCCGGCGCGTGCTGATCGCCGGCGCGAGCGTCACCGACAACGATTCCACGGACGAACCGTCGGGCGTCATCAAGGGGTACGACGTCGACACGGGCAAGCTGCTCTGGAACTGGGATTCCGGCAATCCCGACGAGACGGCGCCGGTCCCCGAGGGCGCCACCTATGTGCGCAATTCGCCGAACATGTGGAGCGTCGCAGCCGCGGATGAAACCCTGGGTCTGGTCTATCTGCCGATGGGCAACCAGACGCCGGACATCTGGGGCGGGAACCGCATACCCGCGGGCGAGCGCTTCAACAGCGCCATCGTCGCGCTCGAGATCGCCACCGGCCGCGTGCGCTGGGTCTACCAGACGGTGCACCACGATATCTGGGACATGGACATCGGCGGCCAGCCGAGTCTCGTCGATCTCGACACTCCGCGCGGTACAGTACCAGCGCTGATCGCTTCCACGAAGCGCGGCGATCTGTACGTCATCGATCGGCGCGACGGATCGCTGCTCGTGCCCGCACCGGAACGCCCGGTGCCGCAAGGCGCCGCCCACGGCGATCGCACTTCGCCGACGCAGCCCTTCTCAGAGCTCTCGTACAAGCCGGAACGCGAGGTTGGCGAGAGCGACATGTGGGGTACCACGCCGTTCGATCAGCTGGCCTGCCGGATCATCTTCAAGGGGCTGCGCTACGAAGGCATCTTCACGCCGCCGTCCGAGCGGGGTTCGTTCGTCTATCCGGGAAACTACGGCGTGTTCGATTGGGGCGGCGTCGCGGTCGATCCGGCGCGGCAGATCCTGTTCGCCAACCCGAACTACATGGGCTTCGTCTCGCGACTGCACCGGCGCGACACGATCGATGCGAAGGGCGGAAGCGGGACCGAGACCGGCCTTCAGCCGATGACCGGCACGCCGTTCGCCGTCGACTTGCATCCATTGCTTTCGCCGCTTGGCGTTCCCTGCCAGGCCCCGCCGTGGGGCTATATCGCCGCCGTGGATCTCAAGACGCTGAAGAAAGTCTGGATGCACAAGAACGGCACGATCCGCGACAGCGCACCTCTGCCGATTCCAATGCCGCTTGGCGTGCCGACGCTCGGCGGTCCGATGGTTACCGGAGGCGGCGTCGCGTTCATGAGCGCCACGCTGGATTACTACCTTCGCGCCTACGACGTGCGCTCGGGTGAGAAGCTCTGGGAATACCGGTTGCCCGCCGGCGGTCAAGCGACGCCGATGAGCTACGTTTCGGAGAAGACCGGTAAGCAGTACGTGCTGATCATGGCGGGCGGGCACGGGTCGCTCGGCACGAAGATGGGCGATTCGCTGCTGGCGTTCGCGCTACCGGAGCAACGCAAGTGAGCAACAGAACGTCGCGATGCTCGGGTAGAAAGCTTCCGTGAGCTTTCAGCCGGTGTCAGGGCAAGGCGAGCGCGGTCGCGCCGATGATTCGTGCGCCTATCGGGCGCTCGCGCTGCGCCTCGTTTGACTGTGCTCCGGCCCTAGGCTCGGCGGTCCCCCAAAAACGTCACTCCGTCTCCCCCGTTCGGCGGATTAAGAAATTCAGGACGGGTGGCCACAATGGTCCCAGAGACGCTCATGGCCCAGGCAAACCGCATTACACGCTTCGGCGCGGACATAGACCTAGTTTCCCGCCGCCTCCCGCAGTTCCTCGCGCTGACGAAGCCGCGCGTGGTGTCGCTGATCGTCTTCACTGCGGTGATCGGGATGTTGCTGGCCGCACCCGGCATGCTGGCGCTGCGGCCTCTTGTTTTCGGCGCGATCGGCATCGCGCTGGTGGCGGCCGCCGCTGCCGCCGTCAACTGCCTGCTGGAGCGGAAGCTCGACGCGCTGATGGCGCGCACACGGAGGCGGCCGCTGGCGACGGGCCGCCTCAGCGCCGCCGAAGCAGCCGCGTTCGCCCTCATTCTCGGGGCGGCCGGCCTCGCACTGCTTTATGCGCTGGTCAATCCGCTGACGATGTGGCTGACGCTCGCGACCTTCGCCGGCTACGCAATCGTCTACACACTGATCCTGAAGCCGCGCACCCCGCAGAACATCGTGCTCGGCGGCGCTGCGGGCGCGATGCCACCCGTCCTCGGCTGGACTGCCGTGACGGGCGAGGTCTCGGCCGACGCGCTGCTTCTCTTTCTCATCATCTTCGTCTGGACGCCGCCGCACTTCTGGTCGCTCGCGCTCTTTCGACGCAACGACTATGCGCAGGCTGGGGTTCCGATGCTGCCGGTGACGCACGGCGAGCGCTACACCCGCCGGCACGTGCTGCTCTACACCGTGGCGCTGTTCGCGGTCAGCCTGCTGCCGTTCTGTGTACACATGAGCGGGTCAATCTATCTCGCGGCTGCGCTCGCTTTGGGCGGCATCTTCCTCACGTACTCGGCCCGCCTGTATCGCAGCTACAGCGACCGCCTGGCGTACGCCACCTTCCGCTACTCAATCGTGTACCTCGCGCTGCTGTTCGCCGCATTGCTGGCCGATCACTACCTATGAGGATTCAACGGCCATCACTTCATGATGACCACGCCGGGCGATGCGCTCAGCGCCTGCGCCTTGCCGGACACCAAGTGAACCAAATGAAGACATTTGTCGCCATCGTCGTATTGATCAGCGTCGCGCTGCTCGCCGGCTGCACCGAAGGCGTGCTCGCTCCGCAAGGGCCGATCGCCGCCGCCCAGCGGCAGATCATGTTCAACGCGACCGGCATCATGCTCGCGATCGTCATACCGACGATGCTGGCAACGCTCGGGGTCGCCGCGTGGTTCCGTGCGTCGAACCAGCGCGCGCGCTATCTGCCCGACTTCAAGGAGTCCGGCCGGCTCGAGCTGCTGGTCTGGGCCATCCCGGTCATGACGATCATCCTGACCGGTGGCGTCGCCTGGGTCGGGTCGTACGACCTCGATCCGAAGAAGCCGCTCGCGTCCGAGGTGAAGCCGGTCAATGTCCAGGTCGTCTCGCTCGACTGGAAGTGGCTGTTCATCTATCCGGAGCAGGGCATCGCCACCGTCAATCAGCTCACCGTTCCCGCCGGCACGCCGGTCCACTTCGAGCTGACGTCCTCGTCGGTGATGAACAGCTTCTTCGTGCCGCAGCTCGGAAGCATGATCTACACGATGCCCGGAATGGTGACGCAACTCTACCTCCAGGCTGACCATCCCGGAACCTTCCGCGGGCTCTCCGCCAATTTCAGCGGCGAGGGCTTCGCCGATATGCGTTTTGCGGTCAACGCCGTAGGCAGTGAAGAGTTTTCGCGGTGGGTGGATTCCGTGCGCAGCGCCGGCCCGGTGCTCGACGCGCAGACCTACTCCGACCTGGCAAAGCCGAGCGCAGCGGTCGCGCCTTTCACGTTCCGTGCGGTCGCTCCGGATCTGTTCAACGGCATCTCACGGATGACTCAAAAATGAATCTCCTTGGCAATCTCACCTGGAGCGCGATCCCTTTCGATCAGCCGATCATCATGGGCACGGCGGTGTTCATGGGCCTGCTCATCGCCGGCGTTCTCGCGCTCGCCACGCTGAAGGGCTGGTGGACCTATCTGTGGGAAGAGTGGCTGACATCGGTCGACCATAAGCGCATCGGCGTCATGTACGTCATCCTCGGACTGGTGATGCTGCTGCGCGGCTTCAGCGACGCGATCATGATGCGCGCCCAGCAAGCGCTCGCCGCGGGCGGGGCGCAGGGCTACCTGCCGCCGGAGCACTTCAACCAGATCTTTTCGGCGCACGGCACGATCATGATCTTCTTCGTCGCCATGCCGCTCGTGATCGGGCTGATGAACTACATCGTGCCTCTGCAGCTCGGCGTGCGCGACGTGGCCTTCCCGACCCTGAATTCGGTGAGCTTCTGGTTGACCGCCTCGGGCGTACTGCTCACCAACGTGTCGCTCGTTATCGGCGAGTACTCGAGGACCGGCTGGATGGCGTATCCGCCGCTCAGCGAGCCGCAGTTCTCTCCCGGCGTCGGCGTCGACTACTACCTCTGGTCGCTGCAGATCTCCGGCATCGGGACATTGCTGACGGGGATCAACTTCATCACGACGATCCTCAAGACGCGCGCACCCGGCATGAACCTGACGAAGATGCCGGTGTTCTGCTGGACGGCGCTGGCGGCGAACCTGATGATCGTGGCCGTTTTCCCGGTCCTCACGGCGACCTTCGCCATGCTGCTGCTCGACCGCTACCTCGGTTTCCATTTCTTCTCGCTCGATGCCGGCGGCAACCCGATGATGTACGTGAACCTCTTCTGGGTCTGGGGCCATCCCGAGGTCTACATCCTCGTCCTGCCGGCGTTCGGCATCTTCTCGGAGGTGAGCGCGACCTTCTCCGGCAAGCCGCTGTTCGGCTACCGCTCGATGGTGGCCGCCACGATGGCGATCTGCGTCCTGTCCATGCTCGTGTGGCTGCATCACTTCTTCACCATGGGCGCGAGTGCGAACGTCAACGCCTTTTTTGGCGTGATGAGCATGCTGATTGGCGTGCCGACCGGCGTGAAGGTCTTCAACTGGATGTTCACGATGTACGGCGGGCGCGTGCGCTTCACGGTGCCGATCCTGTGGACCATCGGCTTCATGGTGACCTTCATCTGGGGCGGTCTGACCGGCGTGCTGCTGGCCGTGCCCCCGGTGGATTGGCAGGTGCACAACAGCCTGTTCCTGATCGCGCACTTCCATCACGTCATCATCCCGGGCGTGATATTCGGCGTCTTCGCCGGATACACCTACTGGTTCCCCAAAGCGTTCGGCTTCACGCTCGACGAACGCTGGGGAAAGCGCGCGTTCTGGTGCTGGTTCATCGGCTTCCACGTCGCTTTCATGCCTCTCTATGTGGTCGGCCTGATGGGCATGACGCGGCGCATGCAGCACTATGACAACCTCGCCTGGCAGCCCTGGCTTGTCGTTGCGGCCGCCGGTGCCGCGCTCATCCTCGTGGGCATCGTCTGCCAGGTTGTGCAGCTCGTCGTGTCGGTCCGCACTCGCGAGCAGCGCCGCGACCTGACGGGTGATCCCTGGAACGGCCGCACGCTGGAATGGTCGACCGCCTCGCCGCCGCCGGCCTGGAATTTCGCGGTGCTGGCGCAGGTGAGTTCGCGCGACGCCTTCTGGGCCGCGAAGCAGCGCGCAGCCGCCGGGCGGGGCGCATTCTCTCAAGAGCGAGGCTACCGGCCGATCGAGATGCCG
>Ga0126369_10002610_pt1 | contig 12890 bp, 14 predicted proteins | sample PanSoiMetaPlot_1_FD_109646 | JGI IMG/M metagenome (GOLD analysis project Ga0126369, IMG submission 109646) | Tropical forest soil microbial communities from Panama - MetaG Plot_1 | ecosystem: Environmental > Terrestrial > Soil > Tropical forest > Bulk soil | place: Panama | collected 2016-02-17 | reverse complement strand
TCGATCCGGGCACGCTTGCGAACTCCTCTACGCTGCAAGTGCCATCAGGCGGTTCGGGCGGCAGGATGCAGCTCTCACGGGCGGCCTGCTCGCTCACTTCCCAGCGAACGCTTTGCCACTGCCCCGCCTGCTCGCTGAGCAGCGCAATCCGGCGCCGGTAGCTGTCGCGCAATTCGTCGATCGTCTTTGCGGCATTGCGCTCCGTGAGCCAGCGCAGCTGCTCGCCGCGCAAGCCGCGCGGCGCCAAGGTGACCGCCATGGCTTGCAGATAGGCCTTGGCCAGATGCTCGTCGGCTTGGGAAAGGACGGGATCGTCGCAGATCATCTTCTCGACCGCAGTCCCAGCCTTGGCGCAGTCGAAACTTGCCGCATGGGCGCCCAACACCGGGAGAGACATGGCCGGCAGAGAGATGCATGCGATGAGAATGAAGAGACGGCGCATGACCCTCACGTTCGCGCGGGTCCCGCGGCCGGACAACCGGCCATCGACGTCGGGAATGCGGGAGGTGCCGGCCGTCCACCCCAGACGAGCCGGCACTCCACACTTAACGCTGTCACAGGACGGGAAGTGCGGACTGCCCCCCCAAGGAACCGCAGTCGACCTATCCCTGCGACAAACGTGGTTATGAAATAGTTGCATCTGAGACGCAATCAGAATTTGTCGCAACAACTGAAGCCAGATTGCCGCAGGTGCCGGCTGCTATTGAAGCGACACGGTGAGGCTGTAGGGACTGACAACCGGTCCTTTATCGGCCATGGCCACCGCAATGACGTAGTTGCCACTGCGAGGCAGGGCGCCGACCCAGGCTTTGGCGTTGTCGTCGGGCCCGGCATCGGGCAGCGCCTTGCCCTGGATCAGCGGCTGGCCGTCGGCGGTTTTGCCGATCGTGGTGTCGGGCCCATAGACCCGGAAGTTCACCTCGCCTTCGGCAACCACCGACACCAGCATGGTCTGCCCCGCCTTGGCCGGTACGGAATAGAGGTCGCAACAGCCCACGACCATCTGGCCGGTGACCGTGCTGAGGGGCGAACCCGGCGCGAAGGTGATGGTCGTGATCGGCGGCAGCGTCGGGGCTGGCTGGGCAAGGACCTGGCCGGCCAGGAACGACAGTAGAGCCGAGAACAAGACGGCGGCGAGACGCTTCATGACGACCCAGAATACATGGGCCGCAGCCACCGCCAACGCGCTTTCACGAGCGGAACGCCATGAGCGGGATGGCGTTTCTTCGGCCATGGCACAGCGGTCCTCACGGCGAGGCTGGCGCAAGAAAAAGGGCTGGTCATCGTCAAGCCGGAGATGCTCACCTAAGTCGCCGTTGGCACAGGCCGAACTTCTGGCACGGGTCGTTTCCAAGGCCCGCCGAGTCAGTCCATAAGGGGGCCGGCAGCAGGCGAGGTCGGCATGCGCAAGATGGTGAATATCGACAGCGCGACGGTGCAGGCGCTCGAACGGCTGGCCGCCGAGCGCAAGGCGAGCTTTCAGGACCTGGTCGAGGAGGCGGTCGCGGACCTCCTCAAGAAGCATCACCGGCCGGTAACGACCCGAGACATGTTTGCCCAAAGCCTGAAGGAGGGCCGCCGCAAGCACAAAGCCGGCTGATTTGCGGCGAATTGCGCCGTCCGGCCGCCCTTCCTTTCCGCGCCCACAGGCCTTAAAATTCCTCGCTTTCCCGGCTTTTGAGCATCTGGAAAGCACATGGCTCACATCAGACTGAACACCCATCCCAGCCAGGGCGGCCAGGCGGCTCCCCCGGTGATCTGGGGCGCGCGCGATCCCAAGCTCAGGGGGCCCGTGGTCGGCACCGTGGCCGACCCCGCCAAGCGCAATGCCATCGGCGTGCATTCCGGCAGCTACGGCATCTATCGCGCGCTTGCCATTGCCGCGCAGGAGCTGAAGCCCGACCATCGGCCCGACTTCACCGACACCTCGCCGGCCGAGCCGATCGGCCCGTTCGAGAGCTGGTTCGATCCCAGGAAGATCGTATCGCTCGATCCCTGGGGCCACATGGTGGCCGAGGTGTTCGCCGACAAGATCGCGGCGGGCTGGGACATTCGGCCGACCATCGCCATCACCAAGGCGCGCGTGCAGATGCCGGAGATCCGCGACGCCCTCGCTGCCGGACGGCTGAGGCCCGACAACCGGCTCCTGATGCCGAGCGGCGATGTGAAGGTGACCAAGGCGGCCGTCGAGCCGGTGTGGTGGCTGCCCGGCATCGCCGAGCGCTTCGGCGTCAAGGAGCACGAGCTGCGCCGCACGCTCTTCGAGCATACCGGCGGCATGTACACCGAGTTGGTGACGCGGCCCGACCTCGAGCTCTTCCTGCCGCCGATCGGCGGGGCGACGATTTACTTCTTCGGCGACATGGACAAGCTCGGCAAGCCCGAGACCAAGGTCGCCTGCCGCCTCCATGACGAGTGCAACGGCTCCGACGTGTTCGGTTCGGACATCTGCACCTGCCGTCCTTATCTGGCGCACGGCATCGAGATCTGTATCGACATGGCGCAGAAGGGCGGGTTGGGCGTCGTCATCTACAATCGCAAGGAAGGCCGCGCGCTGGGTGAGGTCACCAAGTTCCTGGTCTACAACGCACGCAAGCGCCAGCCTGGCGGCGATTCGGCGGCCCAGTACTTCAACCGCACCGAATGCGTGGCGGGCGTGCCCGACATGCGCTTCCAGGAGCTGATGCCCGACCTGTTCCACTGGCTGGGCATTGCGCGTATCGACCGCTTCGCCTCGATGAGCAACATGAAGTCCGATGCTCTACGCGCGCAGGGCATCGAGATTGTCGAGCAGGTGCCGATTCCCGACGAGCTCATTCCCGCCGACGCGCAGGTCGAGATGGATGCCAAGAAGGCCGCCGGATATTTCACGCAGAGCAAGCCCGAGACGGCCGAGCTCGCCAAGCCCAAAGGGCGGGGCCTCGACGAGTGATCATCGCTGGGGGCGCGCCACTCCAGTGGCGCGATCAACCTTCGGGCCGGCAAAGACGCGCCACTGGAGTGGCGCGCCCCCAGCCATGAACGATTCCCTTGCCTATCTGCGCACGCCCGCGGCCGTCCGCGAGCGGGCGGAGGCGATGCTGAAATATGTCGAGGACGGCCGATCGTCCTGGTTTGCCCTCGATGCCGACGGCCTGGAGGCAGCGGTGCAGGCCACGCTCGACGTCACCCGCCGGCGCTTTGCCAATCCGGCCGACATACCCTTCCATTCGCGCTGGCGGCATCTCGAGGTGGGCGGCCGCGACCGCTGGAGAGAGCTGGAGCGGCGACTTGCGGGTTTGCCGAAAGAAGAGATCGGGCGTCGGCGCATGGACTTGGCGGTCGTCTCCGTGCTGCTCGATGCCGGTGCGGGCCCCGACTGGTCCTATCGCGAGCCCGACACCGGCGAGACTTATGCGCGCTCCGAAGGCCTTGCCCTGGCGAGCTTCCACATGTTCGCGTCAGGCGCCTTCAGCCGCGACGCCAAGGGTGATCCGCTGCGCGTCGATGCCGAGCGTCTGGTGGGAGTGACACCGGCCGATATCGCCTTGGGCTTTCAGGTCCGCGCCCACAACCCGCTGCTCGGCCTCGAAGGCCGCAGCGAACTGTTGCGCAAGCTGGGCGGAGTTGGCCTCGAACGACCCGGCGTGCTGTTCGATCTTCTCGCAACCGGCGGCGAGGTCAGGGCCGCGGCCATTCTCGCCATCGTGCTCGACAGGCTGTCGCCGATCTGGCCGCTGCCGATGGGTGATGTGTGGCGGCATTCGGCGATCGGCCTGGTGCCGTTCCACAAGCTTTCGCAGTGGCTGTCCTACTCGCTGGTCGAGCCTTTGGAGAGCGCGGGCTTGAAGGTCGTCGAGCTCGACCGGCTCACCGGCCTGCCGGAGTACCGCAACGGCGGATTGCTGGTCGATTCGGGCGCGCTTCGGCCCAAGCAAAGGGCGCTTCTGGAGAGGACCTTTGCCGTCGGCGACGAGGCCATCGTCGAATGGCGGGCGCTGACCGTGGCGCTGCTCGACCGCATCGCCGCGCACGTGCGCGCCCATCTCGGCCTCGATGCCGTGCGCCTGCCGCTGGTAAAAGTCCTGGAGGCAGGCACCTGGTTCGCAGGCCGCGCGCTTGCCGCCGAACGGCGCCCCGGGGGTGGGCCGCCGATTGCCGTCGCCAGCGACGGCACCGTGTTCTGAGATTGGGGAGAAGATCATGTCCTTGCCGCACTCGATCCACGTCGTCAGCCATCCCCTGGTGCAGCACAAGCTCACCAAGATGCGCGACAAGGAGACGTCGAGCACGAACTTCCGCCGCCTGCTGCGCGAGATGGGCCTGCTGCTGGGCTACGACGCCACGCGCGACCTGCCCCTGGTGAAGACGCTCATCGAGACTCCGCTCGAGCCCATGGAAGCGCCGCTGCTGGAAGGCAAGAAGCTGGTGGTGGTGCCGATACTGCGGGCGGGATTGGGTCTCGCCGAAGGCATCATCGACCTCGTGCCGCTCGCTCGCATGGGCCATGTCGGGCTCTATCGCGATCCGCGCACGCTGCAGGCCGTCGAATACTACTTCAAGATCCCGCAGGACATCTCCGATCGCGACGTCATCGTCTGCGATCCCATGCTGGCGACCGCACATTCAGCCATTGCGGCTGTGGATCGTTTGAAGGAGTCGGGCGCCAAACGCATCAGGTTCATCTGCATCCTGGGCTCCGAGCAAGGCGCGCGCGCCTTTGCCGAGGTTCATCCCGACGTGCCGGTGTTCGCGGCGGCGATCGATGCCAAGCTCAACGATCACGGGTATATTGTCCCCGGCCTGGGAGACGCGGGCGACCGCCTTTTCGGGACCAAATGAACGGGGAGAGAATGCCATGTCACCTGACCTTACCTATCTGCTGTACTCCGTGATCCTGTGCTTCGTGCAGGTGGTGATCGCCGCCACCGGCGCCAACCAGCAGGTTGGCCTGCCGACCTTGGCGGGCAATCGCCAGGGCCTGCCGGATATCGTCGGCTGGGGCGGCCGCGCCCGGCGCGCCCATCTCAACATGATCGAGAACCTGGTGCTGTTCGCGGCCCTGGTGCTGATCGCCGCCGCGGCCGGCAAGGCCAACGCCACGACGGCGCTTGGAGCGGCGATCTTCTTCTGGGGGCGGCTTGCCTACGCGGTGATCTACCTGATCGGCATCCCCTGGCTCAGGACGCTCGCCTGGTTCGTGTCGGTGATCGGCATGGCGATGATCGCCTGGGTGCTGCTTGCCGGCTGATAGACGGCTCGGCGCTAGCGACCATGTCCAGGTGAAGCGGCTCCGATCGCCTCGACCGAGAGTTCGACGTCGATGCTGCCGGCTTTCTCGAACACGAGGGTGAGCGGCACTTTGGCGTCCTTGGCGAACGCCGCCTTCAATCCCATGAACATGACATGGAAGCCGCCGGGCTTGAGCTCGACGGTGGCGCCGGGCGGGATGTCCAGGCCCTTTTCGACGGCGCGCATGCGCATGACGTTGCCGTCCATCTTCATTTCGTGAACTTCCACCTTGTCGGCGGCCGGGCTCTTGGCAGCGATCAAGCGGTCGGCCGTCGTGCCGGCGTTCTTGATCACCAGGAAGCCGCCGCCGGACTGCGCCGTGGGCGGCGTGGCGCGGGTCCAGGGTTGGCTGATCTCGATCGCGCCCAGCTTATAGTCGAGAGCCAGCGCCGGTAGCGCGGCAGAGGCGACGAGCAGGGCAAGCAGTACGCGGATCATCATCGAAGTGCTCCTACCGAGGGGATTTCGATTGTGCGTCGAGCCAGGCACGCACCTGGCCAAGGTCGGCGACGCCCACCAGCACGGTCGTCTTGCCGTCGCGGTCGATCAACACGGTGCGCGGCAGCTCGCCCGCCCACGCCGGATCGATCTCGTAGCGCAGGCGCTCGTAGAAGCGATCGGTGAAGCTGAAGCTTTCGCTGTCGCCGAGACCGGCGTTCTTCAGCATCGCCTCCACGCGTTCAGAATCCTGAGGGACTGGATCGGCCGCGATCAGCACCAGCTTGAGGTCGTGCCGCTCGGCCACCAGCTTGCCCCGGTAGGGCAGCTCGACCAGGCAGGGTCCGCAGGTGAGGCCCCACAGATGGATGACCGTCGGCTGCCCGGCATGCTCGGCGCGCAGCTTTGCCCAGCTGCCACGCTCGAACGGCAGAGGACTGCCGGCCTCAGCGTTGCCCGGCGAAGCCAGCGCCAGCAGAAGGGCGAGAAGGATCGACAATCTCACGGTTGGTCCTCCAGCGGGATCAGGCGATAGCCTTGCGCCTTGGTGAGCCAGGAGAGATAGGCGCGGCCTGCGTGCGCGACCAGCAGGGGGTGGTCCGAGGCATCGGTGGTGTCGGCCACGGTGCGCGTAGCGCTCCAGCTGCGGCCGCCATCCGGCGAAACCTGCCAGCGCACCACAGCCTTTGCACCGTCGAACTCCTTCCACACCAGGTGGATGGCGCGATCAGCCGTCAGCACATAGGGCCGCGCCGGCTGCCGATCGGGCGAGGACAGGGCGCGCGGTTCGCCGAACGGACCCTCGGCAGAGTCGGCGCGCGCATAAAACAGGCCCTTGCGCGCCCTGCCGTCGGTGAACCAGGCGACGTGCTGCGAGCCGTCGGGCGCAACGGCAAGCGAGGGGCCGTGGTGCGGGCAGGCCTCCAACTTCCAGTCGTCGATGCTGACACGCTTGAGCGGTCCCGGCGTCGCGGCGTCCTTGAAGGTAATGAGCGCATGGTCGCGGACAGAGGTGTCGAAGATGTTGCGGAACACGATGGCCGGCCGCCCCGGACCCGCGAAGCTGACGCCCAGGCGACAGCACTCGCAGGTGTTGTCGAGCGCGATGCCGGTGTTGCCGAACGAGCCCCCGCCGTCGTCCGACCAGGCATAAGCAAGCGCCGCGCCGGGATAGCCGCGACCGGCGGCGCGTGCGGCCGCGATGTTGCGCTTGTCGAGCCAGGCGGCGAACACGCGGCCCGCCGGGTCGATCGCCACGGTCTCGAAACGCTGGCTCGTGCTGTCGGCTGTGATGGGCTGCGGCCGGCTGAAGCTTGCGCCCTTGTCGGTCGAGCGGGCGAAGAAGGCGCGGCCGTTGAAGCGCTGGTCCTGGAAGATGGCGAAGGTGACCACCAGATCGCCCTTGGCATCGGCAGCGATGTGCGGGCGCGCGTCAGGCCCCCAGTCGAGCTTTAGCGGCTCGGGCGTCACCGCGACCGGTTGGGAGAAGCTGCGGCCAAGATCGCTCGACTTGGCGACCACGATGCGGTCGGCCATGGCGCGCACCAGCCACAATGTGCCGTCGGGGGCGAAGGCAGGGGTTGCGGTGAAAGCTTCGGGCGCACCGCCGCCATGATGATGTTGGGCGCCCGCACTGCCGGCGATCAGCAGCAGTCCGAGGCCGAGCAAGATCCTGCGCATCATGTCCTCCTAGAACTTTACCCTGAGGCCGGCGATGGCAGTCAACGGCATGCCCAGTGCGGGAATGACCGAGGCGTTGACGGTCTGCCCTTCGAACGACGTGGTCTGGTATCCCATCGCAAGATACTGGAAGTTGGTCACGTTCTGTATGCTGGCATAAAGGTCGACGGACCTGGCCGGCGACCAGGTGGCGCCGAGGTCGAGCAGGGTTGCGGCGTCGTTCAGCCGCGTGTGGCCGGTGTCGTTCCAGTAGGCCAGGAACGAGCGCAGCGTGGCCGTGAAGGCGAGCTCAGGGAGCGGGCGCCATTCGGCGCTGGCGGTGACCATCCAGGTCGGCACCTGGCCGAGCTGCACCCCGGTCCGCTCCAGCGTCGGAAAATACGAGGTGGTGAGATAGGCGGTGGTATTGGTCCAGGAGCCGGTCAGCCTGAGCTGCTCGAAGGGCTGCCAAGTGCCGATGATCTCGAAGCCCTGGAACAGCGCGTTGCCGACGTTGTTGTACTGGTTGACCGTCGTGAAGGCGGGCGACAATCCGGCGGCGGTGATGAACGGCGCCGCGCACTGGGCGTTGGCGTTGCAGATGGTGACGAAGTCGATGAAGTTGTCGAGATTGTTGTTGAACCAGGTGAACGACAGGGTGACCTGCTTCCAGTTGAAATCGAACCCGACTTCCTGGCCGAAATTGAACATCGGCTGGAGGTTGGGGTTGGTCGCGGTGAAGCTCGTGCCGCTGGCGAAGCTGCGGTACATCTGGTTCATGCCGGGCGCCGAGAAGTTGCGGTAGATCGCGCCGCGCAGGGTGAGCTCGTCGGTCATGTAGAATTTGAGCCCGACGCGCGGATCGAAGCTGGTGGCGCTCGAGTTCGGCACGTTGAGGTTGGTGCTCGAATTCACCGTGAGCACGTTGGCATTCAGCGCCTGGTAGAAGTCCTGGCGCACGCCGATGGTGATGTCGACCGGAATCGGGCTCATCCGCCACGTGCCCTGCGCAAAGACACCTTCGAGGCGGTGCTCGCCGTTGGTGATGAAGGTGGTCGCCGGCGAGCTGACGCTGGAGAACAGGTTGTTGGTGTCGTAGATGGCCACGCGTCGCGCATCGACACCGATCTTGATGTCCTTCACCGGGCCGATTTCGGTGGCATAGAAGATCGAGCCGCCCTGGTCGATGTTGGGCGCCGATTCGATCTGGCTGACGAACTGGTTGGTTGCCGAGACATTGTTGAGCGTGTAGCTGCCGTTGGCGGCGTTGATCGTGCCGAACACGCCGCCGCCCGCCCAGAAGCTGGCGTTGATCGCCGACTTTTCGTCGAACTGATAGCTGCCGCCCAGCAGGAAGCGATAGGCCGACCAGCTGTTGTGGGCAATGTTGAACACCAGGCCGTCCTCGTAGGCCTGATGGAAGTAGGCCTTGCCGAACAGTTTCAGATTGTCGGTCGGATTGAAGTAGGCCGCGAAGTCGACGTTGTCGGCCTTGTTCGCAGTAGGCACCGTGTTGGCGTTCTGGTACTGCGCCGGCGTCAGGTTGTAGCCCGAGCTCTGCGCGTGATTGTAGTTGAGCCCCACCCGGAGCTTGTCGTTTACCCTGAGCGAGCCGCCCGCGCCGACGTTGGTCGTGTTGTAGCTGCCGTAGCTCACGTCGGCTCCCACCCCCGTGATGGTCGGCTGGCGCGTGACGATGTTGATCACGCCGCCCATCGCCATGTTGCCCCACAGGCTGGTGGCGCCGCCGCCGCGGATCACCTCGATGCGCTCGACCGAAGTCTTGGCGATGCGGCTCCAGTCCACCGTCTGGAAGTAGGGGTCGTTGATCGGCACGCCGTCGACCATCACCAGCGCGTTGATGGTCGTACTGGTGCCGAAGCCGCGGATGCTGACGGGCTGGCCGGTCGGATGGAGCTGCCCGGTTGGGACAGTGTAGGTCCAGATGCCAGGGACGCGGTTGACGATCTGGTCGACGCCGGTTTCGGGCATGGACTCCACCTGCTGCCGCGTCAGCACGGTGGTGCTGACGTCGAGCTTCTCGAGATCGGATCCCCGGCCGGCACTGACCGTCACCGGAGGAAGGCTGACAGGCGGCGCGGCCGGCGGCGGCGTATCCTGCGCCCAGCCAGGCGTCGTCACAGTGGCGAAAGGCAGACATGCGGCGAACGTCGCCGCGCGAATCGAAAACACGCTGTTCCCCGTTGCAGGCATGCAAACGCGACGCGCCGGCAAGGCGCGTCGCGGCTTCAGATGTCAGACGGGAATGGGTGGACCGCGGGGTTGGCTTGGTCCGTCGCGGATGCCGACGGCGGCGAGAGCGTCCGGTGCGGGCGAGAGGCGGGCCGCAACTGTGGCGAACTGGACCAGGGCGAAGGAGGTGGTTGGCTGGGCGACAGCCGACGCGTGCGCCAGCCCCAGGCAGCACTCGTGGATCTTGCCGGATGCCGGCGCTGAACTCTGACTTTGGTCTTCGCCGGCGGTCGGAGCCATACAGAACGCGCCCCACAGACTCGCCATCGCCTCCGGACTGCCGTCGCGCATCAGCGCGGCATGAGCGAGCGGCTGCAGGAAGTTCAGCGTGATCGCAAACAGGGCGGCGGCAAAGCTCGCCGCGCGCCATCCAGCAATGGGCCGTTTGCGATTCATGCCTAAGCTAGCCACGAAAATGCGGGACGGGGAAGGGGCGCCTTGTCGCCTATCGGTTCGAGACGTGGGTCAGCACCTAAGGAAACAGCGCCAGCAGCCGCGGGTCACGCGTCCTTTTCGCCAAAGTCCTGAGCTGCCAGAGGGCGGCGATATGCAGGCCGGGAATCTCCAGCCGGCCTTCGGCGAGGTCGTCGACGAACTGTTGCCAGGGCATCAGGTGCGTGCGGATGACCTCGCCTTCATCCAGCGCCTGGTCGGAAACCTTGCGCGCATCGAGCGCGAGGAAGGCGTGCACGCGGTTGTTCTGGCGCGCGGTGTTGGCCGTGGCCGAGCCCAGCGCATGCCACTCTTCGGCGGCGTAGCCCGTCTCCTCCAGAAGCTCACGCTTGGTCGCAGCCAGCACATCTTCGCTGTCGTCGTCCGGCGTGCCGCAGGGCAGTTCGAGCGAGGCGCGGCCAATGCCGTGGCGATACTCCTCGATCAGCACGATCTGCCGGTCGGGCGTGAGCGCAATCGCGCACACCCATTCGGGGAACTCGATGGTGTGGTAGGGCGAGAGAATCGTGCCGTTGGGCACGCGCACCGTGTCGCTGCGGACGCTGAGCCAGCGGTCGCGGTAGGCGTACTTGGACTCCAGCACCTGCCAGGGCGCGATGGCGATTGCGGGCTTCCTGCCGTTGGCCATCAGACGGCGGTCCAGCCGCCGTCGACCACCAACTCCGCACCGGTGACGTAGGAGGACTCGTCGGACGCCAGAAACAGGATGGCATAGGCCACCTCGTCGACTTCGCCCGCCCGACCCAGCGGCACGCCCTTCAGGGTCTTGGCACGGGTTTCCGGATCGGCCGTGCGGCCCGAGGTGCGCATGGGCGGCATCAGGCCGGGATGCACCGAGTTCACGCGGATGCCGTCCCTGCCGTGTTGCGCGGCGGCCGCCTTGGTGATCAGCCGCACGGCGCCCTTCGACGCGTTGTAGCCGACATGGATGTAGCCTTGCCCGACGATGCCCGAGACCGACGAGAGGTTGATCACCGAGCCCTTGCGGCCGCCCTTCTTCATGGCGGCGATGCCGTGCTTCATGCCGAGGAAAACGCCGGTGGCGTTGATGCCCATCAGCCGGTTCCAGGCCGCCGTGTCGTAGAGGTCCTGCTCGGCGGAGCCCGAGATGCCGGCATTGTTCACCAGCACGTCGAGTCCGCCATGGTTGGCCACCGTCGTGTCGACGGCGGCTTTCCATCCGGCTTCGTCGGTGACGTCGAGATGGATGAACTCGGCCTTGCCTTGCGCCTGCCTGATGTCGGCGACGATGGCCTCGCCCTCCTTGTCCAGAACGTCGGCCACGACCACGGCCTTGGCGCCTTCGCGGCCGAACAGGCGGGCGGTCGCCGCGCCCATGCCGCTTGCGGCGCCGGTGATCAGAGCGACCTTGTCCTTCATGCGCATGGTACGTGCTCCTTTCTCACGCCAGCCTGAGACCGATGATCCCGGCCACGATCAGGCCGATCGACACCAGGCGCAGCGAGGACGCGGAATCCCCGAACGCCAGGATGCCGACGACGAATGCGCCGACCGCGCCGATGCCAGTCCATACCGCATAGGCAGTACCCATGGGAATGAAGCGCTGTGCCCACAAAAGCAGCGCCCCGCTTGCCGACATGGCGACGACGGCGAAGACGATCCACCACGGCCGGGCGCCCTGATCGGTCCAGCCAAGCTTGAGGCCGAGCGGCCAGCCGATCTCGCAGATACCCGCCAAAACCAGATAGAGCCACGCCATCTCCCCTCCCGTGCCCTTTGTGTTCCATGGCCGCACCCTCGTTGACGGCAGCGTGCCGGCCTGTTCTGATTGAAGACTTGCACGCATCTTGCAGGATAGCGAGAGCGTCGGGCGGGAACGGCTCAATCAGGGTGATGGGAGGCTTTGTTATGAATGAACGTGAATTGCGACGCCTGATCGGCAGCGTGAAGGCGGGGCGCCTGTCGCGCCGCGGCTTCGTGCAGCGCATGGCGGCGGTCGGGCTGACCGCGCCAATGGCGACCCAGCTTCTGGCCTTGGGCGGTGTGGCGATGGCCCAATCGAGGCCGTCCTACAAGCCGACCAAGCGCGGCGGCGGCGGGCTTCTGAAGGTTCTGTGGTGGCAGGGCGCCACCTTGCTCAATCCGCACTTCGCGGTCGGCACCAAGGACCAGGACGGCTCGCGCTTTTTCTACGAGCCTCTCGCCGGCTGGGACGCCGACGGCAACCTCGTTCCTGTGCTGGCGTCCTCGATCCCGGGCCGCGAGGACGGCACCTTGGCGCCCGACGGTAAGTCGGTGACGTGGCGGCTCAAGCAGGGCGTGACTTGGCACGACGGCAAGCCGTTCACCGCCGACGATGTGGTCTTCAACTGGCAATACGCCAATAATCCGGCGACAGCCGCCACCACCAGCGCCGTCTACAAGGACGTCAAGGCCGAGAAGGTCGACGACTACACGGTGAAGGTACTGTTCGACAAGCCGACGCCCTTCTGGGCGCTCGCCTTCGTCGGTGCCCAGGGCATGATCATCCCGAAGCACCTGTTCGCCGACTATGTCGGCGACAAGTCGCGCGATGCGCCAACCAATCTCAAGCCGGTCGGCACCGGGCCCTACAAGTTCAAGGACTTCAAGCCGGGTGACATGGTGTCGGGCGAGATCAACCCGAACTATCACATGGACAACCGGCCGTACTTCGACGCCTTCGAGATGAAGGGCGGCGGCGACGCGGTGTCGGCGGCGCGCGCCGTGCTGCAGACCGGCGAGTTCTACTTCGCCTGGAACATGCTGGTCGAGGTCGAGATCCTTCAGTGCTTGGAGAAGGGCGGCAAGTGCAAGGTCTGCACCTCGCCGGGCGG
>Ga0126369_10002609_pt1 | contig 12891 bp, 11 predicted proteins | sample PanSoiMetaPlot_1_FD_109646 | JGI IMG/M metagenome (GOLD analysis project Ga0126369, IMG submission 109646) | Tropical forest soil microbial communities from Panama - MetaG Plot_1 | ecosystem: Environmental > Terrestrial > Soil > Tropical forest > Bulk soil | place: Panama | collected 2016-02-17 | reverse complement strand
GATCGGTCGCGTCCTTCGGGATCACGATCGGCTCGTCGGTCGCCACCAGCGCGTTGTTGGCGCGATAGCCGACGTCGGCCGCCGGCGGAAACTCGGGCTTCACGCCGCGGCGCTGCGCCATCTCGGTGACGTGCTCACGGTAGTTCACGCCGGCCGCGTAGAACGTCGGCGGGATCACCGGCACCAGGAGCTTGACCCGGCTCAGGATGCTCGTGTTGGCCGTCTTCGTGTAGCTGTCGAACGGGCTGCCGGTGACCTCGGTCAAGGTGGTGCCGTCGATGATCCCGTACGCGACGTTCTTCCCGGACTGGAAGCGGCACCACTTCATGGCCGATGCTCCTTGAGAAACGCGCCCACTTCGTGGTTGAAGACATCGGGCCGCTCGAAGTACGTCGAGTGGCCCGCGGCCCCGACGCGCTCGAAGCGCGAGCCCGGCACGTGTCGGTGCACGGTCTCAGACAGCTCGGGCCAGATGAGCCCATCCTCGTCGCTGGTCAGGAACATCGTCGGCACGCGCGTGGCGGCATAGCGCTCGACCGGCGTGGTGAGGCGCATGAGCTTCTCACGCGCCTCGTCGGGTATCGTCGCGTTGAGCCCGGAGATCTGTGCGTAGAGGAACGAGCGCACGGGCTCGCGCTTGCGGAACGTCGGGCCGATGGCCGCGTGCCACAGCACCGCCGGCCGCGGCGGGCTCGCGGCGGCGAGCCGCTGGCGCACCGCCGCGATGTCGTCGTTGGTCAGGTTGCCGACCGTGTTCGCGAGCACGATGGCCCAGAATCGCTCGGGCGCCCGCACCGCGGCGCCCACCGCGGCCCAGCCACCCATCGACTGCGCGACCAGCGCGGCGCGCGCGATCCCGAGATGATCGAGCAGCGCGAGCGCGTCGGTCGCGAGCGCCGTGGGGTCCATCCCGCCGGGGGCGACGAGTGACTGGCCGAAGCCGCGTTGATCGGCCGTGATGCAGCGGTACTCCTCGGCGAACACCGGCACCTGTTGCCACCAGCTGAGATGGTTGCCGCCCGCGCCGTGCAGGAACAGGATCGCGGGGGCGTTGCCGCCCGTGTCCTCGTAGTAGAGCCGAAAGCCGTCCTTTGTCATGAACGCCATGGTGCTCTCTCCTTGTGGTCGGCCCAAGGGTAGCATCGCCGGCGGAGGCGTCAACGCTATACTCGGCCCACGAGGAGAAGCCATGGCCACGGACCTGCACGACCTCTCGATCGCCGAGCTCGCCTCACTGATCGCAGCCCGCAAGGTCTCGCCCGTCGAGCTGACCGAGGCGCTGATCCAGCGCGTCGAGCGGTTCGACTCGCAGACGCGCGCCTTCATCACGCCGACGTTCGACCTGGCCCGGCGGCAGGCCCGGGCGGCCGAGGCGGAGATCGCCGGCGGCAAGTACCGTGGACCGCTGCACGGGATTCCGTTCGGGCTGAAGGACATCTACGACACGAAGGGGATCCTGACCTCCGGGCATTCGCGCGTCTTCATCGACCGGATTCCCGCCGAGGACGCCACGACGACGAGCCGGCTCTACGACGCCGGCGCCGTCCTTCTCGGCAAGCTCGCGACGCACGAGATGGCGCACGCCGGGCCCTCGTTCGATCTGCCGTGGCCGCCGGCGCGCAACCCGTGGAACCTCGCGCGCTTCACCGGCGGCTCCTCGTCGGGCTCGGGCGCCGCCGTCGCGGCGGGAATGGTGCCGATGGCCCTCGGCTCGGATACGGGCGGCTCGATCCGGGGGCCGGCCTCGCTCTGCGGTGTCGTCGGTCTCATGCCGACGTTCGGGCTGGTGAGCCGCGCCGGCGTCATCACCAACTCCTACACGTTCGATCACTGCGGGCCCCTCGCGCGCACGGTGGAAGATTGCGCGCTGACCCTCGAGGCGCTGGCCGGCTACGATCCGAAGGACGCCGGCAGCCTGAGCCGGCCGATTCCGCGCTATCGCCGCGCTCTCGATCAGGATCTGCGCGGGCTCAAGATCGGCATCCTGCGCCATCACTGGGAGCAGGACCTCCCCGCGTCGGACGACGTGCGCCGGGCGATGGACGCGGCGCTCGACGTCCTGCGCCGGCTGGGCGCCGAGCTCGAGGAGTGCCGCGTCCGGCCGCTCGCCAGCTATTTCGACGTCAAGATCATCATCGCCGAGAGCGAGATCTTCAGCGTCCATCAGAAGAACCTCGTTGCGCGGCCCAAGGACTTCGGAGCCGACTTCCGCTCGCGCGCGCTGCCCTCGGTGCTGTTCACCGCCAGCGACTACGTCCAGGCCACGCGCGAGCATCGCCGGATGATGGCGGAGATGGCCCCGCTCTACGGGCGCTTCGACGCATTCGTGACCGCGGGGATGGGCGAGGCCCCGCTGATCGCCGACTATCGCAGCGTCTCGTTCTGGCAGAGATCCAGTCTCTTGACAGCCTGGAACGTGACGAGCCAGCCCGTCCTGATGCTGCCGAACGGCTTCGGCGGCAACGGCCTGCCGCTCGGCATGCAGATTCTCGGACGGCCGTTCGGTGAGGAGACGATCTTGCGCGTCGGCCACGCCTACGAGCGCGCCACCGAGTGGCACACGCGGCGGCCGACGCTCGCGCCCGGCGCCGTTGCGCCCGAGCTGACGCCGCCGCCGGTGCTATCCGAGCCGGCCGATCGCGTCGATGCCGACACGCGCGATCTCTGCGTGAAGGCGGCCCGCCGCGCCGCGCTCGAGCTCGACGATCTGATGCTCGCTCAGCTCCTGGAAGGCGCGCCGTACGCCCTCGCGATGGCGCGGCGGCTTCGGCGCGACCACGACCTCGCGCACGAGCCGGCGAACGTATTCAGCTTCCCGAGATGAGCTAGGTCGTGCGGGGGTCGAGCGCGTCGCGCAAGCGATCGCCGACCATGTTGATCGAGAGCACGGTGAGCAAGATCGCCAGCCCGGGGAGAGTCGCGAGCCACCACGCGACCGTCACGAAATCGCGGCCGAGCGAGATCATCTGGCCCCACGTCGGATGCGAGCTCCCCGAGCCCACGCCGAGGAACGAGAGCGCCGCTTCCGCCAGGATCGCCTGAGCGACCTGCAGGCTCGACATCACGACGATCGAGGACACGGTGTTGGGCAGGACATGTCGCACGATGATGCGCGGCCGGCCGACGCCGATCGCGCGGGCCGCCTCGATGAACTCCTTCTCGCGCAGCGCCATGACCTCGGCCCGCACGACGCGCGTGTAGCGCTCCCAGCCCGTGAGCCCGAGCACCACGACGATGGTGAGCAGGCTCGGCCCGAGCGCGGCGACGAACGCGAGGGCCAGCAAGATCTGCGGGAACGAGAGCCACACGTCGACGACGGTCCCGATGGCGGTGTCGACCTTGCCGCCCACGAAGCCGCTCACCAGGCCCGCCGTCACGCCGATGACGAGGCTCACGATCACGGCCGAGACACCGACGAGCAGCGAGATGCGGGCGCCGTGGACGATGCGGCTCAGGACGTCGCGCCCGACCTGATCGGTCCCGAGCGGATATGCGGCGTTGCCGCCCGCCTGCCACATCGGCGGCGTGAAGCGCCGCAGGAGCGACTGCTTGGCCGGATCGTGCGGTGCGACCCACGGTGCCGCCACCGCCGCGCTCACCATCAGCAACAGGATCAGCGAGCCGGCGAGCGCGGCCGGATTGAGCGCGAACCGCCGCCAGGCGCGCGAGCCTCCGCCGGCGGGGGCGATCGCTTCAAAGGCGGGGGGTGCGTGGGGCAAAGTGACGGCCATCAGCGAAGCCTGACCGTCGGATTCAGGTAGACGTAGAGAATGTCCACCAGCAGGTTGGCCAGCACGATCATGATCGCGAGCAGGAACACGCCGGCCTGCACGATCGGGAAATCGAGCTGTCGGATCGCCCCGATGATCAGGCGCCCGACACCGGGCACCGCGAACACGCTCTCGGTGAGTACCGCGCCGCCGAGCAGGAGCCCGAACTGCAGGCCGATCACCGTCACGATCGGGAGCGCCGCATTGCGCAGCGCGTGGCGGCAGATCACCAGCCACTCGCTCAGGCCCTTGGCCCGCGCGGTCCGCACGTAGTCGAGGTTGATGACCTCCAGCATGCTCGACCGCACGATCCGCATGAAGAGCGGCGTCGTGAACGAGCCGAGCGTCAGCGCCGGTAGCACCATCGACGACCAGGAGTCCCAGCCCGAGACGGGCAAGAGCCGCCACTGCACCGCGAAGAGCAGCATGAGCATGATGCCGATCCAGAACACCGGCATCGATTGACCGAGGAAGACGACCGCGGTGGCCGCGTGGTCGCCGATCGTGTTGCGGAAGACGGCGCTGTAGACGCCGGTCGGGATCGCGATCAGCAGGGCCAGCGCCACCGCGAGACACGTCAGCCCGAGCGTCGTCGGCATGCGCTCGACGACGAGCCGGAACGCCGGCTCGCGGTGGAAGAACGACTGGCCGAAGTCGCCGCGCGCCGCGTGGGCCACGAAGCGCACGAACTGCGTCGCGAGCGGATCGGTCAGGCCGAGCGCCTCGCGCAGTCGGTCCCGATCCGCCTCGGCCGCCTCCGGCATGATCAGCGCGACCGGATCGCCGCTCGCGTGCAGGATCGAGAACGTCACGAGCGAGACGCCGACGCAGACGACCACGAACCGGAGGAGGCGCCGGATCAGGAACGCCGGCACGACGTCGCCTCCCTCAGCGCCTCAGCTCGCCGGCCTGGCCGCGAAGAGCCAGAGCCATTCGTCGGGCCGCGCCTCGTAGGCGACCTTCTTCGAGATGCCGAGCGTGTCGTTCTGCGTCCACAAGAAGACCGACGGCGCCTCCTCGCGGATCATCCGCTGGATGTCGGCGTAGATCCGCTTGCGCCGGAGCTGATCCACCGTCGAGCGCGCCTCGTCGATCAGCTTGTCGAGGCCCTCCACGCGCGCGTAGTGCTTGCCGATCCAGCCGCCGGGCTCCGTGTGATAGAGCGGGTGCAGCACGGCGTCGGCGTCGAAGACGCTGTAGTTGCCCCAGCTGCCGTACTGGCCGTTCGTCGCCTTGCCCTCGGTCTGGAAGAACTTGTTCCAGGCCGGACCCGGATCCCACATCTTCACGGTGGTCCGCAGCCCGACCTCGGTGAGCATCTGGCCGAGCGCCTCGAAGTGCGGGCGCCAGTCCACCGCCGAGCTGTGCAGGGTGATGTCGACGCCGTTCGGATAGCCCGCCTGCGCGAGCAGCTCCTTGGCCTTCTTCGGATCGTACGGGTACGGTTTCACCGACGGATCGAATCCGAAGGCCGGGGGCTGGACGACCGTCGCGACCTCCTTGCCCAGGCCCGCCATCATCTTCTGGATCATCGACTGCCGGTCGATCGCGTAGTTCGCGGCCTGGCGGGCAGCCTTCTTGTCGAACGGCGCGCTGCGCATGTCGAGCGAGATGTAGTGCACGCGGAGGATCGGCGTCGTGCTGATCCGCGTCTGCGGGTGATTCTTGAGGTCGGGGAGAAGGTCCGCGTTGACGTTGCGAATGATGTCGACGCCGCCGGTCTTGAGCTCGGCCACCGCGGTCGCGACCTCGGGGATCGCGCGGAACACCAGGTACTTGAACGCGGGCTTGCCGCGCCAGTGCTGGTCGAATGCCTCCAGCCGGATGTGCTGATCGCGCTTCCACTCCACGAGCTTCCAGGGGCCGGTGCCCACGGTCGCCGTGCTGCCGAAGGCCTCCTCGCCGACCTTCTCGATGTGCTTCTTGGGCACGATGCCGAAGTAGACCAGGCGCTCCAGCAAGAGCGGGAACGGCTTGTCGGTGATCAGGTGGATCGTCTCCGCATCGACGATCTTCACTTCCTTGATCGCGCGGATGTTGCCGTACTGAGGCGACTTCTTCTTCTCCTTGCCCGGCTCCAGCACGCGCTCGAACGAGTACTTCACGTCCTCGGCGGTCATCGTCGAGCCGTCGTGGAACTTGACCCCCTTTCGAAGCTTGAACTCCCACGTCGTGTCGCTGAGGGCTTTCCAGGACGTGGCCAGCGAGGGCTCGAACTCGAGCTTGGCCGAGCGGTGCAGGAGCGAGTCGAACATGTTGATGTTGACCAGGACGCCCACGCGCTCGAAGTGCATGTGGGGGTCGAGGGTTGGCGCGTGCGACGGCAGCGCGACCGTGAGCGTGTCCTTGCCTTGCGCTCCGGTGTCGATCGGCGCGATGAGCGCGGCGAACATCATGGCCAGGAGGCCGAAGAGCCAACGCGTCATGGAGTCCTCCTTACGAATGGTTCGGTGACCATACAACAACCCGTCGGGCAGCGGAAGCGCGGGCTCGTCTGCCCACCTTTTAGGCTAGAATTCCGCGGAGGAGGCACCATGAACATCCGACCCAATCGTGTGAAGCAGAAGCTCGCGGCCGGCCAGGTCGCGACGATCGTCGCCGGCACCAACGAGCCCGACCTGATCGACCAGCTCGGCACGCTCGACGTCGACGGCATCTGGCTCGAGGGCGAGCACGGCGCCGTCGACTTCGGCGAGCTCGGCAACCTGACGCGCGCCTGTGACCTCTGGGGCAAGACGTCGGTCGTGCGCGTGATGGACAACGACTACGCCACGATCTACCGCACGCTCGACCGCGGTGCCCAGGGCATCGTGGTGCCGCACGTCAACACCCGCGCCGAGGCCGATGCGGTCGTCGCCGCCGGCAAGTTCGCGCCGCTCGGCAAGCGCGGCATGTACACGAGCCGACAGGGCTTCGGCGTCGACGGCTATCTCAAGACCGCGAACGACCAGAGCCTGCTCATCGTGCTGATCGAGGACATCGTCGCCGTGCGCGCCCTCGACGAGATCCTCAAGGTCGACCAGATCGACTGCTTCTTCGTGGCGCCGAGTGACCTGGCGACCTCGATGGGGCAGATCGGCAACATGGGGCACCCCGACGTCCAGCAGACGATCGACGGTGCGATCAAGAAGATCGTCCAGTCCGGCCGTGTGGCCGGCACCCTGGTCAACCTCGGCAACGTCGAGCGCTACACGCGGCTGGGCGTGCGCGTCGTCATGACGAGCTTCTTTCCGTGGATCCAGGCGGGCGCCAAGGAGCTGATCGACCGCGCGGCGGCGGGTGCTCGCGGCTGACGCTTCAGGTCCCGGTGGCGGCGTTGACCCTGGTCGAGACGCTCGGGATTGGCGCCGGCGCCGTCGTGGCGCTGGTCGGCGGGGGCGGCAAGACGACCGCGATGTTCCGCCTGGCGCGCGAGCTGGCCGAGCGCGGCGAGCGTGCGCTGACGACGAGCACGACGCATATCTTCGCCGAGCAGATCGCGCTGGCGCCCGCCCACGTGCGCGCCGCCGACGCCACGCGCGAGCGCGTCGCTGCGGCGCTGGACATGCGCCGGCACCTGCTGGTCATCGGCGCGATCGATCCCGGCAGCGGACGCGCTGCGGGGATCTCGCCGGAGCTGTTTCGTGACCTGCGCGCGTGGTGCCCGCGCGCCTGTCTCCTCAACGAGGCCGACGGATCGCGCGGCCGACCGTTCAAGGCGCCGGCCGCGCACGAGCCCGTGATCCCGCCCGAGACGACCCTGGTCGTGCCGGTGGTCGGCGCCGACGTCCTCGGCCAAACGCTGGACGCCGAACACGTACACCGGCCCGAGCAGGTCGCTCGCTTGACCGGCGCTCCTCTCGGTGCACCCATTACACCGGAGCTGGTGGCGCGCGTCATCGCCGATCCAGCAGGCGGGCGCCGGAACGTGCCCGCGGGAGCCAGGGTGGTGGTCCTGATCAACAAGGTGGAGCTGCTCGGCGACCGCGAGCCGGCACGCGAGGTGGCCGAGCGTCTCATGCGCGAGCCGGCGATCGCGGCGGTCGTGCTCGGGGCCGCCGCCGGCGACAAGCCCGTGCTCGAAGTCTTCACGCGATAGGAGATCGATATGCCAACCGTCGAGACCGCGCTGGGCCCGGTCCCCACGACCGAGCTCGGACCCACCCTGATGCACGAGCACGTCGTCACGCGCTCTCCCGGAGTGCAGGAGAACTGGCCCCACCTGTGGGACCGAAACGGCATCCTCGACATCGCCGAGCGGAAGATGGCCGAGCTCTACAGCCGCGGCATCCGCTCGATCGTCGACCTCACCACCGTCGACCTCGGCCGCGACATCGATCTGATCCTCGGCGTCGCGCGCCGCTCGCGCGTGCACATCGTGGTGGCCACCGGTGTCTGGTGGATGCCGCAGCGCTACTTCAGCGCGCACGGCGTCGACGCGGTGGCCGATCTCTTCATCCGCGACATCACTCGCGGGATCGGCAACAGCGGCGTGAAGGCCGCCATCATCAAGTGCGCCACCGACACGGCCGGCGTGACCCCGGTGATCGACAACATCCTGCGCGCTGCGGCGCGGGCCCAGAAGGCGACGGGCGTGCCGATCTCGACGCACACGTGGGCGGCCGGCCGGACCGGCGAGATGCAGCAGGCGATCTTCGCTCAAGAAGGCGTCGATCTGAGCCGCGTCATCATCGGCCACAGCGGCGACAGCGAGGATCTCGGCTACCTGCGTGGGCTGATGGAGCGGGGGAGCACGATCGGGATGGACCGCTTCGGCCTGGAGAACTTCCTCTCGACGCCGAAGCGGGTCGAGGTGCTGGCGCGTCTGTGCGCCGAGGGCTACGCCCCGAAGATGGTCCTCTCGCACGACGCCAACTGCTGGTCCGACATGCTGTCCGAGGACGCGAAGCTCCGCACGCGGCCGCACTGGCACTACAACCACATCCCGGACGACATCCTTCCGGCTCTGCGCAAGGCGGGGGTGAAGGAGGACCAGATCGATCAGATGCTCGTGCGGAATCCCCGGGCGATCTTCGAGGCGGCGAAAAAAGTGTGAAGCGGCTCGTTCTCGGCGCCGTGCTGCTGATGGCGCTGACGACGCTCGAGGCTCGGGCCGAGCCGACGGGCTCGGCGCTCCCGGGGCTCGAGCCCTACGACGCGCTCATGACAACCCTGCTCGAGAAGTGGAACGTCGCCGGCGCGGGGCTCGCGGTCGCTCGCGGTAACCAGCTGCTCCTGGTGCGGGGGTACGGGCTCGCCAGCAAGGAGCACAAGGTCGCGGTGGAGCCCACGAGCCTGTTCCGTCTCGGGAGTCTCTCCAAGACCATCACCGCCGTCGCGGTCCTGCAGCTCGTCGAGGCCGGACGCCTCAAGCTGGACGACCCGGCGCTGCCGATCCTCGGCGACGGCGGCCCGCGCGCCGATCGGATCACCGACACGCGCGTACGCGACATCACGGTGCGCCACCTGCTCCAGCACTCCGGCGGATTCGATCGCGACCGGTCGGGCGACGTCGTGTTCATGCCCTACGCGGCCGAGGCCGCGCGGCGCCAGACTGCGTCGCTGCCGCCGGATTGCCCGACCATCCTGCGCGATGCGCTGGAGCGCAAGCTCGACTTCACGCCGGGCACGCGATTCGCGTACTCCAACCTCGGCTACTGTATTCTCGGGCGCGTCATCGAGCGTGTCACCGGCTCGCCCTACGAAGCTCACGTGCGCCAGTACGTGCTGGCGCCGGCGGGAGTGACACGCATGAGAGTCGGCCACACGCTGCAGTCGGCCGACGGCGAAGTGACGTATTACGACTACCGCGGAGCGAAAGAAGTGAAGGCGATGCCCGGCCTCGGTCTGACGTACGCCCCACAGCCGTACGGCGCGTTCGCGCTCGAGACGATGGGTGCCTACGGCGGCTGGATCGGCTCGCCCATCGACTACTTGCGCTTCATCCTCGCGATCGATGGCCGGCGCGGCGCCGCGCTGCTCAACGCCGCGACCGTGGCCGAGATGAATGCGCCCATGCTGAAGGAGTCACCCGACGCGGACGAGTCGAACGGGAACGGCGTGTACTACGGTCTCGGGATCCGGATCCGGCCGCTCAAGAACGGCGGCGCCAACCTGTTCCACACGGGCTCGATTCCCGGAACGAGCACGCTCGCGGTGCGAACGGGCGACGGCTTCGCCTGGGTCGTCATGTTCAACGGCCGGCCGCAGGACAAGAACGGCTTCCGTGGCGACGTCGATCGAGGTCTCTGGGCCGCGAAGGGCCGAGTGAAGCGCTGGCCGGCGGGCGATTTGTTCACGAGCAATCAGTGAGCTCGCACGTAAAGGAAGCACGATGAACGTATCCATCACGCTGACGTGCGCCGACTACGGTCGCATCATGCCGCTCGCGACCGGCGAGGTGAAGCCCGACCGGATCGCGCTCACGATGGTCCTGGGCAGCCGCGGCTCGTGGCCCGCGCGCGCGGAGATGCTTCGCCGCGCCGTGCAGGACCCGGCGGTGCAGGGCGGCGAGTGGTCGATGGCGCAATATCTCTATCGCATCGACAAGAGCGACCGGCGCTTCGTCGGCATTCCCGTGTTCCCGCTGCGCAACTTCACCGCGCGCGATCTCTATATCCGCCGCGGCGGGCCGATCCGCTCGGCGGCTGATCTGGCCGGCAAGCGGATCGGGATGTACAGTTACACCGCGAGCGGCTCGATCTGGTATCGACACTTCTTGCGCTTCGTCGGTCTCGATCCCGGGGCGATCCAGTGGTGGATCGGCGACATCGACACGCCCTGGTCCGCGCCGATGGACCAGACCTTGCCGCCGGGCGTGAAGACGCCGCCGAAGGGCCGATCCCTTGCCGACATGCTGATCGCCGGCGAGCTCGACGCGATCTACAGCCCGCCGCGCCCGGCGGCCTATCATCCGCGGACCGGCCCGATCGTGCGCCTGTTCCCGGATTTCCGCGCGGTCGAGCAGGAATACTTTCTCAAGACCGGCGCATTCCCGCCGCAGCACCTGATCGTGCTACGGCGCGAGGCGTGGGAGGCCAATCGCTGGATCGCCAAGAGCCTCACCGAGGCGTTCATCGCCGCCAACGATTGCTTCACCGCGGCGCAGCGAGGCTTCCCGTATGCGACGCCGTGGCTCGAGGCCGAGCTCGAGGACACGGCCGCCATAATGGGTGAGGACTTCCATCCCTATGGGCTCGAGCGCAACCAGGCGCAGATCGAGGCGTTCGCGGCCGAGGCGTTTCGGCTGGGTTTCACGAGCCGTCAGATCACGGCCGAGGAATATTTCGCCGACTACTTGAAAGGGTGAGTGGACCATGGCGGTCATCCTGGGATCCGGGGCGCATCGCTACGAGGTGGTCGACAACTGGGCGAAGCTGCCGCCCGGGCAGGAGTTCAACGCCGACGTCGCAGCCGTCGGCATCGACAAGCAGGATCGCGTCTACGCGTTCAACCGCGGCAAGCATCCGATGGTCGTGCTCGACCGCGACGGCAATTTCCTGCGCTGCTGGGGCGAGGGCTTGTTCCCGCGCGCGCACGGCGTGCACATGGCGCCGGACGACACCGTGTGGCTGACCGACGACGGCGACCACACCGTGCGTCGCTGCACGCTCGACGGCAAGGTGCTCCTGACGATCGGCGTCCCCGGCAAGCCGACGCCGTACATGAGCGGCGAGCCCTTCCATCGCTGCACGCACACCGCGCTCTCGCCCCAGGGCGATCTCTACGTCTCCGACGGCTACGGCAACTCGCGCGTGCACAAGTTCGCGCCGAACGGCACGCTGCTCTTCTCGTGGGGCGAGCCCGGCACCGACCCGGGGCAGTTCAACATCGCGCACAACATCTGCTGCGACGCCGACGGCTGGGTGTACGTCGCCGACCGCGAGAACCATCGGGTCCAGGTGTTCGACGGCAACGGCAAGTTCGAGACGCAGTGGACCAACATGCACCGGCCGTCCGGTCTCTACATGGAGCCCGGCGGGCAGGGCCGGTTCTACGTCGGCGAGATCGGCGGCGGCATGGGCGTGAACTACGATATGCCGAACATCGGGCCGCGCGTGAGCATCTACAGCCACAAGGGCGAGCTGCTCGCGCGCCTGGGCAATCGCCCCGCCGGGCTCGAGCTCGGTCAGTTCATCTCACCGCATGGTCTCGCCGTCGACTCGCGCGGAGACATCTACGTGGGCGAGGTGTCCTACACGAACTGGGGCAATCGCTACAAGGGGCAGGGGCACCCGCCCGGGCTCCGGAGCCTCCAGAAGCTCGTGCGCGTGCCCTGATCCGCGCTACACCAGCTTGGCGTTCTTGAGCGGCAGGCTGCGCACCGGCTTGCCCGTCGCGGCGAAGATGGCGTTGAGGACCGCCGGGGTCACGACGGAGATCGTCGGCTCGCCGACACCGCCCCAGAAGTCGTGCGATGGCACGATCACGGTCTCGACCTTCGGCATCTCGGCCAGACGGAGGATCGGGTATCGGTCGAAGTTGAGCTCCGCGATGCGTCCGTTCTGCACGGTGCACTCGCCGTAGAGCGCGGCGCTCAGCCCGTAGGCCACCGAGCCCTCGACCTGCGCGGCGATCTGGTCGGGATTGACCGCGTGGCCGCAGTCGAGCGCCAGCACGAGCCGGTGCACCTTCAGCTTGCCCTCGCCGCTCACCGAGACCTCGGCGACGGCCGCGGAGTAGCTGCCGTAGCCCATGAACTGCGCCAGCCCGCGATGCACGCCGGCCGGCAGTGGCTTGCCCCAGTCACCCCTGGCCGCGGCCGCGTTGAGGACCGCGAGGTGCTTGGGGTGCTTGCTCATCAGCGCGCGGCGGAACTCGAGCGAGTCGGCGCCGGCCGCCCGGGCGACTTCCTCGATGAAGCATTCCATGTAGACCGCATTCTGGTTCGTGTTGACGCCGCGCCACGGGCCCACCGGCACGTGCGTGTTGCGCATCGCGTACTCGATCAACAGATTGGGTACGGTATAGCCGAGCTGCGCGTCGCCGGGCTTGTCCGTGTAGCCCTGGAGCTGGCGCGCGTCCTGGCCGTTGGCGACGAGTGCCGGGTTCACGAAGGCGTTGATCGACTGGCCGGAGATGCGCACGTGCAAGCCGACGAGCGCGCCCTTGTCGTCGAGGCCCGCGGCCAGCTTGCACTGCG
>Ga0126369_10002608_pt1 | contig 12893 bp, 8 predicted proteins | sample PanSoiMetaPlot_1_FD_109646 | JGI IMG/M metagenome (GOLD analysis project Ga0126369, IMG submission 109646) | Tropical forest soil microbial communities from Panama - MetaG Plot_1 | ecosystem: Environmental > Terrestrial > Soil > Tropical forest > Bulk soil | place: Panama | collected 2016-02-17 | reverse complement strand
GCTTGTCGAGACCGGAGCGGATGCTCCGCGGCGCGAGGCTCGCAGCATTTTGTTGAATTATGCACGCCGGTTGGAACACGCCGATGCGGCGACCCGGCGCGTCGTGGCGGCCGGGTTGAGTGAGCTTACCCCGCTACTGGAATCCCTTTGGCCAAACCAGCTTCCTGAGGAATTAAGCAAGGGAACGCTGGCTTCCCTGGCGAAAGAAAAAGGCCCGGAAACATGCGCTTTGCTTTCAGCATTCCTCGAAACGTTGGGGCGCATCGCCGTGATGCGCGGGGATTTCGCGGGCTTTGAAAATATTTTGATCGGGCTTGAACGCGTACCTCGAGATGCGGAACACGAATACCTGGTCGCGCTCGGGCACCGGTTGGTGGCAAATGACCGTTGGATGCTGCTGGTGGACGCAGCGCTGGCCAATCGCGCGTTGGATCCTACGCTGCCGCGATTGCTGCAGCGCGACCCGGAGCGGCTGCTGGACCGGCTGACACTTCTGCTGACTGATGCGCGTGGACTAGAGATGGTTCCGGCGATGGCGCGGCTGCTGCGCGCCATCGGTGTGCCGGTTCTGACACTCCTCGAGACGCGACTGTTTGAGGCGAGGCGGCAGCGGGTGAGCGCGGCGATCAAACTTCTGGCGGCGGCCGATCCGGACCGATTGTTGCGCGGCCTGACGCGCGCGATGGCGAGTTGGGAATGGAACTTGCAAGATCTGGCGGTGAGTGAGTTGGCGCGGCCGGCGAATAGGCCTTCGGCGCAAAGCACCGCGTTCGTGTTTTCGGCAATTCTAGCGGAAGCGCACCCACTGGTGGTGCCGATGATGATTGACCAGATCGGAATGGGGCAAGAGGCCACCGCCGTGCCAACGCTCATGGAAATTGCGGCGGGCGAGCACGACGTCTTGCGCGATCTTTTTGTGAGGATCAAGGCGATTGAGGCGCTGGGAAGACTTCGCGCGACCGAATCGATTGAGCTGCTGCGGCAACTGGCAGGGGAGCGCGAAGGATTGACGTTTGTGGAGCCTGCCGGGCTGCGCGTCGCGGCCGAAGATGCTCTGGCGTTGATGGAAGAGACGCCGGCTTCGTCTCGGGTGCGTGCCGCGTTTGAATCGCCAGCGGCACCGCTGGGAAATTTTGTGGTGCCGAGACGTTACACGCGCGTGCCGCTAGAATCGCCACTGCGCGCCACCATGGGCACCCAGCCGCAGGTGATGAGCCCGGTGCGCGTAAAGACGATCAGCCTAGGCGGGGCGTATCTGGAATCCTCGAATCGCTTGAGCGTGGGCGACTCCATGCAACTCGAAGTGCGAGTGGGGCTCCGTAAGATTCACTTCACGGCCGTTGTCCGGAACATCGGACCCGACGGCAGCGGCGTGGAGTTCGTGCACATGAAACAAGAAGACCACGAACGCCTGCGCAAGCTGGTACAAAAGCACCTGTAGCATAGCCGCAAGCGAACTGCTAACGCAGTCGCGTCGTAAAGATCACCCTTGCCACTGCGGCGAATGCGCAATCGATACACTTCAAGACCGTCAAATAAAGAGAAAGCCGGGAGAAGCAGAACCGCGATATTCATCGCTGCGCAAGTTCTGTGCAATTCAAGGCAGTGCGAACCAAGCGCTTTGGTAAAATCGTTTTGGGGGATTTCTGACATGGGTGTGGCACAGCCGGTCGAGATTTTGGGGGCGGTGGCGGGATTTTGCACGACGTTTGCCTTTGTACCGCAGATTGTGAAGATATACAGGCAGGGCGGCCGGGACCTTTCCTACGGGATGTTGGTGTTCTACCTTCTGGGCGTACTGCTGTGGTTGGCGTACGGAGTGTTGCTGCACGCACCTTCGGTGATTTTCGCAAACACGGCGACTTCCGCACTGATCGTGGTGGCGATGGGGATGAAGGCATGGCGGGAACACCGTCCTGCCACGGGAATGGTGCCGGGGCCAGTGGCCGAACGCGGCTGACGCCAGGCGCCTTCTTTTGTGAGTCAAGTGCGCGCGTCACATGGCCGGTAGCCCATAACAGGTTGGGCACCCGAGCCCAACCGGGCTGGCCAAACAAACGTCTGGCAGTTTACAGTTGCAATGGCTCGTACATTGCCGTACAAGCTATCTAATTAATTTTTGTCTTGCAGGCCATCACGCGGCGGGCTGCGCCCGTCACCGCTAGGGGTAGCGGAGAGATTGGCAGTGAAATCAAGGAGGATCGGTATGCAACGCAGGCAGCCGTTGTTTGCGTTTGTGGGTCTATGTGTGGCGTTTCTCTTGGGAGCCACCTACGCGGTGGCGCAGATCAACACTGCCACTCTCTCCGGAGCAGTGACCGATCCGCAGGGTTTGGCGGTGCGCGGAGCCAAGGTCACCGTCACACTGACCGCTACCGGCGCCGAGCGCACCACGACCGTGGACGATTCCGGGCACTACGCCTTTGTGGGATTGGTGCCGGGTATATACAAGATGCGGGTGGAAGCCGGGACCAATTTCGCGCCATACCAGAATCCTTCGCTGCAACTGACTGTGGGCGAGCAGGCGATTGCGAACGTGAAACTGGAACTGGGGACGCAGACGCAGGTAGTGACGGTGACGACCGAGACCTCGCCTATCGAGGTGACCCGGTCAGAGAGTTCGCAAACGGTGGATCAGCGGCAGATCGATAACCTCCCGATCAACGGGCGCAACTACATCAATTTCACATTGACGAATTCGCAGACGTTGCGAGACAACTCGAACGCCATCGGGCCCGCCCCGAACAGCGGCCTGAGCATCAGCGGATCTCGCGCGCGCTCGAACATGGTGAGCGTTGACGGGGCCGACGCGGTCGACAACTCGGTGAACGGCATCCGCCCGACGATTTCCCAGGAGGGCGTGCAAGAATTCCAAATGGTGTTGAGCAACTACAACGCCGAATACGGCCGCGCAACCGGTGGCGTCATAAACATCGTGACAAAGAGCGGCACCAACGACTTTCATGGCGACGTTTTTGGCTACCTGAGAAACAAGGCGTTTCAGGCCCGCAACCCATTCTCCGGGCAAGTCGACCCCAACACGGGCGAGTTGATTCCGACCAAACAAGCCTACACGCGCGTACAGGCAGGAACCGCATTTGGAGGTGCACTGCGGAAGGATAAGACCTTCTATTTCTTCTCCTATGAGTACACACAGCGGGAAGAAACAGGTTTCTCGAGCATTGGGGTCGACAACTTCGGTTTGACCACGGGAAATGTGGCTTGCATTGCCAATCCGGCCACGTTCACTCCCATACCGCTGAGCATGACGCAAGATCAGTTGAACGCCTACAACACAGCCATCGGCCAAGCCATCGGCGGGAATCCGGTGAATTGTCTCAGTCCGGCCGTGCAACCGCTATTGAAAGCTGCGGTCGCCACGGGGGCCGCGTCGAACGTGGCGGTGACCGGCGATCTCAACAAGAACGTAGACGGCAACACGATTCCGATGACTACGCTGCTGTATGGACCATTGGCGGCTGGGGCCCTGCCGACCTCCAAGCTGTTTCCTGCGACCGTGGATTGTCCGGTAGCCACACAAGTCAATCATGTGATCTGCGCGCCCAACCCCGGCAATCCGGCTTCGCCGGTGGGCATCGGATTTGTGCCGCTACCGGCTTCCTATGTGACCCTGGATTCGTTGCGCGGGAATTTCCCGATACACGAAAAGACGAGCCTTTGGTCGGCACGTCTTGACCAGCGCTGGAACAACACCAATTCCTCGTTTGTGCGCGTGGGCGTGTCGCCTTCCCTGGTCACGGGCGTCCAATCGACTTCGCAAAACCAGGTTCTGGGACAGAACGCAGGTTCGCGCGTGGGACTCAATCAAAGCCGCGACGTGAATGTGACGTTCCAGCACGACACCATTCTGAGCGACACCGCTTTCAATGAGTTCCGATTTCAGTTTTCCCGGCGCGGCGTGCACTTCGGCTTTTCCGACCTGCCGGGCGGAGCCGATCTCGGCGTGAATATTCCCGGAATCGCGTATTTCGGCCGGGAACCTTACTCCCCGGTTGATCGCATCGAACGGCGGTTCCAATTCACCGACAATGCAACCATCACGCACGGTCGCCACACCTTTAAGGTCGGCGTGGACGCCAACATCGTGCAACTGCGTTCCAAGAAACAGCAGATCTTTCAGTTGGATTTCGGCGGAGACGTAAGCTTTGGAGGCATCACGCTGTTCCCGGGTTTGCCCGCGGTGACCGATGCGCAAGCCTACGGCTTGGGGCTGCCTACCGTGTACATCCAGGGCATCGGCAAATCCAACTCGCGTTTTGACAACCTGCCATTTGCCCTCATCGCGCAGGACACCTGGCGCATCAGCCCGAAACTTACATTGAACTACGGCCTTCGCTACGATGTGGAGATCAGTCCATTGTTCGCTCCGGCCACTGCGATCAATGCCGCGGCTGAAAAGGCCCTGGGCGTTGTGGAAGGGATTCCGCGCGACTACAACAATGTGGCCCCCCGGATTGGTATCGCCTGGGACCCGAAGGGCGACGGCAAGACGGTGATTCGCGCCGGTTATGGCATGTTCTACGATCACCCGTTGCTGGCGGTCGCCTTCGATGCCACCACCGCTGATGGCGGGCGCTCCGTGCAGTTATTGTCGACCGGAGCAACGCCATCGGCATGCGGATTGGTTCCCGGCACCGGCGTGTGCGGAGCCAAAGACTCCCCGGCGAACCTCAATGGCTCTTCTATCTTTCAGGGCGTCCTGAATGCGAATTCGATTTACCCTGCTTTCCCGAGCACCCTGACTCTTGGGTACCTGCCGGATGAACAGCGATTCGATCCCTTCGCGCCGAACTCTATGTTCGCCAATCAGAACTATTTAAACGTGGGCTTCCCGCTGCCGATTCTTCCTTTCACCCTTCCGGTCGATAAGAACTTCCAGTACGGCTACGCCCAGCAGGCGAATTTGACCGTTGAACGCGTACTGTCCGGCACATGGAAGTTCAGCGTTGGCTATCAGTGGACACGTGGTGTTCATTTGAACCGGCCCGGAGAGAAGGACCCCACCGACCCGGTATTGCTGACGACCAATTTGCAGAACGCCGACGCCGCCGGGTTGGGCTTTGTCAACCCGCTTGCCGTCACGGTGCAAGATGTCACCCCAACCGCAGCGACCTGCGGGCTCACGACAGCCGCTCCCGGCCTGGTTCCCAGCGTGTTGGGAGTTCTCTACGGCTGCCCGGCCGCGGTTCCCCTGAATGGTCAGTTCGTCGGCACCTCCGCGTTTTTCAACTTCTTCCGGCCTACCGGACCTAATCCGTCCTTCGCCACGGGTTTGGCTGCGGTAGCTCCGCAGTGCGCCGGAGTGCCGGCAAATCAACTACTCAGCTGCGGCTACGCGTTGCAGCAAGCACTGGCGCATGCTGCGGGCTATCCGGTAGGCCTCGGCGTTCCGGCCCCGTTCAACGGTGTCGATGCCCAAGAGTCCGACGCGGCTTCCTGGTATAACGCGCTTACCGTGAACCTCCAGAAGAGCTTTTCCAGACATTTCACCCTGCTTTCCAGCTACACCTGGTCGCACTCGATTGACAACGCAACGGATTTGCAGACCACGCTGTTGCCGCAGGATCCTCGGTTTTTCAACCTGGAGCGCGGCAACTCGGTCAATGATCAGCGTCACCGTTGGGTCACCAGCGGCGTTTTCCAAACTTCTCCCTACAGGTCGGGCGGCTCCTTCATGGATGCGTTTTTCAGCAACTTTACAGTCGCGCCGCTGATTGAATGGTCTTCCGGCCGCCCGTATAACATCATTTCGAACGAGGACTTTCGCGTGGACTTCAGTGCCTTCGGCGTGCGTCCGGATCTCGGAGGCGGGACAACCTCGTCTTTTGTCCATGGCGCTAGTTTCGGCTTGCCTTCGGTGTGCCTTACAAATTCGAAACAACCGTTCACCGTGCCAGGGATCACTCCGCCGTTCGGGTGTTTCGGCACTTTGGGACGCGACAAGTTCAACACACCAGGCTTTGCCCAGTTCGACCTGCGGGTCTCGAAAGGAATTAACTTCGGCGAGCGCTTCCGCGTTGACCTGATCGCAGACATGTTTAACCTGGCCAACCACACCAACATCGCCGCTGTGAATCAGGTCTGCGATCCGTCTGCCGGTGCAACCTGCTTCGCTGGACAACCCAGCGCGGCATTCGATGCGCGGCAGTTTCAGTTTGCGCTCAAGCTGAACTGGTAGCGCTTCGCACGGCCCCAAAATACGAGGGAAAACGTCCCGGCGACGCGGCCTCTTCTCGTTTTGCGCGGCCAATTTCTTTTTCGAGAGCTCGCTGGCGATTTGCCGGTTTGCAGAGTTTCGAGAAGCGGTCCTGCGGGGAGCGGTCGCGGCCATGGGGTGATGAGGCCGATAATTAATTTCCTCGCCCCTCGTTAAATGTTACCGAGAGGTTAACCGTTCCATCGAGGAAACGTTTACGCAAGTAGACGTAGAATTCCGCCAAAGGCCGTGTCAGGTTAAGGGAAATCACGTCCCGGAAGGGGCCATGCGCAGACTTAAATTCCTCGTATCTCTGATGACCAACGAGAACGACTATCAGCTTGAGCAGGCGCATTCCGCTGAAGTCGCCTCTCACAAGCTGGGCGTGGATATCGAAATTCTCTACGCGGAAAACGATGCCATCACGCAAAGCACGCAGATTCTGCGAGTGATCCAAGGGGACCCAAAGGAACGGCCGGACGCGATCGTGTTTGAACCCGTTGGTGGAACCGCGCTGCCGCAGGTGGCGCAGGCGGCCGTGAGCAACGGTATTGGCTGGGCCCTGTTAAATCGCGATGCCACCTACATTCGAGAGCTGCGGCGTTCGACCACCGTCCCCATCTTTGGCGTCAGTTCGGACCAGGTCGAGGTAGGGCGGATTTCGGCGCGACAATGTGCCGCGTTGCTGCCAGGCGGGGGATCGATTCTCTATATTCAAGGACCGTCGCACAGCAACGTGAGCCGCGAAAGAGAGTCCGGGTTCCAGCAAGCGAAGCCGGGAAATATTCACGTCGCAGTGCTGAAGGGCCAGTGGACCGAAGAGAGCGCGTACCGGGCGGTGGTCTCTTGGTTAAAGCTTTCGACCTCGCAGAAAGCCAGAATTGACCTGGTGCTCTCGCAAAACGACGCCATGGCGATTGGAGCGCGCAAGGCGTTCCAGGAAGTCGGGAACGAGGTGGAGCGGGAGCGGTGGTTAAGCCTGCCGTTTCTGGGAGTCGACGGAGTGCCCAAGACGGGGCAGGCCTGGGTGCGCAGCGGACTGCTGCGGGCTACGGTTCTCACTCCGCCGAATGCGGGCGTCGCAATGGAGATGCTTGCCGCAGCATTGCAGCACAAAAAACCGCAGCCGGAACGGGCGTTCATCGAAAGCGTTTCGATTCCGCCGATTGAAAGCTTGCGGCCAAAGTAACATTTCCCTTCCTTTCGAAAAGCAGGTAATTCCTTCTAGGGCGAGCCGACGTTCATTTGTGATCGGCATCGGTGATGGGTGCATTGAGTTCAACTGCCAGGATTTCCCGGATTGCCAGAGGATGCCGTTGCGCTCTTCGACTTGATTGGCCGGAAAGATCACGCCGTGAAGCGCCTGTCCGTTATCGAGATAGATTCGGCGATACTCGTCTCCTCACTGATACCAGCGGCCGAAGGGCGACCGGAGTTGCTGGCAAATGCGACTCGCCAGAAAAACCTCCGACCCCTTTCCGACTCAGCGCCGCGAACTCGCCGCCAAAGCGGACTGCATGTGGGTAGATGTGTGCCGCCCGAGATTTAGCCGGCTGCGGCAGCTCCCGCGGTGACGGGTTTATAGCCGCAGGTGGCCGCCTTGCGCATGGCTTCCATGGCTTCGGCGTCTGTCATCAGCGCTGTGGTTTGGCAGTTTCGACACGCGCCACCGGCGGCAAACGCTAGCGCGATTGCCGCAGCCGAAACGGTGTTGGGCATCTCTGTGATCAGAACGACATCCGAAGGACCGAACGAGAAAAATGCATCCTTGATTTTCCCACCCAGCTTTTCGATTGGCTCGCGAACGACTTCGAAGCGGTCCTGCGGGTTGGCAAGCAGCCGCGCAAGCGCTTCGGGTGTGTAACTGGCTTGATGAAGGAAATACGGCATGAAGCACCTCCGTATCAGGATTCGGATACTGGGGCCCAGCTTGCGGCTACTATACACCGGTGCGATTTGCACCGCACACGGGTAAATAGATGGGCCATTGAGGACAGAGAGCCACATTGGACGTTGTCTCTGGCGCCTCGAGCGCGAGGATATCGATTGCGGCCGGTTACCCGGAATGGAGGACAGCTGTGGAACAAAATCTGGACAATTCGATGGCGCTGCTGGCGCGGACGCCGGCGACACTGGATGCGCTTTTGCGGAATTTGCCGGAGGCGTGGACGACGCGCAATGAAGGCGAGAAGACGTGGAGCGCCTACGACATCGTTGGGCATCTGATCCACGGCGAGAAAACGGACTGGATTCCACGGGCCAAAATCATTTTGCAATATCGTGAGACGCGCGCCTTTGAGCCGTTTGACCGACTCGCGCAAATTCGGGACAGCGCGGGAAAGAGCTTGCCACGGTTGCTGGATGAGTTCGCTGTTTTGCGGATGCAGAGCTTGGATGAATTGAAAGCCCTTCGTTTGGGGCCGCAAGAGTTGGCATGCCGGGGCCAGCATCCTACCCTTGGGCCGGTGACGCTCTCTGAGTTGCTAGCGGCATGGGTGGCGCATGATTTGACTCACATTCATCAGCTTTCGCGGGTGATGGCACACCAGTATCGGGCAGCGACAGGCCCCTGGAGCACCTATCTCGGTGTGCTGAAATGCGAAGGGCACGGTTGCTAGCCGGGCCGTCTCAAAAGGGAACCAACATTTTCGGAGAATCGCCGGTACACTCGCCCTTTCTTACATTGAGGCGATCGGGCGTCTTGCCGGAGTCGCCGCTTCCCGTTACAGTGGGAGTTACCGTTTCCCGTGCACACGGGAGAATAAGCTATGAATGCGATGGTTGTGGTGGCAGTGCTTTTCGGAGTGTTGCTGATCGGGCTGGTGGTGTGGGTGCTGGTGCAAAACACGCAGGACCAGCAGAAAAATCTGGGGCTCGAATCGCAGATGAACGAGCTGCGGCGTGACTTGATGAATGTTTCCTCCGCTCAGGCGCAAAGCACAACGAAAATGGAGACGATCGCCGACGCGGTGGCCGCGCGGCTGGAGGCGGTCACGACTGCGGTGCAAAAGGGCGTGAAGGATTCCGCCGAAGTGACATCGCAGATTACCTCGCAGGCACAGAGCGCGATGTCCAACGAATTGAGGAATACGCGCGAACAGATCAACCAGATTCAGCAGCAACTGGGACAGGTACAGCAAGCCGGTCAGCAGATGCACGAAACGGCTTCGAAGCTGGAAAACATCCTAGGCGGGGCGAAGAACCGCGGAACTTTTGGCGAGACGACGCTTGAGCGGCTCTTGGAAGACAGTTTGCCGCCTTCGCAGTACACACTGCAATACAACTTCCGCAGTGGAAAAGCAGCCGACGCGGTGATTCACCTGCGAGACAAGAAGATCATGGCCATTGATTCAAAGTTTCCGCTCGATGCGTTTCAGCGGTTGGAAGCGGAAGACGAGGCTGGGCGCAAGGAGGCACGGAGAGATTTCATCAACGCGGTGAAAAATCACGCCAGTTCGATTGCGGAGAAATACATCGTGCCGGACGAGGGGACGCTGGAGCTGGCGCTGATGTTCGTGCCGAGCGAAGCGGTTTATTACGAACTGCTGCGCAGCACGGACACAAAAGAAGTGGCCGTGGATGCGTACTGCCGGTCGAAAAAGATTGTGCCGGTCTCGCCAAACACTCTCTACGCACACCTTTCGGTGATTGCCATGGGATTGCGCGGGCTTCAGATTGAAGAGAACGCCAAGCGGCTGAGTGCGAATCTGGATGGCCTGCGGAAACATCTGGAAAACTTCAGCGAGCCCTTCGACAAGATCGGGACGCACCTGAAAAATGCGCAGCAGTGCTTTTCGGAGGCCGATAAGCGGTTTGAGAAAGCGAGCAATACGCTCGAGAACCTGCTCAATAGCGGCGAGGTTCATCAGTTGGAGTTGGAGGACGAGCAGGGATCGTTGACATTGCCGGCGTCGAAAGCGGCAAAGAAGAGCGCGTAAACGATCCGGCAGAGCCGCGACATCGTGGCAAAGCCAAGCTGAACCCGTCATCCGCAAAGGGCTGGCTCAGACCGAAGCCATCCGGAATTAACAGGAAACAAGATTCCGCCTATAGGGGCTTTTCCAGGGCGGATTTTTTCATAGCGAGGTGTTCCTCCATTTCGTCAAGGGAGCGCGGCCAGTCTTCGCGGAGCAGTCGGCTGAGGGCGCGGTCAGCCAGAAGCTTGCCGCCGGTCTGGCAGTGAGGGCAGTAGTTGGTTTCGTTAGACGCGTAGCGGATGCGCTGAATTTTCATACCGCAGACGCGGCAGGATTGGCCGTAGCGCCCGTGGACGAACATATCCTGGCGGAATGCGGTAACGTCTTCGGGGAATCTATCGCCAGTTTCTTTCCTAAGTGAATCAATCCAATGGCTAAGCGTACTAACTGTGGCTTGCTGCAGGCGCGCCATGGCTTCGGGCTGCATGCGCTGGGTCAGCTGCACGGGCGAGAGTCGCGCGTGGAAAAGGATTTCATCGGAATAAGCGTTGCCGATGCCGCTGAACAGATGCGGGTCAGTCAGCGCGCGTTTGAGGGTGTGATTTTCGCGCGCGAGTGCGGCTGCGAATTGGTCGGGCGTTGCGGTAAGGACTTCGAGGCCGCCCGGATCAATGCGGCGGAGGCCGTCTTCTCCCTCCAGGAGATGCAGAGACGCGCGCTTTTGCGTGCCGGCTTCGGTGAGGGTCAGCGTGCCGTTATCGAATTCGAAAGCAGCGAGGGTGCGGCGACCATCGGGGACGATGGGTTTCGTTTTCCAGTGCAGACGGCCGGCGATCATGAGATGGAAGACCAGCCAGAGATCGTTGTCGAAACCGATGGCAATGCGTTTGCCGACCCGACAGAGCGCTGTTACCTTGCGGCCTTCGACAGAATCGGCGGTGGGATGAGCAGTGCGCAGGAGAAAGGGGCCGGCAATGCGGACGCGATGTAGCAAATGGCTGAGGGTGCGGCGCTCGAGGGCTTCAAGGTAGATGGTGATGTCGGGCAGTTCGGGCATGCGTTTTTTTTGCCTGATCCCAAATTTTATACGACCTTCTCACGCTGGCAGAAGAACCAGTACAGTTCCGGCCGCGGGGTTGCGACCCCCTAATGGCGCGGAGGGGTGGGCGGAGAGACGAGGCGTATGGAAATGACGAAATTGCCGTGTTTCTTGCCGATGAGTTCGAATGTGGCGGTGTTGTCGGTGCCGCCGGTCGAGATGGCGCGGACGGAGGGACCGCCCTGGACTTCGGCAATGTCTGGGGCTAGGTTGCGGGCTTCGAGAGTCAGTTTGCCCGGAGTCCCTTTTACGCGGACAGTGAGCGTGCGGTGCTCCGGGAGAAAGGGGTGCGCTACTGGCTTCCAGGCCGAGCTCGACTAGGACGACGATAAACGATTGGTAGCTTTTTTGACCGCAGGTGACCTGCACCTGTGCCGGGCCGGGGTTCATGTCGGCTGGTGGAAAAACGGCGAGGTAGGCAGGAGACGCGGCAAGGACAAAGCCCGCTTTGTTGTCGAAGGTGACGTGGTTGGCGTCGGCGTCGCCACAAAAGCCGTGGCCGGTGATTTCAAGGCGGTCACTGAGAGAGAGATACCGTGTCACCAGGGCGACTTCGAGGGCGCTTACAGGAGATTCTGTGGCGGTGAGCACGGTCGTAGAGACGCGGCCGGGACGACCTTCGATCGAGGCATAGAGCTTTTCCGAATTGAGTGGGGCAACAAAAAGACCCCGCCCGGTGGGATCGGTCTTGAGCTGGTCGCCATTAGAGAATTCGACGGTAACGCCCGGGGTGAGGCGCCCGCTGACGTCGAGGACCGCGAGGGTAGCGCGTTCGCCGCTGACGATTTTGCGGGGCAGGAGAAGAATGCGGGCCGCTGATGGGGGAGGGGGTTGATCCTGGGCCTCGATGCTTACTGCCGACGGAAAGGACATCAGTAGCAGCGCGAGCTTTCTTAGGCGGCTAACAGAGGTGGGCACACCGAGATTGTAGTGGAGAATCGGCTGGGGCAGAAGGGCGAGACCTCGGTTTCCGGTGTAACGTGCAATCAACGAACACCAGAGCATGCCACGCAAGAGGGAGTGGATTGTGGCACACTGACCCTTTGGCCAGTGGTAGGTATCGAAAGGTAATCAGTTGGATGCAGAGCCTTTCCGACCAGCGAGGGGTTTGCTAGCGTGGATAGTACGGAGATGCCGGGGTGTCCACGCCGGGGGTTCCTCTCGTGTTTGCGGGAAGGCTTGAAGGAGAGGCTGTGCAGATCGTCAGCAACGGCTTGTCAGACGTCGGACGTGTGCGTACCAACAACGAGGATTCCTTCCGCATCGTGGAACCTCTGGAGTTGTTCATCCTTTCTGACGGAATGGGCGGCGAGGCGCACGGTGAAGTGGCAAGCGCGATGGCGGTGGACGTCGTTCACAAGTATTGCCAGTCCGAGAGGGAAGACTCGGGCGTGACGGTGTTGGATGTAGCGCCGGAAAACTGGTCCGCGCAGACGCGCCGGCTGCGTAACGCGGTGGCCCAGGCGAATTTTCAGATTTACCAGGCGGCGCAGAAAAACCCCGAGCAACGCGGTATGGGCGCAACGATCACGGCGGCGTGGCTGAAAGACTCGCGCCTGAGTATTGCGCACGTAGGGGACAGCCGGGCGTATTTGTTGCGCAGCGGAAATTTGCAACAACTGACAAACGACCACTCGCTGGTGGCCGAGCAGGTACGGCG
>Ga0126369_10002607_pt1 | contig 12893 bp, 6 predicted proteins | sample PanSoiMetaPlot_1_FD_109646 | JGI IMG/M metagenome (GOLD analysis project Ga0126369, IMG submission 109646) | Tropical forest soil microbial communities from Panama - MetaG Plot_1 | ecosystem: Environmental > Terrestrial > Soil > Tropical forest > Bulk soil | place: Panama | collected 2016-02-17 | reverse complement strand
TCCGTTTGTGCCACGTGTCATTCGCGCCTTTCGGCAAGGCTATCCTCTGGTGTCCCTGACTCTAGAGGAGAGCTTCAGCAATGAACTGCTCGAACACTTGCGAAATGAACGCATCGACGTCGCTTTCATCCGGTCTCCCCCTCCCGATCCGCAAGGCCTGGTCATCAACTCATTGCTGAATGAGGAGCTGGTCGTGGCGTTACCGAATAATCAGGTGCTGGCGCGCAGCGGCGGTCGCGGTAATGCGGCACTTCCAATAAAGGCTCTTGCCAGAGAAACCTTCATTATCGTAGGAAGTCAGCATGGACTCGGCTTGTATGCTGCCACGCTTGCGGCTTGTCGCGCGGCAGGCTTCAACCCCAAGGTCGGCCAGGAAGCGTCCCGTCTCGCATCGACACTTAATCTGGTCGCCATCGGCCTTGGTGTTTCCGTCGTTCCGGCTTCCCTGTGGCGGATGCACATAGACGGTGTGGCATATCGTCGGCTCAAGGGCTCGGCTCAATTAAAAGCCCCTTTGTTGCTCACATCGCGTCGCAGTGATCCGTCGGCAGTAGTGCGACAGTTCGTGAATTTGGTGAAGAGAACAGCGGCGAGCTTTTCCGTTGGGTGAGAGTGAGAACGCCACAATGCAATGCTTGCGCAATCCGACGCGTCGGAGATAACCTGCTTCAACAGTTGCGGAACACCCTCGAAATCGTCCCATCGGCTGTTGATCGGCCTTTGATTGCGCGCGCATCAAACGAATCCTGGTTGCCGAGCACAATGCCGAAGACGAAGACTGCCGTGAACCCACTGGCCTGCAAGTCTTCAGCCGCGAAGTAAGCGCCGATGACGGCGGCGAGCGTGACTACCGGCGCATATTCGGCGAGGAATGCCCAGCGCTCATGCGCGATGAGCAATGCGGCGAGATATCCGAAAACAGCGCCGGCAACAATACCGATTGCCAATTGCTTGATCAGACCGAGCAAGGAAGCCCTCAATGAGAAATCTCCAGTCCCCATGGCGACTGCCAACACGGCAAATGTGACGATCGCCCCCGTGGCGTCATTGAACGCCGACTCGCTCACTACTGTTTGAGCCACACGATCTCGAATGTTGACCTGCTGGAAAATTGGAACGAGCGTTGCCGGGTCGGTCGAGGCGAGAGTCGCGCCCAGCAGTAGTGCCACGATCGGCGGCGTGCCGAAAACGAAATAGGCCGCAATGCCGGTGATGACGGCAGTCATCATGACGCCGACAGTGGCGAGCACCCCGATGGTAATCCAGATCTGCTTTAACACGTTGAAACGCAACGAAGCGCCGCCATCAAAAAGAATATAGCTTGCACCGAAGAGAAGGATGATCTGGTTCAGTGCTGAATCGGCTTTGATATCGATCAACCCCAGTGCTTGTGAGCCGATCACCATGCCGACGATTGGGAACACCGCGACGTCGGGAATCTTGGCCTTCTGGGCAAACAGACCGGCAACGGTGCCGATCGCCAGAATAATCCCCCCGGAAAGCAGCGTGTGTTTCGCTATTTCAATCGAGGCCGGCATGTCCAATTATGTTCTCCCGAGAATAATTAATTGGCTCGCTATTTGAGGAGCGGGTGTCGGTCGGCCGTGCCCTTAAGTGGCCTTTTTCAGGTGCGGCAATGAAGTCGCCGAGATCAGCACTCTCTTTCGAGGTTCGCGTTCCGATGAGGGATGAGGAGCCTGCATCCATTCCTTGGCCGCGGTGTACGTTACCAGTTTGAAATGCAGCGAAGTGCCGGCTTGGTATTGGTCCACGTCCAGGCCTTGCCGCCAGCCGCACGCGCAATATTGAACGGTCGGACACGTCAGCGGGTTCCGACGCGAAGTGCGCGGGATTTGCTTAGACCGCGCGCGGCAAGAAGAGATGCTTGTTGCCTCGCCGATCTCGCTCCTGATGTTGACGAAACCACCAGACTGCCGGGCAATCCCGTGCACGCTGCCCAGCGGTCCAATAGGCGACCCTGGCCGGGACCAATGAAGCTGCGCATCATGCCTTAATCCTTGGTAGGACCGGTGCCATCGGTTGCAAAACTTTGCAGCGGGCGCGCGAACCGGTCGGGTTCGCCGGACCAATGTACCGTTGTCATTGCAATTTGTCCCGACGGCTTCCCGTCACAATATCAACGAACCTGTCGCAGAGTTGTTTCGCATCCCGCCACGAGCGATCTCCCGATTCCAGCACGCGAGGACCACAGCTAGCATAATCGGGGACAAATCGCGAAAATCGTGCAGCCCATTGGCCGCCCTGAACTCGGCAACCATCACGTCGGTCACCGGCCAACAACGGCTGTCGTATTAGGTTATACTTTCACCATGGAGGTGCGCGCCGTCCCAAGCTTCACTTCATCAGCTGATGCGGCTTCTGTGACGTGTCGGATAGTAGTCAGTTACGACTGGTCGAGCACCCGCTACTTCCTCCCAGACCACCTCAACAGCACCAACGTGATTACTAACGCATCGGGAACCCCAATCAAGACTCTGGATCACTATCCGTACGGCCCGGCGCCCATTAACCAGACGAACAACAACTTTACTGAACAAAAGCAGTTTCCTCGGCAGCCAACCTGACTGCGATTGCAGCATTTTATCTGAAATGCTTGAGCGGTGAGCTTCGGCGCTGGTCCGCCTCACGCTTGCAGTGGCAACATTTCTTATATTTCTTGCCACTCCCGCATGGGCAGAGATTATTGCGTCCAGTCTTGTCCTTGGTGGGCAACGACTTGGCGGGGGTAGATGCCGTCTCCACGACCACCTCGCCGGCATTGTCGATGACGTAGGTATCGTTCCCGGCACCGCCGTCGAGCGTGTCCTTGCCGGCATTGCCGCTGAGCGTATCGTTGCCGACGCCACCGATGATGACGTTATCCCGCGGAATGCAGTTGGGGGTGACTGGCAACCTCTGCGCAAAGAGGCCGCCGACAATGGTGATCACATCGTCGCCCGCTGTGCCCGTCAGCGTATTGGCGGGCCGCTCGTTGGCGTTCTGATCCCTCAAGCTCATAGGAAAGTTGCCGACGCTCCCCTGATCTGTCGCGGTGCGGTTAAAATCGATATGCCTAACCCATACTCCGTCTACATGCACGACACCAATGTCCGGAACCTGTTCACCGCCAACTACCGCTTCCTCTCCCACGGATGCACGCGAGTCGACAACGTACGGGATCTCGCAGCCTGGATTCTTGAGGATACGCCAGGCTGGGATCGAGCCCGGATCGACGCTGGAATTGCCGCGGGCCAACGCATCGACATTCGTCTGACGAGAAAAATACCTGTTGCGTGGGTCTACCTGACCGGCTGGGTGACGCGTAACGGCACTGTTCAATTCCGCGATGACGTCTACGAGCACGACGGTGATCCGGTCTTGCCAGCCGCCAAAGGATCAGACTTCCTGACCGCCGCGGGTGCGGGCGGTTTCGTTCGACCGCGCGAAACGCGCAAGATAACGCAGGCCTCCAATCTGGACAGCCGCTGATTCAACCCGCCTTGGAGATCAACGCGAGACGAGAAATCGTCGAGCATCGTGATCGGTCGGTCGCGCTCTCCGCGTCCCGCCATCGGTGGCGCTATGCCGCCGCTCCTGTAGGTGCGCGGAGAAGAGCGCGCCTTCGATGCCGGCCGGAGCTCGACGGCGCTTCCCGCCCGCCGTGAAGGCGGGCTCCTGGCAGCTTTTTTTCTGGGCGACGTCGCCAACGTACAAACGATTTACCGGGTCGAGCGTATCCATCGGAATCGGCAGCCTTTGCACGCTGACTTGCCCCTCCGCGCGCATTTCGCGCACGTGTAGTATCGCTAGCAGCCCGATTTCCTGATCCGCAGGGTCACACCCCCGTTGCAGCTTGCGCATGTCGCAATGCCGGTGAGAAGAATTGAGTCGGTGACGACGCGCGGCGTTCGCGGCCAGGGCAATCTCGGGCGTGAGATCAATAATCTCTGCCGCTTGTTCTACACGGACACCACCGTTCTCGCGTGCGCTTGAATTCGAGGCGAAGGACCTTGCATGTAAGTCGCCCCGCGAGCCGTCGGCGGGCCCTAACAGCGCTCGGGTGCATCCCGTTTTGATGCCGGCGCGGTCGGGTTCCAGGTCTCGGAACCACCCATGTGACAAGCTTGGTGTGGCGGCAAGCTTGGCGGCTTGACAACCTTTATGCTGTCGTCTCGACCTCCGCTGGCGTACATGTAACCATCAGGTAACCACGACCGTCCGAGCGCTTTCCCGCCCCCCGCCAAAGCGGCCCCCGTGCGTCTTTCGGTTGCACCGGAGTTCACTCCGGTACTCTCCAGACCAATTTTCGATTGCTAAGTCATTGGTGCCGCAAGAGGGATTCGAACCCCCGACCCCATCATTACGAAGTGCGGAATCGGGGTGTTGCGGGGGTGTACGGGTGTTCGCTTCGGTACGTTGAAATGCAATGTCGTACACCGACGAACGGGCGTTCCGGCCGCTTAGGCTGATGTACTGCGCTGGACGGGCTTGAACCGCTGTGCACCGCGGTGGAGCATGGAAACTGCAACCCCGAAGTAACCGCAGCTTTCTCGGCTAAAAATCGCGTTATCAAGCAGCATTCTCGCGCGTTGTGGCCGAGGCCGCGTCGATGACATCTGCGGCCCTAGCCGAACGGGCGGCGTGCCTTCGACGAATTTGCGGTGCCATGCAGGTCGGCTGACCAAAGGCTCGAACCGCGGCAAGAGACATCAGCAGGTGGAGAACATGATCAATGTACGAACTCGAAGGGGGGTGTGACGTATCTCACGCACTGAATTGCCCTTGATGTGTTACAATTGTGGCAACTCCAGCTAGGGGCAGTTTCCGAAAAGCGGGTGGATATGCGCATCTTCCTGTCGTTCAACTCCAAGGACCGAGCGTTGGCCGAAGAGCTATGCGCTGGTCTAACCAGGATGCGGCCAAGCGCTCAAATTTTCTTCTCCCCCGTTTCGATCGGACCGGGCTTCTGGCTGCCCAAGCTCGCAGACGAAATCGCCGCGGCGGATGCGTTCTTGTTGCTGATTGGTCCTAAGGGTATCGGCCCTTGGCAGGAAGTCGAATATTACGCGGCATTCGATCGCCACGTCGGAGATCACCGCTTTACCTTGGTCCCACTGCTCGCGGCCGACGCCCAAGCGCCAGGGCTGCCACTTCTGCGCAATCTGAATTGGGTCGAGGCAGCGCTCGTCGCGGACGAGACGGTCCTCTACCGGATACTCGCGGCGCTCGAGGGCGAGGCCGTTGCTACCGCGACGCCGATCTGGAAGCTGGTTAATCCCTATCGTGGCCTCGAAGCCATGACCGAGGCCAATGCGGACTACTTCTACGGCCGCTCAATTGAGACCGGCGAGGTTCTCAACGCGCTGACTAGCCAGCCAGAACGTTGTCCGATCTTGATCGGTGCCTCGGGTGTCGGCAAGTCCTCGGTAGCCCAGGCCGGCGTGCTGTCGGCGCTGAAATCTATGCGCTGGCCTGGCACGGGCCATAAGGCTCCGTGGCCCGCGGGGCTTACCAGTAGCCGCACCTGGGTGCATCTCGTCATGCGGCCAGGCGACGCGCCTCTCACGGCGCTCACCGCTACTGTTATACGTCTGTGGGGTTTGAATGTTCAGGACCCTGAAAACGCGGCACTGCCGCGTAAATGGGCGGAAGGCCTCAGGCGCGGGGATAACAAGCTCGCTGATCTGATCGACGCCACTCAAGAGGTATTGAAGAAGCGAGAAGGCGAGGCGCCAGAGCGTATCCTGCTTTATGTAGACCAGGGCGAGGAATTATATACTCGCTCAACCACGGCAGAAGCGCGGCGTTTCTCCGAGGTGCTCGTTGAAGGGCTTGGTGATGTTCGTATTATGAGCGTCGCGAGCCTGCGGGCCGACTATTTCGACAAGCTGCAGGCCGACGATGCCCTGTTTAAGTCCCATCAGCACATCAACGTAGCCCCGCTCGATCGAGTGCGACTTGATGATGTGGTGAAAGCGCCGGCCCGAGCCTTGAGCGTCCGCTTCGAGGATGATCGGACAGCCGAAAGGATCACGACCGCGGCTGCGACTGAGCCAGGCGCCCTGCCCCTGCTTTCTTATCTGTTGACCGACATGTGGGCCAGCATGGTCAAACGGAACGACGCCACCTTGCGGCTTCCAGCTCAGGTCATCGATATCGGCGGTGTATTGGCGAGTCGCGCCGAGGAGTTTCTTAAAGTCAATCCCAATCGAGAAATTGCGTTACGCCGCCTGCTCACGCTCCGGCTCGTTGTGGTCCCGCCGGAGGGCGAGCCGGTACGCCGCGTAACGCGTCGCGAGGAATGCACGAACGAAGAATGGACACTCGCAACTCAACTCGCAGACCACCCCTGGCGCCTCGTAGTCACCCGCGAGCGCGAGGCCGACAGCGAGATTGTTGCGGAAGTGACTCATGAGGCACTGCTGCGCGGTTGGCCGAGGCTGAGTAGCTGGCTGCGCGAGGCCCGCGAGTTCCTCATCTTCAAAGGTGATATGGCTCGAGCCGAGCGGCGCTGGCGGGCCATGGGAATGGCCGACAGTGCTCTGATGACTGGTCTTGATCTCACCAGTGCCAAGCAATGGCTGACGGAGCGACAGGCGGCCGACCTCTCCGATGAAGAGCGCCAATTCATTGGCGCCAGCATAGCATGCGCCGAGGCGACAACCCGCCGCAAGCGTCAGCTAAGCGTGGCTGCGCTTTGCATTCTGCTGGCACTTATCGGTGCCGCTATTTGGGAGTGGATCCAATTCGATCGTAGCCGTACCGAAGCCGGTGCCGCGCGCAAAGCTGCGGAAAATAGGCTCGACATCGCGCGAAAAATTGCAGAGAATCAGGTGACTCTTGTCACCCACGATCTGCGTTATGTTCAGGGCATCCAGATCAATACAGTCGAACGGTTGCTTCAGCACGCAAAGAGATCGTTTGACGAACTGTCATCAGCCGTCGGTAACGATCCGATCTTCACGCAGCACCGCGCCGATATGATGAGCGGCTTTGGTGAGACCTATCTCAAAGCCAAGGGCTTGGATCAGGCAGAGGAAGCCTATGCGGAATCCTTGCAAATCTACAAGGCTCTTGCTTCCAATGATCCGAACAAAATCACATGGCAACGTGGAATAGGTGACCAGATCGACAATCTCGGTGTGGTGCTTCAACAGCGGGGCAAGATTGATCTGGCGATGAGCAATTTCAAGCAAGTGCTCGACATCCGAATGGCAATTGCGGACCGCGAGCCGAACAATCCAGTTTCCTTCCGCGATCTCGCATCCTCTTATTACAATATAGGCGAGATTTTGATGTTGCGTGGAAATGCTCGAGAGTCGCTGAGCAGCCACAGCGAGGCGCTTGAAAATGCCACGCTCGCCCAATCCAAAAATTCAGGCAATCTTGATAGGCTCGATCTCGACTACAAGCTGTCACTCATCCACGTCAGCATCGGCGCCGCCTATGAAGCGCTTGGCAACAGTGAAAGGCGTCTTTATAGTTATAAAGCCGCACTTGATATCCGGAAGCGCCTGGTGGAGGCAAATCCAGATAATGCTGAGTGGAAGCGTTTACTATCATGGGCCTACTTCTGGATAGGAGGCTATTATCTCGATCATGGAAACCTGGCTGAGGCATTGAATAATATTAAGCCTTGTTTATCTCTGCGTCTTACGCTCGCCAAGAGCAATCCGGGCGACCTCGTTGCAAAATATGACCTTGCCTGGGCGTATCATTATCTGGGAATGGCCTTCCAAAAACAGGGTGACTTCAAAGCAGCCAGGGAGAACTTTGGCGAAGCGTACAACCTCCGCAAGGAACTGGTCGACCTGGACAAAAACAATACGAAGTGGCGGAAGGACCTAGCCCTCTCGTATGAGTCTCTCGGCGACGCGGCCGAGGCACAGGTGGACGCCGCTATTGCACTTGGTCATTTTAAAAACGCCATTACCATCTTGAAGGGGTTGGTCGGCGAGGCTCCAACGAATCGTGGTTGGCGTGACAGCCTTGCCCTTATTCTCAACAAGAGTGCAAGCATCCAGAAATGTAATGGTGATTTAGCTGCCGCTCTCGCTGGCTACGGCGAGGCTCTGACGCTGCGAAGCGAGCTGCTGACGCAGAACCCGAACGACCTCGTCGCGATGCTGCGCGCGGCCAGATCGGAAAATCTGGTCGGCGAGGTACTACAGTTGCAAGGGGAAATGGAGGGGGCGTTTGCTCATTATCGGCAGAGCGCAGAGCTCGGCAAGCGCATGCTCGAACGCAACCCTGAATATTCGGCTGCTCGTGATGTGCTCACTGTTGTACAGAAAAAAATTGACGTTCCCACTACCGATGCGGGCCCGGGAGACGGCCTTCGGGCCTGCGCCAACGCAAAGAGTTCGTTGCCATAATTAGAAGACACTCCAGCTTTATTTCTCTTCGATCTCGCAAATCGATAAGAGAATGCGTCCAGCCCATCGAAGATCAACAGAGGAACGCGGCCAGTGACCAGCGACGCAGTGAGGCTCCACTTTGCGGCAGTTTTAGTGTGTTTCGCGTGCTGTCTTGCCGGGACGGCGGGCCGAGGCGCGGAAACGGCGGGCCTGCCCGCGGGCTTCGTCCATCTCCGCGAGATCGATCCCACCATCCTACAGGATATTCGATATGCGAGCTCAGCTAATTTCACTCGGACTAGGGTGCCCGGCTATCTGACAGGCGAATGCATCCTATTGCGCGAAGCGGCAGAGGCCCTGAAGTTAGTGCAGACCGATCTGCAGTCGCGTGGCCTGTCGCTCAAGGTCTATGACTGTTATCGGCCAGTCCGTGCTGTGAAAGCGTTCATGCTGTGGGTGCGCAAGCCCACGGCGGCAGGTGATATGCGTTATTGGCCAAGAATCGAGCGGAGCGAACTGATCAAGCTCGGCTACATAGCCGAGAACTCGATCCATTCAACGGGAGCGGCTGTCGATCTCACGCTTGTTGCCTTTCCGTTCGCGCAAGCTGCACCATTCGATCCCGAGATAGTCCACGGTGCATGCAACGCACCGTGGACGAACCGCGAGCCAGACAGCAGCCTAGACATGGGCACTAGCTTCGACTGCTTTGACACTATGAGCAACACTGTTAACAGCGAGATTACGGCAGAGCAAAACGAGAATCGGCGAATGCTGGCTGGTGCCATGTCAGCGAGAGGCTTCAAGAACTACTTTCGGGAGTGGTGGCATTTCACGTATACAGCACTTGCGAGCCTACCGCAGGCGCAGGATTTCGCAATAACGCGTAACAATTTGGCGTCAGCGGCTGGCCGAAGCAGGGGGCGAGAGTCCGTCGGAGGCATTCCAATGGCACCACCCGCTGGCAGGATCGATGTATCAAAGTGAAGTTGCCGCGATCGGTTACATTCGAGCACCAAGTCGTACCCAGCAAAGTCGATCTCGGCCCGTAGTATTTCGATGTCGCGCCGGTGCCTTGCTTCCACAACTCCTGCACCAATTCGCCAATGATCAGGTGTTCCAGCACCTTCTCCCGAGGTTGCCCATGTCCGACACGCCACGACACGTTCCTATGCCCCCAGTCGAATGGGTCTCGGATGACGCGCAAGCGGCCATCGACGACATCGTGGCTGACGCGCTCGCGCAGTTCGACCAGGCCCGGTTCTGGCCGGCCCATCCGCAGGACGATGGTGCGCGGGATGGCGAGACCAGCATCTACTTCGGTGCAGCTGGGGTGATCTGGGCGCTCAATTATCTCAAGCGTGTTGGTGCCACACGGCATGCCTGCGACTTCGTGCCCCTGTTGGACCGACTGATTGATGCCAATCGGCGGCAGTTCGCCAAACTCGATTACCACGCTCACGGCTCGCTTTTGTTCGGCGATCTCGGCACGCTTCTTGTGGCGATGCGCTTACGCCCCGATGCGGCGTGTGCAGATGCTATCCACGAGCGTGCGAGCGCAAACAATACGTTGCCCATCCGGGAACTGATGTGGGGATTACCTGGCTCAATGCTGGCATGCATCTTCATGTCGGAGATGAGCGACGAAACGCGCTGGCGTGAGCTCTACGCCAAACAGGCAGCGCGCCTTCTCAGCGAACTCACGGATACGAAGCTCGGTCCGCTGTGGATGCAAGACCTCTACGGGTCGCACCAGCAATGGCTCGGACCGGTACACGGTTATGCCGGCAACATGATTCCGCTAATCCGCGGCTGGGCCTGGCTCGGGGAGGACCAGCAGGCACGAGTTGCCGAGGCTATCCCTCGCACACTCACGGCCAATGCGGTGCAATCCGCACACGGCGTTCAATGGCACCCGGTCGCGGGGCGGACCGGCGAAGCGCGCCTTTGCCAGCACTGCCACGGCGCGCCGGGGATGGTGACAACTTTCGCGGACGTCCCTTTCAGCACACCTGAGTTGGATGCGCTGCTCCTCGCAGGCGGCGAGTTCACGTGGCATGCAGGTCCACTCACGAAAGGCTCAAATCTCTGCCACGGCACCGGCGGCAATGGCTATGCCTTCCTCAAACTTCATCGCCGGACGCGGGACGAGCGCTGGCTGGCGAGAGCGCGGGCCTTCGCCATGGCCGCAATCGCGCAATGTCGCCAGGTCCGTGAGCGATATGGCCAGGGCCGCTACTCGCTGTGGACGGGGGACGTAGGGCTTGCTGCGTATTTGTGGGATTGCAAAACGGGAGAGCCACGGTTTCCCGGGGTCGACGTGCTCTAAAAGTGCGTGGTCACCCCGTAAGGTGGACGTCGAAGAAATGGAGCCGCGCGAGCGAATCACGCGCCGCTACTATGCCGTTGCTGAGGGCTGATAGCTTTGTGAAGGATGCATCACCCTCAAAACGTGCAAGTTCTTTGCCCGTCCCGATTTCCCAAAGCCGCAACGTGTTGTCATGCGACGCAGAAACGATGTGCTTAGGGGTGAGCGTGACCACGCGGCAAACTCCTTGGGTATGTCCTTCGAAGCGCCGCACTTCGGCTCCGCTTTCAACATTCCAAAGTCTGAGCGTGGCGTCTGCAGAAGCCGAAATGATGTGTTGACGATCCACTGCGGTGACCGCAGAAACACTGCCTTCGTGGCCCTCAAAACGACGCAGCTCGGTGCCGAATTCCACGCTCCAAAGCCTGATCGACTTGTCCGCCGATGCGGACACAACATTCTGCGGATCGAGCGCTGCAACTGAAAAGACGGCCCCGTCGTGACCTATAATGCGGCGTAATTCGGCGCCCGTCGTTACATCCCAGACCCGCAGCGTGGAATCGGCCGAGGCTGTGACGACTCGAGTCGAATCGAGGACCGCGACAGACCACACACCTTTCTCGTGGCCTTCGAATCGGCGCAGCTCGGTTCCGGTGAAGACGTCCCACAACCTAACCGACTTATCGCCATCGTATTCCCCGCACGTAATAACATGGCTTTCGTTGAAACGCACCAAATCGACCCAACCGTGGTGGGACTTATCGAACCGCAGTAGCTCTTGACCATTTTCGCGATCCCAAAGTGTCAAGACGCCATCCCATGACGCGGACAACACGCGGCGATCGTCGAGCACGACAAAACCGGAAACCCACCATTCGAGGCCTTTGAACCGTTGGAGCTGGTATCTGGCTTCGAGGCTCCAAAGCCGGATAGTTGTATCGCATGCACTGGAAAGAACGTGCTGGTTATCAAGCTTAGCGACGCTGAATATAGAGCTTTCATGTCCGCCAAAACGATGCTGTCGTTGGCATTCCTCCATATCCCAGATATCGACTTCGCAATAGCCGGCTGTCCCAACTGCCAACTGCCGAGCGTTCAGGACGACAAGACTATCGGCCCAGAACCGAATCCCTTCCAGGCGCTTAAGCTCGCAGCCGGTGTGAATCTGCCAAACTCTCACGAAGCCGTAATCGGAGCCGCCCGTCAGCACCGTGATGTCGTCAAGCGCGGCAATAGATTTGATCGGTTTCTTGAACTCTGTCCCCTCCACGAGCACGCGCAGCTGCGTACCCGTCGCGGCATCCCAAACTCTCAGCGTCTTGTCTTCAGCCGCTGAGAGGATGCTCGCACCAATCAGGGCGAGACACGTAATGGCGCCTTCGTGCCCCTCGAAACGGCGCAGCTCCGTACCGCTCTCAAAATCCCAGAGCCTGAGCGTCTTGTCCTCGGAGCCTGACAAGATATGGCCGTCGAGCATGACGAGGCACCTAACGGCCCCTTCGTGTCCCTCGATTCGCCGGATCTCCTTGCCCGTGTCCACATCCCAAATTCGGATCGTCTTATCCCGTGAGCCGGAGGCGACGCATCGGCCATCGAGGCGCGTCAGACATAACACGTCGCCCTCGTGTCCTTCCAAGCGCCGCAGCTCGAACCCGGTCTCGACGTCCCAGAGCCTTAGTGTCTTGTCGTATGAGCAAGACACGAAACGCTCCGCGCTCAGCACCGCGAGGCCCGTAGCCGGACCGCCATGTCCCTCGAACCGCCGGATCTCGGGGCCTGGGGCCGTGAACGTTGGTCGCTTCGGCGCTAGCACCGCACGCGGCAATAGTTCGACCGCATGGGCGAGCAGCCGCCCAAAGCCCTCGGCGTCCTCGGGCGCGAGGCGGGCCAGAAGCTGCGTCGGGAGTTGCACCGGGTCGCGCGCCAGAATGCTGGAGGTCAGGTCGAGCGTACGGCCCACCAGCTCCTGCGCACGACCCTGGCCAAGATTGCGATAATCCGAGATAAGCCTCTGCGGTCCTGTCGCTCGCAACTTCGCACCGATCCAGTCAAGGTCCAACAATAGGCGGTCGACTTCGGCTCGGTCCCCTGCTGCCGCTACATGCACTAGGGCCTGTAGACATTTGGGTTGATGGGGCAGTTTTCTGCGACCGATTGACTCGGTTTGGAGGAGAGGGATTCTCAAAACAACGGCGATCGGATTCAAGGCTGAAAAACTGGGGGTGAGC
>Ga0126369_10002606_pt1 | contig 12895 bp, 10 predicted proteins | sample PanSoiMetaPlot_1_FD_109646 | JGI IMG/M metagenome (GOLD analysis project Ga0126369, IMG submission 109646) | Tropical forest soil microbial communities from Panama - MetaG Plot_1 | ecosystem: Environmental > Terrestrial > Soil > Tropical forest > Bulk soil | place: Panama | collected 2016-02-17 | reverse complement strand
CTACAAGCCGAAGATCACGATCGTCGCGCTCCCCGCGAGCGGGATCGATCCGCCGCTGTGACCGGTCGCCACCGCGATGTACTGCTTGCCCTTCTGCTCGTAGGTGATGATGCCGCCGGCGATCGGCCCGCCAGTGTTGAAGCGGTAGAGCTCCTTGCCGTTGCGGGGGTCGAGCGCGAGGAAGTAGCCGTCGAGGTCGCCGGTGAACAGCACGTCGCCTGCGGTGGGTGTTAGGGCCGCGTACATAGGCGTCGGACGCTTGACGCGCCAGGCCATCTTCCCCGTCTTCGGATCGACCGCGTTGACCCAGCCCGACCATTTGTCGATCGGGTCATTGGTGCCCCAGCCGTTGGCGAGCCCCGTGTACGGCACGGTCGCCTCCCACTTCGGATCGGGCCCGAGCCTGAAGAAGGTGCACCAGTCGATGGCGTTCACGTACAGAAGGCCCGTCTTCGGACTGTGGGCCGCGCCATTCCACTGCACGCCCGCGACCGGGCACACGCGCACGCCCTCGCGCGTGATCGGTACGTCGTGGTTGAGCACCGTCGTCAGCGGCAGCTTGAAGGCAAGCTTGCCGTCGTCGCGCTGGACGACGTGCAGGATCCCCTCTTTGCCCGCGGCGGCGACCAGCTTCTTGCCGCCGGCGTCGAAGAGCGACACCACCGTCGCATCCCAATCGTGGTCGTCGTTCGCGCGGAGCTGGTACCACCACTTGAGCTTGCCGGCGCGCGCGTCGATCGCGACGACCGAGATCGTGAAGAGATTCGCGCCCTGACGCATCGCGTTGTTGTAGTCCGGGCCCGGGTTGCCCACGGGGAGAAAGAGCGTCTCGGTTTCACGGTCGAGCGCGTACGCAGTCCAGGCGGCCGCGCCGCCGTGCTCGGCGCTGCCCGGGGTCTTCCACGTGTCGGCGCCGATTTCGTTCGCGGTCGGGACGAGATCGAAGTGCCAGACCGGCGCGCCGTCCTCGGCCTTGAACGCCATCAGACGGCCCTGGATGCCCCAATCGCCGCCCGCCTTGGCGATGTACACCAAACCGTTCCAGACCGTGGGCGCCGCGCCGATCCCCTCGCCGATGCGCCAGTCGGCGATCTGGCGCTTCCAGAGCATCGCCCCGGTCTTCGCATCGAGCGCATAGAGGAACCCGTCCTGGGTGCCGCGGATCACCCGCCCGCCGGCGATCGCCACGCCCTTGTTGGTAGCGTTCATCTCTGGCCCTTGGGCGACGTGATGATGCGTCCAGCGCATCGTGCAGGTGACGGCGTCGATCGCGTACGTGCCGAGGTGGGTGGTGGTGTAGACGATGCCGTCGTACATCACCGGCCCGGTCGAGAACGTGCCGAGCTCCCCGAGCTGATACATGCAGACCGGCCGGAGATTGCGGACGTTGCCGGCGTTTACGCTGCGCAAGAGCGAATAGCGCTCGCCGCGGTAGCCCTTGTTGTACATCAGCCAGTTGGTCGTGGCCGCGTCGGCCGCATCGAGCTCAGCCTGCGTCGGCCCGGACGTGGTCGGCTGCTTGAGGGAACCGATCAGCTCGTTCAGCTTGGTCGGCGTCGCGCTGGGTGCGGGGCCGGCGGCGGTCTGCGCGTCGGAGAGCACCAGCACCCGCTCCATCGGCGATCGCACGCTGAGCCGCTGGTTGCCCGCCGGCACGTCGCTCTGCGCGAGGATGTAGGCGACGACGTCAATGTAATCCTGTCCCTTGAGGTTACCGGCCGCGCCGAGCGGCATCTGCGAATGCACGTACTGGTAGAACTCGTGGAGCGTCTTGCCGCTCCACTGCGCGTTGAACGCGGTTCCCTTCAGCGCCGGCGCACCCGAACCCTCCAGGTTGGCGCCATGGCAGGTCGCGCAGCGCTGCGCGTAGACCCACCGGCCCTGGTTCGCCTGGTCCGGCGTGAACCAGCCGGTGCCGTCCGCTCGCGCGGGCGTCGAAAGCGAGGCGAGCGCGAGCGTTCCGGCGGCGAGGGCGGCGAGCACGAGATGCCGGGCGGGCTGTGATAGCTGGGTGAGCATCGGCGATCTCCTCGAGAAGTGATCCACGCCGCGGTCGAAATCCTCCGCGGGTGCGACCAGAGCGACTTCGGGGCTAGCGGACTCGCGCGCGGCCTGCGTCGAGCCGTCCCAGCCATCCGCTGAGATCGGCGTACCAGACGTTGTTGCCTGCGTCGACGGCGATGCCGATCGGGCGCGCATCCGGCCGGGGCAGCTGGAACTCTTTGATCGTGCCGCCGCGCAGACGGCCGAGCCGGTGGCCGCGCAGTTCCGTGAACCACGCCGCCCCGTCCGGCGCCACGGCGAGGGCGGTGAGCCCCGCGGCAGGGGTGGGAACAGCGAACTCCTCGAGTCGGTCGCCAGTGAGGCGGCCGATCTTGTTGGCGGCAAGCTCCAGGAAATAGACCGTGCCATCGAGCCCGACAGCGATGTCGGTGAGGCCGCTCTGACGGGTCGGCACGTCGAAGACCGTCGCATCGCCGCTGCGAGCGATCCGCAGCACCTGGTTTGCGCCTGGAAGCGTGGCCCATACAGCCCCGTCGGGGGCGACGGCGACGCCGAACGGTACCGCGTCCCGGGGGATCCTCGCGCTCAGCGTTGCCATGACGTGCCGAGTAAAGCGTTCGTCCTTCAACAGCGTCACGCTCGCCACGGTGGTTTCGGCAAACCACACCGCGCCATCGGGCCCGACGGCCAGCCGACCGAGCCCGGCCACTGGCGTCGAGAGCCCGAAGGAGGTGATGGTGCCGTCGGGCGAAACCCGGGAAATGCGTTGCCTTGTCGCCTCGGTGTACCAGACGTTGCCGTCGCCGTCGACGGCGAGGCCCAGCGGCTCGACGCTTTCCGCGCCCTTCGGGATCTTCTCGATCTGTCCCTGCCGCAACCGTCCGATGGCGTCGGAAGATTCCAGTGTGAACCACAGCGTTCCGTCGCCGGCCGTCGCGATGGTCACGGGGATGTCAGTGCGGCTCGGCAGTTTGAACTCCTCGAACGCAGCTGCGTTGGGAGGGCCATCGGACCAACCGAACAGCGCCAGCGCGGCGACGAGGCCAAGCGCCGCAGAGAACCCCAGCCATACGCGCCATGACCACGCTGGAAGTATCCGAAGCCGAAGTCTGGTCGCTTGGTTCACCCGTTCACCTGGCTGATCGTACGGTTCTCCACGCGTTCTGCCCCGCGCTCCGGGCGGGCCCGACGACGCGAGCGCACCACATGTCGCACTCCTGCGATCGCACCCAGCGCGAACAGGACGATGAGTGCAAAGCCTCCTGCCATGCTCCCCCATCCGAGACGCGCGGAGGTGCTCCCGACTGGCGGCGCCCGCTGCTGCAGATCTTCGTATGCCGCCAATGCGAAGCCGGAATAGAAAGTTGCGGGACTGCGTGGGTCGCGTACCAGCACCTCGGCCCGCAGGTGAGCGGGGAGGCTTTCCTTCGGAGGCTCCCATCTTTCGCCGCCGTCCGAGCTCCGGAACACGCCGCGGTCGGTCGCGATCACGAAGACATCGCCGAGGACCGCGATTGCGCGGGCAGTCGCCGGCCCCTCGGGAATCGCTTTGCCGACGGGGCGCCAGCGCTCGCCTGGACGATCGCTGCGCATCACCTGTCCTGCCCGCACCGCCCACAGCAGGGCCGGGTTGGACGGATCGATACCGACGGCCTCGATGCCGCTGTCCGCGAGCGCTTCGCTGCGCGGCTTCCAGGTGCGAGCGCCGTCGCTGCTCGACCACACTGCTCCTCCGGCCAGCGCGTAAACGTCATCCGGGCGTCCGGGAGGCACCATCACTAGATCGACATGCCTGGCCGGGAGAGCATCTCCTACGCTGACCCAGGACCGGCCCCAGTCGTCGCTGCGGTAGAGGCCGGACCTGCCCGCGAGATAGACGCGGCCCGGAACCGAAGCGGCGACCAGCGCCCGCGCCGGCGCGGCCCCGGCGGGCGTAGGCACGGAGCGCCAGCGATCTCCGTCGTCGCGGAAGAGGGTGGACGCGCCGGCAACGAGCGCACGCCCTCCGTCGGCGTCGAAAGCCGCGGCGAATGCCGGCCCCGTCAGGATGTTTGGCGCCTCGATCTCCCAATCGCGCCCGCCATTTCGCGAGCGCCACACCCCGCTGTCGGTACCCAGCAGCAGATGGTTCGGCTCCTGCGGGCTGATCGCGAGCGCGAGCGCGCCGCTGACGAAGATCCCGGGGCTGATCGCCAACCAGTTCGCGCCGGCATCGCGACTGCGGAAGAGCCCGCCCGCGACGTCGGGATCGTGTGCCCGGGCGGCGGTCGGCAACAGGGCGATCGCCATGGCCAGCGCGACGATATCGCGACGCGACCGGGGCAACCTACCGAACCTCCGGAGCGTCGCGGGAAGCAGCATCGAGAGAAAGCGAGAGGATCCGGGCCCGCCTCGTGGCGGGCCCGGATCCGGCACTGCAACAGCTCAGCAACTTGGCGCTATGGCTTGCCGTGCGGTGGAAGAAGACTTGGCGGAACTGCCGGTACCTGCGGCGGAATTACGTGCGGCGGAATGACGGACTTGCACGCGCTCGGCGGCGTCCGGTCGGGACTGGCCGGCACGTGCGTCTTCTCGCCGTTCGCGAGCACGATCTCGGCTGCCCGCGAGCAGTTCCCGTTGGGGATGTTCCACCAGTTAGACGTGATGGGATACGCCGGCGTGTACGAGGTCGGCTCGTGGGCCGAGATGCAGTTGTTGAAGCCCGTTTTCGGATCGGGAGACGACGACGTCAGGGTGTAGCACTTCTCGTAGGCGAGCATCTGCTGGATCGTGTCCGTCTGCTGGATGTTCGCCACGAACCAGTCCCGGATCCCCGTCCAGGACGAATAGGTGTCGCTGCCGAACACGAGCTGCCCGCGCGGCGTGTTGACCTGCAGGAGCTGCGACCCGTACGTGTGTCCGCGGAACGCCGGGTGGATGATCATCCCCGGCGCGAGCTCGTGACGCCCGTCGACGATCTTCGCCTTGCCGCCGAGAACCTTGCCCAGGACCTCATTCACCGTCTGCGGCGGGTAGCCGCAAACGGGGCTACGCGCGCAGGCCTGCTGCGGCGGCCCGACCTGCGCGCCGGTCAGCGGGTCCACCGTATTCACGGCGCGGATGTGGCCCTGGTTGAAGTCGATCGGGTAGTGGGTGAAGAAATCGATCTGCCTGAGCTCCTCCTTCTGGATGTAGAGCACCGCGTTCGGGAACTCGCTGAGCTGCCCGGTGTGGTCCCAGTGGCTATGACCGGTGACGATCTTAGTGACCTTATCCGGATTCAAGCCGATAGCCGTCATCTGGTTGCGGATTCCATACCAGCAGCACGAAGTGTTCCAGTCGAAGATGTACGCGAGCTGCTTCCAGCCGCTGTCGAACAGCGTGATGTTCCCGTCCGGACCAAGGATCATGCCGTAGTTCACTGGCAGGTCGACCGTGTCGGGCGTGCCCACGTCAGGCGTGAATGAGCGGTGAGGCACGTTCACGAACCGGCTGCTCTCGGCGATCCACACCGAGTACTGAGGCCCTCGCTCCGCCCGTTCGATGTCGTTCAGCAGATCTTTCGTGCTTTCGAAGCCCTGCGGCAGCGTCTGGGGTGGCCGCTTTTGCTGGAGCTTGTGGTCATCCCGGTCATCGTCGTCGTTGGCCAGAAGGATCTGGCCGCCCGCGAGACACCCGACGACGGCGAAGACTCCCGCCAGTATCCCGCGATGCAGCAATCGGTTACGGATCATGAACGCGACCTCCTTTTCAGTGCGTTTTTCAGAAGAGCCGTGCCAGCGCTCAACATCCCTCCACCTGGTCTAGCGTCTCGCTTATGCCGGACCCGTCACGACCGGGCCCTGGTTCAGTGAGGCGGGAACTCGTGCGGCCAGAACTTTCCCCCGACCTCTCTGATCTTGTCGCTTCCCTCCTGGCTCTTCGGGTAGGCGACCAGCATGTGGTCGTCCTGCCCGTCCTTGAACATCTTCTGTAGCTCGACCGCGGACTCCTCGAAGAGGCGGACCGCGGCAAGGTATTCCTCATGCTCCCCGCGCAAGGACGCCGGCGGCTCCAACGCCCGGAGCCGAGTCTCGGCCCCCCGGTAGCTTGCGAGTGCCTCCTCGACCCGAGTGCCGAGCTCGGCTCGGCCCAGGTCCTGCGTCTTGTAGAAGATCTGCCCGAGAGCCATGCGCATGGTGCTCCGCTCCACGTCGCCGTGGATCGGCCAGAGGGCGCGGATGTACTCCTCTTCGGCTGCGGTCAGGGCTGGACGGGGCGGTTGAGCCGCTGGCTTGGCGGTCGTCGGTGGCGGAGTCCCGGTCGCTCCCCGGTCGATCACGAAGGCGAGAAGTCCGAGGAGGCAGACGACAGCTGCCGCCAAGATGAGTAGCTTGGGACGCGCGACCTCGCCCCGCGGTCGGTTCATGGTACCAACCACCCCCAATTGTGGTCGCTGCAGCGCGGCGAGCGAAACGGGAAGGCCGCTACACAGCTCTTGTTTCCCGAGTGCTTGAGCGCGCCGAAACGGCAAGACTTCATTTATGGTGCGCGCGCGCCGGCGACATTGTCAAGAAAAAACCCGGATCGAAGCATTCGATTTTCGCCGGTCATCTCCCGTTCATCTATTCGTACTGATTTTCGATCAAGACTGCGCCAGGACAGTGACAGATGCAGAGTTGCAACGACACGCGCTAGGCGCGGTCGCGCACGAAGATGGTGTTGATTTCGTCGCGGTAGTGCTCACGGTACCCGGCGGCGAGGAGGCGCGCGCGCAGGAGCGCGCTCGCGCGCGTCGCCTCCGGGAATCGCTGAAAGCTCTGGTGGGCATCCTCGAGCTCCACCAGCAGCACCTCGGGGTGGAACGCCCGCAGGTCGAAGCTGTTGAACACCTCGGTCTCGGCGCCCTCGACGTCGACGACCAGTAACTCGAAGCCGGGGGCGATCGCCTGCTCCTCGAGGACGGCGTCGAGCCGCACGCGCCGCGCCTGCGTCCGCTCGCCCCGGTGAAAACCCTTCGCCCAGTCGATCTGGCGGTAGATGTCGACCTGCCGCGGCGACGTGGTGCTCAGGAGGCCGCCCACGAATACGTCGATGACGCCCGGTTCCTCGCCGATCGCGCAGTTCAGCACCTGCACGCCCGGATTGTTCCGGTGCCGCGCGGCGCAGACGCGTGCAAACGCGGGCACCGGCTCGATGTAGATTCCCTTCCATCCGAGGTCCGCCAGGCATGAAGTATTGCTGCACGTCTCCCCGTCGTAGGCGCCGACCTCCACAAAGACTCCGTCGGTCCGCCTCCCGAAGAGCTGCTCATAGTGGCGGGAAAGCTCGGGGATCTGGCAGGTCGGAGCAGGTCGGTAGAAAGCCATGGTCGCAGTTCCGGCTCGCGGGGAGGCGCGAGGGTGGTTGGAGCGGGTGAACGGAATCGAACCGTCGTATGCAGCTTGGGAAGCTGCCGTTCTACCATTGAACTACACCCGCGACCGCCGCCGATTCTAGAAGGTCGCTCAGATCCCGGCAAACTGGCCTCCCCAGGGGAACCGGCTGCCGGTCGCGACGACCCGTGTACGATATCCGCCCGGGATCGCCCCAGTTGGCGGGGTAGCTTTCGAGCGACATAATGCACGCTCGCCTGCCGCCTCAATGCGGCACCAGGAATGGAGGGACCATGAACCGACTCCTGTCGATCCTGCTCTGGGGTGTCATCGCCGCGATCGGCGCCTTCGCATTCGCGACCTTCGCGCTCAAGCGCGGCGAGACCGTGAATGCCGTCTGGCTCGTGACGGCGGCGCTCGTGACCTATTACTTCGCCTACCGCTTCTACAGCAAATTCATCGCCGAGCGCGTGCTGCAGGTCGATCCGAACCGCGCGACACCCGCCTTCCGCCACAACGACGGCATGGACTACGTGCCCACCAACAAATGGGTGCTGTACGGCCACCACTTCGCCGCCATCGCTGGGGCCGGACCGCTCGTGGGGCCGGTGCTCGCGGCGCAGATGGGCTACCTGCCGGGGACGATTTGGATCCTCGTCGGCGTCGTCCTCGCGGGCGCCGTGCAAGACATGATCGTGCTCTTCGTGTCAGTGCGGCGTGACGGCAAGTCCCTCGGCGAGATGGTCAAGATGGAGCTCGGCCCGGTGCCGGGCTCGCTCGCGCTCGTCGGCGTGCTCGCGATCATGATCATCATCCTCGCGGTGCTGTCGCTGGTGGTGGTCAAGGCGCTCGCGGAGAGCCCGTGGGGAACCTTCACGATCGCCTGCACGATCCCGATCGCGCTGTTGATGGGCGTCTACATGCGCTTCCTCCGCCCCGGCCGCGTCGGGGAGGCCTCGGTCATCGGTGTGGTGCTGCTGCTCACCTCGATCTGGCTCGGCCGCGAGGTCGCGGAGAGCGGGGCCTGGGGCCCGGCCTTCACTCTGCACGGCACCCAGATCGCTTGGGCGATCATCCTTTACGGCGCGATCGCGTCGAGCCTCCCGGTCTGGCTGATGCTCGCGCCGCGCGACTACCTGTCGACGTTCCTCAAGATCGGCACGATCGTCGCGCTCGCGATCGGCATCTACCTGGTCGCGCCGACCCTGCGCATGCCCGACATGACGCGGTTCATCGATGGCACCGGCCCGGTGTTCTCCGGGAGTCTGTTCCCGTTCCTGTTCATTACCATCGCGTGCGGCGCGGTGTCGGGATTCCACTCGCTCATCTCGTCGGGCACGACGCCGAAGATGATCGAGAGCGAAGGCCACATCCGCATGATCGGCTACGGCGGGATGCTCACCGAGTCGTTCGTCGCGATCATGGCAATCACCGCGGCGTGCGTGCTCGACCCGGGCGTCTACTTCGTGATGAACAGCCCGGGGGCGCTGATCGGCACGACCGCCGAGAAGGCCGCCGAGGTCGTGTCGAGCTGGGGCTTCGTCATCACGCCCGATGTGATCAATCAGACCGCCAAGGACATCGGCGAGACGACGATCCTGTCCCGGGCGGGCGGTGCACCCACACTCGCCGTCGGCATGGCGCAGATCCTCGCGCAGGCGCTCGGCGGCAAGACGATGGAGGCTTTCTGGTACCACTTCGCGATCCTGTTCGAGGCGCTGTTCATCCTCACGGCGGTGGATGCGGGGACGCGCGTCGGCCGCTTCATGATCCAGGACATGCTCGGGCACGTGTGGGCGCCGCTCGGGAACACCGAGATCCTGCCCGCGAACGTGCTGGCGACGGTGTTGTGCGTCGCGATGTGGGGCTACTTCCTCTATCAGGGCGTCGTCGACCCACTCGGCGGCATCAATACCCTGTGGGCGCTGTTCGGCATCGGCAACCAGATGCTGGCCGGAATCGCGCTGCTGCTCTGCACGGTGGTGCTGATGAAGATGAAGCGCGAGCGCTACGTATGGGTAACGCTCGTGCCCACTGCATGGCTCCTCGTCACCACGCTCACGGCCGGGTGGCAGAAGATCTTCCATCCGACGCCCGCGATCGGCTTCCTCGCGCAGGCGCGCCGCTTCGCCGAGGCGGCGGCGAGCGGGCAGATCCTCGCTCCAGCGAAGACGATCGAGGAGACACAGCGGGTCGCGTTCAACAACTACCTCGACGCGGCGGTGTGCGGCTTCTTCGTGGTGCTGGTCGCGGCGATGTGCGTCTACGCGATCCTGATCTCGCTCAGGGCGCTTCGCGCTACGCAACCGACGGCGCAGGAAACGCCAGCGGTGCCACGCGCCGAGGGTGCCGCATATGCGTGAACCGGTGGGAAACGGCGCTGAGGGCGTGTTCGCACGGCTCTGCGCCGCGGGCGCGCGCGGGCGCGAGGCCTGGCGCGGCGTGTTCGGCGTTCCCGACTACGACGCGTACCTCGCGCACTTCCGCGCCGCGCACCCGGGCGAGACGCCGCTCGATCGCGGCGCGTTCCTCGCGTGGGCGCTCGAGCGTCGACTCGCCGGACGCGGGCCGCGCTGCTGCTAGGCCGAACCCCGCAGCTACTCGTCGAGGCCGCGAGTCACGTCGTCGAAGAGCTCGTCGACCGCGAACCGCCGCGGGATGAGCCGCTGCCGGTACACGTAGTCGATCGCGACCTCGAGGTTGCGCCGGTTCGCTGCCAACCCGAACGGGGTCAGGTCGGGCTCGCCGGGCTTCGGCACGCCTGCCGCCCGCTTGCTCGCTGCGAGCAGCCGGTAGGCCTCCCGCACCGCGCGCGGGTGCGATTGCGAGAGCGCTTGCTTCACGACGACCATGTGGTTGATCTGGAGCGCGCCGTTCCTCCGCTGCCAGTCCCGCGCCGCCGCAGCGGGATCCGGAATGAGCGGCTTCAGCCTCGGGTCGGCCGGCACCGCGCCGAGGATCGCCGCGTCGAGCTCGCCCGCGAGCAGCATCGCGGTGAGATCCTTGCCCTCGGGAGCGCGTTCGACCGTCGGCGGATCGCGAAACTCCGCGACGTGCGCTTCCTCGAACGTCACCCACTTCACGCGGTCGAGGTCGACGCCATAGTCGTCGGCCAGGATGCCGCGAAGCCATGTGACCGTGGTGACCGAGTAGGAGCGAATGCCGACGCGGCGGCCGGCGAGCTCGCCCGGCGAGAGCGGGTCGCGCTCGGCGTTGTAGACGAGGTACGGATGCTGGAACCGTCCCATCAGAACGGCGGGCAGAAGCGCGAGCGGCTTGCCGTGCGCCTTGGCCATGAGGTAGGTCACGATCGCGAGCTCCGCGAAATCGAACTCCAGATCCCGCACCACCCGCTTGAACGCCGTGTGCGGCGGCTTGACGTCGGCGAAGTCGAACGCGACGTCGAGCGCCCGCACCTCGCCCTGTTTCAAGGCTCGTGTGATCGCGTAGTCGCCCAGCAGCGAGCGCAACCTGGCCGGCTCCGGATTGCTCATGTTCGCCGTACGTTTCGTTGACCCGTGCCCTGAGCCCGCGAATGATAGCGGGGTCGCTGAGGAGGAGAAACCATGAGGGGACGATCGGCACGGTCCATCGCCGTCGCGCTCGCGCTGCTCGCCGCGCCGGCCGCGGCGCAGGACGCCTGGCCCGCCAAGCCCGTCCGGCTCGTGGTGCCCTCGTCGCCCGGCGGGGGGACCGACCTTTACGCCCGTCTCCTCGCGCAGGCGCTGGGCGACGCGCTCAAGCAGCCGTTCATCGTCGACAACAAGCCCGGCGCGAGCGGCAACATCGGCGCCGAAGCGGCCGCGCGGTCAGCGCCCGACGGCTACACCTTTCTCGTCTCCGCGAACCCCGCGATCACGATCAACCCCAGCCTGTACCCGAACCTGCCTTACAGCGCGGAGCGCGACTTCGTGGCCGTCGCGCGGGGCGTGCTGAGTCCGATGGTCGTCTGCGTTCACCCGTCGGTTCCGGCGAAATCGCTCGCCGACCTCGTCGCGCTCGGGAAGCGCGATCCCGGGACCGTGCCGTTCGGCTCCGCCGGCACCGGCAGCCCGACCTATCTCGGCGTGCGCATGCTCGAGGAGGAAACAGGAGCTCGCTTCCTGCACGTGCCTTACAAGGGCCTCGGCCCAGCCTACAAGGACCTCCTCGGCGGGCAGATCAAGTTCATGTTCGCCGATCTCGCGTCCGCGCTGCCTCACATCCGCGGCGGCAAAGCCGTCGCGCTCGCGGTCAGCGACCGCACGAGCGCGCTCCCGGGCACGCCCACCCTTGCCGAGGCGGGTTTCGCAGCCGTTCAGGTCCAAAATTCCTTCAGCGTGGTCGCGCCGACGGGGACGTCGCCCGCTATCGTCCAGCGCATGAGCACCGAAATCATGAAGGCCATGCGAGCGCCGCAGCTCGCCGAGAAGCTCGACGCGCAGGCGCTGATCCCCATCTTTGACTCGCCGGAGCTCGCCGCCGCCAGCCTGAAGAGCGAGCGCGAGGCATGGGCGGCGTTCATCAAGCGGAACAGCATCGCGCCGGACCAATGACCCGGCCCGTACGGTAGACTCCGCGCGCCTCGCACTCCGACGACCGCAAGACCATCTGCAGGAGATCCACGTGATGCGCAAAGCCGCGCTGCTCGCCGCAGCCCTCGTGGGGTGTACCGTTGCAACGACCGCCGCCGCGCAGCCCTATCCGGCGAAGCCGGTCCGGATCCTCGTGCCGTACACGGCCGGCGGTCCGGCCGACATTTTGGTGCGCGCGATGGGCCAGAAGCTGACCGAGACCTGGGGCCAGCAGGTCGTGGTCGAGAACCGGCCGGGCGCGAACGAGATCATCGCCGCGGAAGCCGCCGCCAAGTCACCGGCCGACGGCTACACGTTCCTGCTCGCCTCCGACGCGGTGTTCACGCTGAACCAGCATTTGTACTCGAAGGTGCCGTACGATCCGGTCAAGGATTTCCTCCCGGTGACGAAGCTCGTCACGGCGAACCTCATGCTCGTCGCGCGGCCTGATTTCCCGGCGTCGACCGTCTCCGAGTTGATCGACTACGCGCGCCGCAACCCGGGGAAGATCAACTACGGTTCGGTCGGCGCGGGCGGCGTGAATCATCTCGCGATGTCCTGGTTCAACAACATCAACGGCCTCAAGATGGAGCACGTCCCGTACAAGGGGCTCGTCCAGGCCCTGCAGGACATGGCGGCGGGCCGCGTCGATGTGATGTTCGCCGTCATCGGCGGCGCGCTGCCATACCTGACCTCCGGCAAGTTGAAAGGGCTCGCGGTGTCCGGCAAGACGCGCCAGACAGCGATCCCGACCGTGCCGACCTTCGCGGAGGCGGGCTACCCGAACTTCGACGCCTCGTTCTACTTCGGCATCGCCGCCCCGGCCGGAACGCCGGCGGAGATCGCAACGAAGTTCGCGGTCGACGCGAGCCGGATCGTCAACACGGCCGAGTTCAGGGAGAAGTACCTGAGCAACCTCGGGTTCGAGCCGGTCGGCGACACGCCTGAGCAGTTCGCCGCGTTCCTCAGGTCGGACCGCGAGCTCGCCGCGAAGAAAGTGCAGGT
>Ga0126369_10002605_pt1 | contig 12896 bp, 13 predicted proteins | sample PanSoiMetaPlot_1_FD_109646 | JGI IMG/M metagenome (GOLD analysis project Ga0126369, IMG submission 109646) | Tropical forest soil microbial communities from Panama - MetaG Plot_1 | ecosystem: Environmental > Terrestrial > Soil > Tropical forest > Bulk soil | place: Panama | collected 2016-02-17 | reverse complement strand
TCAGCGTGGTGGACGGTCGCAAGCGCGTTCGTCGTGGCGTGCACCGGCCGATGGACCAATGGGACGTTTTGATCAAGGATCATCACGCCGCCTACATCACCTGGGACGAGTTCGAACGCAACCTCAAGGCAATCGCCAACAACGCGACCGGCATGAACAGCGCGCTCACGCGCGGAGCAGCCCGTGAAGGCGAGCTGCTGCTGCCTGGCCTTCTGCGCTGCGGCCACTGCGGCCGCAAACTCCATGTGCACTACGGCGGCAAGCTCGGTCGCTATAACTGCTATGGCGCGCGCATGAACCACGGCACCTGGGCACATATTGCGCGTTGACGGGCGCGGCGACCGATAACGCGTCACGAGCGCCAACTTGATGCGCGTTCATGGGCTGCATCAGGGCGCGTGCTGTCTTGGAATTTGGTCGCCCGGAATAGTAATTGCTATAAAAAACGACGCCCCCCGGCCCATGTTTTGCGTCAGGAATGCGCTACTCCATCCTGGCAAGAGTGCGACCTGCCCTTCCTGCGCAGCGATCGAGTTCAGAAGGACCGAACGTCTCGCGCAGTCAACGACCTCGCAACTTCGCTTGGCTCTCAACGTTGACAAACGGCGAAAATCGGGTCGCAGGGTACTTGTTGTGTCGGCCAGGGTAATTCCCCCGGTTGCCCATAACCTACGACCTACAGTATCGCCGGAATAATGGCAGCCAAACGGGTTATTCGGGCGGGCAACTGCCCACTACATCCAGCACCTGCCCCGGCCGCAACGTGCGGAATCGTTCTGGCGGAATGCCAGCCGCCTGCAGCGCATTGGCGAGCGCAACGACCGGTTCATCGATCGCTTCATCGGTGAGCTGGAAGGTGCCATAATGGCTGGCAAGCGCCGTTTCGGCGCCGCAATCGAGCAACGCCTGCACCGCCTCGGCGGGATTCATGTGTTGGTCGCGCATGAACCAGCGCGGCTCGTACGCTCCGATGGGTAAGATCGCAAGTTTGAGTGGCCCATGATGCTTGCGCATGCGCCGGAAAACCACTCCATCTCCATAGCCCGAATCGGCGACGAAATAGATGCGCCCGCCAAGTGCTTCGATCAGGAACGAAGCCCACAACGACATGTTGCGGTCCGACAGGTTGCGCGCCGACCGGTGGCGGGCCGGAACCAGCGTTACCACCATTCCCGCCCCGATCTCCACGCGCTGATCCCAATCGTAAGCTTCCGCGTCGATCGACGGGTCGTGGTTACGCATAATCGTGTCGTTGCCAAGCGGCGTGATTACGCGCGGGCGGTGTATCACCGCGATTCGTGACAGGGTCGCAAGGTCGAGGTGATCGTAGTGGGCGTGCGACACCAGCACCACATCAATAGGCGGCAGATCCGCAAAGGCGATCCCCGGAGCGTTAACCCGCTTCGGTCCCGCCATGCGGAACGGCGATGCGCGTTCCGACCAGACTGGATCAAGCAGCATATTAACTCCGCTCGTCTGAATGAGCCAACTGGCATGGCCCACATAGGAGAGGCGGCACGCAGCCCCTTCGACCCGCGCTGGCGGTCGATCGGCATAAGGCGACGCCGCCCAGGCCGGCCATTTTGCCCGCGTACCGCGCCAGCGGCTCCCGATCATCCAGCGCAACAAGTCGGCCCGGCTACGCGGGGGCGCGCCGGCGGGATCGAAGAATCGCATCCCGTCGAAGTGATCAGAAACGGGGCCGTGGTAGTAACGCGACCGCCGGCGCTGATACCCGTCACCGGCCGGCGCAAAGCGGCGGCTGATCCTCACGCCGCGCTCCGCCGTTTGCCGCGGCCCCTTGGTCTCTTTTCCTCCTGTTGCTTGGCAGGCGGCACACGACCTTTGCTTTCGGTCCCCGCACTCTGCCGCAGGGCGGATTTCAGGTCGGAGGGCCGATTGTGCTTTTTCAGCAGATCGCGAAACGCTTCGTCCGCCAGCTCCTGGAAATCCATCATCCGGTCACGAGCCAGCAAGTCCAGCGCCATCCACGTTTCATCGTTAAACTGAACCCTCTTGCGGCGCATGAACGACCTCGTCATACCTTCCCCAGCACTATAGCGGGTTCGCCGCGCTCGGTCCCCTCACGGTCTTCTCAGCCGGATGCCCGTCGGCGCTGAGACTCAAGTCGACGGCGCGCCGTTGGCCAGGGCGCACCGACCAGAGTCAACGGCATTGTCCGTCTCATCCGCCTATTGATGCATGTACGACTTGTTGCTGCCGTTGTCTGGATCTTCCCACAAGATCGGCCCGCCAACATCCGGTCCCGGATTTCTCACACTACCAATCCGCGGGGGCGCTTCGAGGCCTCAAAGGGCGTGCGAACTTGGTTCTTGAGAGGCCGGCGGGTTGCACGGTCTGCATCGACTTGAGGCGTGCAAGGCATTGGGCGAAGAATCGATCTTCGGGTACCCTGTCCAAGCCCAAAAGCGCTAAACCCCGAAACGGAATTAGGGTATCGTAGACGTCGTGTTCAAACAACCGACGCGATCTCCACTCGGTCGGGCGATCTTCGTCGAACGCGTGGCTGCGGCGTGTGCGCCGATCGTATTGATGAGGAGACCGAGCGTCATCTCCGAATGCGTGGAACTACGCACAGACAGTCCTTCAGATGAAGAAAGCCCCGCGCGCGAAGACGCGGGGCCATGAACGTTATGCCAGCACATCTGCGGCAGGAATTGTGGTCCTCGCCCCTGTGATCAGGTGACGCGCAGATTCTCAGCCGAGGACTTGCCCGTCTTTCGATTGGCCACAACGTCGAAGGAGACCTTTTGTCCCTCATTGAGCCCATGCATCCCTGCGCGTTCGACAGCGCTGATGTGCACGAAGACATCCTTGCCGCCGTCATTCGGTTGGATGAATCCGAAGCCCTTTTGGCTGTTGAACCACTTCACGGTTCCTTGCGTCATATAGCTTTTCTTTCAGGTAAGTATGTAGTGAGGCCGCGCTCCAGCGCAGCCGGTTTCTTCGAGATTTGGTAGGAAGGTCGTCGGTCTGATGCGGGGTTGCCGCGAGGCCAAGTCGTTCGGCCGAAGCTCGATTCCCGCTATGTGGGGCATTGGGGCTCGGGTTGCAAGGTTCACCGGCATCTGGGCAATGAGAATTATTGTATCTTAGACAATCCAACACGGGTCGCGTCCCTTCCCGGCGAGCAAGCTCCAAAACCCGTTCCGGCCCTAAAGGGGTTAAAGCGCGGCGCTTCGGGCAAGCGACAGCCTATCTTGCCGGAGTGCTGAAAAGTGGGACAATTTCAGGAAGGCCTTGCGATTCTATGGGAACGAATTGTCCCACTTTCCGCCTAAGTGTCTGATTTCTCTGGCTGGTTCGATTCCGCCCCTGGGCACCACAATGAAATCAAGCACTTAGCAGCGATTTCGACGGTCGAACGAAACGCCATTTGGTACGAATTTGGTACGCAAACCACAAGGGCCGATTCGCTGGTCCATCCTGGTCCTCCGCGCCAAGGCCGTTTGGCTCGGCGACGTTGAGGCCGTCAGCGAAGCAGAGGCCATCGCCAAGGGCGCGGAAGAGTTCAAGCAGCCGAAAGAGCGGCTGATGGCGGTGAGGCGGGGTTAAAAAATCGAGTCCTCGCAGGAACCTTTCACAGGGCGAGGGTGTTCTGTTCGCATGCGGCTGCTTCCCAAGGCAGTCGCGTGCGCTATTCCGCTATGGCGGCTCCAGGGTAGGGGCGCGGGGGATGCACCGGCTTCCGAAATACATTGAGGCGTTGCGTGCTCTGGCTGTTTCGCCAGAGGGCAATCGTCTGCTTTTGGCTGAAAAGCAGGTCAACGAGTTTGTTCAGACAGAAGCCGCTGACCCACAATCATCTCTTAAACATCTTCGCGACGCCTTAAGCGACGAGATCGAGAAAAAGCCAAATGAAAGTTCTTTTTGGACTGGCGTGCAGGGCTACGTAGGTTCACGCCTTGCAAAGTACGAATAGGCGCAGTGAGGAATTTCAAAGTTCTGGCGGAACTTTAAAGACATTGCATCTTGCTTGCGGTCGTTGGCCTCGATGGGCGTTCGCCCCCGACAACTTTCTACGCTTTTCCGGCAATATTTTGCACCTTCGAGCGAAGCTGCCGGGATCGCTGCGGATTCCGACGAAGCCGGCCACAGACCCCAAGCGATTGATTGCGGTGAGACGACCGTGAAGCAACTGCGTCTCTGCCTCTCCATATCTCCACCAAATCGCTCCGCGGGGGACCGGGCAGGCTATCGTTTCTTCGGGCCGAGCTTCGCATTCAGCTGCATCAAAAGCGTAAGCATTCTGTGCGGTAGTTCTCGCGACACACGATACGTTGCTCGCAGTCCTCTCCCGATGGCCCTTCGAACAACCCGATGATGGACGTTGGTCGTCAAGGGTTCGGACAACTCTGATTTGTGGTGCTCTGTTCGTTTCGAGTCGTCTGACATGTCGGCCACTCGACATTGCGACATCATTACCAAGCCAAATTCGAAGCCCCACGACTTGTTCCTGTCGGACAGCCCGCAATTTTTGGAGGCATTGCGGAATATCAGCTTGTGCCTAGACAGCGACACGTCGCAGGCGGCTGGGCGCGGCAACGCCACGGTAAGATGATAACTCCGCCTGCGGAGGAAGCCAAGCTTGCCTGGAAGGGGTTTCGCAAAATGATCACTATGTTCACTAAGCTAGACACGGACATGAAAGCGCAGAGGCCAGTCGGCATAAACCTGCGCCATGTTATTGCCGTCTGGCCTCGCGATAGCAACACGGCCTGGATTACGCTCACGACTGGCACAACGGTTTGTATCTGCGATACCGCCCAGGCAATCATCGATCGCATAAACGCGAGCGAATAGACGGGCTCCCTAATGGCTGTTCGCCGTCAGGGATGTCGTATTCGATGGTGACGCGGGCTTTCATTGCTTGCACGCGGGCGAATGGCAGGCTTCTAAAAAACGTACCCCCATTTCAGTTAACTGGTACCGATAGAAGATACGTACACCAGACTGCACGGATTCTACTTACAAAGGGCCCTGTCGACGATCCGTGAGCACAGCAAGCCCAAGCTGCTGCAGATGGCTCATGTAGAACAGCACATTGTCGGGAAAGGTTAGATTGTCCCGAGGGAAATTGTCCTTCTCGATGTCTCCGGGATATGAGCGATTGTCTTTGAATGACCACTGCTGAACCATTTTCATATGGCTCATCAGCGTTGGCGATCGCTTCAAGAACCTTTACTTCGTCGGCTGATAGCTGCCGGATTATGAATGCATAAGCCGGATGCGCCTTGTCCACTCTTTCGGTATCCATCGAAGAGCTAAGCAACTGCGAATACATCTTATCAATTGGCGTCCCTTCTGGTTCGTATCGAACGCCCTCGATCACCGGTCCTAAAATCTGCGGCGGTGGAGCAATTCGGCGTTCTGGAGGAACGCGTCGTATGGACGTATTCACAAAATGCCGATAGCGGTCCTGTAACGCGGCTACTGCTTGGACTGGCGCCAATGCTAGAGCGGATTTCGATCGTTTTGAATCACTTACGGCGTCGTCGCTGGGCTTGTCCCGGCGACCTCGAATTTGAAGGCACAGAGCAAGTACAATCGAGGTGGCCGGGACAAGCCCGCCCCCGACCCGGATAGGTGATGCTCAAACCTGACCGGAATCCGGTCTAACTGTAGAACCTTGAGGAGGTCTTCGGCAAACTGTCCGAGTTGTTTAGCCGCCGGACTAACTGCGTCTTTATACATTGCCTCCATTGGTAATTGCTTCGCCAGCTCTTTCGCAAATTCCTCGCTTGTGATCATTGGCTTCGCAGACCTACGCTGGCACCGGGGTGGTGCAGGTCAACTGGTGATCGGTTGCGGGCCCGGCTACTCGAGTGCTTGTCCTGAGGGCGGTCAGGCGGCCACTGAGGGCCGCGAGCGGACCGGCCGAGCCGACCAGCTGGCGAGGTGCACGCGGCTCGACCCGGTGCAAGCGTCTTTTCGGTGACATTCTGCAACAGAATTACGTCGCCCGCTAATACCGGATGGTGCGGATGATCTTCTCGGCTACTTCGACCGAGTGGTAGCACTTGTCGGTTCCGTGCACGCCGACGGGGTGGTCTTTGTAAATGGACTCGACTGAAAAACGGCACGCGGTGTCGAAGTCTGGCAGTGCGCCGCCGATTTGGCGCAGCGCTTGGGTAAAGAACACGTCCTCCGGCTGGCCTCCGAACACCGTGCGTGTGAGGCACTCGATCATTGTGCTACGCGTTCGCAGCGAGAGCCCTCCATTGATGATGAATTGACCGTCGAAGGGGCCTGCCGGGGCTCCGATGAAATCGTATTGAATGAACTCATCGATGTTCGAGCTCGCCAGGATGCAGTCGCTCTGAAAGATCAGGAGCTTTTCCTCAGTGAATCGCTCCCAGAACGGTCTCTCTGTTAAAAGGGCGCTGTATTGAGAACTTGTGAGGCGATAGAGATTGTTCAGTTTGATGATCGAGACGGACCACGCCTCGGTGGTGCGGCGGATGAATGGCTCGGAAAGCTCGCCGCACAAGATATGAAGGTTCCAGCTCGGGCCCAAGAAGAACATGGCATTTCGCAAGACCATCGGCAGAAAATAGGTTGGCCGACTCTCGATCATGATGGCGGCGCGCGTGTTGGCAGCGGAGTTGTGGTGGGTCAGTCCGCCATGCTTGTTGTCGAAATCGAGGAGGAATTCCCCGTAGGGGTACATCATTGCAGAGCGCTCCGGCTTCAATAGCCGGCGCGAGATTAGCGCGGCTTTCGGTTGGCGTCGATGTTCGAACGGCGCGGCTTGGCCATCGCCGTCTGACCATTCACGAGACGTCAAATACCCACTGCTATTTGGCTGCGGCCGTCGAATCCGTTGTGCCGCACAAGATGCCCGACGTACTGATGGAGGGGGTACGACTGAAGGGGCGGTCGGCGCAGCTCTTCCTGACTGCTGCCGGCGCAAATGATATTGTTACCCTTGCCGATAAGATGGCGCTCATCGGCTGTGCCAGTCTCGCGCCGGAGGATCTCTAATTGCCCCAGGAGGCCCATTGGAGGCCCGTACAGCTGGTTTGAGGCTTGCCTCCCAACGATGACTTTGCTGAGGCTAAGGCGGAAGGTGATTTGGCGTACCTGAAGCATGATATGGGGTTCGTCGTGGTCCGTGGCCAGAAATATGTTTGGGAAATCGAATGCCTAACTTCGGATGGGCCACGCGCTCAGATAGCGACTCTGCGGATGGCATTCGTTATCTTGCGCATTCGCTGGAACTTGATCTCACGATGATCTACCCAATCCCTACGCCAGTAGGACGGTGCTAGCGAGACTGCACAGGCGCGTAAAGGGCCCCTAGGGCGCAACAACCGGTGGGACCTTCTGGAAAATACGCTATAGGACTCAATGGTACAGTCTGGGTCCCACTTTGCAAATAAGCTATTGATATTGTTTACTTATGCAGCCAGCCCCCGGGTACCATTCACGTAACAGGGGCGAAAGTTGCGGGGAGGCAGGGCGCTTGCGCTCTGGCGAGGATGATATCGGGCAGGTGCGGAATGGCATGGGCGCCCGGTGAGCAACCTGGACGACGGCCAGTCGGTCGCCGAGATAGTCCCAGAATGCAATTCAGGCACAAGGTCCAGGTTGCTCAATTTTGCGCCGGAAAGCAGCTACGGCTGGTCCTCGCCTGCGAAGAGAGAAGCCGGAAACTGTGCTGCGTAGCGTCGACGCCGGGGTGTCGGCGCAACGGGCTCTTCTTGTCGAGGGCTTGCGTGCGGCTCCACGACCTTGCGATAGAGGTGCCAGGTCGAATGTCCGAGCAACGGCACCACAATCGCAAGTCCGATGAACAGCGGGAGTGAGCCAATCAACAGGAGTCCGGCGACAATCAATCCCCACATCGCCATCGTTACGGGATTCTTAAGCACCACCCTGACCGACGTTAGTATCGCAACTGCCGCACCGACGTCGCGGTCAAGAAGCAGCGGGAATGACACAACGCTGATCATCAACACCAGGACAGCGAACAGAAAGCCGACGCCATTGCCGACGACGATCAGTGTCCAACCCTCGGGCGTTGTGAGGACTTGGCGGAAGAAATCCGGAATCGACCCCGCCGGCGCATAGCCGAAGTTCGCAATGTAGATCGCCTGGGATACGGCAACCCAGAGGAGGAAGATAGCTACCAGCAACACGCCAAGCGCAAGGACGCCGCCGATCGACGCCGAACGCCGCACGTCAAAGGCATGTGTCCATGACAGGTCAAGACCCAGCTCCCGCCGCCGGCTCAATTCATAAAGGCCGAGGGCGGCAACAGGACCGATCAGAGCAAAGCCTGCCGCGAGCGGAAAGAACAACTGCAAAAGGTCATTCAGCGTCAATTGCGCCAGCACAAGCGCAGCGACCGGATAGATGATGCTGAGAAAGATCGCGTGGGTCGGGACCGCCCAGAAGTCATCGATGCCTTCGGCCAGGGCATCCTTGAGATCTGTCATCCTGATCTTCCGGATTACTGGAGCGGCATGGCTCGCGTCCGACTCGACCGTCATGTCCAGGTGGGTCATGGCTACGGCTCCCTGTGAATTGTCCTCCTAGCTCTCACGTAGCTCCAACGAACTGTTTGCGGCCCATGCCATCGGTGAACGAGGGCAGGCCTTTCAGAAATCAATTTGCGCAATGCTTGCTCGCCGGTGGGATTGATGCTGGCGTTAAGTCAGGTGATTTCGGCACATCCCGAGGGCAGCTTGCAATTTAGGGTAGATGACTTCTTGTGTCCTTGCAAGGGCCGGCAACTTTCTGGAACATGGCCCGAAGTACCAGATCCCGCGATGCGCCGCCGCCGCAGCAATTGACGGCAGGCGGACGCGTCAGCGCTGATGTGGGGCATCACCGAATTGCCCGTGCTCTCACCCCATCTTCACCGGATAAACCGGCGCCTCGCCCGAGAGCACCCGCGCCACATCGCTCGCGCACTTCGTCTGCAGCTCCTCCAGCGCCTCGACCGAGTAGAAGGCCGTGTGCGGCGTCAGGATCACGTTGTCGCGCCCGAGCAGCGGAGAATCCTTTGCGAGCGGCTCGACCGTCACCACGTCGAGTGCGGCGCCGGCGAGATGGCCGCTGTCGAGCGCCGCGACCAGCGCGGTTTCATCGACCAGCGGGCCGCGGGCGGTGTTCATCAGGAATGCGCCCTTTTTCATTCTGGCGAACGCATCGGCATTCATCAGGCCGCGGGTTGCCTGCAACAGCGGGGCATGCACAGAGACAAAATCCGAGCGATCCAGAAGGTCCTCGAAACTCGTGTTGTCGACCCCGAGCGCCCTTGCCACATCCGCCGATACGAATGGATCGTGGGTGATCACCTTCAACCCGAACGCCGCTGCCTTGGGGGCGAGCGCGCGTGGGATATTGCCGAACCCGACAAGGCCGAGCACCTGGCCTTCGAGCCGGCGCAGCGGCACGATGGGCGGCACTTCCCAGCGGCCGGACTGCACCAGGCGGTTGGAGAACGGGATCTTGCGCGCCAGAGCCAGCAGGAGCGCCATGGCGTGGTCGGAGACCTCGCGCAGGCAATAGTCCGGCACATAGGTGACCGTGATGCCGAGCTGCGCCGCCGCCGGAATATCGATGTTGTCGACCCCGAGGCCGAACCGGCCAATCACCTTGCAGCGCTTGAGCTGCTTGAGAAGCTCGCCCGGCAGCTTCGCATAGGTGACCAGCATCGCATCGGCATCGCGCGCGACGACAAGGATATCGTCCGCGGAAGCGGACTTTGCCATGCGCAGTTCGGGATCGACGCGCTTGAGCGCGGCGAGCGCCGGATCGAGGGAAGGGAACGGGCTATCGGTCACGGCAATCAGGGTGCGGCTCATGACAGTACCTCGGGATTGATTATGTTCGGCGGTCGCCGTCCCTCCACCAGGGCTACGATATTGTCCACCACAGTATTGGCCATCTCCTCGCGCACCTCGAAGACCGCACTGCCCAAATGCGGCGTCATCGTCACATTGGGAAGCCCCCTGAGCGCGCCATCGACATCGGGTTCGTTCTCGAATACGTCGAGGCCGGCGCCGGCGATGCGCCTTTCCGCCAACGCCTTGATGAGCGCTGCTTCATCGACTACCGCGCCACGGGCGGTGTTGATAAGGAACGCCGTCGGCTTCATCAGGGCCAGTGCGCCTGAGTCGATCATGTGACGGGTTTCGTCCGTCAGGCTTGGATGAAGCGAAACGAAATCGGATTCGGCAAGCAGGCGCTCGAGCGGGACATAGACGGCGCCGAGCTTCTCCTCCTCGGTCTTCTCCATCGGACGCGGTCCGCAATAGAGAATGCGCATGGAAAAGCCCTTGGCGCGCGCCGCCACAGCACGGCCGATGCGGCCGCGCCCGCCGACAAGACCAATGGTCTTGCCATGAACGCCCGCGCCGAGCAGGTAATTCGCCTGCGAGCCCGGAAAAATTCCGGCACGCACCAGCTGATCGCCTTCCACTACGCGCCGGGCGACCGCCAGCAGCAGCGCGAAATGCGTGTCGGCGGTCGATTCGACCGCGAGCGCCGGCACTACCGTCACCGGAATGCGCCGCGCGGTCGCCGCTGCGACGTCGATATTGTCGGGCGTGATCGACATCGATGTAATGGCACGCAGCTTCGGATTCGCGGCGATCACCTCGCGATCGATCCGGTCGTGCAGCAGGCTGAACAGGATGTCGCAGCCGCGCACGCCTGCGATGAGCTGGTCTCTCGGGATGACCCGCCGGGCTTCCGGATTTGCCGTGACGTCCGCAATGGCGCGCAGGCGCGTGAGCGCGCTCTCGCGCACCGGCTGGGTGACGAAGACGCGGACCATCAGGAAATCCACCGCACGATGCCAACGACGCCGTCGACCGCAACCTGCGCACCGTCGGGGATTTTTCGCGTCGCGTCGCGCACCCCGAGCACCATCGGGATGCCGCGCTCGCGCGCCAGCGAGGCGAGGTGGGAGGTCGAACCACCGCGTTCTGTAACAACACCGGCAACCCGGGGCAGCACGTGGCTGAGCGCGGGGCCGGCGACCCGCGTCACCAGGATGTCGCCGGGCGCGATCCGCGTCAGCTCGCACTCGCAGTTCACCACCACGGCACGACCCGAGCCCCAGCCGATGCCGGCCGGATGGCCGTTGAGGCCCGGATGCCGCAGCCAGATTTCGTCAGGCACAACGACCCCCACCCTCCCCTCCCCCGCAAGCGGGGGAGGGGAGGGTGGGGGTAGCGGGCGCGCCTGCAGCAGTTTGAAGCCGTCGTCGTCGAGCGCCCATTCGATCTCGATCGGCTGGCCGAACACGGCCTCGGCCTTGCGCAGGATGCGGCCCAGTGTGACGGCCTCTCCGGCGTCGAGGCACGGCTTGTCGACCAGCTCGCGCGGCATCGCCTGCGGCGCAACGCCGGTGCGGCTGCTTGCGTCCCCGTTCGCAACCCTGCTGCGGCCATGCCCGCAGACATCGCGGTGGTGTTTGCGGCCGGCTTCGTTGGTCCGCAGGAAGCCCTGGCGCGTGAGCACGATGCGATCCGGCACCACCTCGCCTTGGGCGATCGTGGAGCCCAGCCCCCAAGTGGCGCTGAGCACCATCTGGCCTTCGGCGTTTTCGCTCAAGCCGCCGCCGGAAGCGCGGGCCTCGACCAGCGGCTGGATCAGCACCGCCATCGCGGTGCCGGCGGGACTCAGCCCATGATTATCCATGTAGCGCCGCGCATTAGTCGTCCACAGCGCCGCCCAGCAGGCCCGCACCGCGGTGAGAAATGCCGCCTCGTCGTCGATGCCGAGAAAACTCTCGAACTGACCGGCGAAGTTCGCACCCTTGCGGTCCTCGATCAGCGCGGAGGAGCGTATCGCACACGGCTTGTGGCTCGCGGCACGCTGCGCATGCCACGCGCCACGCAGCGGTTTGAGAACGTCCGGCATGATCGACCGCTCATAGAGCGCGAGCCTGATCTCGACCGAGAGACGGCGCTGCTCCCGCAGATCGGCCGCAGCGAATTGGGCGACCATGTCGTCAAGGCCGAGCGCTGCGACCTGCGCCAGATAGGCATCCGCCGTCAGGCAAAAGCCGCCCGGTGTCGGCAGCCCGGCATGAGCGAGCGCCGCCAGATTCGCGGCCTTGGGCCCAACCCGTGGCCCATCGGTTACAGCCATCCCCTCGAGCGAAACGATGAAGCGATCTGCCCGAGCCTCTCGCGCACGAGGTTGCAAAAAACTCCCGATCTCATCCTTCGAGACGTGCCCGGAAGGGCGCTTCTGAGGATGAGATCGTGGGTTTTTTGCGCGCTCGCGGATAGGCAAGGAGGCAACCTCGATAAAACATGCTTTGCGGCGACCGGCTCCCGTCATCGCAGCGCAATTCGGACTGGCGCGCTACTTCACATGGTCGCCGTAGCCGGGAAGCGGATCAACGACGGTGATTTGCCTGACCGGGAAGTTGGAGACGATCTCGATCGAATCCTTATGCACGATCAGCATTTCCTCGATGCGCACGCCGTAGCGAAAGCGCTTGCCGTGCTGGGTCTCCAGCGCGAAAGTCATGCCTTCCTTGATCTCGACCGGGTGATCAAGCGACCAGATCCGCGAAATGACCGGCTGGTCGTACTGAGCAAGCCCCAGCCCGTGCCCCCACAAGTTCGCGGCGGCCTGATCCTCGTCTTCGTAGCCCCAGGTCTCCATGGCGGACGGCCACTTCTGCGCGATCTCGCGCGTAGTGGTCCCGACCTTCACGGCATCGATTGAGTCATAGAGCCACTTCAACGCTTCCGCATAGGTGTCCTTCTGCTCCTGAGACGGTTCTTTGCCGACGCAATAGGTGCGGTAATAGCAGGATTTGTAGCCATTCCACGTCAGCGCGGCCAAATCCATGAACACGATGTCGCCGGGCTGGATGATGCGGTCAGAAAAATTACGCCAGT
>Ga0126369_10002604_pt1 | contig 12897 bp, 7 predicted proteins | sample PanSoiMetaPlot_1_FD_109646 | JGI IMG/M metagenome (GOLD analysis project Ga0126369, IMG submission 109646) | Tropical forest soil microbial communities from Panama - MetaG Plot_1 | ecosystem: Environmental > Terrestrial > Soil > Tropical forest > Bulk soil | place: Panama | collected 2016-02-17 | reverse complement strand
TGTCGCAAATGGGCTGTCCGGCGTATTTTCAGTCGGCGCCAGACGACGGCGTCGCGTGGCTTTGGAGGATGTTTTCCGGGCTCTGGGGAATCGAGCCGCCCGGAGACGGCAGGTGCGAGCGCTTGGTTGCGCTTCGGATCGCTGCGTCGCTCGGCGTCAGCGCCGGCGCCGGCCAATCCGTGGCCGCCAACAAGATTCACCGCATCTTGGAAAAGCATCAGCTCATCGCTTACGACCTTTCCTCCGCTGCATTCGAGCCTGCGGTGGTCGGCGTCGAAGGGGCTGCCAGGGCGCTGTTCAAAAAAGAGCTCAAAGGCCTGCAGCTGGCGCAGCTCGCAGAGCTGATGCTCGCCCTGCCTCCACACGAGTTCTACGAAGAGCTCAAGCTGTGTCGGAATGCCTCGCTCATCCGCCAAAGCCGCGACTATGTCCTGTCGATGCTGGCGAGCCACTCCCTCGTATCGCTCGAGCGGGCGGTGGCCGCGCAGGCGCAGCCCGTGGCATGCACGCGCAACTGAGTGTGTGCTAGGCGGGATCCTTCTTCGGCGCCGGGGGAGGTGCTTCCTCGTCCGGCGCTTTAGACGGCGGAGCTGCTTGCACGAGGGGTTCTCGCAGCTGGTCGATCTCCGCGACCAGATCCGGTGCAAGCTCTACTTTCGGCTCGACGCCGCCGCCGTCGTTCCAACGCATGGATGTCGTCGGCTGAGGTCCCAGTTCAATGTCGACGCTTCGAGAAGCAGCCGGCCTCGGTCGCGCTGCCCCCGTGAGGAGCTCTTCGATCGAGTCGGACATGCGCGCGTGCGCGGGCTGCGGCGCCGCGCTCGTATGCTGCGGCGAGTCCTCCTGCCATCCGGTCGGCCCACCCTGCCATCCTGTTCGCGACCTCTCCGCGGGCTCGGCGATCCGCCGGACCAGAGGTTCAACGAGGAGATGCTCGGCGGGCTCCGCAGCGCTTACCGGGCGCGTTGGCGCAGGTGTCGGCTCGCCTCTCGAAGGCTCGCCGCGGAGCTTCGCTTCCAAGCCGGCCCTCTTCGCCCGAATCGAGTCTGGGTCCGGCGAACCGCTTTCGCGGTGCTTGAGCGATGGCGCCCAGCGAACGGAGTGACTCCTTGCGCCGTGAAATGCTGCGGGCGGGGGCAGGTCATAAGTGGCCGGATCGAAAAATTCGTCGCTCAGGTCCGCGAACCCGAACGCCCTAGCCTGCTCGGCCATTTCGGGAAGGACGCCCGTAGGCGCGTGGTAGCCGACCAGGCTGCCGTCGCGCTCGCGGTGAACCGGTGCAAAGACGAACAGATCCTGAACTCGATACTCGCCGGCGTCATCCAGCGGAAGCACCTCGGAGATGGCGGTCACCTTGCGCGCGCCACCCGGAAATCGAGCGCAACTGAGGATGATGTCGATCGCTGACGCAATCTGCGACCGCACCGCCGCCAACGGCAGGTTGACCGCGCTCATCAGCGCGAGCGACTCGATCCGCCGCAGCGTATCCACCGGTGTATTCGCATGGCAACTGGACATCGAGCCGCCGTGCCCGGTGTTCAGAGCCTGGATGAAATGAAAGCACTCCGCGCCGCGGATCTCGCCGATCACGATCCGGTCCGGCCGCAGCCGAAGCGCCGACAGCAGCAGATCGCCCATGTCTATTCCGCCGCGGCCTGATTTGTCGGGTGGACGTGTTTCGAGCGGCACCAGATGCTTATGCTGAAGCTGCAGCTCGGCTGAATCCTCGATCGTCACCACGCGATCGCTTTCGGGAATCATCGATGAAAAGACGTTGAGCAGCGTCGTTTTGCCTGAGCCGGTTCCGCCCGAGACGACGATGTTTAGCTTCATCTGGATCGCCGCCTCGATCACACGCGCCATCGGGCTGGTGAGCGCCTTGCGCGCCAAAAGCCCATCGAGCGTCAGCCGCTCCTTGGGAAACTTTCGAATCGACATCACCACGCCGCGGCGCGCGATTGGCGGAAGGACGATGTGAATACGGCTGCCGTCCGGAAGCCTGGCATCGAGCTGAGGCTTGTCCTCCCAGAGAAGTCGCCCGACGAATTGCGCCACGTTTCGGGCGGCCGCGAGCAGACCTTCCTCGGAGAACCTGGCGTCCGTTCTGATCAGCTGCCCTCGCCGTTCGATCCAGACCTCTTCGGGGCTGTTGATCATGATTTCGGTAATCGAGTCGTCCTCGAGGTAGGACGCGATCGGTTTCAAGAAGGCGCGTAGGGATTCAGAGAACATCGTCATGGCAAACCACTCACTCCCGTCGGAGCCCTCGGCGACTCCGATGTACCGCTGCGGCTGGACCAGCGGTATGCTGGCCGAAATGGCCAAGAGTCCTCACCGAAAATCTCCGGTTCGCGGGAAAAGATCAACGAGGGACACCCGTAGGAGGCCTCCGAAGAAGAAAGTGGACAAAAGCACCTCCGGGGGTCGGGCCCTACCCATTGAAATCGATCCGACGCGCGTGGAAGCGACGCTCTCCAAGCTGAAGGATCAACTGGTTGCGTGGGCGAACAAGGGCCGCTACACGAAAGTTCGGTTCAAGTTCCGGGGGAAGCAGCTGCTTCCCGACATTCCGCTGGCGGCGGTGATGGCCGCAGAGGGACTCACCTTCTACTGGGGCGGCATCCTCCGGGCGCTGATCGTGAATCTCGCCGGCAAGACCGTTCTCGACGTTGAATTCGTGAACGATTCTGAGAAGCAGATCCAGCTGGGGAAGGAAGCCCTGCTTTCTGGCGACGTGGACCGAGCGCTCAAGCTCTTTCATGAAGCGCTTTCAATGGACCCGAACAACGCCAAAGTTCACTTGAATCTGGGGATTGCGTTGAAGTTGAAGGGCGATCTCCCGGGCGCTCGGTCTGCTTTGGAGCGAGCCCGCTCGCTCGACCCGAAGGGCTCTACCGCCGCGGACGCCGAGCGCCTGCTTGCGGGGCTCGACGATCGACCAAGCGCATCGGCGTGACGGCGGGGCGGCGCGTTGAGCCCTGAAAAGGCTCGATAGTTCGAGCTTTGGGCGTTATGCTTGGGACCGTATTTCCATCGACGGTCGAAAGGTTGGGCGCCTGAACCAGCGAGTTTAGAGTCTCCTTTCGCTTTCACCGCGCATCCCGAATACCCCACTCATGCCTCCTGACGATCAGCCAACCGTCCCGCCCGATTTCGGTGGAGGCGGCAATCTCGTGCCGGTCACCATCGAAGACGAGATGCGCAAGTCGTATCTCGACTATTCGATGTCGGTCATCATCGGCCGCGCCCTGCCCGATGTGCGAGACGGGCTCAAGCCGGTCCACCGTCGCGTTCTCTACGCGATGCACGAGTTGGGGAACTTACACAATCGACCGTACAAGAAGTCCGCTCGCATCGTCGGCGACGTGATCGGCAAGTATCACCCGCACGGCGACACCGCGGTCTACGATGCGATGGTGCGCCTCGCGCAGACCTGGTCGATGCGCTACCTGCTCGTCGATGGTCAAGGCAATTTCGGCTCCGTGGACGGCGACGCTCCGGCGGCGATGCGCTACACGGAAGTGCGGATGTCGAGACTGGCGGAAGAGCTGCTCGCCGACATCGACAAGGACACCGTCGATTTTGGGCCCAACTACAATGACGAGCTCAAGGAGCCGTTGGTTCTGCCCAGCAAGTTTCCCAACTTGCTGGTCAACGGCGCTCAGGGAATCGCGGTCGGAATGGCCACCAACATCCCGCCGCACAACATGGGCGAGGTGATCGACGCCACCCTGCACCTTCTCGACGCGCCCAAGGCGACCGTCGCGGACCTGATGAAGTTCATTCCCGGCCCGGATTTTCCGACTTATGGGCTGGTCACCGGTCGCGAGGGAATTCGCCGCGCCTACGAAACGGGCCGCGGGCAGATCATCATGCGCGCGCGGACCGAGATCGAGGTGCAGAAGAAAAGCGATCGCGAGAGCATCATCGTCACCGAGATTCCGTACCTGGTGAACAAGGCGCGGCTGATCGAGCGCATCGCCGAATTGGTGCGAGATAAAAAGATCGAGGGCATCAGCGACATCCGCGATGAATCCGATCGCCATGGCATGCGCATCGCGATCGAGCTCAAGCGGGACGCTATTACCGGAGTGGTTCTCAACAATCTCTACGCGCATACCCCAATGCAATCGACCTTCGGCGTGGTGCTGCTGGCGATCGACGGCGGGCAGCCCCGGACCTTGAACCTCAAGGAGCTGATCGAGCGGTTCATTTCGCATCGGCGCGACGTGGTCACCCGCCGATCGCGCTTCGAGCTGCGCAAGGCGCAGACCAGGCGCCACATCGTCGAAGGCCTCCTGGTCGCTCAGGACATCATCGATCAGGTGATCGCCATCATCCGCAAGTCGAATGATCCGGATGAGGCGCGGTGGGGATTGATGAACATCCTCGCGCCAGCGCTGTACCAGCATCCTCGCTTCGCTGAGCTTCCGCGGATCGATTCGCGCCGGGCATTGGCGCAGATGGATGCGTTGGTGGCGCGCGTCCGCGCCGAAGAGCCGAGCTACGCCGGATTGTCGCATACGTATGCGAACGGCGGCTTTTCCGAAGAGCAGGCGAAAAACATTCTCGACATGCGCTTGCAGCGCTTGACTGGAATGCAGCGCGAGGAGCTGTTCAAGGAGCTGATCGGCCTGATTCGGGACATTGCCCGCCTGGAAGACATCCTGACGCACGAGACGTCGCTGCTCGGCGTGATCAACTCGGAGCTGAAGGAGATCAAGGAGAAGTACGCCGACGTGCGGCGAACGGAGATCGTCGGCGAGCTCAGTGAGCTGACGAACGAGGATCTGATCGCCGAAGAGGACATGGTGGTTACTCGTTCACATGCCGGCTACATCAAGCGCAACCCGCTGACGGAGTATCGCGCTCAGCGGCGCGGAGGCCGCGGCAAGACCGGCGCCGCAACCAAAGAGGACGATTTCGTCACCGACCTGTTCGTTGCCTCGACCCACGCCTACCTGATGCCGATCACCACCCGCGGCAGGCTTTACTGGCTTAAAGTGCACGAGATTCCCCTCGCCGGTCGATCCGCGCGCGGCAAGGCGATCATCAACCTCGTGAGTTTGCTCCCAGAGGAGAAGCTCACCGCGGTGCTGGTCACGAAATTATTTACGCAGGACAATTTCGTTTTCTTCGTCACCAAAAAAGGATTGGTGAAGAAAACCGATCTCACCGCGTTCTCCAACGTTCGGTCGGCCGGAATCATCGCCCTTTCGATCGAGGATGGCGACAGCCTGGTGGCGGTGAAGATCACCGACGGCAGCAAGGACATCCTTCTTTCCACGGCAAACGGGATGAGCATTCGCTTCCCGGAGAGCGAGGTGCGCTCGATGGGCCGCGCCGCCTATGGAGTGAAGGGGATCACCCTCGAGCCCGGCGACGAGGTGGTGGGAGCGGACGTGGTGGAGAAGGGCAGCACGATCCTGACGGTTACCGAGAATGGGTACGGCAAGCGGACTGAGGAATCCGAGTACCGCGTCCAAGGCCGCGGCGGCAAAGGCGTGATCGACATCAAGACCACTGAGCGGAATGGTCGGGTGATCGGCCTGGTCCAGGTCAAGGACAGCGATCAGGTGATGCTCGTCACCAACGGCGGCATGCTGATACGGATGAAGGTGAGGGAGATTTCGGTCATTGGCCGAAACACCCAGGGCGTCCGGCTGATCGCCCTGGAGGACGCCAACGAGAAGGTTACCGGGATCTCCAAGTTGCCGGAGAGCGAGACGGAAGACGAAGGACCGCAGGGAGCTCCGCCGGATGCGGGGCAAGAGAACGGTTCGGACGAGCCGACGGCAGAGGGCTCTGCGGCAGAAGGCGATCCTTCGCCCTAGTCGTCGAGCGGCAGGCCGCGTCCGAACTTCAGCGAGTGGTCTGCGCGCGCATGTCAGTGCCGGTGTCGGATCGTCGCGCGCCTTGAGCGCAATTGGTTGACACCCGCGACGCTGAAACCCTAGCTTGCCCGCTCCGACGAAAAACCAGGAGGGAAACGATGCGACTGTCCGCTCATTTGATTGCGCTCAGCGTGTTTCTTTCAGGTGTCGGATCCGGGCGCGCCGAGGCCGCTGCCTTGGAGCAAGCATTCGCGGCAGCTCACAATTCCACCACCGCGCAGCAACCCGTGCCGCAGCCGCCGGCGCCGGCAGCTGAGCCCTCCGTCCAATTGCCGCCAGCGCCGCCGATCCCGCCGACGCCCCCATTTCTGCCCACTCTGGAGGATCCGAAGGAAAACCCGACCACGCCGGAGAAAGTAGCGCTCGGCTACCTGCTCTTCTTCGATAAGCTTCTCTCCAAGGATCGCACGATGTCCTGCGAGAGCTGCCATCATCCGGAGTTGGCGTGGACCGAAGGAAAGGCGGTGAGCCCCAAAGTTGGCGGCGCACCGAACAAGCGAAACGCTCCGACGATGCTCAACATCGGCTACCACACGAGCTTCTATTGGGACGGGCGAATGCCGACGCTCGAAGCGGTGAGCAAGGCGGCTTGGACCGGGCAGCTCGGTGCCGACCCGGCGAGCGTCGCCACCGGTTTGAACACCAACGCGACTTACCGCGCGTACTTCATGCGCGCTTTCAACTCGCCGGCAACCGCGGAGAACATTCCGATGGCGCTCGCTTCGTTCCTGCGGGCTCTCAAGTCGGGAAACGCCCCCTACGACAAATTCGAGAAGGGTGACAAAAAGGCGGTGAGCGCCGACGCGAAGCGAGGGTTCGAGGTTTTCCGGAAGGCGAACTGCGCGCTGTGTCACGTTCCGCCGCTGTACACCGACTTCCAGTTCCACAACGTGGGCGTGGGCTGGGATCTCGGAGAGAAGCGCGACCACGGCCGCATGGACCACACCAAGGATCCCAAGGACGACGGCAAGTTCAAAACTCCGACGCTTCGCGATATCGCCAAGACCGCGCCCTACTTCCACGACGGCAGCGTGAAGACGCTCGACGACGCGATCGACTTCATGACCGGCGGAGGGCACAAGAATCCAAACCTCGACGAAAAGCTCAAGCCGGCGAAGGTGAGTAAGAAAGACAAGGCGGCGCTGAAAGCGTTTCTCGAATCGCTGACGGGAACTGCCACCTTTACCAGCGCCCCGACCGGGCTGCCGAAGTAATGCGCTGCCGTTGCGCAGCGCCTCGGTCCAAATGTCTGCGGCAGCACCGCGTCAGCGATCTGGCGATCTTGGCCTGTGCCGCGTTGCTTGGGAGCACCTGTATGAAGCGCGTCGCCTCTGAATCATCGGACCCCAACGAGGCCGTGCTTTATGCCGCCGATCGCGTCCGCACGCTGAATCCGCAGCAGCCGCTCGCGGAGGCATTGCTCGTCCGATGGGGCAAGGTGCTCGAGGTCGGAGCTCGCCGCGACCTCGAGTCGGCGCATCCTGCTGTGCGCGTCGTCGAGCTGCGAGACGCCACCATCGTCCCCGGCCTGGCCGATGCGCATGGCCACCTCGCCAGTCTCGGGCGAAGCCTTTCAATCCTCAGCTTCGTGGGCGCCTCCTCGGTAGAGCAAATCCTCGAGATGGCGAAAAATGCGCCGCCGGCGAGCTACGAGGGCGAGTGGCTGGTTGGCCGAGGATGGGACCAAAACGCCTGGCCGGAAGGGCGGCGGGATTTTCCGACTCGGCAGCAGCTCGACGCGTTGTTTCCGAGCACGCCGGTCTATTTTACTCGCGTCGATGGTCATGCCGCCTGGGTGAGCAGCGAGGCGCTGCGCAGGGCCGGGGTCGACACCAGAAGCCTGGATCCCCCCGGTGGGCGAATCATTCGCGACGGCAAGGGCGAGCCGTCTGGCGTTCTGGTGGACAACGCAATGCACCTGGTGAGCTCGAAGATGCCCAATCCCACTGACGAGCAGCGCGAGAAGCGCCTGCGCGCCGCGCTGGAGAAATGCACTTCGGTGGGACTCACCGCAGTGCACGACGCGGGAACGGATTTGCCGACGCTGATGCTTTTGCACCAATGGGATTCGAGCGGAGCGCTTCCGCTCAGGGTTTACGCGATGGCCGACGGCCAGGGCGGCGCGTCGCAGGTCTTTTCCGAGTTGGGACTGATTCAAGGCAAGCTTTTTACCTTTCGCGCGGTGAAGTTCTGGCTGGACGGAGCGCTGGGTTCGCGCGGAGCGGCATTGCAGGCGCCGTACAGCGACGAGCCGACGCAACGAGGGTTGCTGTTGATCGAATCGACTGAGCTTCAGAAGCGCGCTCGGGACTTGATGCAGCGCGGCTACCAGGTCGCGGTGCATGCGATTGGCGATCGCGCGAACACGCTGGCGCTGGACGTTCTTTCGAAGACCGCCGCCGAGGCCAAGGTAGAAAACCGCCGCAATCGCATCGAGCACGCGCAGATCCTTCGAGCCGAGGACATTCCCCGCTTCGCGCAGCTGGGGATCATCGCCAGCATGCAGCCCACGCACGCCACCAGCGACATGCCTTGGGCGGAGCGGCGCGTCGGCAGGGAGCGCATTGCCGGCGCCTATGCGTGGAAGAGCCTGTTGGACGCAGGCGCGCACCTGGCCTTCGGGAGCGACTTCCCGGTCGAGGATTCAAATCCGCTGCTCGGCCTTTACGCGGCTCGAACGAGGCAGGACGCCAAGGGCAATCCCCCGGGAGGATGGCTTCCCGAGCAGAAGCTCGACGGCGAACAAGCGTTGCGCGGATTCACCACCGGCGCAGCTTATGCCTCCTTCGCCGAGGACGTTCGCGGCGTGCTTCGTCCGGGCATGGACGCCGACTTCGTGGCGCTCTCGGTGGATCCGGTCGACGACCCGCCCCGACAGCTGCTCACTGGGAAGGCGCTGCTCACCGTCGTCGCCGGCAAAGTGGCGTACAGGGACAAGTCGCTCGGCCCGTGAGCAACGCACCCTCCGATTCCGCATCTCTCGAGCACCGCTGGCTCATGCTCCTGGGATTTTGATTCGCGCGTCAGAGCCAAGACCGGTTGCAGTGCGCTCGAGAGATTCCGCGGCCCCTGCAGCGGCCCTTCACGCCGCACCTTTTTGTTGGGATACATAGCGCGCCAGAGATTCAATCATCGCGGCTATCTTCGGCTGCTCCGGAACGACGTGCGGTGCGACGCCGAGCGATTCGAGCGCGCTGGCGGAATTAGGCCCCACGGCAGCGATCAGGGCGTGAGAATGAAAGGCCGAAATCAACTCGGAACGAAGGCCGGCATCCGCGGCGATCGAAAACAAATGGCGCGCCTGCACCTGGCTGGTAAAGGCGATCGCGCCCACGCGGCAGGCAATCAGCTCTCTGACCAGCTGGTGAAGAGGAAGAGTATCCTCAGGAAGGGCCCAACTGTGCAGCAGCAGCTCCTGAAGGCCGGCACATCGGCCCAAGAGGCTCTCGGCCAACAAGAGATTTCGTTCGCCATAGTGGAGGAGAAAGACGAACCGCTCTTTTAGCGGTAACAGATCGAGCGCAGCGAGCAGCTCCCAGGTGGTGTAAGGTTCCTTCGCCCGGACCGACGCTTCCAGCCCTTCTCGCTTGAGCGCCGCAACGGGCTTTGGACCTCGGCAAACCGTGGCAGATCGCTGAAGCGCTTCTTTGAGCTCGATCGAGCGGTCCACCTTCCTTGCCTCGTTGAAGAGCGCGCTGACGCCAAGTCCGCTGGAGAAGACGATGATTGGCGAAGTCTCTCGCTCGAGTTGGGCGAGCAGCGCGAGCACCTCGTCTGCGCAGGCGCGCGGCTGCTGGCGGACGGCTGGAACGCAATAGGGCTCGCCTCCAAAACGCCGCACCAGTGATGCAAGTTGCTCGGCCTTGCGACCTTCAAGCAGGGCCACCCGCATTCCTGACAAGTCCACTGGCAATCCTCCTTCTCCCAAGCGGGCGGGTCGGCCAAGCCCTGCCGATCACCAGCCGCCCCGGAGCAAAATCAGCAAAAGGGTGGAGGCGGGCCTGACCGCGAGGGGTCAAAGGGGTCTCCGCAAAAAGCCTGGGGGTGCCGGAGTGTTCCTCGACCGGCACGGCCAGAACGCGCCTCCAAAGGTTTCGATTGTTCGCACAGCGGAGGCAATGCGAGGGAACCGCTCGCGCCCTGTCCGAGTTCATCGGTCCACTCGCACGCCCCAGCTGCACAAAATCAACGACGACGCAATCACTCTTGTCTTGCCAGCTCGTGCAAGGAAGGCGCCAACGCACCGTTCCGCGCCTCCTTCCTCGAAAGCCCCCGAGAATGCTGTGGGCGGCGCCTCCGGTGATGGAAGCTCAACACTGGGTGAGGCACATATTTGTCGAGAATCGGCTGAGCGTCCGACAAATTTGACGCTTGCGAATCCGCGCCGCCCGTCGGGACAGACGTCGGGAGCGGAGGCGGCCGCGCGGCATCTCCCCGCGGCTCGCCGACGGGCATTCGTACAAACTTGTCAGGAGCTTTCAAAGTCACTACAAATCCGTCGATGCTGCGGACGAACCAGGAGCAGACCAGCGAGATTCTCAATCTCACCACGCTGCTTGAGATCAGCCAGGCGTTGGCGAGCACCCTCGACTTGAAGACCGCGCTCCACCGCGTGCTGGAAAAGCTCGAGCGCCACCACGGCGTGCTGCGCGGGGCGGTGACGCTCCTCAACGACGAATCAAGAGAGCTCTTCATCGAAGCGTCGATCGGCATCAATACCGACGGCCAGCGGGCGCGGTACCGCTTAGGTGAAGGGATCACCGGTCGAGTGGCTCAGAGCGGCAGGCCGGTGATCGTCCCGCAGATCAGCCGCGAGCCGTTGTTTTTGAATCGCGCTGTGCAGCGGAAGGAGCTGAGGGGCTCCGAGCTGAGCTTCATTTGCGTGCCGATCACTTTGAACAAGCGGCCGATGGGTGCGCTGGGCGTCGACCTGGAGTTCGATCCGAAGCGCGATTATCGCGGAATCACCAGCTTGCTGCGCGTGGTTGCCTCGAACATCGCCCAGGCGCTCAAAGTTCATCGGATGATCGAGCTCGAGCGCCAGCGCCTCCTGGAGGAGAATGTCGACCTGCGCCAAAAACTGAGGGAGCGCTACGACTTTTCGAACATCGTCGGAACCTCCGGCCCAATGCGCCAGGCCTACGAGCAGGTCGCGCAAGTGGCGCGCACCAACACCACCGTCTTGATCCGCGGAGAATCCGGAACGGGCAAAGAGCTGATTGCGCACGCCATCCACTACAACTCTCCCCGGTCGAAGAAGCCGTTCGTGAAAGTGAGCTGCGGCGCGTTGCCCGATACGCTGATCGAGTCCGAGCTGTTCGGTTACGAGAAGGGCGCGTTCACCGGGGCGGCGGGTCAGAAAAAAGGCCGCTTCGAGATGGCGGAAGGGGGAACGCTTTTTCTCGATGAGATCGGCGACATCAACCTCGCCACCCAGGTCAAGTTGCTCCGGGTGCTGCAGGAGCGCGAGTTCGAGCGACTCGGCGGTACCGACTCGCTGAAGGTGAACGTCCGGTTGATCGCCGCGACCAACAAGGACTTGGAGACTTTGATCGCCGAGCGGGGTTTTCGCGAAGATCTCTTCTACCGGATCAACGTGTTCACCATTTTTGTCCCCCCGCTTCGCGAGAGAAAGTCGGACATCATGCTGCTCGCCGACCATTTCTTGGAGAAGTACGGTCACCAGCACGGCAAGAACATGAAGCGGATATCGACGCCGGCGATCGACATGTTGATGAGCTATCACTGGCCCGGCAACGTTCGCGAGCTGGAGAACACGATCGAGCGCGCGGTGCTCGTCTGCGACGGCAATGTGATCCACGGCCATCACCTGCCGCCCACGCTTCAGACCGCAGAGGCTTCCGGCACGCAGATGAGCCTGTCGTTGAGCGAAGCGGTGGAGCAGTACGAAAAAGATCTGATTCTCGATGCGCTCAAAAGCACGCGTGGCAACCGCTCGAAGGCGGCGCGCCTGCTCAACAGCACGGAGCGGATCGTCAACTACAAAGTGCGGAAGTTCGACATCGACTGCCGGCGATTCCGGAACTGACGCCGTTATTGCAGGGGAAGCAAAAGAAGCGCGTTCACGCCCAAGCACAGCGGAGCGGTGCCATACACCCCGAGCGTAGCGAAGCGAAGTCGAGGGGCGGTCGAAGTCGAGTGCAAGGTCGCGCCTCGACTTCAGGCTCGCAATGCTCGCCTTACGCCTGTCCCGAGCGCCGTCGAGGGCCTCGACGTGAATGGTGGGTCCCGCTCACGCCTGGACACCTAGTCAATTCTCCGGCCGCAGCACCAGCCGTCCGACGACGCGGCGCTCCTCCAGGCGGCGATGTGCCTGCGCCGCCTCGCGAAGCGCGAGCACCTCGGTCACCCACGGCTTCACCGCGCCCGCGCGGACCAGCTCGAAGGCTTGCTCCAACTCGGTCGTCGTGGTGGCGTAAGCGCCGAGCACGGTGAGCTCCTTCACGATCATCAGGCCGGGGTTGAGCATCACCGAAGCCGTCTCCAGGTTTCCCACCACCACCAGGCGACCGCCCGGCGCCAGCGCCCGCAAGCTTTGGACAAAAGTGCTGCTGCCCACGATTTCGAGCGCCACGTTCGCGCCTTCTCCGCCGGTTCGCCGCCTCACTTCGGCTGCGAAGTCCAGGTGCGGCGAGACGACGACGTCGCTCGCCCCGGCAGCGAAGAGCGCTTGAGCCTTTTTTTCGCTCGAGGTCACGGCGACGACGCGCGCGCCATCGTGGCGAGCGAGCTGGACCGCCTGCAGCCCAACCCCGCCGCTGGCGCCGGTGATCAACACCGTTTCGCCCGCCTGCACCCGGCCGCGCGTCCGGATGCAATGGATGGCCGTGCCGGTGGTGCAGCATGCGGTTGCCGCCACCTCCCAAGGCGTTCCGTGCGGCACGCGCCCCAGACCTGCGACCGGTGCAGCCATCATCTCGGCGTAGCCGCCCTGGATTTCCTCGCCGAAGAATCGCGCGTCGACTTTGCAGAGGCTCGGCCG
>Ga0126369_10002603_pt1 | contig 12897 bp, 19 predicted proteins | sample PanSoiMetaPlot_1_FD_109646 | JGI IMG/M metagenome (GOLD analysis project Ga0126369, IMG submission 109646) | Tropical forest soil microbial communities from Panama - MetaG Plot_1 | ecosystem: Environmental > Terrestrial > Soil > Tropical forest > Bulk soil | place: Panama | collected 2016-02-17 | reverse complement strand
GCCGCCGGAGATGTTCTCGTTGTCCACGAACAGTTTGACCAGGGCACGGCGGTTTTTGTTCCGGTTGCGACACCGGATGCCGTACTCGCTGCCGAAGGGGATGGGAACCACGCCGTCAGCACGTTCGCTGGCGACGTTACCGTTGAGCAAAACGCTCAACACGAACCGACTTGAGTAAACCATACGAAACTCCTTCTGTTGAAAAACCCTAGTCCGCAGTCGGGCACTGGTTCGCGGGTGGAGTCAGCACCCGCACGGACATTGTGTATAGTAGTCAGGAAACGGTGAATTGTAAAGCCAATTTACAGTTTTCTGCCGACGATGAGGAAGCTGTAGGGATGATCGTTCCACTCGAATATCGGTTCCACCCCAAGTTCCCGAAATACCCCCTTCATGTGATCGAGGCTCATTTCCGGGCATTTATGGGCTAGATTATAAATCTGCCCGGTTTTTTCGCAGTGTGCCCGGTATCGCATCTCGTGTGGCAGGCAGAGAATCAGGTGCCCTCCGGGCTTCAAAACCCGGAGCCATTCACGCACCACGTTGCGAGCGTCTGCAAAGTCCTCCAAAAGATGTGAACTGTAAATATAATCCAGCGATTCGTCCTTGAACCAATAGAGATTGGTCGCGTCACCGTAAAGGTGCTGCGGCCCGTGGCCGAGATGCGTATATTTGTTGGGAAGGTCCACGGTAATGGCCGTGGGACAGATGGGGTCACCGCCGAATCCAAGGTCGAGGCCGTTGGATTTTGGCGGGATAAATGGCATCACCATTTCTCGGACGATGCTCGTTTCGCTCGCGTGTGGAAATTCGCTCATGGGTTTACGGTAGTATCGTGCCATCAGGAATCTCGCCCCGGCACCCTAACTTTACCAGTCGGTGTAACTTGAAAGAAACGCCGAGAGGAAGCGGAGGGACGAACCAGTTCAGCTTGTACTTCGCCGCCGCAGCAATCTATGAGTTTGAGTAGGCAATCTCTGCTGGGCAGCCAGGTGTTCAGATAATGGTCGTTATTCAGGTACTCCGCTACGCTGCCCTTCAGTGGGCTGATAGCGGATTCCACAAGAACATAATCCTTCGCCATATTGAGGGCGTTCGTCATTGCGCGCATCGGGTTGTTAACGTGGTAGATCACACCAAGGAATAAGACTATATCAAATTTCCTGCCGGCCATCGCTGGCATGATGTGGAATTCCTCCACGTCGGCACGAAATACTTCACAGGTCAGATCAAACCCCCTTTTGACAAGGTTGGTCTGGTTGATGAATTTATCTTGGAGGTCTACCGCCGTAACCTTCGCGCCCATCGGCTCCAGTTTGGCCTCCAAATAGCCCCCGTTGCAGCCTATATCCAACACCGTTTTACCTTGCAGATCGCCTAGAAACTGGATGGATTCGTGCCAGAGAGGTCTTGGATTTGCAACGCCTGGGAGGGTTTCGAGGCCATTGGGGAAGCGGACATTGTGAAACCACGAACCAACGGCCTCGATTTCTTCTTGTGTGACCATGATCTATTTAGTGAACGTTGTCGATTCTTTTCATTTCCCGGTAGGTCAGCGTGAGCTTGTGGGTCAGCACGTCGGACTTGGCGTAGTCATATTCCACACAATGGTCCTCCGGCTCGACCCCTTTGAAGTGCAACAAATAGAGTTTGGTCCCGCACCCGTCAAAGGCGGTGAGCGTCAGTTCGTGGTTCTTATTTTGGGAATCGGCCAGGTAGACGAGGTAATCGTGGGTCTGGAAGTTGGGGTGTTCGTAGAGTTCCATCTCGATGGTTTCCTCGTAGTAATTGACGGCGACCCGCTTGACCATATAGCGGAGGTCGGGGTGGCTTTTGGGTTCGATTAGAAACCGGAAGGTCCGGGGGATGGTCGCGTCCTTTTTTGCAAAGGGGTGCCCAGCAAATCCCATGTTCATTTTCTGCTGGGTTATCGCCTCCTTGAATTTTTGCACGTCCTTCTGAGCCAAGAAAACCCCGCTCTTGGGGGCGGTTTTGTCGGTGCGCTTCTTCAGCGCCTCGGCATGGTCGAGCCAATGGTTCTTCATATTCCTCCTTTGAGGTTAGTAGATTTGGAGTTCGTATTTCTCAGTGCGGTATAGACAATCCCCGAAGGCCAGGTCGAACCACACGTTGTAGATACCACACTCCATGTCGGTAGTGTCTAGTAGATAATAGCCGTAGCGCTTCTCGCGGAGTTCCACGGGGTCGGCGTCCACGGTCAGCCGCAGGTCTTGCTCGCAGGGCACGCAGTCGCCGCAGTGTTGCTCGATGGATATTTTCAGGTCGGCAACAATGGCGAGGTTTTCGTAGTAGCGGGCCAGGTCGGTGCCCTTGGGTACGTTCGGGGTGATCTCAATGATGAGGTAGCGTTTGCTGCCTTGCCTAATTTTGTTTGGGCGAAAGACGATGTAGAAATCGTAGACGATGGGGATGGGCGTCGTGTACCAGAGGTCCGGGTATATTTGGAACGGGTTCTCAATACTGGCGGGGCAGTCCTCGTCCTCGAACTGCAAACTCCACACATCTCGGTACTTGCCAATGCAGTATTTGGGTTCATCCAGGCTGACGTTGATGAGGTACTTGCCGACATCGGTTTGGCTGATGTCGGTGATCGTTTCGACTAGCCGCCGGCCTTCCTTGTTGCCCTCGGTAACTTCGTTCGGGTCGAGGTAGTATATATCGACCTTGTTGACGCAGACCACGTTGGCGAAGTTGTTCGAGTTGTAGACGAACAGTCGGAGATTGAGTTGATCGCCACCGACCGGGTTCTGATACCTTTCTTTGAGCGCGGCCATTATTTCTTCAAATCCTTTTTCGGCTTCAGGGTCTTCTCGATGATATTTATGATCTGCTCCTCATATCTTCGCATCCGCTCCTTCAGCTTCTTCTTTTTGTCAATTTGATCTAACCAATGGTTTCTCATTTCCTAGCCCTTGACTTGGCCTTACGCCGCTCTGCTTCCATAGCGTCGTTTTCCTTTTGCTTCTGGTCGATGAACCTCTGGATCATCCACTTCCTCTCGTTGATCGGCATACCCATGCTCTCCCTTCGGGGCATGTGCATGTGATACTGGAAGAAGAAGATTTCCTCTGCTAATTGCTTCCACAATTCTATACTTGGGTCTTTTCCGTCCTCTTCTTTCGCCGGGGGAAGAAAAAATTTGCTTCGAGCGGTAGATCGACCTCGAACTCTTGCAGGCAACTAGGACAGTTGATGGGGATGGTGGTGTCTACCCCGAATGGCGGCTCATTAACGCAATTGCGAATGTAGGCAACATCCTGAATGGGCAAGTTCCGCACCAGGGTTTGAAGCTCGCGCTTGTCGGTAACCCCTTCGATGTTTTCCAGCAACATCGCCGTTCGGTAGGTGAGGGTGTCGTCGGCGGACGAGTCGCCCAGCAACTTGATGCGACGGTCGCGGTATTCCGTGATGTCCTGCTCGTCTTTGCCCCTGGACAATCGGTAGGTGAAGTGGTAACCACTTTTGGGCAAGATGTCGTTGAGGTCCGGGCCGAACTCGTCCGGGCACTGGTCCACAAATAAACTGTTCAGATCAATGACCGTCGAGAATTTCTTCTCGCATTCCGGGCACTTTACCTCTACGTCGTATTCCGGCGTGTAGGATATACCGCGCAGCCAGATGAGCAGGTAAGTGCGGTCGAGGGTCAACAGTTCCTCGGCGCGGAATTTCTCCTGCAAGCATCGTTGAAAGATCATGTTGATGGCCTGGCCCTTACGCACGAATCGGGGTGTGGCCAGGATTTGCTCCTCCTCGCCGGTCATGGCACGGACGTGAACCACGCCGTCCATCGGCCCGTCCTCCCCGTTATAAAACCGGCCCCTGGACGGTAACTCCAGGGCCTCGTAAAGACCCTGTTGCTCCTTCAAGCCTTCGAGCAGGTTTGCTAGTTCGCTGCTGGCACCCTTGGGGACCACCTGCTGCTGCTTGGGCCGCTCCCGACCGCTATGGACTTCCTTGCCGCTCCGTTGCTGGCGCAAGGCGTCCATAAACGCCTTGGGAACGTTGCCAGAAACCTTCATGCCTGAATCGGACTGGCGCTGGCGTGGGTCCGGCATCGGCTCCTCGCCACTCCGTTCCGACTCCTCCTTGGCGGCGGCTTTGCGGATCGCCTCGCCTTCGGCCATCTCCTTACCGGGGTCAGGCGCGAGATCGTCGGGCGTGATTTTCCGGGGTCGGAATGTTTCTTCTGCCATATAATCTCCTTACTTACTACATTAAGGTAAGCGACTTTATTAGAGTACGATGCGACTTAATCTCCAGAACGTCGAGCAGATAATTTTCATGGACGGTGCTGCCCGCCGGCTCCTCCCAGACTTTAAGCACCTGTTCGACTCGTGGATGTTAGCCACCAAGGTGACGGCCCTCCGTAACTTGGGAAAGCGGTCGCTCTTGGATTTTCTCAACGGCCTTCAACCCGACCACATCAATACGCTGTCTGAATATTTCCGTGAGCAAGTGATTGTTGATAGGATGGACTATCATATCGTCAGGAATCTGGAGACAGGCGTGGCCGAGGCGGGGGAAGTGTTGAGTAAATACGAGGGGTTCCTCGATCTGGCCACCTACCGAAAAGGTGACCGTCTCTATATATCCCTCTGGAGGTAATTCTTAATGGAAATTGCCAATGCCTTAATCAGCATCGTGCTGTTCGTCTTCGGCACGGTTGGGTTAACTCACATCATCGTGGACTCGGCCATCATGCAAAAGCCGCGCGACTGGCTGCGGGCATTCCTGCCGGAGTACGTCTACAAGGTATTTGAATGTTACCAGTGCTGCGGCACCTGGGTGGGGTTTTTGTGCGGCTGGCTGTGCTTTGGCCTGGGCTTTAAGGAGATATTCCTCGGCGGCATGGCCGGCAGCTTTCTCGCCTACTGCTCTGCGGCCTTCCTGACCTACCTGGAGGCCAACTCCTTGGTGGAGGTGCCCAAGAACAACAAAAAAGAGAACCATGAGCATTAAAAGTTACCGCTTCTATTGCGACTTCTGCGGTTACAAAAGGGCTACCGATGGGTCGGATGTGCAGGACTTGGTGGCAGTGAAGCAGTCCCCGGTGCCGGCTGGCGTGCCCTACCTCGATCCCGTTACCAAGAAACTGGTTACGCCCAAGGCGTTCAACCGTGCCAAGAAATTCAAGTGCCCCAACTGCGGGCGGGTCATCACCGCTCGCAAGGTTGACCCGGAAGGTTACAATGACGAAAAAGATTGGCTTACTTGAAGTCAAACAGGCGCTCCGCGACGGCAGGTTCCGCGATAAACTGCCCGACGTGCTGAAGGAGGACATCCAGAAATACCTCCACAATCCTGGGTGCGCCTGCAACTTGCCCATTTATCGCCGGGTCATGCAATTCGGGGGCGATCAACTGAAAGCGTACTTCCCCGGTAAGGAACTACCCAACGTCGAGGAAGAATTACAGCACCTTGCTGAAAATAACTGGTTGGTCATCAACTGCCACATCAATGAGTTGGAAGGACGGCTCACCAAGTTGCCGCCGGGCCGTAAGCAAATCGCCGTCGCCCGCTACGAGGATCAGGTCACGGTGGTGGTGAACGAACTTGACCTCGTATATTAGCCGAGTATGAATCTGGAGTTGGCGATGACCTTCCGGCAGCCGGCGATCATTTTCTCCGGGTAGTCTTTGTATTTGGGGATTTCCAGGGGCCACTGGTCGTTGCGGAGCCTCCTGCTTCCCAGCTTGATGGCATTGTCATAGAAAACGAGTGCTTTCTCGTATTCCTTCTGGGCGTAGTATATGTCCGCCAGCAGGCACCAGAACTCGGCCATCAACGGCCTCACCGCCAGGCAATTGATTATATCGCGGATCGCGGCACGATAGTCCTTTTTAATGAACCCCTGCACCACGCCTCGATAGTATCGGGTCATCGTCCTTGGCATCAGGGCGCTGGGGCTTTTCTCGTGGAACAGGTAATGATCCGCCGTTGTCAGGAAGGTATCCCATTTCCTTTGCATGAGCGTCACACACGCCTGGTAATAGTACGGCTCCACGGCGAGCGGCTTTTCCTCCTTCCAAGTTTTGAGGAGGGCGCTCGCCTCTACCGTCCGATCCATTGATTCGACCAGAACAACCGCCCCCAAGTCCCGACCCTGGCCCGGCAGGGTTTCAAAGATTGGGTTCTCGAAGCGGAGGCCGGTCCTTTTATTCCACAGTCTGATCTCCTTCGTCAGTATGTCGCCTTGAACGCAGTTGAACTGGTACGCCGTTTTCTCCATCGGAAGGGCTTGAACAATCAACTCGTGCCCGCCCGCCAGCACTTCCCACGGTTCCAGGTAAAGTTGCCACTCTGACTTGCTGTGGGCGACGGCCTCGTTGCGCACCTTGGAGTAATCGTGGCCCAGGGACAGCCGAATGACTTCGGCACCGTAGCGGCGGCATATTTTGTAGCTGTCGTCCTTGCTGCCGATGTCCACCGCGAGAATATCACAACCCAGGGGCATCAGGGAGTTGAGGGCACGTTCAATTGTGGCCTGGTTGTCCCGGACTATCAGGTGGCACGTCAGGGGGTTCATTTTTCGTAAAGCGACTCTCTATTAGGTAGCCATATGCTGCCGCCTCGTTGGCCATGCCGACAGATTCGTAATATGCCTTCAAATCCTGGTAGGTTTGCGGCACTTCGGGGCGTTGGAGTAGTTGGAAATATAATTTGAAGACATCCACGGGATAATAGAGAAGATGCCGAATAAATGTGACATTGCCCCGATCAAGAATGTCCGTACCATTGACAAACCCTGGGAGGGCAACTGTCCAAAGAAGCCCTGGGAGTACAAAGTAACCGCCGCGATCCCCTGTCTCGAAACCTCCGAAACCCTGCCCCTGTGCGTCGAACTCCTGCGGTTGCAAACCGTCCAGCCCTTCATCATCATCATTGACACCGGCAGCAGCGAGGATCACTTGCGCAACGTCGAGGCGATGCGGGCCGACGACCTGGAGGTTCTATCGCTCCGACTCAATGGCGTGCAACACCCCTCGGACTTCGTGTCGATGTCGATGGATTGTGCCTTTAGCATGTGTCGAACCGAATACCTTTTCGCCACTCACGCGGACTGCTTCCTGCGGCGGCGAGACTTCCTCGAATACCTGCTGGCCCTGTCCGTTAAACACTCGCCCGTGGTCGGTTACCAGATGAGTCCCAGGGCGCACGCCGATTGGCACGGCATGTTGTCGCACACGGCCAGCATGTATCACATGCCCACGATGGATAAGATCGGTTTCGGGTGGAGCATGAGGCGGCTGTGCAACCTGTTCGATATGCGGGACTACAAGCCCAACCCCCTTCGCCCCAACTGGCCGGACACCGAGATATTGGGCAACTACATTCTCCGGCACTTTAAGATCAAACCCCACCTTATCGGCTCCGAGAAAAACTTCGCCCGCCATGTGGACGACAATATCGACCACATCAGGAGTTATACGTCCGGCAAACTCTACAGTCCCAACTACTTTCAGCAGGCCAGCCAGTGGTTTCAAACCGCCAAGAAAGAAGCGCTCGAACGAATAGAAGAATGGAAGAACCAGCCTAATTTGGTCTGAATCTCTGTGGAAATCAGACCGGGGCCGCAGATATATAGATACCATTTTTCGCTTATTCCCTGGGCAAGCGCAGGGAAAGGAGTTGGATGTCGAGTGAATACCTGAACAACAAAATCTTTGAGAGTATCATAGCGAGGTTTCAGCGAGCGAAGCGGGAGAGGGCGAAATACGAGTTACTGATGGAAGACATGCGTGAATGCGAGCGGCGGGTGCGGCGGAAGATGGATAAGACGTGGGTGCCGCCCACATGGTTGTTGCGGCAGGAGGACTTCGACGGTATACTCCTTGACTTTAACGAGTCCCAGAAGGAATTGGCGTGTGCATTTTACACGTTGTCGGAGAACATTGTGCGATATGCCAAGTTCAACCTGATCGACGTGGACGATGCAATACAGGAGGGGGTTATGATCTGCTTCGAGAAGATTGACCGTTTCGACCCCGCGAAGGGAAAGGCGTTTAATTACATGACGACCTGCATCCTGAATCACTTCCGACAGCTATATCGAACCGCCCGGAACTACAACGAGTTGAAGAAGAAGTATCACGATTTCCTTCAGACACAGTTTGAGCAGACCCTCATCAAGAACGGCAAGGAGAGGCCGGTCTACCGGGGGAATCTCAATACCTAATTGGCTATAATTCTACAGGTGACTATGAAGGGAAACGTAATAGAAATACTAGAACGACAGGAGCTTATTCAGAAACTCATCGACAACGGTTACGGCCCCCTGATCGAAGCCTTCCTCATGAATGAGGGGAAGGTTTATACGAAGAAAGGTAGGCTGAATAAAAGCGGTGCCTGTCGGGTGCTGGGCTGGAAACCCAAGGAACTCGAAGACGCCCTGAAAAAATGTCAGGAGATTCTGAGAACCGACCTGTCGTTAGAAGAAGATTAAGGCCGGGGGCCAGGCGGGGCGACCGGGCGACCTCCGAAACCGGGTGGCGGCGTTTGCGGCACTCCTGGGCGGAAGCTCGGCGCGGAGCCAGGGAAAGTGTTCAGGGGAACAACGGCTCCGTTAATATATTGCATGATTGCGCCGCCGACGTTGATAAACGTATTTAGTGGACCGCCGAAAGGCCCCGAACTAATCTGGCCGGTGCCGGTGAAACCGCTTTGAGGGTTGGCTCCCACGCTCACAGAGCCGATGCCGACGCCAAAACCGCCTGGCAAACCGCCGCCGCTTGGATTGGCGGTCCCCATGCCGCCGGAACCACCTGGGGGCATTCTGTTGCCGCTTAGCGGGGCGGCGGCAGCAGCGTTAGGACCACCTGGGCTACCCGAATTACCAAAGCCGGGTGTTTGTTGGGGTCCGCCGGCACCACTACCGCTATTGCTCCGAGCAGCGCTAGGCACGCCGCCGCTATTGCTGTTGCCGCCGCCGCCGCCCTGGCCGGTGACGACCACATAAGCACGATCATAGCGAAGGGTTACTTCACACACCACAACGTCGGACGAACTCATTTCCAAGTCTCCGAACTCGGCCACCTGCGGCCAAGCATTCTGAAAGTGCCAGGTTTCTATAGTCGCGCCGCACCCGTCGTACAGAGTTAGGATTGCCTCCCGTTTGAATCTGTTGCCGCAAGATGGTCCCCAGGTGGCGCTGCTTGCCGAAACGTTGTACACTCGTTTGATCCAGTCCATGACGGGATTGTTTTGGCCCTTGATGTCGTAGAGGACGAGACTGATGGGTTTCCAGTCGGGTTTGGTCGGGAAGTAAACGGTTTCAGTCAGGTGTTGACACTCTACTTCCTTCAAGGTCAGGCTGGGGCGTGCGGACTTCTGCGGTGGCAGCGCGTTAGTGCCGTCATCGGCTATGTCATCAATGCGCATAATCCATCTGTTTTTTCTGCGAAAGCAGGCATTGGTATGCCAACTAATACCCATCTTTTGGCCGTCGCCGCACGCCATATTATTCCTCGTGTTAAGAAATCGCCCCGCCAGGATGCTGGCGGGGCGACAGGAAAGACATTATTCAGACCCGGACCCTGCTTAGAAGGGGATTTGGCCGGGCCAACCGCAACCGTCGCAGCAAGCCTCGAAGGTGCCGCCGCAGTCGGATGCCGCCAGGTAATCGACTTCGGAGTAACGGAGGGTTAGTTCCACCGTGACTTCTTCCGAGGAGCTATAATCAAGCTCACCGAAGTTGATGGCCTGTGGCCACATATTACCAAGAGTCCATTCTTCCATCTGATTACCGCAGCCGTCGAAAAGCTGGAGGGTGCCCTTCGCACCGTAACTCTCCTGCTTGGACGACTGGCACAGGTTTTCGGAGTCGGTAAAGTCGTATACCGTTGCCAACCAGCCGAATAGTGCCGACATCGCGGAGCCGAGTCCGCCAACGTCGTAGTAGGTAACCGTGATGGTTTCCCACGCACCCTTGCCGGGAATCCACATCTTGGCATTGAGGAAGTTGATTTCGGTTTCCTCAATGGTCAGGTTCGGTCGCGCGGCGAGCTTTACGATACTCGGCGGGACATAACCAGCCGGGTTACCGGACTTCTTGCAGTTCGTCTGGATGGAGAAAAGCCATCTAAACTTACGCTTGAAGACGACGCCCGGTCCACCGATTGGGCCAATGCCCATTTTGCAACTTTCACCAGAAGCAGACATAGGTTATTTCTCCTTTATTCCTTAGTTAAACGTTGGGGCACCGTGACTGGTAAAGTCGCCAGTGCGGTGGATCGAGAATTCAATGAAGATGAATTCTGCCGCTCGCGTTGGCTGAACACCAATTCGCGCCCGGAATTCATTGCGGTCGATCACGTCCGGCGTGTTCAGGCTCGAATCCGCTACAATCAGGTAGTCATACAATCCGCGACCGACCTTGATCGTGCTGAGGATGGAGTCCGCCAAGCTCGTGAACCGCCGTTGCATAATCGCGTCGTTCGGGTCAAAGAGCAGAGAGCGAGCCGCCGTGCGGATTTGCTTCTCGATTGTGAACATGCAGCGCCGAACGTTTACGCGGTCCAACGCCGTGGGGTTACGCTGTAAGGTCTTCTGGCCCCAGATCAGGTAGCCGTCCACGTCCGTGAACTGGATGATCGGGTTAATTGCATTGCGATTGCCGTACATAAGGTCGCGCTCCTCCAAAGTCGGACGGTTAAACACATCCGTGACGCCGGGCACCAGGCCACGGGTCATGCCGGCTGGTGCGAACCACGGGGCCGACAGGAAGTCGGAGCGGGCGATGGTCGCCATCACGCTGCCCGATGGCGGCACCCACACGTCAACGCGGTTGTAGGAATCGCTGACCTTGACCCACGGCCAGTAGAGAGCGCCGTAGTTGGAGTCGAAGCGAGTCAGGTTGAGCGGGTGTGTACCGTTCTGCCAGGAGATAATCTCCTTGACAGTCAAGCCGAACGGCGGGTCAATCAAAGCCAGGCAGTCCATGCGGTAGTTCTGGCACACGTCCAACAGCGCGGTTACTACCGCCGTGGAGGCGTGGCCGGGACATGCCAACAGGTCGATGTCGATTTGCTCCGGCTCGCTGAAGACGTAAAGTCCACTGAAGGCGACCGGGCTGCCGATCAACAGGTTGTCCTGGTCATCAGGGTCCATCGGGATGCCATCGCTGCCGCCTACAAGCGTATAGCCCTTCGGGCCACTGTCGGCGGGCGGGGCCAATACGGCAGGATTGTCGATGACCCGAATGAAGTCGGAGGTCAGGGCCAGGAAGGTTTCAACATAGAAGCTGCTGGAGCCGTCCTTCGTCAAATTACCCCAGGACTCGACGTTCACGCCGTTGTTGTAAACCATCATTTGGAAGGTGCCGCCGAGAATGTCGTTGGTGACAATGACAGTAGTGGCGTTGCCGTCGATACCGGGTGAGTCAGCCTGCATCTGGAACGTAATCAAACCAGTGGTATTAGCCGCACCGTCTACGATGCCGGCTTGTTCGATGCCGGTGTCGCCGGTCACCATGATTGGGCTGGTGCCCACTTCGGTCGCGTTGTCGAACCCGAAGACCGCGTTGGCGGTGCTGGTGGATTTGACCAACAGCCGGGCGTCCTGACCCACGGTCAGGGTAGTGACGGTGAGTTGGTTGCCAGTTGCCGAGAACTCGAATCCGCCGGGCAGCGATGCCACCTGGGCATTCAAAGTCGAAACAATGGTAGCAATATCCTGGGGTCCACCTTCCAGGCTGGACATATCGACGGTCTGTACCGTCTGGTCGATCAGCACGTTGTCCGTGCCGTCAACCACGATCTGGAGGTTCATCCCGGTAAGGCCGGTGAAGTCGAAGGTGCCGGCGGCTTGGTAACCGTTAACCGGATACTTCGTGTTCGCGCCGGTGCTGCTGGCGGGGGTCATGCCCACGCCCAGGCCGGACACATTGGTTCCACCCGCCGTAACCAGGGGGCCACCGTAGGCCGCGTTCTGCACGGAGACAAATTCCAGCGAACTGCTAGGACCGTAAGCGTAGGTGGTCTTCACCCCAAGGTAGTTTTCGCCACCGCTCGCGTAGGTGTAGAACTCGATACCATCGTGGATCAGGTCCAACTGCGAGTTCAATTCCGCCACCAAATCCACCGTTTCCCAGGCTTTATTGGTGTTGGGGGCCGGACGATGTGCGTCATTGAGGATTACCAGCGTCTTCGATGAGAGGACGCCGTTCAGCCGCCACCGGAAGAAGTAGTCATACGGATTGCCACCGACCTCGCCTTCAAAGTAATACGGGCCGGCGGTTGCCGAGAACACGTCGATGGTCGTACCAGCAGCAAGAATGTCGAGCTTAGCGGTCGTGGCCTGCTGGTCGGAAAGCGGGTCGGTATCCGCCACGCGGACAACGAACAGTTCGCTCGCCGTCAAAAGGTACTGCGAGGCGGCATAAATTAGGTACGGGTCGCCCACGTCCGGGTGGGGGAAGCCGAAGACCGTGTTCAACTGACCGTGCGTGTTAATCAGTGTCGGTGAGTTGATCGGACCCTTGCTCGCAAAGCCGACTAAGCCACCACGGTGGAACGACTGCTCAGGAGCTATAAAGCTCAAATCTTTTTCTGCGATACGAACACTCGGACTGATTGTGTTCGACGGCGGAAACCCCTGTAATATCGCCATAGTCTTATTCTCCCTTTCGCAACTTGTTTGGTATATGCCTTGTGGAAATCAATCCCATGTTCTCGACACGCTCTATATATGGCGTGGCCCGTTCATCTTCTAAAAGATAAATGTTTTTTCCTGCGCCTACGCCGGGAATGTTGAGCGTGGTAAATGCCTTCGGAGCCATCCGTGACCGGACGATCAATTGCACGGGAAATTTGCTCTTGTTCCGAATCTCTAGCATTCAAGCTCCTTAACGGCTTCTTCAAGTCTTCCGATGACCTGGGT
>Ga0126369_10002602_pt1 | contig 12898 bp, 17 predicted proteins | sample PanSoiMetaPlot_1_FD_109646 | JGI IMG/M metagenome (GOLD analysis project Ga0126369, IMG submission 109646) | Tropical forest soil microbial communities from Panama - MetaG Plot_1 | ecosystem: Environmental > Terrestrial > Soil > Tropical forest > Bulk soil | place: Panama | collected 2016-02-17 | reverse complement strand
TTATCTCGCCGCCCAAATCCGGAATCAAAACAAGGAAAGCCGGCGCGCGGCGATGAATGTCTTAACGACGCATTGGAGCGATTTGAACCGAACCCTCGTCGAGGATCCCGCAATGCCCGGGCTTTGGCTTCGGGCGCTGCGAAATTTTGATGACCTCGATGGCGAATCAAAACTCAGATTCGGCGCGCACTTGGGTCGGTTCCTGCGGTTTGCCGATAGTCTTTATCTTGGCGTTTTGGATGGAACGCTCGACGGGCGATTATGGCGCGGATATGAGCGGACCATCGCCGACACGGTGGCGTATCCCGGTTTTCAAAAGTGGTGGGCGACACGAAAACACTGGCACACCGATGAGTTCTGCGCGCTTATCGACAAGCACATTCAAACTGCGAAACCGAAAATCTACGACGATTACAACTAAACTCGCGCTTGCGGTCGCGGCGGCGGAAAACGTCGCGCCGTTAGCCGGCGTCTATTTTGGTTTCGGGGCGCCGCCCATGACGATTTCGGTGGCGTAGTTTTGCCCGGATACTTTGGTGTAAAACACGGTGGCGGCTCCGCCCCTTCTCAGCTCTCCGGTTATTTTGGTTTTCGCGTCGCGGGTGATCTCAATGTCCTGCGCGGACGTCCGCATTAATATCATGTCGGAGCTGATTCGCTGAATGGTGCCATCGGCACGAAATTTCTGGTCGGCGGACAGTACAACGGCGGCCAGCGCAAGACTGACCACGGCGGCAAGACCGAATGCTCGTTCGATGTTTTTCATTGCATGATTACTAGGCAGAATGCTCTTCAATACAAGCGCAATGGAGCGAGCGGGACGAGCGACCTGTCTTTTATGGCGACACGCGTCCTCGGCTGCAATCGGGATTGAATGTTGGGCGTCGAGCGTTGAACGTTGACGTAGCCGTGCACAAGGATCTTCCCCGAATCAAAAACTTCATTGACGGCAAATTCGTCGAGCCACGTACCGGCAAGTATCTCGACAATATTGAGCCGGCGACGGGCAGACCGTACTCGCAAGTTGCCGACAGCGGACAGGAAGATGTCGATCTCGTCGTAGCCGCGGCGGAAAAAGCATTTCCGGATTGGTCGAAAACGCCGGCCGCCGAGCGATCGAAGATGCTTCTGCGGATCGCCGATTTGATCGAGCGCGACTTAGAAAAGTTCGCGCGCGCGGAATCTATCGATACCGGCAAACCGATCACGCTCGCGCGCACCCTCGATATTCCGCGGGCGGTTTCGAATTTTCGCTTCTTTGCGACCGCGATTCTGCACACCGAAAACGAAGCGCACATCACCGACGGCGTGGCGTTCAATTACACGCTGCGTCAGCCGCGCGGGATCGTCGGATTGATTTCGCCCTGGAATCTCCCGCTCTATTTGTTGAGCTGGAAAATCGCGCCCGCGATTGCGGTCGGAAACACCGCGATCGCCAAACCGAGCGAGCTCACGCCGATGACGGCGTATTTGCTCTGCGAAGTTTGCATCGAAGCTGGTTTGCCGAACGGCGTGCTGAACGTCGTGCACGGTACCGGGCCAAATGTCGGTGCCGCGATCACCGCGCATCCAAAGATCACGACAATCTCATTCACTGGCGGCACGGCGACCGGCAAGAAAGTTGCCGAGGCATGCGCGCCCTTGTTCAAGAAAGTTTCGCTCGAGCTCGGCGGGAAGAATCCAAACATCATTTTCGCTGACGCCGATCTCGACGCTGCAATCAACGGCAGCGTCCGCTCATCGTTCGCGAATCAGGGACAGATTTGTTTGTGCGGCTCGCGCGTGTTCGTTGAGAAACCGATTTACCAGGAATTCACCAAGCGATTCATCGAACGCGCATCGCAACTGAAACAAAGCGATCCGCTCGACGAGAAAACCGAACAGGGTGCGATCGTGAACAAGGCGCAGCTCGATAAAATAAAATTCTATGTTGACCTTGCGCAGAAAGAAGGCGGCAAGATCGCACTCGGCGGAAATTCACCGAAAGCGCCGAACGAACGCACCCGCGACGGTTATTTCTTTCCGCCAACCGTGATTGTCGATCTTCCGGTCGCTTGCCGGACAAATCGCGAAGAAATTTTCGGTCCGGTCATCACCATCACGCCGTTCGACAGCGAAGAGGAAGTGATCCGTTACGCTAACGACGTCGAATACGGACTTTCCTCGAGCGTCTGGACGCAAAATCTGAGCCGCGCCCATCGCGTCGCCGAACAAATTCATACCGGCACAGTTTGGGTAAATTGCTGGCTCGTCCGCGATCTTCGCGTTCCGTTCGGCGGCATGAAAGCCAGCGGCGTCGGCCGCGAAGGCGGCGAAGAAGCTCTGCGCTTCTTCACTGAGCCCAAGAACGTCTGTATCGCGAAGTAGTAAATGAAGAAACCGATACGGGGCAGCTGTCTATGCGGCGGCGTGCGGTTTGAAGTCGACCCTCCTTTCATTCAGGCAAGCCACTGTCACTGCGACCGCTGTCGAAAGCATTCGGGAACCGCGATGCTGACTCAGGCGCGAGTGCGACGGGAACAATTCCGTCTCCTCCAAGGCGAGAAGTTGATCAAGGTTTACGGAAAAGATGAAGGCGCGGTAAAAGCATTCTGCGTTAACTGCGGTTCGAGTTTGTTCGGCGGCGATTGGCCCGATGGCGACCAAGTTTCGATTCGCATGGGGTCGTTCGACGATGATCCAGGAATCCGTCCGCAGTTTCATACGTTCGTCGATGACCGCGCGCCATGGGACACGATTACCGATAATCTTCCGCAATATCCGGAACGACGAACGGAAAAATAGTTGATGGCTGAGAGTTATGCTCCCGCTAGTGCATCAAAAATGTGCCCGAATGTAGATTGCCGCAGAGCGGCATGATTGAGTGTTGAGAGAAAATCCGTTTTCATTCGCATAATGGATTCGACTTTGCTCACCACGGCGTCCGCGGTTAGAGGTTCTTCATGTGTCGAGCCATCAAAACCCTGCATAATTTTTCACCGCCGGCGACGAATGACGAGATTCGCGCGTCGTCGCTGCAATTCGTCAGAAAACTTTCCGGATTTACGAAACCATCACAGGCCAATGAGGCCGCCTTCAATCGCGCGGTCGACAAAGTGGCGCATGCCGCGCATCATTTACTCGAATCACTGGTGACGAATGCGCCGCCGCGGAGTCGTGAAATCGAAGCTGCGAAAGCCAAGGCGAGATCGACCAAACGGTTCGCTCACGTTCACAACGGAAATGGGCATCGGCACTGAGGAAGATTCTATGAGTGGAATACGAGTTCTTGTCGGCACGCGCAAAGGCGCGTTCGTTCTCACGTCGGATGCGAAGCGGAAAGATTGGAAAGTGGAGGGCCCGCACTTTGCCGGATGGGAAATTTATCACATGAAAGGGTCGCCGGTTGACCCCGAGCGGATTTACGCGTCGCAGACGAGCGCTTGGTTCGGACAAATTATTCAGCGATCGGACGACGGCGGCAAAACCTGGTTTACGCCAGGAACGAGCGAAGAAGATTTGCGCGGACCGGATGGGATGCCGAAGGGCGGTGCGAGCAATGATTTTCGCTACGACGGGATCCCCGGCACGCATCAATGGTACGACGGCACGCAGCATCCGTGGGAATTCAAGCGCGTCTGGCATCTCGAGCCGGCGCTCGACGATGTCGATCATGTTTACGCGGGCGTGGAAGACGCGGCGCTGTTCGAATCGAAAGATGGCGGAAAATCTTGGAACGAGCTCTCTGGACTTCGCCAACACGACACCGGTCCGCGCTGGCAACCGGGCGCGGGCGGAATGTGTCTCCATACGATTCTGATCAATCCGAAAAATCAGAAGCAAATGTTCGTCGCAATTTCGGCCGCGGGCGCCTTTCGAACCGATGATGCCGGCAAAACCTGGAAACCGATCAACAAAGGACTTGTTTCGAATTTTATGCCAGATCCGAACGCGGAAGTTGGTCACTGCGTGCACCGGATCGCGCTCCATCCGTCGAAACCGAGCACGCTCTTCATGCAAAAACATTGGGATGTGATGCGGAGCGATGACGCCGGCGATTCGTGGACCGAAGTGAGCGATAATCTGCCGACTGATTTCGGTTTTCCCATCGACGTGCACGCGCACGAGCCGGAAACGATTTACGTCGTGCCGATCAAAAGCGATTCTGAGCATTATCCGCTCGATGGCAAACTGCAGGTATGGCGAAGCCGGACCGGCGGAAACAAATGGGAGGTGCTCACCAAAGGCCTGCCGCAAAAAGATTGTTACGTGAACGTGCTCCGCGACGCGATGAGCGTCGATCAACTCGATCCGTGCGGGATTTACTTCGGCACAACCGGCGGCCAAGTCTATGCATCGGCCGATTCAGGCGATTCGTGGAATCCGATCGTTCGAGATTTGCCAGCTGTGCTGTCAGTCGAGGTTCAAACATTAAAATGAAAACACAAAAGTCTGCGTTCCGAATAGCGATAACCTTCTTCACGTTTTGCGCATGCGCATCACCGCTGTCCGCGCAATCCACCCGTGGTAATGCTGAAGCTGAATTGCGAGCCACCGTCGAGGAACTCCGCAAGGCCAGCGTTGAGGGCGACACCGAGAAAATCGTTGCGGCGATGACTGATGATTATTTGCAGACTGACATCTCAGGGTCTGTTCAGGACAAAGACACTTGGCGAAAGCAGTACTTCACTCCCTTGGCTGAGTTTATTAAGGCCGGAAAATTTCGGTGGGAGAAATATGACGTAAGGGATCTCCAAGTTCGGATACATGGCGACGCGGCGGTCGTCGTTGGAACACTGGAAGCGAAAGGCGTCGGTGCGCGCATGGACATGACAACCCGCAGCTGGACGGCAGATCCGACGGCCTCATTCAGTGGAACGTTGCATTTCACCCGCGTGTATGTGCGACAAAATGGAAAGTGAATGATCGCTGCGCTGCATAACTCTATGGCGCCGCCCGTTTCACCGCCGAAACAACCATGATTCGCGTCGTTCTACCTCATCATCTCCGGACACTCGCGAAAGTCGGCGACGAAGTGCATGTCGATCTTAACGGGTCGGCGACAGTGAAATCTCTGCTCGACGCACTGGAAGAAAAATGTCCCGTGCTGCGCGGAACGATCCGCGAGCACGGAACGCTCAAGCGCCGGCCGCTCGTCCGCTTTTTCGTCTGCGGCGAAGACATTTCTCACGAACCGCCCGACGCTCCCCTGCCCGATCAGATCGTCAAAGGCGAGGAACCATTTTTTGTCATGGGAGCAATCGCCGGAGGCTAAAGAAAGGCAGAAGTAAGAATTAAGAATGAAAACGGCGAGTCTGTTCGCATTAGTTACCCTCGCGCTTGCCAGCTTCGTTTCCGCGCAGAACGACAAGTCGATCACGATTCACCAGGAGATCGATCTGAACACGACGCCGCAAAAACTCTATGAGGCGCTACTCGATTCGAAACAGTTCACTCAGTTCTCGGGACGAACGGCTGAGATCGATCGTAACGTCGGTGGTGCCTTCTCGCTGTTCAAAGGACACATCATCGGCCGGAATCTCGAGCTGGTTCCGAATCAGCGAATCGTTCAAGGCTGGCGTGTCGTGACCTGGCCCGAAGGCGCGTACTCGATCGCGCGCTTTGATTTGAAGCCAAACGGCGCCGGAACTCACGTTGTCTTTGATCACATCGGTTTTCCCGAAGGCTTGCACGATCATCTTGCTCAGGGTTGGGAGGAAAATTATTGGTCGCTGCTCAAAAAATACTTTCCATAAAACAAAATAACCTTATGAAAACAATCACCGGCGGTTGCGCGTGCGGCGCGATCCGTTACGAAGTCACGGGAGACCCGATCGTGACCTTTAATTGTCACTGTCGCGATTGCCAAAAAACAACCGGCAGCGGTTACACGCCGGTTTTCTATGTCCCGGCAAAGGCGTTCAAGATCACGAAAGGAACGCCAAAGTATTACAGCACTTCCAGCGAAACGATGGGCGACAACATCCGCGGTTTTTGTCCGGAGTGCGGCTCCCGACTTTTCGGCGGCAAAAGCGATTTTGGACAAGGCATTACCGCAGGCACGCTCGACGATCCAACTGTATATAAGCCGCAGCACGAAATCTGGACTTCGGATGCGCCTCCGTGGGACGCGATGGATCCCAAATTGCCGAAGTTCGAAAAATACGCGCCGCGCGGATGAGCGAAACGTTCGAGAGCAAGCGCGCAGCGGAACCGGTCGGCGCGTTTCCGCACGCCAAGCGCGTTGGCAATTTGCTTTTTCTTTCCGGAATCGGACCACGCGTCCGCGGCAAGAAGGAGATCCCGGGCGTAACGCTGACTTCCGACGAGAAGATTCAGAATTACGAGATCGAGAAACAATGCCGGGCCGTTTTTGAAAACGTTCGCCTCGTGTTGGAAGACGCCGGCGCAACTTGGAACGACATCGTCGATGTCACCGTCTTTCTCACCAACATGAAAAAGGATTTTCCGATCTACAACAAACTCTACGCCGAATATTTTGCGGGCGAGGGTAAGCCGAATCCGACGCGCACGACGGTTGAAGTCACGGCGCTGCCGACGCCGATCGCAATTGAGCTGAAAGTGATTGCGACATTAGGAAAGGCCACAGATTGACACAGATTTTCACAGATTCTTCCTGCAGAAGTTCCGGATCTGTGTTTCATCCGTGTTGATCTGTGGCTAAACAGTTTGAGATTCTTTCGGCGGATCATACCGGAATCACGGTCTCGAATCTCGAACGCTCGCTAGCGTTCTGGCGCGATGTTCTTGGTTTCGAGTTTTCGCATCACGCGCAGCAAAAGGGCGAAATGGCGGACCAAATCACCGGCGTCAAAAACGCCGAGCTGAAACTGGCGGTCGTGAAATCACCGAGTGGTCACAAAATTGAATTGCTCCAATATCTCGCGCCACCGGATCGCAACAAAGATGCAAGACTTCGACCGTGCGATGTCGGACATGTGCACGTCGCGCTGACAGTTGAACATCTCGAACCGCTTCTAGAGAAAATCGCAGCGTCCGGTTGGAAAGCAGCCGGAAAACCGCAAACGCTGACAAGCGGCCCGAACGCGGGAAAGCGCGTGATTTACGTGCGCGATCCCGACGGAACGACCATTGAGCTCATGGAGATGCCGCGCAGGTAGGGGCGATTGACCTCAATCGCCCGTGTCGAACTCACGGCTTGGCGCGGCGCACGAGGTTCTTGTAAACGACGCCGCCTTTCATCACAAAAACGACCCGGCGCACCGCAGTGATGTCTTTTAGAGGATCGCCATCGAGGGCAATGATGTCGGCCTCATGGCCAGGTGCAATCGAGCCGATCTGGTCGCCCATTCGCATGGCGTCCGCCGCGAGCGAATTCGCCGAGACCAGCGCGGCCATTGGATCAACACCGGCATCACTCACGCGATCGATGAACTCCTCGGCGTTGCGACCGTGCGCGCCCGCAACCGCGTCTGTTCCGAAAACAACTTTGAGTCCAGGGATTTTCATCGCGCGACGCACGAGCTCGTGATTGAGCGACAACACACGATCCATCGCCGCGAAACCTTCTTCGGTGTAACCGGTCGTGCCGAGGAAGCGTTGCTTGTTCGCAAAATAATTTTCAATCACGAGTCCAGCCTGCGGATCGAGATACGTGCCGCGCTCGGCCATTAATTTCAGAACATCATCGGTCGCCATCGTGCCGTGCTCGATTTCCGTGCAACCGGCCTGCGTCGCGGCGCGCACCGCATCTTTGTAGGCGTGAACGAGCGTGCGCAAACCTTGTTTGTGTGCCTCGTCGCAGGCGGCGTTTAGCTGTTCTTGCGATAACGTCATGCCGCCGCCCTGACGGATCGATTGTGACGCAAAAATCTTAATCAGGTCCGCGCCGGCCGCTTTTTGTTTTCGAATAAACTCGCGGATCTCGTCCGGCGTCCCAGTTTTTTCGCCCTTTCCCTCAAGTGGTTGAACCGCGGTCAAAATGCGCGGGCCGGGAAGCGCACCTTTGGCGATCGCGTCGCGTAGCGGAATGTCGGTCGGCGAGCCGACGCTCTGCACAGTCGTAAATCCCGCCATCAATGTGAGCCACGCATTCGTTGCCGATTGATAAGCGGCAAATTGCGTCGTTTGATCTCCGCCCGCGTTTTTGCCGTCCTCGCCGAAACTCCAAGTGATGTGAACATGCGAATCGATCCAACCGGGCATTACCGTCAGATTGCGCAGGTCGTAAGAGATCGGCGAAGCTTTCGCATCCAGCGCGACAATCTTCGAACCGTCGACAACGATTCGCGTGTCACGTAACACGCGCCCGCGACCATCGAGTAACATTTTCGCGGCAATAACGATCTGCTTTTTTTCTGGCGATGAAGTCATGGCAGTCTTTTGGGCGCTCGCGCTCAGCGCGACCATGGCTGCGAGAGAGAAGACAATTGTTCCTAGGCGCATCGGGACAAGATTAGGGAAGAAATCGAGCAAATCCTGTCTAGAGTTACAACAATGCAATTTTCGCCTGATGAGTCTTTCGCAAAGCAACTCGACGCCGAGGACCCGTTGCGCGGCTTTCGGGAGAAATTTCATCTGCCGCTCGGCAAGGACGGATCTTCTCTGATTTACTTCGCGGGCAATTCGTTAGGCCTGATGCCGAAGTCGGCGAGAAAAATTGTCGATCAAGAACTGGAGGATTGGGCAAAGCTCGGCGTGGACGCGCATCTCGACGCGAAGACGCCTTGGTACACTTATCACGAATCGTTGCGTGAACCGACGGCGCGGGTCGTCGGCGCGAAACCGGTCGAAGTGATCTGCATGAACAGTCTGACGGTGAATCTCCATCTGATGATGGCGACGTTTTATCGGCCGACGAAGTCGCGCTTCAAAATCTTGATGGAGGATCCGGCGTTTCCTTCCGACACCTACGCGATCAAAACCCAGATCCGACATCACGGCCTGGATCCAAAAGACGCGCTCGTGCTCGCGAGTCCACGCAAAGCCGAATTCAGCGTGCGCACCGAGGACGTTGTCAGCCTAATCGATAAGAATCGCGACTCGCTCGCGCTAGTATGGATTGCCGGCGTGAATTTTTTCACCGGCCAACTCTTCGACATACCGGCGATCACGAAAGCGGCGCAGAAGCACGGAATCGCAGTTGGTTTCGATCTTGCGCACGCGGCCGGCAACGTTCCGCTCTCCATGCACGATTGGAACGTAGACTTCGCGGTTTGGTGTTCCTACAAATACTTAAACGCCGGGCCCGGTGCGATTGCAGGCGCGTATTTACACGAGCGTCACGCAACGAACGCAAAACTTCTCCGATTCGCCGGCTGGTTCGGCAACGATCCGAACACTCGTTTTCAAATGCAGCTCGAGCCGGAATTTGTTCCAGTCGCTTCCGCCGACGCATGGCAGGTCAGTAATCCGCCGATTTTTTCGATGGCGCCGTTGCTTGCGTCGTTGTCGATCTTTGATGAAGCCGGCGGAATGCAACGCCTCCGCGAAAAATCAGTGAAGCTGACCGGTTATCTCGAATTTCTGATCAGCAGAGCGGGCTCGAAGCATTACTCAGTGATAACTCCGAGTGACGCGAACGCGCGCGGGTGTCAGTTGTCGATCCTGGCGCACGAAAATCCAAAAGAATTGTTCAAGGAACTCCAGGCCGCCGGCGTGAAATGCGATTTCCGCGAACCGAACGTCATCCGCGTCGCGCCGACTCCGCTTTACAACACGTTTCACGAAGTATGGCGTTTTGCGGAGACTTTGAGTTCGCATAAGTGAAGCAATACTTGCGTGGCTCCAAAGCAGGGAACATGCCTTGTGCTAGACCGATGCGTCAGCCAAACGTTCACGTGTTTTGATCACGCTGAATTTTTTCTTCAGCGTCAGGCACGGCCGCTCGAGCGAGTAGTAGGAGATCGTCGCGCACAAGAAGGTCGCGAAAACCTTCAGGGCCATGAGTTGCAGCGTCGGCATTTCTGGAAACCAGGCACCCACGAACGTGAACACCGGATAATGCCACAAATAAAGGCCGTAGGATAAACGACCGGTCCAAGCCAACGGCGGCACTCGGAGCGCTTTCGCGAAAATTGATTCGCGATTGGCAAGGATCGCGGCGAGGGCAAATACAACGCCGAGAGCGAACAGAGTTCCGCCAATCGTGAGTCCAAACGGAACCTGAAAATCAGTCGGAACCGGATAGCCGCGAAACAACACGCAAGCGATGAACGCGGCGCCAATTAATCCAAGCAATCCGACAATGCGACGCGAAAACAGGTCGAACCCGGACCAGCCCAGCGCACAACCAATCAGCAAAGCGTCAGCCCTCGTATCCAATCCATTATAGATGCGATTGAAGGACTAGATGCCGTGATACAAATAAAATCGATCGAGATTCACGAGGATCACCGCCAGAGCAACGACCAGAATCATTTGATTCATGCTCAGTTTTCGCGACAAGAGAAATCCGAGTGTGACCGGCCACAGCAGATAGAATTGCTCCTCGATCGACAACGACCACAAGTGCCCAAGAATGCCGAGATCCCGCCCGAAGGCGCGCAACCAGTTCGCGACGTAAAACAGAGCGCCGAGCGAATCCCATCGCAGCGTCGCGGCTTGGTCGCTCGGCTGCGATATCGTGACGAAAATGTTCAAGGCGAGGAGCAGCAAAATCACCGCCGGAAGAATTCGCAGTGCGCGCCGCGCATAGAATTTTTTTAGGCTGATCTGTCCTGTCGCGGAAAACTCCGAAACCAGGATGGCGGTGATTAAATAACCGCTTAGGACGAAGAAAATATCGACGCCAAGTCCGCCGGCGTAGACCAAACCGAGGTGACCGACCATGACCAGGAGCACCGCAATCGCCCTGACTCCATCGAGTGACGGTTCATAGCCGAAACTTTTCTTTGAATCGGGGTGGAGAATCGCAGCCAAGATAAGGAAGCCGCTCCGGCTCGCCAATGTCGAACCTATAACGAGGTTTTTGGCCGCTGACCTAACAGAGGAGCTGTTTCACGCAGTCGATCAGCACTGAAATGGAAAACGGTTTCACCAGATATTTCACTTCGTGCTTGTTGAAAAACAGCGCGATGTGCGGATCGGTCGCAAAGCCGGTGATGAAAATGAAACGATCGGCGAGCGACGGACGAATTTCTTTTGCCTTCAAATAAAATTCGTCGCCGCGCAGCTTCGGCATTTTCAGGTCGCAAATCACGGCGTCGTAATCGTGCGCTTTGACCTTCATCATCGCTTCTTCGCCGTCGAAGGCGATATCGACCAGGAAGTTTTCGTCCGCCAAAATCCATTGCAGCGCCGAGGCAAGCTGTTTGTCGTCATCTACGACGAGGATAGCCTTGAGCCCAAGATTGTGAATAGCCGGCTGGATTTCGTCCGGGAGGGGATCGAATTTTTTCATGGACGGCCAGCTTAAAGCAGACCCAGTGCCACATGATCAGGCGGCTGTGAGATCGCCCGGCTCGTTGAAATTGCGAAAGAGAGACCTCTCTTCCGGCAAGACTTCTACCGGCCGCAATTTTCCGAGCGCCATCAGATTTCGAACGAGCGCTTGAAGTGAAAAATCATTACCCGACAGCGCTTGCCCGAATTCTGGTGCCGCTTCGCGCGGGTAGATCGCAGCGAGCGGCTCGGCCCTGTTCCCTCGCATCGGAATAACACCCCAACCCAAATCAACCTGCCCGCACAGTTTGCGAAAATACGTTTCGGTCATGAAAGGAGTGTCGATCGCGAGAACAAGTAGATGTTCGCTCGTCGTTCGCGATAGCGTCGCCGCGATTCCACTTAGCGGTCCGCGCGACGGTGGTGAGTCGGCAACGAACTCCAAATTCGCCGGCCGCCACGCCGGATCAATTCGCGCGGAGACAAAAATTTCTGTCGGTTCAAGACGCCGCAATAATTCCACCTGGGTTTTCCAAAGCGGGGCGCCGCAAAACAGTACCGTCGCTTTGTCCTGTCCCATTCGGCGCGATTTACCGCCGGCAAGCAGAACTGCGCTGATCGTCATCCGTTTGTAGCCGGCACGCGCGAAGTCGACCGAAGCACGCCGTCACTCAAAACGCGCGCGCGCAAACCGCCGCGGCCGCGGAGAAAATCCTGCGCGCCAGGTGCGATCGCGCGATTCATCCAGTAACAAGGCCGGCTTTCTTCAGTTCCATGAAAGCGGATTCCCTGAACATCGAAATCTTTTCCGATCAAACTGTTAAGATCCACCTCCCGCGTGAAGACGTTTCGGCGCACTGCGCTTGGCGGAATGCCCTCGACTTGGAGCGAGCCGCAAAGTTCATCGAAAAGCTCGAGTGAAAAGAACGTGATCTGACCTTTGTAGTCATTTTTGTAATCGAAAAAGCGATCCCCGCGCAGACCGCGACCGGCGACGCATTCCACCGTTGGAATTTCGATCATTGGAAATTCATCCGGCTCGCGGCCATGGTGACCGACAAAATTATGGCAGGCCGAAATGTAAAGATGACAAACCTCCACCGCTCGGATGATATCATTAAGGTTGGAGCGATGAAAGCGGACGGAATCGGACCAGGGCAGATCATTCGCCGAAGACACGACGGCGAACTGGAATACCGACACGACGAGCTCACGATTGAAGAGCCCCTCGAGATTCGGATGGGCGACGAAACCGTGGCGACCACGATGCGAACGCCAGGTCACGATGAAGAATTGGCCGCCGGCTTTCTTTTTTCCGAAGCAATCATTCGCGCACGTGACGAAATCGTGAAGATTTCAACGCGTGAAAACGTAGCCGCAATTCAGTTGCGCACCGGCGTGAAACCAAAACTCAATTCCGCGCAACGTTTCGGCACGATCTCACCAAGCTGCGGCTTGTGTGGAAAAGAGAGCATCAGTGCCATCCGACAAAGTTTCCCGCCGATTAAATTGACATCGTTCAGGATCGACATCGCAACGTTGCTTTCGCTGCCGG
>Ga0126369_10002601_pt1 | contig 12899 bp, 19 predicted proteins | sample PanSoiMetaPlot_1_FD_109646 | JGI IMG/M metagenome (GOLD analysis project Ga0126369, IMG submission 109646) | Tropical forest soil microbial communities from Panama - MetaG Plot_1 | ecosystem: Environmental > Terrestrial > Soil > Tropical forest > Bulk soil | place: Panama | collected 2016-02-17 | reverse complement strand
GCTGCTCGTCGTCTTCACGCCACCGCCGGGCGTAGTGCTCGACGTGGCGATCGTGCTCGCGACCGTGCTTGGCGGCGCGCTCATAGGCGCGTGGATCGCGAGCCTCGTCGGCGCGGCAGTGCCGAATTCCCGTCTGAAGCAGTTCGAAGGCGACATCGAGGCGGGTCGAATCCTCATGATGGTGGATGTGCGGCCCGCGCGCGTCGAGGAGATCCGCGAGCTCGTGCACCGCCGTCATCCCGAGGCAAGCGGCGGCGCGCTGGAACCAACCGTGCCTGCGTTCCCGTAACCGTTCTCGTGCCGGAGCGGTTGCTCCGGCGTTCACGCCGCTAATTGCGGCGCGCTGGGCGTTCTCCGGGCCGTTCCCGGGCGCCCAAGGGGCCCCGAGAGGGGCCCCTTTCCTTTGGGCGAGCGCGGCGCTCGCGTCGCCGCCTGCCCCGTCGTTCGACTACGCCGCGGGTTTCGCCGCGAGCTGTTGATTCTTCGCGGAGAGCGACTTGATCAGGCCGTCGATACCACCGTTGCGCACCTCCGTTGCGAAGGTGTCCCGATAAGTGGTCACTAGGCTCGCGCCGTTCACCGCAACGTCGTAGACCTTCCAGCCGTCCGGCGTCTTCGCCATGCTGTAGTCGATCGTCACCGGCTCGGCGCCTGACTGCTTCACCTCGGAGCGCAACACGACTTCGGTATCGTTCGGCTGCGCGCGGGGCGGCTTCACGTCGATCACCTGGTTGCGATACGCCGACAACGCCGTCGAATACGTGCGCACGAGGAGCGTCCGGAACTGCTCGACGAGGAGCTTCTGCTGCTCCGGTGTCGCCTTGCGCCAGTTCGGGCCCATCGCGAGCGCGGTCATGCGAGTGAAGTCGAAGTGCGGCAATACCTTCTGCTCGACGAGCGCGATCGTTTTCTGACGGTTCCCGGCCTGGATGTCCTTGTCCTGCTTGATGATGCCGACGACTTCGTCCGTGACCGATCTCACGAGGGCGTCCGGGGCCGTAGATTGTGCGGCTGCAGCCTGGACAACCAGCACGGTCGCCGTGCAGAGAGTAGATCGAATGGCTTGGTTCATAGGGCCACCCAAATACAAGTTCCACAGTAAAGGGCGCGCCGGACGAAGGCGCGCCCAATGGACAGGATGCCGAGAGGCACGCGCTGCGCGCCTGTGCCAGCTCACTTTAGTGACCCGGCATGGCGCGGCTCAGACCGTCGCTCGTCAGATCCTGATTCATCGCCCGCTCGAGCGCGCCTTGCTCCACCGGAGCAACGCCGCTCTGGGTCCCGGGGCTACCGGGTGTTTGAGGATCGTCGGCTATCGCCGGAACCGGGGGCCGCACCACTGTCGCTGGCTGCGGATCCGCCGGTGTCATCTGCGCAGTGACCGTTCCGGCTGCGAACAGAGCGCCGGCGCAAAGAACGGCAAGGATCGGCTTCATATGACCTCCGTAGGTTGAAAGAGCCTGCAGTCGCTTTCCCGCAGGCTGCGTGCCTACTGCTTTTCTCGGGCACGCCGATTGAGCGATTGAAAAAACGTCCGCGACCGGGCCGATCTGGCCTCGCAGGAAACAGCCAAGCAAGATAGCCTCCTGCTGTTGCCACCGTTTCAACCCTTGGGTTTCCTTCGGAAGGGATATGCCGATGGCCAGCAAGAAATCTCCGTTGCGACGCAAACCGCAGCGCGCTGCTTCGCCAGTCGACGGTGTCGCGGTCGCCCGCGTCACGGCGAACCGCGATCCGGAAGCGCTCTGTCGCGTGCAAGTTCGCTATCCATGGCACGCCGAGCCTGCGAAGCGCTACTGGGCGCGTCTTGCCTCGCCGATGGCCGGGGCCGACCGGGGCGTCGTCTTCCTGCCCGAGCCCGGCGATGAGGTGCTCGTGGCATTCGAGCGCGGGGATCTGCGGTTCCCGTATGTGGTGGGCGCACTGTGGAATGGCCAGGCTCGGCCTCCCGAGACCAACCCAGACGGTAAGAACGACCGACGTGTCATCAAGTCCCGCAAAGGCCACAAGCTCGCATTCGACGATGGCGCCAACGGGCGCATCGAGCTGACGCTAAATAGCGGCAAGAAGCTCACGATCGATGACAATGAAATGCGATTGGACGACGGCAAAGGAAACCGTATCGTCATCCAGAGCGATACCCACTCGGTCACCATCGCGGCCGAGGGTCACCTGCGGCTCGTCGCTTCGACGATCTCGATCGAGGCGAGCGGCACGCTGACCGCGCGCGGTGCGCTGATCAACCTCAACTGAGGCCGCCATGGGTCAACCCGCAGCCAGGCTAGGCGACATGACCACCCACGGGACGGCGCTAGGCCCGGGTCCCGGTTGCCCTTCCGTGCTGATTGAAAGCAAGGCTGCGTGGCGAGCCGAAGGCGACTACCACGTCTGTACCCTGCAGGATGGTTCGCTCCCTCATGTCGGAGGTGCCGTCGCGGTCGGCAGCGTCACCGTTCGGATCGCCGGCCTCCCTGCAGCGCGGCAAGGGGATCTCGTCCAAGAGGCTCTTTCCGCCAATGCGATCGTGTCGGGCGCGCGGACGGTGCTCATCGGCTAGTGGTTCGTTCGGCCCGAACACCTCACCCAAACGGCTGATTGCCTTTCGAAGACGAAAGGCATAGACCATTGCGCGTCTGGTGCCCGAGGGAGGGTGATGCGACCGCATTCCTTGGGCGCGCATCCCGCGCGCCCGCCTTTTTCGCGCTACTGCGTCAGCACTCCGGCGCTCGAGCCCGGAGGGCCGCCCCGCTCGGCGCTGGGCTCCAGGAATGGCTTCAGCTGCAAGAAGTCGTTCATCTTTCGTCGTACCAACCGGGAAGGAGACATCGATGAGAACGCAGCACACAGTAGTGTTGGCAGCAATCATCGCCTTCGGTTTTGGTGCTATCTCTACCGGGGTTCTTCACGCCCAAGCCAAACCGCACGTTTTTGTCGTCGCCGAGATCGACATGAAGAACGCGGACGCTTACATGAAGGATTACGCTCCGAAGGCCCAGGCGCTCATCAAAGCATCCGGGGGTCGCATTCTCGCCGCGGGGAAGGCCGTCTCCATGGAGGGTGATGCGCCGAAATCACGCGTCGTCGTGCAGGAGTGGGACAGCATGGAGAAGTACCAGGCATACCGCAATTCGAAGGAATTCAAGGAAGTCCGGAAAATCGGCGAGCCGTTGGCGACGTTCCGGTCGTTCGCGGTCGAAAGCGTAAAGAGGTAGCCACGCTCGCACCTCGCGCGCATGCTCGGGGCCGCCTAAGGCGGCCTCTTTTTCCGGAGGTCCCGTCCCTTGCCTATGGGTTACTACTACCGTACGGTCGGGTGATGATCTCGAGCAGGTGACCGTCGGGGTCCTCGAAGTACACGCCGCGGCCACCGTCGTTTCGGTTGATCTTGCCGGCGCGCGACTTGCCGGGATCGGCCCAGTGCCCGAGCCCTCGCTCGTTGATGCGGGCGAAGATCTCGTCGAAGTCTTTCTCACCGACCAGGAAGGCGTAATGCTGAGAAGCGATCTTGCCGTCGACCTCGTGGAAGTCGAGCGAGACGCCGTTGCGCAGCTCGACGACGAGGAACGGTCCGAAGCGGGTCGGCGCGGGCAAGCCTAGCACCTCGGTGAGGAATGTCGCCGACCTCCGCTTGTCGCGACACCAGACGATGGTGTGGTTTAGCCGCACGCTCATGTCATGAGCCTCCTCGCGCACCCCTGCGTCCCGGGCGGAAGAACTTTTCATCATCGTAATACGAAGGATCTTCGTTCTCCGCCGTCCAGCCCGGGATCCCGAGCACCGGCAACGGATGGAGCGCGCGGGTCGAATCGATCGCACCCGGACGCTCGAAATACTCGGCCGCCCGTGCATCGAGCACGTCCGCAAGCGCGGCCGGTGGGAGTGCAGCCGCTTCCGCGGCGACGTCGATCACGAGCGCCTTCGCCGTGACTCCCTTGTAGGGGGCAAGCGCTCGTTCCAGGATCGCGTGCCCAAAAACGAGGAATCTCATCGCCGCGACGGCCTCGGCGCGGCGCGCGCAAAAGAGCTCGCGCCAGCGGAACGCCTCGAGCAACTGCCCTAGCGCAGGATCGGCGCACGCGACGATCACCCCGCCCTCGTCGAAGAGAGTCAGCACGTCGCGCGCCGTACCGCGCGTCGGCTCGCCCCACCGGCGCACCAGCTCGTCGTGATGCAGCCGGTTCAGCGTCGCCTTCGTGCGCGGAAACGCCAGCCAGACTAGGGCGTTGAACAGGTCGTGCCAGCTGTCGGGGCGCATCTGGACTTCGCCCGCGCGGAAGGTGCGCACCTCGTAGTTGCTCGCGAGCTCCCTGCCCCGCTCGCCGGCGGGCACGAACACGATCGCCGTGCCACTGGCGCTGCGCGCATTCCGCTGCCGCGCGAGCGCGTTCAGTTCGTCGAGCGCCGGGAACCGCTCCGCAGGCAGCCGCTCGGCCACGTGGCGGACGCTCGCGAACCACGGCGAGGTGAGGAGGCGCGTGCGATCCCAGTTCACGCCGCGCGAAGCCGCCACGTGAGCCGCTCGCCGCCACGGAGCGGAACGAGCGTCGCATCGCCGAACGCGATCTCGGCAGGCGCGTCCCAGGCCTCGCGAACCAGCGTCAGCCGCGTCCGGTTCCTGGGCAGGCGATAGAAATCGGGACCGTTGAAGCTCGCGAACGCTTCGAGCCGGTCGAGGGCGCCCGCCCGCTCGAACGCCTCCGCGTAGAGCTCGAGCGCGGCGTGGGCCGTGAAGCAGCCGGCGCAGCCGCAGGCCGACTCCTTCTCGCCGCGCGGATGCGGTGCGCTGTCGGTGCCGAGAAAGAATTTCGCACTCCCGCTCGTCGCGGCGTGAACCAGGGCGGCGCGATGGCTTTCGCGCTTCAGCACCGGCAGGCAGTAGAAATGCGGTCGCAGCCCGCCGCGGAAAATCTCGTTGCGGTTATAGAGCAGATGATGCGCGGTGATCGTCGCGGCGACGTTCGGTCCGGCGGCGGAAACGTACTCGGCGGCCTCCCGCGTCGTGATGTGCTCGAACACGACGCGCAACGCGGGAAACCGCCGCGCGATCTCTGCAAGGACGGTCTCGATAAAGACGCGCTCGCGGTCGAAGACGTCGACGCCGGGATCGGTCACCTCGCCGTGCATGAGCAGCGGAACGTCGTGGCGCGCCATCGCCTCGAGTGCGGGAAACGCGCGGTCGAGGCGGGTGACGCCGGAGTCGGAGTTCGTCGTCGCGCCCGCCGGATAGTACTTGACAGCGTGCACGAACCCGCTCGCCGCCGCCTCGGCAATCTGCACCGGCGACGTGTTGTCGGTGAGATACAGCGTCATCAACGGCGCGAACACGAGCGGCGCTTCGTGCCCGCCTTTCGCGTTGGCGCGCGCGAGCGCTTCCAGGATGCGCGCGCGGTACTCGCGCGCCGCCTGGACGCTCGTGACCGGCGGCCTCAGGTTCGGCATCACGATCGCGCGCGCGAATTGCCGCGCCGTGTAAGGCAGCACGCTCGCGAGCGCCGCGCCGTCGCGCAAATGCAGGTGCCAGTCGTCCGGGCGGGTGATCGTGAGCTCGCTCATTTCCTTCGCTTCGTTCTCGATGGTCCTTCCTTGAGCGTGAGCGCCGTCTCGTAGAGCGGCTTGCGGGGCGCGCCGGTGATCTCGGCCGCGAGCCGGACGGCGGTGCTCACAGGGAGCTCCCGCAGGAGCGACAGGAGTACGCGCTCGCCCTCGGCCGTCTCCTCGGCTGCGGGGGCTGGTGCGCCGGAGACGACGATTACGAACTCGCCGCGCAGACGGTTGGGGTCTTCCTCCAGCCACGCTCGGGCGGCCGCGAGCGGACCAGCGTGCACCGTCTCGAAGGCCTTGGTGAGCTCGCGCGCGAGCACGATGATCCGCTCGCCCCCGAGCACGGCCGCGAGATCGTCGACGCACTCGAGGATCCGGTGCGGCGCTTCGTAGAACACCAGCGTGTGCGCAAACGTCCGCCATGATTCGAGCGCCCTGCGACGCGCAGCCGCCTTGGCCGGCAGGAAGCCGATAAAGGCGAACGATCCCTGAAGGCCGGCCACCGACAGCGCGGCGATCGCCGCGTTCGCGCCGGGAACCGGCACGACCGCGAAACCCGCGGCGCGCGCTTCTCGCACGGCGAGCGCGCCCGGATCCGAGATCGCGGGCGTCCCGGCGTCGGTCACGAGCGCTGCGTCGCGTCCGGCCGCGAGCAGCCGGAGCATTGCGCGCGCCGCATCGGGCTCGTTGTGCTCGTGGAGCGACGCGAGCTTCGCCGTAATGCCGTGGTGCGCAAGCAGCCGCCGCGCATCGCGCGTGTCCTCGGCGAACACGATATCGACCGTGCGCAGCGTCTCGAGCGCGCGCAGCGTGATGTCCGCCAGGTTCCCGATCGGCGTTGCCACCACATATAATCTCCCGCGTCTCGCCGCGTCATGTCCCCGGCTCATCGTCGTCTGCGCTCTGCCGTTCTCGCGCTTCTCGCTGCCAGCGCGGCATTCTCCTGTGCGGCCCCGCAGCCGGCAACTCCGCCGGGGCGGCCCCCGATCCAGATGCCGGTCGAGCCGCCGGCCCCGGCACAGCCGCCGGCGCCCGAGTCGGCTCCGCCGCCCGCCACCACGGTTCCACCCGCGCCCGCGCCGCTCAAGCCGGGTCCAGCGGTTACGCTGCTGCTGCCACTCGACGCGCCGGAGTTCCAGGCCGCTGCTGAGGTGGTGCGCCGGGGCTTCATGGCGGCCCTGGCGGTCGAGGGACGTCAGCTCGAGGTCGTCGTGCGCCGGACCGACGCGAGTGACGACCGGGTGCTCGCCGAGTATGAGGCGGCGGTCCAGTCCGGGACGCGGCTCGTGGTCGGCCCGATGACCCGCAGCGGCGTGTCGGCGCTCCTTCGCGGCGGCCACCTCGCCGTCCCGACGCTTGCGCTCAATCAGCCGGAGAGCGCGAGCGCCCTGCCGAGCTCGCTGTACATTTTCGGCCTCGCGGCAGACGTCGAAGCGCGGCAGATCGCGCACCGCGCTTGGAATGACACGATGCGCGTCGCAGCCGTCGTGAGCACCGCCAACCCACTGTCGCGGCGCACCCGCGATGCGTTCGTCGACGAGTGGCTCCTCATCGGCGGCAGCGTCACCGACACGATCGAAGCCCAGCCGGGCGTCGACCTGGCGCAAGTCAAGGAGGTCCTCGATCGGCGGCCACCGCAGTTCGTGTTCCTCGCCGAGAGCGGCCCGCGCGCGCGGCTGCTCCGCCCCTACCTTGGCAGCCAAACCCCGGTGTACGCCACCTCGCAGATCAACACGACGATCGACCCGCTCAAGAACCTCGATCTGAACGGCGTGCTGTTCGCCGACATGCCCTGGCTCGTCCGCCCGGACGATCCGGCGGTCGCGCGCTATCCGCGCCCCGCCGGGCTCGACGGCGATCTGATGCGCTTCTACGCGCTCGGTATCGACGCTTGCCGGATCGCGATCGCGCTGCTCGACGGCCAGCAGCGGTTCGAGTTCGTCGGCGTCACCGGCCGGATCGTGGTGCAGGGCCCGGGCTTCGTCGAGCGGGTCCCGGTCGCGGCGACGTTTCGCGACGGACACACCGTCGCGGTCGAATGACGCCCGACGCTCGCGCGGCCGGCGCCGCGGCCGAGGCGCTTGCGGCGCGGTTCCTCGAACGCCAGGGGCTCGCGATCGTCGATCGGAACTACCGGTGCCGCGCGGGGGAGATCGATCTTGTCGCCCGTGACGGCCCGACGCTCGTCTTCGTCGAGGTGCGACTCCGCCAGTCGGAGACGTTCGGCGGCGCGCGCGCCAGCGTCGACGCGGCGAAGCGGCGCCGGATCCTGCGCGCGGCGAAGCACTATCTCGCGCGACGACCCGACCAGCCCTGCCGTTGCGACGTCGTCCTGCTCGACCGGCTCGACCCGGCGCGCGTGGAGTGGCTGCGCGATGCGTTCGGCGAGTAGCGTGATCGTCGCGCTCGCGCTCGCCGCGGCGGCGCACGCGCAGACCGTCAAGCTCCTCGTGCAGAGCTCGCCGCTCGCAGGCTTCCGCTACCACGAGGCGGCCGCCGTCTGGAACGAGCTGCGGACCGGCAACCGGCTCGAGCTCGTCCGCGAGCCCGGCAACGCGCACGACGCGAACGCAGTGCGCGTCGAATGGCGCGGCCGGATGCTCGGCTATGTCCCGCGCGGCGACAACGCCGGGCTCGCGTGGGCGATGGACCGCGGCGAGGCGGTCGCCGCCCGCGTGAGCCGCCTGCGCGACCACCCGAATCCGCGGCTCCGCATCGAGATCGAGGTGTTCGTCGAGTAGCCGGGCACGCTTACGAGCGTGTAAAATCCGCGGCCAAGCGGTCGCCGTCGTGGCGGCCCGACAACCACGCGATGTCGATCGATCTCGTCGCCCGCGTCAGCCGCCACTTCTCGGACAGCGCCCAAACGAAGTTGCACGCGGTCGAGGTGCTCGCGCAGCCGATCGCGCGCGCGACCGAGGTCATGGTGCGGTGCCTGATGGCGAACGGCAAGATCCTCGCCTGCGGCAACGGCGGCTCGGCCGCCGATTCGCAGCACTTCGCCGCCGAGCTGCTGAATCGCTTCGAGCGCGAACGGCCCGGCCTGGCGGCCTTCGCGTTGACCACCGACTCCTCGACGCTGACCTCGATCGCGAACGACTACGACTACAACCAGGTCTTCTCGAAGCAGGTCCTCGCGCTCGGCCAGCCGAATGACGTCCTGCTCGCGATCTCGACGAGCGGCAACTCGCCGAACGTCGTCGCCGCGGTGCGCGCCGCGCACGAGCGCGACATGAAGGTGGTCGCGCTCACCGGCAAGGGTGGCGGCGAGGTCGGCAAGCAGCTCGCCGCGGGCGACGTGCACGTCTGCGTGCCGCACGCCGTGACCGCGCGGATCCAGGAAGTGCACCTCCTCGCGCTGCATTGCCTCTGCGACGGGATCGATTGCCTGTTGCTTGGAACGGAATGAACCGCATGGCTCGTCTGCTCGCCGTCCTCGTCCTCGCCTGCTCCGCGCTCGCCTCGGGCTGCGCGCCGCTCGTGCTCAGCACGGCCGCCGTGGGCGGGACGATGGTCGCGGCCGACCGGCGCAGCGCCGACACGCAGCTCGCCGACGAGCGGATCGAGTGGACGGCGTCGAAGGGGATCGGCCCCAAGATCGGCGCTGACGGGCACGTGAACATCGCGAGCTACAACCGCACCGTGCTGCTCACCGGCGAGACGAAGACCGAGGAGCTCAAGGCGGAGTGCGAGAAGCTCGCCGCTGGCGCGAGCGAAGTCAAGAACGTTGTGAACGAGATCCAGATCGCGGCGCCTTCCTCGCTCAGCTCGCGTTCGAACGACACTTATCTGACCGGCGCCGTCAAGGCGCGCTTCGTGGGTGAGCAGAAGTTCAACCCGCTGTACGTGAAGGTGGTCACCGAGTCCGGCGTGGTCTACCTGATGGGGCTCGTGACAAAGAAGGAGGCCGACGACGCCACGAACATCGCGCGCCACGTGAGCGGCGTGAAGCGGGTCGTGCGGATCTTCGAATTCATCCCGGATCCGCCGCCCAAGCCCGCGTCCCAGCCGGCACCGCCGGTGAGCGACCGGCCGATGTGACGGGTCAGCGGGCGTCGAGGAGGCGCTCGATCTGGGCGACGAGCTTCGGGTCGGTCGGCTCGACCGTGGCGCCGAACGCCGCGATCGGCTCGCCGTTCCGGTCGACGAGATACTTGTTGAAGTTCCACTGCGGCCGCTTGCCCGTCTTCAGCGTGAGATCGCGGAACAGCGGATTCGCGGTCGCGCCGACCACCGAGGTCTTGGCGAACATCGGGAACGTCACGCCGTAATTGACCTCGCAGAACTGCGCGATCTGCTTGTTCGAACCGGGCTCCTGGCCGCCGAAGTCGTTGGCGGGGAAGCCGAGCACCACCAGGCCGCGGTCCCGATAGCGCCGATAGAGATTCTCCAGGCCCTCGTACTGCGGCGTGTAGCCACACTGGCTCGCGGTGTTCACGATGAGCAACACCTTCCCGCTGAACTTGCAGAGCGGCACCGCCTCATCCTGCAGGCTGGGCAGGCTGCGGTCGAGGAGCGGCGGGCACGGCCCCGCGCCGTCGGTCGCGCCCGGCGCCGCGGCGGCGGCGGTCGTGAAGAGTGCGCTCAAGAGTCCGATCGTCAGTCGAAGCACCGTCATCGCCATCTCCTATCGCGGTTTGCCCCAACGAAGGGTGGCGAAACTGCCGTGCGCTGTCAATCGTTCGCAGCTCGCGCGATCGTGGCGAACCCCTTCTTGCTACACTTGCCGCCGTCATGCAGCGCAGGCGCTCGATCGCTGCCAGGGAGAGCCCGGGGACGCCGAGCCCGCCGCCGATTTCAGCCGGGCGCGCGCTGGCGACCGTCCCGTGGCACTGACGTTCTACTACGGTGCTGGTTCCCCCTACGCGTGGCGCGTCTGGCTCGCGCTCGAGCACAAGGGCATCCCGTACGAGCGCAAGGTGCTCTCGTTCGCCGAAGGCGATCCCAAGAAGCCCGAGTTCCTCGCGCTTAACCCGCGGGGAAAGGTGCCCGCGATCGTCGACGGCGACCTCCGTCTCTACGAGTCGGCGGCGATCGTGGAGTACCTTGACGACGCCTACCCCAACTACGGCAAGCGGCTCTTCCCGGGCTCGGTGCGCGACCGCGCCGTGGTGCGGCGCATGGTGTGCGAAGCCGACAACTACGTCGCGGCGGCGATGAACCGGCTCGCGCGGTCGGTGCTCTTCACGAAGCCGGAAGAATGGAACGCCGAGCGCATCGCCGCCGCCCGCGACGAGCTCGCCGCGGAGCTCGCCCGCTGGTCGGAAGCGTTCCGCGGCGACTACCTGGCGGGGCCGCTCTCGGCCGCTGACTACACGCTCTACCCTCTCATTGCCCTCGCTCTGCGTTGCGAGAAGAAGCAACCCGATCTTGCGCTGCGCGAGCGCCTGCCGCAGCGGATTGGCGCGTGGATGCAGGGCGTCGAGATCCTGCCGTTCTTTCCGAAAACCTGGCCAGCACACTGGAAATGACGGTTGACGGGACGCCAGGGTTCGAGCGCAAGATCTGCGCGCCGCGCGAGCTCGGCGCCCGCGTCGCGCAGCTTCCCCGGCCGCTGGTCTTCACGAACGGCGTGTTCGACATTCTGCACCGCGGTCACGTGACCTACCTCGCGCAGGCGCGTGCGCTCGGCGAGAGCCTTGTCGTGGCGGTCAACTCCGACGCCTCGGTCCGCCGGCTCGGCAAGGGCGGGGACCGCCCGATCAACGCCCTCGCCGATCGCCTGGCGGTGCTCGCTGCGCTCGAGTCGGTCGACCTCGTGGTCTCGTTCGACGAGGACACGCCGCTCACGCTCATCGGCGCCTGCCGGCCGGACGTGCTGGTGAAAGGCGGCGATTACAGCGTCGAAGCGATCGAGGGTGCGCGCGAAGTGCGCGGCTGGGGTGGGAGCGTCCACTCGATCCCCTTCCGGCACGAGCGCTCGACGACGATCCTGCTGCACAGGATCAGGGGAAGCGAGTCGGGCGAAGGGTGAAGACGAGCTCGCGAGCGTCCTACCTTTCCCGCTTCCCCTTTGCCCCTTCTTGGAGCTTCAGCTCCATGTAGATCGCGCCCGGCAGCGGGCTGTGATAGTAAGCGGGGACCTCGCGAAATCCGAACGAGCGGTAGAGCTCGCGCGCCTCGACCATCGGCTCGAGCGTGTCGAGCATCAGCCGGCGATAGCCGATCGCGCGCGCGGCCTCGACGACCGCGGCGGCGAGCGCCTTGCCAAGGCCGCGCCCGCGTTCCGGCGGCCGCACGTAGAGCCGCTTCACCTCGCCGGAGCGCACGTCGAAGCGGCGCAGCGCGATGCAGCCGACCGCAGCGCCGCCGCGGGTGAGGAGGAAGAGCCGTCCATCGGGCGGAACGTACTTCCCGGGCAGCGTAGCGAGCTCGCGCTCGAAGTCCTGGAACCCGAGGTCGACGCCGATCCATTCGGCGTACTCGCGGAACAAGCGCCGCGCGTCGTCGAGCCGCGGTGGGTCGGTCGCATCGACGAGCGCGTACGGCGGCTCGAGCGGCGTGCTCATGGGTTGTGCTTGCGCATCAGCTCGGCGGTCTCGACCGCCCAACTCTCGTCCGAGGCCGCGAGGGTGGCGATGATCCGCTCGCGCTCGACCGGCAGTTTCTCCTGTGACAGCTTGAACCGCGACTCGAGCCGCGTCACGGTGATCGTGAAGGAGACGATGGCCCCCAGCATCCGGTCGATGTACTCGCGCGGCAGATCGTCGAAGCGCGCGTGATAGGCCGGGTCGTGGAGCGCGACGAGCTTCTCCTGCTGCGCGTGCTTCTCGTCCCGGTCCTCGATCAGCCGCGGGACGCCATAGGCGTGCACCGCCGCATAGTTCCAGGTCGGTACAGACTCGGCGCGCTCGTAGTGCTGCGGCGAAACGTAGGCGTGCGGCTCCGCAAAGATCGTCATCACCTCACGCTCGGGCGCAAAGTCCCGCCATTGCGGGTTGGCCTTCGCCACGTGGGCGAGGAGCCGCACCGCTTCGCCGTCCTCCTCGACGGCGACCGGCAGATGCGTCGCCCGCATGCCCGCCTCGCCGTGCGTCACCAGCGCCGCGAACGGGTGCGTGCGCATGAACGCGACGAGCGTCGCGCGGTCCTCCATCCGGTTGTGACGAGGGGTGTACATGAGGGAGTGTTACCCGCTGGGGCAGTCCCGGACGTCGCTGCCCGGGAAGTTAGCCCGCAAATCCACGAACCGGAGCCGCACCGCCTCGGGCGCGTCGCGCAGCTGGAGGTAGACGCGGCCGCCCGGCCCTTCGCGCGCGGCGACCTGGAGCCCGCGGACGCCGCGCTTGCGCAGGCTCTCGGCGTGGTTGTGCGCCGCCTCCTCGGAGCGGAACACGCCGAGCGAGATGCCGTTCCGC
>Ga0126369_10002598_pt1 | contig 12901 bp, 10 predicted proteins | sample PanSoiMetaPlot_1_FD_109646 | JGI IMG/M metagenome (GOLD analysis project Ga0126369, IMG submission 109646) | Tropical forest soil microbial communities from Panama - MetaG Plot_1 | ecosystem: Environmental > Terrestrial > Soil > Tropical forest > Bulk soil | place: Panama | collected 2016-02-17 | reverse complement strand
TCTACTGTGAATTTCGCCACGAACCAGACGATTGCAGTGCTGACGCAGGTCCAACTGGGCCCCGGCGGATGTGTCAACGTGTACCTCAATACAGCCGGAGGGACTGGCAGTGCGGCCGTTTTCCTCGATTTGCAAGGGTACTTCGGTCAAGCGCCGGCGGGGCACGGCCTCTTCAATGCTCTCAATACACCGATTCGGGCCCTGGACACCCGCACCGGCCTAGGTGGGAAGTCGACGCCGTTTGGTCCGGGTCAGTCCTTCGAACTTCAGGTCGCAGGCAATAACGCGATCCATTCGAACCCGGCGATCCCGCTGGCTGCCGAGTCGGTGGTGCTCAACCTGACTGAGGTCCAGGGCAACAGCCTCAGCTACCTGTCCGCCTACCCCGCGGTCGGCGGCACCAACCCATGCCCCGCCGCACTCACGAGTTCCAACCTGAACTTCCCCCCGGGCCGCGTGCTCGCAAACCGCGTCACAGTCCAGATTGGCGTAGGCGGCAACATATGCTTCTACAACTCCCAAGGAAACGTCGACGTGCTCGCTGACCTCGCGGGGTGGTATTCCAGCGGGCAGAATACCGACAACATTGGCGCGCAGTACTCACCTATGCCGCCGACTCGTATCTACGACAGCCGACTCGCCTCACCGCTCGGACCGGGGCAGGGCGGCTGCCCGAGCAGCAGCGGCAATCGCGACGTTGTCATCCCGCCGGCGGTGGGCTCAGCTCTGGCCGTGAGCATCACCGCATTGGACGCGACAGTCTCCACCTACCTGGAAGAATTCCCGGCCGGAAACGCGCCCAATCCGCCAACCTCAGACATCAACTTCCAGCCTGGTGATATCCTGCCGAACCTCGCTATCTCGTCCGTCGGGACAAACCATGCGGTCACGATTTGCAACTCAGCCGGCCTGGCCGACTTTTTCGTAGACCTGAACGGCGGCTACAGATGATGTAGCCGGTGGAGCCCTCGCCTCCGCGGGCGAGGGCTCCATGGCCGCACGCAGCAGGTTGTGGCATCATTACCGTCCATCCCCGGCGGCGATTGGATGTAAAGACCCATGGACAAGGAGCAGACTGCAGCGCCGGTATACGATCGGTTCTACTACCTGCGCTACTTCGGCCCCGAAGGTAAGCTTGAGTACACTCGTAGCCAGCACTGGTTGGACTTCTTTGGCTACATCGCTGAGCGCATCGTCTCTGACATCGGCCCTGCGAGCGTGCTGGACGCTGGTTGTGCGATGGGCATCCTGGTGGAATCCCTTCGTGACCGTGGCGTCGATGCCTATGGGATTGACGTCTCGGACTATGCCCTGGAAAACGTCCGCCAGGACGTCAAACCCTATTGCGCAAACGCCTCGGTCACTGAACCATTGCCACGCATGTACGACGTCATCACCTGCATCGAGACGCTCGAGCACTTACATCCAGCCGACGCTGAGAAGGCGGTCGCGAATCTGTGCGTCCACACTGACGACATCATCTTCTCATCGACCCCCAGCCACTTCAAGGAAGCGACGCACCTCAACGTCCGACCTCCGGAGTACTGGGCCGAGCTCTTCGGGCGCCACGGACTGTACCGGGACGTCGATTACGATCCCTCGACGTACATCGCAGCCTGGGCAGTGCGGTTCCGCCGCCAGCGGGATCCTGCCCCGCGTATCGCTGGCAACTATGAGCGGATGCTGTGGCGGCTCAAGAGCGAGAACCAGGGCCTGCGTGAGCTCGGGCTCGAAGGGCAGGCGGAGCTGGCGAACGCGTCAGCGCGAATCGATGAGATGAAAGGTGAACTCTGCGCAGCTAGACAGGAACTGGAGCTAACCAGGACTACCGCCACCTGGCACCTCGCACATCGCATGTCTCGCGTTATCAACGGACTGTTACCGCCCGGGACCCGGCGACGGGCGCTCGCGGGGAGAATGCGACCGAAGTTGACACCGCGAGACGGCGACCGTCTTAGCTGAAGGCATGCGTGGCGAGTACCCCCCAGATGCCGACCCTTGTTCTCCTTACCTCCGGATGAAGGCAGATCTTCGGATTTGACCTCAGTCCTGATCGTCAGCCACGAGCCGCTGGAGGAACGAATGGCTGGACCCTCGATCCGCAACTGGGAGCTCGCACGCGTGCTGTCCACATGCAATCGAGTGACCCTTGCCGCGCCCGGGGAGCCGCGGCGGACGAGCAATGCCTTCGAGGTCCGAGGCTACGATGCCGACGTCTTGGCCCAACTGGTGCCGCGACATGACGTTGTGCAGACCTACGGAGGTCTGGTCGAACGCTATCCCGTCCTGGCCGACGCGCGTTATCTCGTGGTTGACCTCTACGACCCCTATCCCCTCGAGAACCTGCACCTGTACGAAGCCAGGTATCCGGAGGTCGGCCTTCGACTGAATGCCAAAGACCGTGAAGCGTTGACCCGCCTGATGCAGCGCGGAGACCTGTTCCTCTGTGCGTCGGATCGCCAGCGTGACTTCTGGACAGGCTGGCTGGCCGCGGCTGGCCGCATAAACCCTTACACCCACCGGGCCGATCCCGCTCTCACGAGCCTCTTGCGCGTGGTGCCATTCGGCCTGCCGGTAGAGCCACCGCATCGAGGGGTACCACGGTTCAAAGGAATCGAGCCTGGTATCGCCGCCGATGACTTCCTGGTGCTCTGGGGCGGAGGCGTATGGAACTGGTTTGACCCGCTCACGCTGATCAGGGCAGCCGCGGATCTCCGCGTCAGGCTCCCGAAGCTCCGCGTAGTCTTTCCCGCGCTCAGCAGCCCGAGCCCCGCCTCGCCGCCGATGGCCATGGCGACAGAAGCTCGGCGACTGGCAACCGAGCTCGGCCTCACCGGCTCTGTTGTCTTCTTCGGCGACCAGTGGGTCCCGTACTCCGAGCGGGGGTCAATGCTGCTCGAAGCGGACGTCGGCGTCAGTCTGCACCGGGAAGGTGTCGAGACCCGGTACAGCTTCCGGACCCGGGTGCTCGACTACCTGTGGGGCGCCCTTCCAATCATCACAACCGAGGGCGACTCGCTTGCCGACATGGTTCGGTCCGAGGGCCTCGGAGCGGTGGTGCCATACGGGGGGGTCGAAGCTGTCGCCGACGCACTGCACTGGATGGCCACCCATCGCTGGCGGCGCCTGCGCTGCGGCCGCCGCTGCAGAGCCGCAGCCACACGGTTCCAGTGGCCGTCCGTGGCCCGCCCACTGCTCGCGTACTGCGAGGCTCCGCACACAGCTCCGGACCGTGGCCAGCCGATGCCGATGCTGACATGGCCGCACGACGATCCCGGACCACGTCATGCGCTGGATCCGGACGCGCCGACCTCAGGGGCGAATGGCTTGCAACCGCCAACGGTTCCGCGCGGAGGCCCGCGGCCCACTGCCTTCGTCCAGCCGCGGGTGGGCAAGCCCAGCGTGCTCGACCGCATCGGGAACGCCTACCGCGATGGCGGCCTGCATCAGGTCGCCTACAAGGGCGCCGGCGCCCTACGCCGGCTGCTGCCGCGGCAACAGCGAACTGGGCGTTGACTCGACCGTGCCCCACCGAAGGCCAGCCCAACTCAGCCCTAAAAGCGTCCAGCACTCCAGGCACAGGTCGTTCTTCCAGTACGGCACGTCGACCAGGCCGTGGACTACCACTGCTGCCATGGCTAAAGCTACCCCCAGCTGTAGCGGGCGCCACTCGCCCAGACACTCCTTCCATCCGCGTAAAGCGGTCCGAATCGCCTGGATCATCAGCCACGTGAACGCGGCCAAGCCCAGCAGTCCTGTCTCGGTCCAGAAGTTCAGGATGATGTTGTGCGGATAGATAAGCTGCTCCTCGTAGACCCCACCCCGGTACGGCCCGATACTCCGCGCGAAGCCGCTCAAGCCGGTGCCGAGCACCGGGTGGTCCCGCAGCATGTGCAGTGTCGCCTGCCAAAGCTTGATCCGCGAGACAAGCGAGTTGTTGGGATCCGTGGAGTTGAGCTCGTGAGCCAACCGAGTGCCGATCAAGGGCGCCCGGATCAACAGGACGAGCGCGGCGGCGAGACCCCCCACCAGCCACCAGCGCCACCGGTGGGACAAGGCGAGGGTGACCGCGACTACGGCCAGAGCCGCATACCCGCCGCGCGAGAAGCTGAGCAACGTCGAGACGCCGGCTACGATCGCGAATGCACCACTGCCCAGCCGCAGCGCCGTCCGCCTCTCGTGCACTGCCAGGCTAGCGGCCACTGCGATCAGCGGCACAAGATATAGTGCGACTGCGTTCGGCGTGTTGTAGATGACCACCGGAGGCGCTACGGCCAAGTTGAGGCTATGTGCGCGAATCGCCCCCAGCACGACGGCCGAGTTCGCCGAGCCAACCGCAAGCCCGCCCACGGCAAGCCCGCCAGTCACCAGCAGCGCGACCTCGATTCGCCGGACCACGGCCCCGAGCACGAAGAAGAATGCGATCGGCTCCAGGAGGTATGCGCGGTACAGGCCAATCCCGCCCCGCCGGTCTGGCGAGATCGCCACAGCGACCAGGCCGGCTACGAGCAGGAGAGCCGCGGGATAAGTGAACGGGGTGCGCCATGCGATCGCGGTGCTCGTTATGACCGACTCGGCCAGGAACACGACCACAGTCAGAACGATCAGCACCTCGAGCAGGGTGGTCGGGTAGAGCCCGATATGCCAACGAGTGAAGGCGTAGGCTGGGGCCGCCATGCAAGTGAGAGCTGCAAGGAAAAGGGTGACGCGGTAAGGTGTTCTCGCGGTTGCAGCGCGGTCACTGGCCAGCCGCTGCTGGGTGGTCAGCGTGGAGCCCGTCAAGACGCATGCCATTGTAGGGAGCGAAACCCACAGCCATGCACGTGCGGCGGAGCGTGTAGTCGGCCTTCCATGTGAAGCGCTGTGTCCCGCCCTGCTCGTACTGCGGGCAAGTTGGTAAGCTCGCCTGCCGTGCAGCAAACTGAGTCGTCCGCGGAGGAAGCGGAGGTCGCCGCGGCGATCCTTAACTGGAACGGGGGCGATCTGGTGGTGAGCTGCCTGCGCAGCCTGATGCGGCAGACCCACGTCCCACAGCCGCGGATCGTCGTCGACAACGCCTCTACCGACGGCTCCCTGGAGCGCCTACAGGCGGTGGACCCGAATTTGGTGGTGATCGCCAACCATCACAACGTGGGTTTCGCGAAAGCCGCCAATCAGGCCGTGGCCGCTTGCGGAGCCAGGTGGCTGCTGCTGCTCAACCTCGACATCGAGCTCGAGTCCGACTATGTGGCGCGGCTCCTTATGGCCGGGGAATCGTCGCCCCAGATTGGCGCGCTCACCGGGAAGCTGCTCAAGCCTCGCCGCGATGGGACCGCAGACACCATCGACAGCACAGGCCATCTCCTCTTCCGCAACGGCTGGGCAGCCAACCGCGGCGAGGGAGCGCCCGACCAGCCCCGCTGGGAGCGTCCAGGCGAGATCTTCGGCGTCTGTGGGGCGGCCCCCCTCTACCGCATTGAGATGCTTCGGGATGTGAGCCACGGCTGCGCTCAGCCATTCGACGAGCGCTTCGTTGCCTACATCGAGGACGTGGACCTGGATTGGCGGATGCGGTGGCTGGGCTGGCAGGCGTGGTACGAGCCGGCCGTGGCTTGGCACCATCGCAGCGCAACAGGCGCCCGGCGGTCGGCGTTCATGCTCCGCCACATCCTGAAGAACCGCCTGCTCCTCGTCGCGAACAACGACCTTTGGCCGCAGGGCCTGCTCAGGGTTCCCACGGTCGTATTCTTCGCGCTTCTAACGGCCGTCCAGTTCGGGACCGAGGCCGCCCGTGCCCTGCTGGGTTTGCTCGACTTCGTGCAGCTGCTGCCTGCCAGTGTGCAGCGGCGCCGGTTCCTGCGCCACCGCCGGCGCGTGCCGGCCTCAGCGATCAGTCGGTGGATGCAGCCGTTCCCATATCGCCGGCAGCTGATCCAGAAGCTGCGTACAGGCGCCAGCCGAGCCTCGGGCCAGGTGCTGGACTAGAGTAATCAGCCGTGATTCCCCGTCGAATCTTGAGGGCAACTCAGGCTCCTGACGGCGGCGTCGAGCCGAGAGGTAAGCCGTCCGCGGAAACGGTCAGCCCATTGCGCCGGCCTCTCGCCTGGATGTCTCTATACGGGGCCATGATACGGGAGATCGCGTTCACCGATTTCAAGCTGAAATATCAGGGCTCGGTGCTCGGCTACCTGTGGTCGCTGGCCAAGCCACTGATGTTGTTCGCGATTCTTTACTTCGTCTTCACCAGACTGTTTAGGCTCGGCACGTCCGTCCCCCATTACGGCCAATACCTTCTGCTCGGGATCGTCCTCTGGACATATTTCGTCGATGCGACGGCTGTCGCCATGGTCTCCGTGGTGAGCCAGAGGGATCTCATCCGCAAGGTGTACTTTCCCCGGATCGTGATCCCGATCGCGGCCAGCGTCAGCTCTCTGATCACTCTGGTGCTCAACCTCGTGGTGATCTTTGCCTTCATCGTGATCGGGAGCATCGGGTTCCAGGTGACGCTACCGCTGTTCTTGCTCCTGCTGCTGGAGCTATACATATTCTCGCTGGGCTGCTCGTTAATGCTTGCCGCGCTCTACGTTCGTTTCCGTGACCTGCGGTACATCTGGGAGGTCCTCCTGCAGCTCCTGTTCTACGCCAGCCCCATCATCTATCCCTTGATACTTCTGCCCAAGAAGATCCTCACGTTTGCAGCGCTCAACCCAATCGCCCAGATCATCGAGGACTCCCGCAAGGTCCTGATCACACCAAAGACCACTACCATAGCTCAGATCGTGCCCTGGCCCTTCGCGCTGATCCCATACCTGATCCCGGTCGCATTGCTCGTCATCGGCTACTGGTACTTCGAAGCTGCCGCCGCCAAGTTCGCGGAGGAGCTGTGAGTTCGGCCCCGGCTCCCGCCATTGTGGCTGAGGATGTCCGCAAGACGTTCAGCATCCCCACTGAGAGGCGTGACCGGCTCAAGGAGCACGCGATCAACCTGTTCCGGCCAGTCGCTCACCACCAGTTTGAGGCCCTCAAAGGAGTCAGCCTCGGCGTGGGTCACGGCGAGTTCTTCAGCATCGTCGGGCACAATGGAAGCGGCAAGAGCACGCTGCTCAAGGTACTGGCCGGCATCTACCGCCCGACCAGCGGCCGGGTCGAGGTCAACGGTCGTCTGTCCCCGTTCATCGAGCTCGGGGTCGGATTCAACCCGGAGTTGAGCGCACGCGACAACGTGTTCCTAAACGGAACTATCCTGGGCTTGGACCGGCGTCAGATTGCCGCCCAATTCGACGATATCATCGGCTTCGCCGAGCTGGAAGAGTTTGTCGACCTCAAGCTAAAGAACTTCTCGTCAGGCATGCTCGTTCGTCTCGCCTTCTCGGTCGCAATTCGAGCACATGCGGATATCCTCCTGATCGATGAGGTGCTGGCAGTGGGCGACGCCAACTTTCAGCAGAAGTGCTACGACGTCTTTCGCCAAATGAAGGCGGACGGCAAGACCATTGTCTTCGTCAGCCATGACCTCGGCTCCGTCAAGGAGTTCTCAGACCGCGTGATGGTGCTGAACCACGGCAGCGTGCTCGGGGTGTATGGACCAGTAGCCGCGATTGCAGAGTACCAGCAGCTCAATGAGGAAAAGGCAAACTTGAGCCTCGCCGAGAGCGGACACGTGGTCAGCGTCAACGGCCACGAGTCGAAGCCATCCATCCGCAGTGTGGAGATATTCACAAGCGATGGTGAGCCTTCTCGGGTTTACCACCGTGGCGACAACCTCCGGGTCGTGATGACGGTCGAGAACCCGCAGCGAGTCCCTCTCCACGGTGGCGTCTCGATCTACCGGAGCGATGGCTTTCTGTGCTTCGCCACCAATACCTTAATCCCGGAGCTCAAGCCCCGTACTGACGATGTCTTCGAGGTCACATTCGAGGACCTCCCGCTTCAGCGCGGCAGCTACTACCTTTTAGTCGGACTCTTCGGTGAGAACCCCAATCTCGTCTACGAGTACCAAGAGCACGTCTGCGACTTCCAGGTTGCGCAGTGGGACGGTTATGAAGGCCTGCTCTACGTCCACCATACGTGGAACGGCGAGCCTGTCGTAGGGAAGAGCGATGCCACCCGAGATCACCGTACTCGTTCTTAACTACAACGGAAGGGGCCTTCTCCTTGACTGCCTGGAGGCATGCACGAAGCTCGACCATAGCGGCGTTCGTCCACGTGTTGTTTGCGTCGACAACGGCTCGTCAGACGGCTCTCTGGAGGAGGTCCGACGCAGGTTTCCGGCGGTCGGCGTGATCGCGAATCCTAAGAATGTCGGGTTCGCGCCCGCATACAACGCTGCCATCCGTACGGTCGACACTGAGTGGGTAGCGCTGCTCAATAACGACACGGTGCCAGACCCCGGCTGGCTCACCGAGGCGTATGCCGCGAGCTGTCGCCACAGAGCCGTCTGCGTGGGGTCCCGCATGCTGAAGAACGACGGCACGCGGGTCGACTACGTCGGGGCCACCATGAACTTCTATGGCCACGGCTTTCACCCCCACTTTGGCGAGCCCGCCTCGATCAGGGGCGAGGAGCGTCCGGTCATCGCCGCCTGTGCGGGAGCGATGCTATGCCGTCGCGACGTGTTCCTTGAGGCAGGCGGCTTCGACGAAGCGTACTTCGCCTACTTCGAGGATCTCGACCTCTGCTGGCGTCTCAACGTGCTGGGCCATGAGGTTGTCTACGCGCCGGACAGCGTGGTCCACCACAAGCACTCGGGCACGAGCTCCGCGGTAGTGCCCGGTTACCAGCGCCTCGCTTGGACCGAGCGGAACGGACTTCGTTCTGTGATCAAGAACTACGATGAGAAGCGTCTCGGCCGCGTCTTGCCAGTCGCGCTGGCCCTCTGCGTCAAACGGGCACAGCTGGATTCCGCGATCGACCCCGATAACTTCTTCTTCGAGAGGACACCTCCGCCGCCCGCCCAAAAACGGCTGGCTGCTGCGGCGGTCCGGGCAAGCTGGCGGTGGGGCAGGGTGGGTACCATCCTTCGTGAGCGAGGACTGATCGACGGGCCGCTCTACATCGGCTATCGCCTCCTGGGCCAGCGCTTTGCTAACGGCCACGAACTGCCCACTGGGTACGATGCGATGAACCGCCTCGGGTACAGCCGGATCGCCGCAATTGAGGCGCTGGTCAGGAGCGCGGATGACTTGCACGAAAGGAGGACCACGGTCCAGCGTGCACGACGCCGCTCCGACGAGGCTGTGGCCGAGCTCTTCGTGGACACGTTTAAGCCCAGCTTTCCCCATCCCGAGCTCAAGCTCTGCCAGGACGCCCTCGTCGAGGCGTTCGGCCTGCGGGAGCTGTTCCCGTGATGGCACCCCGCGCATCCGTCATCATCCCGGTCAAGAACGAGACCCGCAACATCGCCGCCTGCCTCGACGCGGTCTTCGGGCAACGCTACGAGCCTGGGTTTGAGGTAGTGGTCGTTGACTCAGGAAGCGTGGACGGCACGCTGGATATGCTCGCCCGATACCCAGTCAAGCTGGTCCGCATCCGGCCGGAGGAATTCAACCATGGCGCCACGCGCAACCTGGGCGCAAGCCACGGCCGTGGAGAGTTCATTGTATTCATCACCGCTGACGCATTTCCGACCGAGGAGTGCTGGTTGGCCAACCTTGTGGCTCCTTTCGACCTGAACCTCGACGTCGCCGGCTGCTTCGGACGCCATGTCGCCCATGCGGGCGCCGACCCGGTAGACGCGTGGCGGATGGACCGACACTTCGCCAACTTCGGTCCCGATACACGCATCTTCCGTCTCGACGGCGACCATGAGGAAGAGTACCGCCGGTTGGAATGGATGTATGACTTCTTCTCCGATAACAACAGCAGCTTGCGCCGCAGTGTGTGGGAAAAGCATCCGCTCCCGGTGGTGGACATGGCCGAGGACCAGCACTGGGCCAAGATGATCATGCGCCTGGGCTATGCCAAGGCATACGTGCCCGACGCAGTGGTCGCCCATTCGCACTCCTATACGCCGTGGCAATGGGTTCGCAACTGGTACGACCAGCACGCCAGCTATCGAGACCTGCGCAGCCCGGTAGCGATGCGGCGGCTTCGCGACACCGTCTCGTGGTTTATGCGGTCCAGCTATCAGGACGTTGCGTACCTGCGTAACCCCCGCTCCGACGGGGCCTACGGGCTTCGGCACCAAGCACGTGCGGTTGTCAACAACGCCGCCCGCGCAACTGGCGGCTACCTCGGGGCCAACTATCCGCGGGTGCCGCGGGCGGTACGACGGACGGTCTCGATGCAGAGGCGCGGCGAGGCAAGCGGCCGGTGAGGCTGATCCGCAAGGCATGGTGGGTGGGGCGCAGACGCGGTCTGCGGGCGGTCATTGACCTCGCAGTGCCAAAGGCCCTCCACATCCTCCGCATAAGGACCATCCGTCCATACCCGTACTCCCACTTCGAGGCTCTCTCAGCAATCGATCCGTACCAGCCGGCGACAATTCCCACACCTCGATTGAAATGGCAGCGATCGCCGACAATGCGCCTTCGCTGGTACATGCCGGAGCCCGGTCGCGGCTCGGGGGGCCATCACACGCTCTTCCGGCTGATCCGGCTGCTGCAGCACCGCGGGCACCTCAGCGAGGTCGCTGTGCTCCACGGCGCCCACACCAGCAAGAGCCGGGACGGGACGCGGCAGTTCGTGCTGCGGCATTTCGGCACGGATGTTCCCGTCATCTGGGACACAGACGACCGGTCTGACGTCGACATAGTCCTGGCCAGCTCGTGGCAGTCGGCGTACGCGATCGCAACCGACGTGGATTGTGCGCTACGCGCCTACGTCGTCCAGGACTGGGAGCCAGACTTCTACCCCCGCGGCAGCGAGCAAATCATGGCCGAGAACAGCTACCTCCTCGGCTACACACACATTACGGCCGGCCCGTGGTTGGCTCGGCGCTTGAGTGAGCGGGGGCTGCCTGCCGAGTACTTCCACCTGGGCGCGGACCAGGAGACGTATCACCCGAGCGACGAACCCCACGAGCGGGGCCGCTCGCACGTGGTCTTTTACGCACGGCCCAACACGCCCAGGCGCTGCTTCGAGATCGGCTGCGAAGCCTTGCGCCTCCTGGATCGGCAGCTCGGCCGCGGCAGACTAAGCGTCTCGATGGTCGGTGCCGAGATAGTGCCGTTTCCCACCCGGTACCGCACCCGCTGGTTGGGAACCGTCCCGCCCCGGGAACTGCGCCGCCTCTATGCCTCCGCGGACGTCGTATTGGTACTCTCGGCCACGAATCCCTCGCTGGTACCGCTCGAGGCCGCCCTTTGTGCGGCCCCGGTGGTCGACCTGAGGGTTCCCAGTGCCGCGGGTACCTTCGAGGCTGGCGTGACGGGATTGCTTGCGCCGCCGTCGGCGACCAGTCTCGCGGCAGCGATGTCGAACCTGCTGGCCGACCCTCGGGCCGCCCGCGAGATGGGCAGGCAGGCTCGAAGGTACGCGCTGCAGTTCACCTGGGAAGCGGCAGCAGCCACGGTCGAACGCCACCTCATGGAGGCTCTCGAGCACCACAATAGACGGCCGCTCGCCTCCGGTACTGGGAGACACGACGGCGACACCGGCTGAGCAGGTTAACGGACCCCGGTGAGCCCGTTCTGGCTATCATGCCTTGGCGGTGCCGACCCGGGCCGGGCCGGCAGCACCTGAGGAGCACCACACATGGAAATCCACGTGACACCAACGAAGCTCGCCGGAGCGGTGCTGATCGACACCGAGTTCTTCCGGGACGAGCGTGGCTTCTTCATTGAGAACTACCATCGCCGGCGCTTTGCCGAACACGGGCTGAACCACGACTTTGTTCAGGACAACCATTCCCGCTCGGAAGCCAAGGTCTTGCGCGGATTACACTACCAGGACACCACCGCTCCGATGGGCAAGCTGGTGCGCTGTACCGCTGGGCGGGTGCTGGACGTTGCAGTGGACATCCGGGTCGGCTCGGCAACATTTGGACAGTGGATTGCAGTCGAGCTGACTGAGGACAATATGCGGCAGGTCATGGTACCGGCCGGCTTTGCGCACGGGTTCCTGACGCTCTCGGATTGTGCAGAAGTCCAGTACAAGTGCACCGGGTATTACACGCCTTCAGCGGAGGGGTCAATCGTTTGGAACGATCCCGACCTTGGCATCGTGTGGCCAATTCCCGATCCCCTGCTGTCCGATAGAGATCGCAATGCACGGAGCCTCAGTGAATACTTGAAGGCGCCAGCCTTCACCGCTCTCCAGGAGCAAAGCTGATGGGTGTCATACTGCTCGTCGGGGGAGCTGGTTATGTGGGCTCGGTCCTAGCTCGAGAGCTCCTTGAGCGCGGCTACGCCGTGCGTCTACTGGATCGCCTGTATTTTGGCGACCAGGGTCTCGCAGAGATCCGCGATCGTGTTGAGCTGATTGCTGGGGACATGCGCGCTGTGGCGCCCGAGCTGCTCGACGGCGTTGAGTGTGTCGTGAATGTTGGCGGACTTTCGAACGACCCAACCGCAGAATTCAACCCACGAGCCAACTTCGAGATGAACACCACCGCCAGCGTCGCATTGGCAGAGATGTGCCGTCAGCACGGTGTACCCCGCTATCTGTACGCGTCATCCTGCTCCATCTACGACCGGGGTGTAATCGATGAGGCACGCGATGTTCTGCTGGATGAGACTGCAGACGTCGACCCTCCCGGCGCGTACGCAGGCTCGAAACTAGCTGCGGAGCATCAGCTGCTGGAAATGGCCGGGGATACGTTCTGCGTTAGCACTCTGCGGAAGGCGACCTTATTCGGCTTCTCGCCGCGCATGCGCTACGACCTGGTCGTCAACACGTTCGTCAAGGACGCGCTCTCGAAGGGATACCTCTCTCTCCACTATGGCGGGGAAATGTGGCGCCCACTGGCGGACGTGCATGACGC
>Ga0126369_10002597_pt1 | contig 12902 bp, 14 predicted proteins | sample PanSoiMetaPlot_1_FD_109646 | JGI IMG/M metagenome (GOLD analysis project Ga0126369, IMG submission 109646) | Tropical forest soil microbial communities from Panama - MetaG Plot_1 | ecosystem: Environmental > Terrestrial > Soil > Tropical forest > Bulk soil | place: Panama | collected 2016-02-17 | reverse complement strand
TTGCGGCGGGATCATGCCAGTGCGCAGCGGTTCCATGCCCGTGAAGAAGGCATTGCGTCCGGAAGTGCAACTCTGCATGGCGACAAAGTCCATGAAAATTGCACCTTCATTACCGATGCGGTCGATGTTCGGTGTTTCACCGACCATCAGGCCGCGGTGGTAGATGCTCGGCTGCATCCAGCCGATATCATCGCCCATGATGAAGAGGATGTTGGGCTTCTGCTGCTGTTGCGCAGCCGCTGGTACGCTCATCGTTGTTATCAAAGTGATCAGCGCGAGCGGGCCGAGCCAGGGGTTTCGGGTGATGTTCATGACCTTCTCCCTGGTTTTACCAGGTACGCGCCGGCAGGGTGCGTGAACGCGGTTCCGGCGCTGTCGCTGTGGTGACAAGTGTCGCGAGTAGAAGGAGGGTCGCGATCCAGAGGATACTCATGGTGGATCCCCATTCGGTATTCGGGCCGAAGGCCCTTAGTATCGCGACACCGGACGCTAAACGTGTCAGGACGAGGCTGGCAGACTCGGAAAATACCGAGCACGTCAACCGCGTGCGGGCATTCCTCCGGGTGAGAAAGAACCCGCGCGTATTGGCGAAGTAGCTTCGATCATCGCCGTGATCAGCATATGCGGCGCGGAAGTGATAGAGTTCTGCTTGCGAGATTGGCCGCGATACCGAGCGCGTGCAAATCAGGCGTCGAGTTGATCCATTGTTCGCCTGACGCACCCGATCGTTATGGCGGTGCTGATAGTCGTCGTGATGACAGTCAGCCCGGGCGGAGTCCCTTAGTTGTTGCGAGGACACAAGGCGATGAAAATGAAACTTTCATCTCCGGTGTTCACCTGAGATTCTCAGGGTCCGTCTTATAGCCGATGCACAGGAGAAACGCTCTGTGGCCGCAGTGGCCACATTGGAGATTCGGGTATGCGCTACGTGTTGCGAGCTGCTCTCTTGCTGCCGCACGATTGCCGGCGCATCGAACGGAAACTAGCGCATTATATAGTTGCAGCCGCAATCGCCTCCGCCTCCGGTTGGATGCCGGGAACCGCACGCGCTGACGAGGGAGGCGTCAGCTTCTGGATTCCGGGTTTTTTTGGGAGCCTGGCGGCCGTGCCGTCGCAGCCCGGGTTCGCGCTCCAGACTTTCGCCTATAACACGAACGTCAATGCGGGCGCCGACGTTGCGAGGGCGCGCGAATTTCAGATTGGCCGGCTCGATCCGACTTTGACGCTGACGGCAGCTGCGAGACTGCACGACGACACCGGGCTTGAGTTCTTCATCCCGACTTATACGTTCAAAACTCCGGTGCTCGGCGGATTTATTACGACGGGGGCGGTCGTCGGAGTGGGCGCGGGGCACACGTCCCTGAACGGAACGGTGACGGCGTCAATCCCGCCATTCAGCGTGACGCGAACCGACAGCCTCGGTGTTTCCGCAGCCGGTAACACGGACCTCATTCCGCTGCTTCTTTGGAAGTGGCACAGCGGCGTCAACAACTTCATGCTTTATGGAGCGGGTGACATTCCGGTCGGCGTGTACGATTCGACCAGCCTCGCCAATCTCGGCATCGGACACGGCGCCGCCGACAGCGGCTTTGGCTATACCTACTTTGATGAGAAGAAGGGGCACGAATTCTCCGCGGTCGCGGGTTTCACTTACAATCTGATCAACACCAGCACCAATTATCAGAATGGCGTCGATTTTCATTTGGACTGGAGCGCGTCGCAATTCGTGACCAAGCAGTGGCAGGTCGGCTTGGTTGGCTATTTGTATAATCAGGTCACCGGGGACAGCGGCAGTGGCGACCACGTCGGCTCCTTCGAATCGCGCGTGGTCGGCATCGGCCCGCAGGTCGGTTACCTCTTTCCTCTGGGAAAGCTGGACGGGCTCGGCGAGATGCAGGGCTATCTCAACCTGAAGGCCTACGGAGAGTTCGACGCCCAGAATCGCGCTTCCGGCTATAACGTGTGGCTCACGTTTTCATTCTCACCCGCTGCGCCGACCCCGCCATCTTCGGCGCGGCCGATGTACACCAAATGATGCCGGGTCGATGTAGGCCTACTCCTAAGTTTCGCTTCTGCTTATGGTCCATGAACGTCGATATCGCCAAACTGAAATGCTGACTTGTCGCTGTCTGACCGCTCACGGCGGTGGTGATGTCGGCACGCGCGTCGACACCTCAAACCCAGTTCGCGACTGGCAGTGTATAGAACCGATCAATGAACGCACTCTGATTCTGATGGCCCTGATCGTTACTTGCCAGGCTCTCCGCTAATGGGACCAAAGGTGTGCCCATCAAGACGCGGCCAGTATATTCCGAGTCTGCCGCGCGCGACCGACACTCCTCTAACATCGATGCAGCCGGCATAACCGATAGAAGTGCAACCGATGAGGAGCAGTCAGATGTGCGATTACAGTCTGCATCACGTCGCGTCACGACCCGCCAAGGTTGGGGACAAACTGATAACGACGCATTTCGAAAATTCGCTCACCGGCGGGTTCGCGGCTGTCGACGAACGCAATGTCGCTGTCTGCTTACTGCCGGGCACCGAGCTAGTATTCCACGAAAAAGTAGAATATGAGCGCGGTTTCAAACTGTTTGGAAGGGTGCGTCTGAACCAAGGTGTTGCAAGATTTCGGCAGGTGGACAAAGACAATCCACATACCCATCATGACGCGCTCGAATTTGCCGATGGCCGGATTGTACTGCTGACCCGATTAGTTGCGGGACAGACCGCAACTATCCTGCAGCTCCCGGCGGCTATACGAAGTGAGGATCGTACAACGCGCTCACCGAGACTTACAGAATCAAACGTTGCCTGAGCTGCCTGCAGTGGAATTGAACTCGTCGAACCCGTGCGCAGCAGTTGGCAAGCTCTGCGGTGCACTGCCAAGTGCCGGTGTCATCTCAGTCGGGTCATGATCGCCCTTTCGCAATATGCGGCGACGTTGCACTCATAGGCAGACATCCGCAATGGCGTTCGAGTTGGTCAGTGTCGGGCCAACTGGTGGGCGAGGGGCATTCAAAGAATAGCTTCCGAAAAAACTCATTTCGGAACCTGTCATCCCCGAGCGAGAACCCCGACACCGGCTCCGCGTCCAACATGAACTTGCCGGCGAGGTCGCCATCTGTGACGGGGCGGTCGAGGGATTTGGTTGCGTCGTCGAGACCCTCGAGCGAATCGAGGACGGCTTTCAGGGACATGCTTTTATCTTGGAATGAGGCGTAGCCTCGGTGACCTGAAACAGTCAGGCAGCAGAGAGCGCTCGGCCCCAGGTGACCGGCATGGCGTGCCGGCAAACTCGCTGCACGCTCGGGCATCGCCCTACGTGCAGTCCGTCAGAGGGAAGATGAGGACCGGGTCGTACCTTTGCGGGCAGACGAACCGGGCATGTCAAAGGGATCACCACACGAGCTTGACGAGATCGCAGTGAGCGCAAACCTCTCCAGCCGAAGAGGGATAGGCTTCATGCGAAGTCATGCGTCGCATTCGGTGAGTAGACGCCTCACAAGTCTTTCGCCTCTCGGCGCATTCCTTGTTGTAGGCGTCAATGTCTGCCGCAGTCGGATGCTTCGGCAGTGAAACCGGACCCCCCGGAAATCCACAGGTTGCCAACGACGCACAAGCAAGCGCAGACACGGCGCTGGTCCTCCCTCCTGTGTTCCTCCCCCACACACCCCGCTGGGAGGGCCGAACTCGGAGTGCCTTGGCCCCGTGCCTTACCTCGCCAACGGTCAACGGCGCGGGGCCATTGGTCGGGGATCGAGCGGGACTGGACCACGCGCTACCCACCTCGGATTGAACCGGGCCTAAGCCTTGTCCGTCCGCTCACTCGAAAGATGTTCAAAGGCAATCGAACGCCGTAATCGGACGGCAACGTCCGAAGGCGAGCATGTGTTTTTGGGCACAGCCCTTTGTCGTGCCCTGGGCGCGGTAAGGCCAGGTGTTTCGAAAGCCCCCAGCTTCCCTGACTCTTGGGCTCCGCGCCCATTCGATCATGGGATCTGGTCGTGAAAGTCGTAGTCGCCATCGACCTGGAGAACCGATACAGCGGCGACGTGGGCCTTTTGGAGGCATGCGTCCGTGACGGCGTGTCGGCGTTCAACCGGCACGTCGGTCAGGGCGCCAGCATTGCGCTTGCGCGACTGTGCGGTGATGCCGCTGACATCAGCGTGATGAGTGAGCCGCTAAGACGCACCGCGCCGCTTAAGCGTCGGCGATCATGAGAAGCTCCCCGGCCGCGACGAAGACACTCGCCGCGAACGGCCAGAAGATCTCGTCCCGGTCGGACATGCCTGCCGCAAGAAAGGCGCAGAGGCCGAGCCCCGCACCGCCGACAAAGCAGACATCACGTCAGTACCAAGGCCGCGATGTCGGCGACGGTTTCGGTCGAGCGAACCGCCCGCACGATGAGCCAGTCGATTACGGCCAGCCCGACCGGCACCTTGATGTCGACGTAAACCGTGTTGTCTTGGCTGCCGACCGGGACGACGCGGATCACCTCGGCGTTGGTCGCGTGCGCGTTGAACACCGCGAGCTTGCCGTAGACCGGCAGATCGTCGGTGTCGCTCTTCGTCACAGCGAACGCATCACGCGCCGGCTGGAGATCGCGCACGCCAGCACGCTTGGCCTTGGCCGAGAAGATGCCGCGATGCGACTTCGGAATCGCCCTCGCAATCCAATTCTTAGCCATGCGAGCTGCTCCACTCGACTTGTTGTTGCGAAGCGCGAGCCTCCACGCAGCGGAATGGAAGGATGCGCTGCGCTTCGGTTTTGCTGCTTGGGGAGTTATGGGTGTTGACCTCATGATGTTGACCTTGCAGCCCGCGCCAAGGCAGCAGGCGTTTGCGGGCCAGTTGGCGGTGGAAGTGAGATAACTGCGGGCGGCCGTCTCGCAGTCTTGGAGCTTGTCGAAGGTTTGCGCCCTAGCGAGGGAGTCCAATGATCAAGCGCTACAGTGACCATGCCGCCAACGAGCGCACTTTTCTTGCCTGGGTGCGGACCTCTATCTCAATCATGGCCTTCGGCTTCGTGATCGAGCGATTCGATTTATTTCTCAAATACGCCGCGCCACTCGCTGCACAGCAAAAGATCAGCCCCCATGGGGGAGCGTTCGCCGACGCCGCGGCCCTGGCTTTCATCGTGCTCGGCATCGCCATCATCGTGCTCGCCGGCTGGCGCTTTGTTCAAACCGCAAAGGACGTCGAAAGCGACAGCGAGATAGCAAATCCCGGCGAGCGTTTTGACCTGATCTTGAGCGGCATGATTGGCCTTCTAGGCGCCGCGCTGTTGCTTTACCTTTCGCATGCCCTATTTCCGAGTGTGTGAACCGAAGTTCGCGGGCCTGTGAGGTCGAGCACCGATGTAAGTTCGGCCGCAATGGCAACGCAACGGCCACACCCGCCTGCGTGACCACGCGTTTCATATCCTGCTGATACGTCGCACACCTGCGCGGCCCATGACGGAGCAATACCGCGACCTCTTTAAGGACTTGATCCGGATCGGACAGGAACGGAAAAGCTATTTCGTTCTGGGCAAACGCTTCTCCCCCTGACACGGTGCGTTGTCGCGCAAGCGTAATCGTCAGATGTTGAGATGGTTTTTATGCTTGTTTGGATGTTTTGGGGGACACAATTTTGATGCCTTTTGCAATGTTTTCTTGGACACATTCTTTATAGGTTGTTTGGCACTCTGACGCACAGACTTAATACAGCCCCCGCGATCAAATCGCGTGAACGCGCCACCCGTGGCGACGCGGGCGGGCATCAGTGTCGGTCAAGATCCAGTCCGGCCAGCGCACCGGCTATTGTTGCACGATTCATGGGTAATGTCGGGCTGACGACGCAAGGGACTTCGCATGGGCCTTTGTCGAACCATGGCGATGACGATAGCGCACCCGACGCACCGTGTTTGCAAAGTCTTGGATGCGCTGCTGCGCCCGCGGCGGCGGGTTCACAGTCGGTCCGGCGGGCGGCTATATCCTGCACTCTGCACACTCGCATCGAGTCTCGTCATTGCGCCGATCGCTGGCTTTGGACCAGCTGCTGGGGCGGAAAGCGTGCCGTTGCCGTCCTCGGCGTTGATTCTCAATGAGACCCGAGCTGAACTCCCGTGGTTCGCGGCTTTCTCCGCTGCCTTTGGATCGACCCTGAATGCCGGGTCAGAGAGGCTGCCGGCGGGGAGCGAGGTCCGCTTTCGCGAATTCAGTATATGGGAGCAGTACCGCTGGCAGGTGGCGGCTGCCATCTTCGTCTTTCTGCAAACCGCATTGATCGGTTGGTTGCTGTTCGAGCACCGCCGCCGCCGGATTCTGGAGATGAAATTGCGCGCGCGGCTGTTGGAACTCATTCATTTGAATCGAATTGCTACCGCGGGGGTGCTATCGGCATCCGTCGCCCATGAGTTGAACCAGCCGCTGGGGACGATCCAGAGCTATGCCGAGGCGGCGACGCTCTATCTCCAGGCAGATCCACCCGACATCGAGCGAGCCGAAAAGATCCTCGCCAACATACGGCGCCAAAATCAACGCGCGGCAGACATCATCAGCCACCTGCGTGGTTTGTTGAAGAAGAGAGATGAGTTAGAATTGGAGGAATGTGATCTCAATAAGACTGTTCGCGATGCGCTCCAGATTCTTCGCCCCGAGGCATTGAAACGCGGCGTCGCGCTCGATGCCCACGAGGCGAAAAGTCCCTTGCCCGTACGCGCCGATCCGATTCACTTGCAGCAGGTCATCTTGAATCTTGCGGTGAATGGAATGGATGCCATGCGAGACTTCGCTCCAGGTGGTGGCGAGATTTCGATCCACACCGCGTTGGCCGACGAATCCGCAATCGAGGTGCGGGTCGCCGATTCCGGAATGGGCATTCCCACCGACAAACTAGACACAATTTTTGATTCATTCCACACCACCAAGCGGGATGGCACCGGGCTTGGCCTATCCATTGCGCGCGCGATCGTCGAGACCCATGGGGGCAAGATATGGGCGGAAAATCGACCCACTGGTGGTGCTGTGTTTTGCTTTAGGCTGCCTTATTCAGGATGCTCGCCGCATGACAACGTTGACGCCGATCATTCACGTCGTCGATGACGATGCATCGTTCCGCGCGGCTCTTGGCGAGCTGCTGAGCGCCTGCGGCTATACTGTTGCGCTCTATGAGTCGGCGGAGCAACTCTTGAAGAGGCTGCCGAGCGGGGATCGCGGCTGTATTCTGCTGGATGTGCAAATGGGCGGCTTGAGCGGGCCGCAGTTGCAGAATCAGCTCGCCGAGCTTGGATGCAGACTGCCGATCGTCTTCGTAACCGGTCACGGCGACATTCCGATGACGGTGCAGACGATCAAGGCGGGCGCGGAAGACGTCCTTACCAAACCGGTAGTGAAAGAGAAATTGTTGGAAGCGATCGGGCGCGCCCTCATCCGGCAGGAGCAAATGCGAAAGCAGGACACTCGGATTGCCGCATTGCGCTCGTTTCTTTCCCGCCTCACACCTCGTGAGCGGGAAGTCTTCACGCAGTTGGTTCGCGGCAAGCGCCACAAGCAGATCGCTTATGCGTTAGGCACGTCGGAACGAACCGTCAAAATGCATCGACACAATGTGATGCAAAAATTTCAGGTCCAGTCTCTTGCGGAGCTTGCAGTGGCCGCGGAACGTCTTGGATTACTGTTGGTCTCCGACCGCCGAGGAGGTGCAGGTGCCGAGCAAGCCGAGAAAAAATCGAAACAAAAGCCTCTAACTCTTCTCTCAGTCAGTATGCCTAGCCGGCAGGCATAGCTGACGCGGTAGGCGGCGCCGCCTGCTGTTTCGCAGCGCGACAGAGACCACGTATTTGAGCACATGCTGTATTCGAGCACATGCTATTGAGTTTGCGTCGATTGCATTTCTTGTGCGGTCCAATGAGGGCTATGTCCGCAATTTGCTTCCCCTAAGGACAGGTCCCGCCGCGCGTCGGTTCTGGCACAATAACAAAGTGCTTATTGCGTGCCTGCAAGGCAGGGCGAAGCCAAGTCTCAGGCTGTGTCGGGGCAGGGCGGGGGACCGACTCCGATCCGACTTACCGTCGGTAAGCCTTCGATCAGAGAGAAGGTGATGAAGTTCCACTCGCCATACCGCCTCGACCTCGGGTGACGGCATGCGCGCAGAAGAGAACAGAGCGCCTGCCCGGCATGGAGCAAGGGAACGCCAGGAGCAGAGTGCGGCCGCGCCCTCACCGTTCCCGCCGATCGCCGATTTTGCGTTCTTATCCAACTGCCACACCGGCGCGCTCGTTGCTCCCGATGGGGGGATCGGCTGGCTTTGTATGCCCCGCTTCGACGCGCCGAGCGTATTCGGCAGCCTGCTCGACCGAGAGGCCGGAATCTTTCGGTTCGCGCCCTTCGAGATTTGCCACCCTACGACTCGTATTTACGAGCCGGGCACGAACGTTCTGTCCACCACGTGGAAGTCGCCAACGGGTTGGGTTCTCGTCCGCGACGCGTTGACGATCGGCCTCCGAGATCACGAAGACAAAGTCACACCGCACACCCGGCCTCCAGCTGATTATGATGCTGACCATCTGCTCGTTCGAACGATGCTCTGCCTCGAAGGCAGGGTCGAGATCGAGCTCATCTGCGAACCTGCCTTCGACTACGGCCTTGTGCCAGCGGTGTGGAGCGCGGTTGATAGTGAGCGACACGTAGCTGACGCAACCGGCGCGGGACAGACGATGCGTCTGAGCACGGATCTTGCGCTGGGGATTGAGGGTAACCGCGTTCGGGCGCGTCATTTCCTGGATCCGGGCGACCGGGCGTATTGTGCGCTCTCCTGGGCGGAGGGCCTTGCCGGTCCGAAGAATGCCGAGGAGGCCGAAGCCCGAATCGAAGCCACGATCCGCTACTGGCGAAGATGGCTTGGGGGAGCCCGCGTTCCTGACCACCCCTATCGCTCGCAGATCCAACGCTCGGCGCTCACCGTCAAAGGTCTGACCTACATGCCGACGGGCGCGGCAGTGGCGGCTCTCACTACCTCTCTCCCGGAAACACCGGGCGGGGAGCGCAACTGGGATTACCGCTACACTTGGATGCGCGACGCGACTTTCATGCTCCAAGCGCTCCATTGGCTCGACCTCGATTGGGAAGCAGACGAGTTCATGGAGTTCGTCACCGACCTCGAGCCCACCAAGGACGGCTCGTTGCAGATCATGTACGGCGTTGACGGTCGCCGCGAGCTGCTTGAATCGACGCGAGACGACCTTTCGGGGTACGCAGGTGCGCGCCCGGTTCGCGTGGGCAATGCCGCCTTTAGTCAACGCCAGAACGACGTTTTCGGCGCTGTGCTCGACTCAATCCTCCTTCACACCCGCCGCAACCAGCGCCTGCCGCGCCGGCTGTGGCCGATTGTGGAGTCGCAGGCAGCGTGCGCCACCCGTGTTTGGCGCAACCCCGACCAGGGCATCTGGGAGGCGCGCGGCAAGCCGCAGCACTACGTGTCCTCCAAGTTGATGTGCTGGGTCGCCCTCGACCGCGCGAGCACGCTGGCGGAGATCCGCGGCGACCCAAAGGCAGCGGCGACATGGAGCGCGACGGCGGACGAGATCAAGGCGGACATCCTCGTACATGGAGTCAGCGACCGGGGTGTACTGCGCCAGCATTACGAAACCGACGCGCTCGACGCCTCGACGTTGCTCGCAGGGAGCTTCAATTTCCTCGCGCATGATGACAAGCGCCTACGAAACACCGTTTTTGCCATCGACGAGGAGCTGACAGAGAACGGCTTTGTCCTGCGATACCGCACCGACGAAACCGACGACGGGCTCTCTGGGAAGGAAGGAACGTTCTTAATTTGCTCGTTCTGGCTCGTATCGGCTTTCGCGATCATCGGGGAGCGGCAGCGAGCCATGGACCTTATGGAGCGGTTGCTTCGGATCGCCTCGCCCCTCGGTCTCTACGCAGAGGAGTACGATTCGGAAACAGGAAGGCACCTGGGAAACTTCCCGCAAGCCTTCTCCCATCTCGCGCTAATCGAGGCCGCGGCGCGTATGATCATACCCGAACTCGCACATTTCTGACCAGGTTGCGTACTACGTGATCACTCTAGCTTGGCATAGCGTCTTCATGAAAACCGAATGCAGGAAAACCGCACGTTCCGCGCGCCTTCGGGCAAGCGCGTTTCTACTAGCAGCGGTCCTGACGGGAGGCGAGCGGTGATTGCGCCATCTGGCGAGCAGATCGAGATCGCAGCTGGAGATCAGCGTGCTGTGGTCGTCGAGGTTGGTGGTGGACTTCGCTCTTACTCCGCCGGCGGCCGGGAGCTTGTCGACGGATACAGAGCCCATGAGATGTGCTCCTCAGGTCGAGGTCAGGTGCTGATCCCATGGCCGAACCGGCTGCAGGATGGCAGCTTCGAGTTCGACGGGCGGCACCACCAGCTCCCACTGAACGAACCGGAGCACCGTAACGCGATCCACGGCCTCGTCCGCTGGGCTGCCTGGACGGCCGCCGAGCGCGAGCCACACCGGGCAGTGATGAAATACGTTCTGTATCCACAACCGGGTTACCCATTCTCGCTCGGGATTAGCATCGAGTACGCGCTATCAGATGACGGACTCCGGGTGCGGACAACTGCCACGAATCTCGGCAAGGACACCTGCCCCTACGGCGGCGGCGCTCATCCCTACGTGACTCTTGGGACCGCAACTATCGATCGTTTGATTTTGCGCCTACCCGCGCGAACCGTCCTGCGATCCGACGAGCGCGGCCTTCCGATCGGCTCGGATGCCGTGGAGGACACAGAATACGATTTTCGGCAGCCGAGGCGGATCGGCTCGACTACGCTCGACCATGCGTTCGCCGACCTTGAGCGGGATCATGATGGCCTCGCTCGTGTGGAGCTCCGAGATCCGGACCACGGGACTCAAGTCTCGCTCTGGGTCGACCAGAGCTACCCGTACTTGATGCTCTTCAGCGGTGACCCGCTTCCCAACGTCAACCGTCGTAGTCTTGCCGTCGAGCCTATGACCTGTCCGCCGAACGCATTTCGAACCACGGACGCTCTGATCCGGCTGGAGCCAGGCTCCTCGTTCACGGGCACATGGGGCATCGCGCGCGGAAGCGTAGGAGACACTGCGGCTGATCGCGAAAACTACGGCCGCAGCCACCACCCGCGCGAGCACAGCGCATGAAGAATGCCGCTCGTTGCTCGCCGCCGCCGACGGGCGCCGTTGCGATTGCTGCCGCGATAAGACCAAAAGGAGTTTCGTCGCTGTCTAGTCAAGGGCCGCAGTGTAACGCAGAGGTGACAACATGAAGGCCACTCGAACCCGCGTCGCAAAGACGCTCTCGGCGAAGAAGGTGCTGGTCGTCGATGTCGGCGGAACTTCGGTCAAGATCCTTGCCACCGGACAGGGCGAACGGCGGTCATTTCCATCCGGGCCGACCTTGACCCCCAGTCGGATGGTGTCTGGAGTCAAGAAGCTCGCCAGAGGGTGGACGTATGACATGATCTCGATCGGCTATCCTGGGCCGGTTCTCCACGGCCGGCCGATTGCCGAACCGCACAACCTGGGACGCGGATGGGTCGGGTTCCATTTTGGAAAGGTATTCGGTCGTCCCGTGAAGATCGTCAATGATGCCGCCATGCAGGCGCTGGGAAGCTACAAGGGCGGCAAGATGCTCTTTCTGGGCCTTGGAACGGGGCTCGGATCGACCATGATAGTCGACGGCATAGTACAGCCCGTTGAGCTCGGCCATTTGTCCTACAAGAAGGGCACCTATGAGGACTACGTGGGCCGGCGCGGACTGAAGCGCCACGGCGCGAAGAAATGGCGCCGTCACGTTGCCGACGTTGTGGCACGCCTCATCGCCGCGCTCGAGCCCGACGAAACCGTGATTGGGGGCGGCAACGTCAAGAAGCTCCATGCGCTGCCGCCGCATTCTCGCAAAGGCGACAATACCAATGCCTTCCGCGGAGGATTCCGCCTGTGGGGGGAAGAGCGCGCTCTCCCGCACACCATGAAGCGTTCGATTGTCACGTCTTCAAGAGCAATCGACAGGAGGAATGCTTCCTGATGCCAGTGAAAATGGCCAGATCAGCTCCTCGACCATCATTCGGGCTGCCCGAGCTGCTGGTAGCCATCCACACCTCGCGTCAGTCTTGCAGAAAGGCCGGAAAAGCGTTTGCGTTAGTTTGGGAGTCATCCGGGGAATCTCGGACGTAGGGAGCGGCAGGTGGTCACAAGGCTGGCTCGGGCGTGCCCTCAACCTCTCTGCTACTGCTTGGTTGGAACTCGGGAAAAGGCGGGAAATCGGACATGGCCGGCGAGGCGCGCCGCCCGATCGTGGCGGGCAATTGGAAGATGAACGGCACCACCGTTTCGACGGGCGAATTTGCCAAAAAAATCGTCAACGGTGCGCGTGCCCTCGCGGCGGTCGAGGTGATGGTGTGCCCGCCGGCGACCCTGCTTGCGGGTTTTGCGGCTGCCGTCGCAGGGGAGCCGGTCCAGATCGGCGGCCAGGATTGCCACGCCGAGCCGGCCGGGGCCTTCACCGGCGATCTGTCGGCCGAAATGCTCAGGGATGCCGGCGCCATCGCCGTCATCGTCGGCCACTCCGAGCGGCGCACGTACCACCGGGAAACCGACGCCGATGTGCGGGCGAAAGCACTGGCGGCACGCCGCGCCGGACTTTGCGCCATCGTCTGCGTGGGCGAGACCCGCGCGCAGCGCGAGGATGGACAGGCGCTGGCGGTGGTGGAGGCACAGCTCGACGGCTCAGTGCCGGACGGCGCCAGCGCGGAGAGGGTTGTCGTCGCCTATGAGCCGATCTGGGCGATCGGCAGCGGGCTGACGCCGATGCCGACCGACATCGCCGAGCGGGTTCATCCGCCGGCGTCTGGTGTCCCGCTTCGGGGCGGAGGAGCAGGGTATCCGCA
>Ga0126369_10002596_pt1 | contig 12904 bp, 10 predicted proteins | sample PanSoiMetaPlot_1_FD_109646 | JGI IMG/M metagenome (GOLD analysis project Ga0126369, IMG submission 109646) | Tropical forest soil microbial communities from Panama - MetaG Plot_1 | ecosystem: Environmental > Terrestrial > Soil > Tropical forest > Bulk soil | place: Panama | collected 2016-02-17 | reverse complement strand
GCCGCGACGGCGTCGACCTCGACGATCCGGGGCAGAAACGCGTTGACCCCGCGCAATCCCAGCGTCCGCTGGGCGTAGTCCTCGCGGGCGGGCTTCGTCCGGGCAACGAACCAGGCCTGCATCGGTGTCATCGAGTCGAAGGTGGAATCCAATTTTCCTCCTCGGCGCATCCGCCAAACGGGCCGCCTGGAAAACGGGGCGGAATCGCAAGATGTGTGCCGAGAAACCGCGAGCAAATGCAGGCAGCAAGCGGGCGGCGACTGGCGTTCGGCGTCCAGGGTTGCCAGACGTGGCGGGAATGCAAGGAACCGGTCCGGACACGAGATTCGCCTGGATCCACGCCCGCCCGGGAGGATTAGCTGCTCGCTGTCAGGAAACCTTTGGCAGAAATGCACGACTCGTCCGCGGACGCCGAAGCGGGGCTTTCCTCGGCCAGTCGCGGGAAATCGCCCCGACGATGTCAGGTACGTTCATTGCTGAGTGCCTCCGTCGTCGGAGGTCCTGCATGTCGGTTGAGAACGTCACCCATCGTTCGGGTCGCGGCCGGTCCAGGTCGCAGGGCACGTCCAGCGTGCGGGCCCTCGCCCTCGCCTTCGGGCTCGCGATGCTCGCGTCGGGCTGCGCGAAGCGCCAGATCCCGCCGCCGCCGATCACCCTGCCGGAGCCGGTCACGCGGGCTTACCACGTCCAGCCAGGCGACATCGTCGAGGTGAAGTTCCTCTATCATCCCACCGAGAACCAGCGGATGCCGATCCGCCCGGACGGGACCCTGGCGCTCCCCATCACGGGGGACCTGACGGTGGCGGGCCTCACGGTCGATGAGCTCGAGGAGCTCATCCGGACGGCCTCCTCGCGCAAGCTCCGGGAGCCGGTCGTCTCCGTCTCGGTCGCCGAGACGGCGGCCCGTGCCTACATCGGGGGCGAGGTCACCAACGCGGGCTTTGTCCAGCTCAGCAAGCCGATGGACGTGCTCCAGGCCATCTTCGAGCGGGGTGGCTTCAAGTTCGGCGCCGACATGACCAACGTGACGGTGGTTTCCCACACGCCTGGTCCGTTGCCGATCCGGCATCTCAACCTCCAGGACGTGGTCAACGGGAAGCCGATCGATGGCGGCAGCATGATGCTCGGGCCGGACGACGTCGTCTTCGTCGACAAGACCTGGGTCGCGAAGGCCAACGCATGGATCAAGTCCTGGCTCGACGGCATGACGCCCGAGATCTTCAAGAGCGTGCGGATCTCGCCCACCGCCCTGTAGGACGACCAGCGTCATGCGCGAGTTCACCCACACGGTTATGCAGCGGGCGGTCCGCACGGGCGCCGGTCGCCGGTGGTCGGCAGGAGCGATCGCCGTCCTCGCCCTCGCGCTGTGGGTGAGCGCGGCTCCGGTATGGGCCGCGACCTTCTACGTGCGGTCCAGCGGCAACGATGCGCAGAACGGGCGCAGTCCCAAGACCGCGTTCGCCACGATCCGCCGGGGAGCGAGCGTCGCCGGGGGAAAGGACACGGTGGTGGTCGGCCCCGGGCGCTATGCCGAGGGCAGCATCACCCCGGTCGGGAACGGGCGCCCGGGAGAGGTCATGCGCTTCCTGGCCGACCGCGACGGGAGCGCCACCGGCGACCCGCCCGGCGACGTGACGGTGGACGCCAGCGGGTTCGAGTTCGGCTTCCGCATCTCCAGCCGTCCCTGGGTGGTCGTCAACGGATTCACGGTGATGAACGCCATGGAGGAGGGGATCGCGGTCAAGAGCGGCTCGGATCACAGCGTGGTCGCCAACTGCATCATCGTCTCGAACGCCGGGCGCGGGGTGTGGATCCGCGACAGCCCGAGCGTCATCGTCTTCAACAACCTCATCTACGCCAACGGTGGCACCGGAATCGACTTCGGCGGTGAGGGGGACGGGTCCTCGGGTGGGGTCGCGCTCGGCAACACGGTCTACGGCAACGGGCTCGATGGCATCCGCGCCGAGGGGTTGGTCGCGTCGCGCCGCGTCACGGTGGCGCAGAACGTGATCGCGCAGAACCTCGGCCGGGGCATCAACGTCAAGACCCTCTCGGTCCCCGGCTTCGTCGGACAGTGGAACCTGAACATCGACGGCTACGGGTCGGACGCCAACAAGTCGGCCTTCGACTTCACGGGCTCGCCCCTGCTCGTCGATCCGACGGGACCCGACCAGGTGCTGGGCGGCCTCGGCCGCACCGATGACGACTTCCACCTCCGCCAGATCCTGGCGGGACAGACCGAGCAGAGCTCGGCGGTGGACGGGAGCCCCTTCAGCGCGCGCTGGTTCGCACTGACCACCAGCTCGACCGAGACCAACGGGGCGCCGGACATGGCCCAGGCCGACCTGGGTTTCCACTACGGGAACCAGACGGACCTGGTGTCACCCTTCAAGAAGGGCGTCACCCGCAAGGTGGCTCAGCTTCGTCACCGGGCGCTCAGCTGCCAGAAGCTCGGGTCGCGCGGGACCTCGCGATGCGTCAATTCGCTCGCGCGGCTCCGCCGGCAGTGCGGCTCACTGGCCGAAAAATTGTGCGGTTGATGGCGGGTCTAGTACTTTCTTGGACCCGAAAGCTAGATCGATTTTGTTACTTGCGGGCAGCATGAAGTTCGGTCCATATTGCGCGTCTTGAGACGGATGAGGAACGGACTGATCATCAACCTTCCTAGCCTGATAGCGGTTCTGCATATCCGCGTGATGGCTCGGATGACGTCCCCGCGTCCGTCGTGGTGTCTGTGTCGCTCGAGCTCGACTCGGACGGACGGCCGGCATCAGGTGCCGGCTACCTGGTCCTGGTAGGGCGCGAGAGTTCCTACATGAAGAATGCAGCGAAGACGGGCCGAGGCCCGGGCGGCGGAGCCACACCCAGACGATGAAGCGGCAGAGTCGAATGCCTAGACCTTTCTTGTACCTTGTCAGCGGAATGCGGGTCAGCGCATATCGACCCGCGCGGTGCCCGGGCGCCGTCGTGGCGAGCAGCACCGTAGCAATCGAGCGAAACCGGCTCACGCGGGCAGCGCGGCCGAGCTAGCGGCCGCCGCCCCCAGAAGTCGAACGCAGCGCCGGAAACGGGCGGAAGCCTGGCCGGCGGAGCCTCGCCCCGAGCACCCGTCGCGGTCCCATCCTCACCGAGTCTTCAAGGGAAGAGAGAATCTATGACGCAAGCGGCTGGCATCTTCCGCACCCCCTGGTTCTATCATCGTCCCGTCCTCGCCCCCGAGGGACAGTACGTGACGGTGACGGAGGTCGCGGAATGGGCGCGCGCGCCCTATGACGATCTCCGACGGCATCTCGTCGTGCGCCGGAACGGCGACGCGGAGCCACCCACGGTGCTGATGCTCGCGCCGTCGCGGCACGGCGATGGGACCACGACCACGGCGGTCATGCTGGGCGCGAGCCTCGCCGCCAACGCCCGCTGCCTGCTGCTGGAGCTGAACTTTCGCCGGCCCGGTCTCGCCGACGCGCTCGGCCTGTCGGAATACGTCGGCTTGAAGACGGTGCTGGACAATGGCGACCTCGAGACGCTCGAGCGGGCGATCACCCCGACGGCGGTGCCCAACCTCTTTGCCCTGCCGAGCCAGCTCGACGGCAGCGATCGCACCCTCCCCGACGTGCGCCGCCTGGGCGAGGTAGTGCGACAGCTGCGGGGGCAGTTCGAGCACATCGTGATCGATACCGCCCCGGTGATCGGCTACCCGGACACCTCGCTCCTCGCCATGCTCGCCGACGCCGTGATGCTCGTGGTGGCCGCGGATTCGACGCCGGTGGAATCCGCCCTTGCCGCCCGCCGCGAGCTCGAAGTGAGCGGCGCACGTCTCCTCGGCGCGGTGGTCACGCGCCAGCGCCGGTTCGTCCCCGAATTCATCGCACGCCGTCTGGGCGCAGCGTAAGGCACCCGGGTCGGAGGTAATCTCGGATGAACGACATTCTGTACGACGTCTTTCACATGCTCTTCAAGCGGAAGGTGGCCATCGGGGTCGCCTCCGTCGTCGTCCTCGCTCCGGTGTGCCTGATGGCGCTCCTGCGTCCCCTCGTCTACCGCGCCTCCGCCCGACTGACCGCCACCCAGGCGCGCGCGTATCCCCAGATCTCGCCGAAGGACGAGCCCCGCAACCAACCCTTCGTCGACGTCACGCTCATCAACGCCACGGTCAACAACATCAAGAGCGACGATTTCATGTGGAGGGCGGCCGAGGCGGTCGCGGAGAAATTTCCGTCCACGGATGCGAAGGAGCCGGGGAAGGACTACTGGTATCAGAAGCTCACGGTCGGGCTGGAGGTGACCCCGATCCCGAGCACGCCGTTAATCGACCTCGCCTACCGGGCCTTTCCCTCCCAGATGTCGGCGGACGTGGTCAACACCATCGCGAAGCGCTACCTGCGCTACCAGGCGCAGGCCATGGCGTCGAACTCGACCCTCTACGACTTTTACGAGACGCAGCGTGAGATGGCCGAGCGTGAGCTGCGCAAGGCGGACGACGTCCTCTCGCGTTTCCAGGAGAAGGCCAACATCTTCTCGCTCGACGAGCAGAAGCTGCAGCTCGCCCGGGCGCACACGCAGGCGCTCACCGATCTGGACCTCAACGCCAACAAGATCCGGGACGCCGAGGCCGAGGCGAACGCGCTCATGGCGCGCCTGAAGGATCTGCCGCCCCAGCTGACGCTCTACACCTTCGGTGAGGATCCCAAGATCGCGGCCGTCAATACCAAGGTCGTGTCGCTCGAGCTCGATCTGAACGGCCTGCGCCAGCTGTACACCGACGAGGATCAGCGCGTGAAGAACAGCGTCGAGCAGCTCGAGCTGGCGCGCGGTCTCCTGGAGGCCGAGAACGAGGCGGCACGGAAGGTCCCCAACACGGAGCGGCTCGAGACCAACCTGGTGTACCAGCAGATCATGGAGGCCGGGTTGCGGCAGCAGGCCGCGGCGGCGGGGCTGACCGCCGGGCGCGAGGAGCTCAAGAACAACGTCGAGCTCACCGCGGCACGCCTGCGGGAGCTCAACCGCCTCGGCTTCAAGTACGATCGGCTGAAGTCGGTTCGCGATTCGAAGAAGGCGCGCTACGACCTCACGCTGAGCCAGCTCGACCAGGCGCGGGCGGCAGGCGCGATGGACGCGGCCGGGTTGACCAACGTGTCGGTCGTCAACTACGCCACGCCGCCCGATTTGCCGGTCCCACGCGGACGGGCTCTGATGCTCCTCCTCGGCCTCGTCGGTGCGTTCGTGATCGGCAGTGCCAGCGCCTTCGGCGTGGAGACGCTCTATCCGACCGTTCACGCGCGGCGCGATGCCGAGATGCGCCTCGACCTGCCGATCCTCGGCGTCATTCCGCAGCACGACTAGAGCTGCGTCGCTTTCCGATCGCCATCGACCTATGCCGACTCCTCGTAGCTCCGCGGTCAACGCGTTCAAGCACGTGTGGCATCACGGCGGACTGGTCGCGCTTGCCCGCCGTCTCCAGGGCCGACGGGGCGCCATCCTCCGCTACCACTCGGTGACCGACGACGAGCGCGCCACGCTCGGCTATCTCGACTACGGCCTGATGGTCACGGCGGGCGCGTTCGAGAGCCAGCTCCGGTACGTGAAGCGGCACTACAACGTGGTGCCGCTCGACGAGATGGTCGACCGCATCCATGCCGGGCGCAGCCTGCCCCGGCGCGCGGCGGCGATCACCTTCGACGACGGCTACCGCGACAACTACACGCAGGCCTACCGCCTGCTGCGCGCCGAGGGGCTCCCCGCCACCTTCTACGTCACGACCGGCGCACTCGACGGCGGGCCGCCACTGTGGACCGCCAAGCTCCGCTACATGGTCCGCACCAGCACGCGGGAGCGGGTCGTCCTGCCGGCCGGCCTGGGCAGCGAGGTCAGCGTGGGGCAGCCGGCCGAGCGGCAGGCCGTCTTCACCTCGCTGATCGTGGCCCTGAAGCACGTGCCGAGCACGCGGCGCTGCGAGCTGGTCGAGGAGCTCGCCGTGGCCTTCGGCGTGAGCGACTTCTCCGCGCTCGACGGCATCATGATGAGCTGGGACGAGCTCCGGGAGATGAGCGCGAACGGGATGACGATCGGCGCCCACACCGTGTCGCATCCCAACCTGCCCAAGACCGACGTGGAGGAGGCGACCCGCGAGGTCTGCCAGTCGCGCGACATGATCGCAGAGCAGCTCGGGGTCCCGGTGGCGCACTTCTCCTACCCGAACGGTCGCGGGGCCGCGCACATGAACGACACCGTGCGGGAGATCGTGCGCCGCGCCGGCTTCCGCTCCGCGGTCACCTCGCTGCCCGGCTGCGTCGAGGTGGGGGCCGATCCGTGGACCCTCAAGCGCGTGGGTATCTACAACCGCCACCGTGACCTGCGTTCCTTCTCGCTCGACGTCGAGCGTGCCCGCCTGAAGACGGCATGAGCGTAACGACTCTCACACTGCCCCGCCTGATGTCCGCCCCGCGCACGCCGCGGTGGCTGCTGGTCGCGATCGTCATCTTCTGCGTCGCGATCCTGGCCGCCGTGTCGCTGGTGGGGCTCCCGGCGACCGTCGTCCTGGCGCTCGTCATGGTGCCGTTCGTGACGGTGCTCCGCTATCCGTGGATCGGGATCTCGGTCTTCCTCACCACCTTCCTCATCAACTACCCCACAGCAGCACGCGGCGCGGGACCGATCACGATCAACAACGTTCTCGGCCTCATCCTCATGGGGCTCGTGGTGTGGAACTTCCGGCAGCATCGCGACCTCTGGTACCTGAAGGATCCGTTCGTCCGCGTGCTGTTCTCCATCGGCATGATCTTCATCTTCGGCACGGTGCTGTCGTGGTACACCCTGCCGGACAAGTACGTACAGAACCTGATCACGAAGCCGGTGTGGGGGACCATGAGCACCCAGGTCGACTTCACGGCCCGGTTCATGTTCCAGTTCTTCTCCCGCATCGCCTTCGTCATCTTCGTCGCCGAGTTCGTCAAGACGCCGCGACAGCTCAAGTGGATCTGGATCACGTGGCTGGGCTGCATCCTCGCGGCCGTCCCGCCGTCGCTCATCGGCTACCTCCGCTCGCACGAGGCCGACTTCCGCGTCCTCACCAAGGTCGTCAACTGGGCGGACAACGCCAACCGCTTCGCCTTCGGCCTGCTGCTCGGCATCGCGTTCCTCTTCTACCTCTCCAACAGCACGCGCTCGTGGTTGATGCGGGGGATCTGCTGGCTCGGCATGGCCACCCTCGCGCCGATCATCCTCATGTCGGCCTCGCGCAGCGGGTTCCTGGGGTTGGGCATCCTGAGCGCGCTCATCGCGTGGGGCGCCTTCGCCAGCAACGGCGAGAAGAAATCGTTCCAGGAGAAGTTCAAGCGCGCCGTCATGTACCTCGGCGTGGCGCTGTTCGTCGGGGGGTTCACCTTCTTCTTCATTCTCTCGCAGCCCATCCGCGAGCGCCTGCTCAACCTGAACCCCTTCAACCAGACGGCCGGTCCGGCGGCGCAGGAGGAAGAAGGGACCCGGTCGAACATCCAGCGAGCCGCGACGCTGCGGGACAGCGTGCACATCATCGCGGAGCACCCCTTCATCGGCGTGGGGCTCGGCAACTTCCGATGGGTCCACAAGCTCGAGTACGGTCTCTTCAAGCCGCCGCACAACTCCTACGTCTGGGCGATGTCGGAGGGCGGGCCGTTGCTCCTGCTGATGTACTTCACGTTCTTCGCCATGCTCTGGCGCCGCTTCAGCAAGCTCCGCCCAGCATACGCGGACCATCCGGTCCTTCCCTGCTTCCCGCAGTTTCTCCGGGTGTACATGATCCTCTTCATGTTCTTCTCCGCTTTCGCGGACGTCTGGCTGGAGGAGCACATCTTCATGCTCACCGGGGCGACGATTCTCCTCGAGCGGTGGCTGAAGACGGGAGCGACCGCCGCCGTACCGGCGACGCCGAGTGCCAGCGGCCCCGCGCCGCTGCCCGGCCCGGACGGCAATGGTGGCGAGCCCGACGAGGACGAGTCCGGACTGAGCGCGCTCACCCTGCCGATCGATGCCGAGGCGGCCCGGGCGGCGCTCGATCTGGACGACGCGCGCGACTCCGCCTGGCGTCTCCTCGCCCGCATCGAGGAAGTGGGGCACCAGCTCCAGGCGCTGCGCGAGATCGGCAAGCTGGTCGATGCGCACGAGCAGACGCGCGGCAACCTCGGCACGGTCGGGATGCCGGTCGAGGAACTCCGCGAGGGCCTCGCTTCGCTCCGCACGATCGGCGCGCTCGTCGATCCGCTCGGTGATCCGCACGACTTCGCGCGCACTCGCCTGCTGGCGGCCTGACCCATGGCAATCCGGATCGAATACTTCATCGACCACCTGAAGGTGGGCGGCGCCCAGCGCCATCTCGTCGAGCTGTTCTCGGGTCTCGACCGCAGCCGCTTCGTGCCGCAGGTCTGCGTCGCGAAGGCAGGCGGGGCGCTCGAGCCGGTGCTGCAGGGCATGGGCATTCCGGTGCGCACCTTCGGGCTGCGGTCGAGCCTCGCCCGGCCCTCGACGCTGTCGAATCTCGTGCGTACCGCCCGGCGCCTCCGCGCTCAACAGGTCCAGGTCGTGCACGGCTATCTCTACGAGGGAAACATCCTCGGCATGCTCGCGGGCCGCCTCGCCGGCGTCCCGGTGCGCATTGCGAGCAAGCGCAGCCTCGATCGCTATCAGCGCCGCTCCCAGCGCGGGGCAACGCGGCTCGCCAACCGTCAGGCGCATCGCATAGTCTGCAACGCCGAGGCGGTGCGCCAGGTGGTCCTCGAGGAGGAGCGTCCCACCGCCGGCAAGCTGCTCGTCATCCCGAACGGCATCCGCATCATGGACATGCCCGCCGCGGCCCGCCCGGCCGGTGTCCCGGCGACCGCCCGTCTGGTCGGCACGATCGGCCGGCTCAGCTGGAAGAAGGCGTACCATCACTTCCTCGAGGCCGCCGCCCGCGTGGGCACCGCACAGGACGACGTGCACTTCGTCATGATCGGCGACGGGCCGCTGCGCGCGACGCTCGAGCAGGACGCGTCGAACCGGGGCCTCGCCGAGCGTGTCCACTTCCTGGGTGAAGTGACCGACGTGCGCGGCCTGCTGCGTGGACTCGACGTGTTCGTGATGTCGTCGGTGATCGAGGGCATGCCGAACGTTCTCCTCGAGGCCCTCGCGGTCGAGCGGCCGGTGGTGGTGACCGACGTGGGCGGCATGCCCGAGATCGTCAGCCACGGACGGAGCGGGCTGGTGGTGCGTCCCGGGGAGCCCGCCGCACTCGCCAACGCCATCCTCCGTCTGCTGGCGACCCCCGAGAAGGCGACGGCCTTCGGGGCCGCGGGGCGGCGGACGGTGGAGGACCGGTACAGCGTCGAGACGATGGTCGACCGCTACACCGTGCTCTACGACGGCCTCACCACCGCCTACGCCCGGCCGGATGTGGCGCCCGGTGACGCGCGCCGCCGCGCGGCACGGTTCGCCGCGGGGCAGTGGTAGGCATGCTGGCGACGACCCTCTTCCTCGCGACGCTGGTGGTGCTCGCCTACCACTACGTCGGCTATCCGCTGACGCTCGCGGTGCTGGCGCGCTTCCGCCGCGACGTCGCCGTCCGGCCCGGGACGGGCACGCCGTCGGTGACCCTCATCATCTCTGCCTACAACGAGGAGGAGGTCATCGGCAGCAAGCTCGAGAATGCCCTCGCCCTCGACTACCCGAAGGATCGCCTGGAGATCATCGTCGCATCCGACGGCTCGACCGACCGGACGGCGGAGATCGTGCGGGGTTTCGCGCCTGCCGGCGTGGTGCTGCACGAGTACCGCACCAACCGCGGCAAGAACGCCGCCCTCAACGACAGCGTGCCGCAGGCGCGCGGCGAGATCGTGGTCTTCACCGACGCCAACGGCATGTATCGCCCCGAGGCGCTCCGGCGGCTGGTGACGTACTTCGACGACGCGCGCGTCGGCTCGGTGTGCGGCGAGCTCGTGTACCTGAACTACAGCCGCAACCCCGTGGCCGACGGCTACGGCACCTACTGGCGCTTCGACCAGGTGCAGAAGCGGCTCGAGAGCCGCTGCCTCACGCTGCTCGGCGCCAACGGCTCCATCTTCGCGATCCGCAAGGCGCTGCACCGGCCACTGCCCAACACGGTCTGCAACGACATGGTACTCCCCATCCTGATCGCCGCCGCCGGCCACGCCGTCGTGTACGCGCCCGACGCGGTGTCACACGAGGCGGGCTCGGCCGACCTGCGCGAGGAGCTCCGTCGTCGCTCGCGCATCATTGCCCGCGGCATTCTCGGTGTGCGCGCCACGTGGAGCGAGGTGGTCGGCCAGCGCCGCTGGCTCCTCGCCTGGGAGCTCTTCTGGCGCAAGCGCGTCCGTTACGCGATGCCGTTCCTGCTCCTTGCCCTGCTGGTGAGCAGCGCCGCGCTCGCGACGCCGTGGAACCTCCTCTCGCTGGCGCAGCTGGCCGTCTACGTCGCCGCGCCGGTCGCCGCCCTCCTGCCCGAGGGGCGCCTCCGCCGCCTCGGCACGCCGGCCCTCTACCTGGGCGTCGGTACGCTCGCCGCGCTGCTCGCCTGGGTCCAGCTGGTGGCAGGCCGCGACTTCAGCCGGTGGGAGACGGTCGCCCGGCCCCACGAGCAGGGCATGCCGTCGATGCGAGGCACCACGTGATTCACGCTTTCTCGGTCGACGTGGAGGACTGGTTCCAGGTCTCCGACTTCGAGGAGATCGTCGAGTTCTCCGCCTGGAGCTGGTACGAGAGCCGGGTCATCGGCAACACCGAGCGCATCCTTGGCATGCTCGCCGAGGCGCGGGTCAAGGCGACCTTCTTCGTGCTCGCCTGGAACGCCGAGCGGCATCCGGCGCTCCCCCGCATGATCGCCGCCGCCGGCCACGAGATCGCGACGCACGGCTACGCCCACCGCCTCGCCTACGAGGTCGGGCGGGAGGCGTTCCGCGCCGACGTCGAGCGCTCGAAGAAGCTCCTCGAGGACCTGACCGGCCGCGAGGTGCTCGGCTACCGCGCCCCCTCGTTCTCCATCACGGCCCGCTCGCTGTGGGCGATCGACGTGCTGCTCGATCTCGGCTTCCGCTACGACTCGAGCATCCTCCCCGTGCGCGACCAGCTCTACGGCATCCCGCAGGCGCATCGCTTCCCGTACCTGATCAGCCGCGACGGGCAGTCGCTCACCGAGTTCCCCGTCTCCACCGTGCGCTGCGCGGGTCGGACGCTCCCGCTCGGAGGGGCGTACCTCCGCGTCCTGCCGTACGCCTACACGCAGTGGGGCTTCCGTCAGCTGGAGGCCGCCAACCAGCCGGCGCTCATCTACCTGCATCCCTGGGAGCTCGACCCGGCGCACCCCCGGCTGCAGGTACGCGGCAAGCGCGGCGTCTCGACGCACTACCTCCGGCTCCGCTCGACCGAGAAGAAGGTCCGCCGGCTCCTGGCCGAGTTCCCTTTTGCGCCCATCGAGCGTGTGCTAGGCCTCGAGCCCGTCCGCAACGAAGAATGCTGGGCAGACCGCGCGCTCCTGGCGCGAGGAGATCGCTAGATGAAAGAGGCGTTGAAGCAGTGGCTGCGGTCGTACGGTGTGACGAAGCAGCATCTCAACTTCCCGCAGTACTACGTGCCGTACCTGATGGGCCGCGGCCGTGCCTTCGTCCCGCAGTCGCTCACGCTCGAGCTGACCTTCCGGTGCAATCTCAGCTGTGTGATGTGCCCGCTCGACCTGCCGCGCATCATGCACGACGGTGAGCGGAAGGACTTCGTGAAGGAGCGGAAGGGTGTCGAGCTCACCAGCCCCGAGGTTCACCGCATCATCGACGACCTCGCCAAGTTCGGCGTGAAGAACCTGACCCTCACCGGCGGCGAGGTCTTCCTCCGGCACGACGCGCTGGAGATCATCGAGCACGTGAAGAAGACGCCGATGAAGCTCTGCGTGAACACCAACGGCTGGTACCTCCGCCCGCAGATCGCCGACCGCCTCGTCGAGCTCGGCGTCGACAGCATGTCCGTCTCGATCGACGGGCCCGATGCGACTCACGACGAGATCCGCCGCGGCAAGGGCAGCTTCAAGCGCCTCTCCGAGGGGATCGCCAACGTGGCGGCCGCCAAGAAGGCGCGCGGTGCCGGGCGGCCGTACATCGGCATCACCTGCACGATCTTCGCGAAGAACCAGCACAACTTCAGCGAGGTCATCGATGCGGTGAAGGAGCTCGGGGTCACCTCGGTCGACTACGAGTACATGTTCTACACGACCCAGGACGCGATCGACCGGACCCGCGCCATGATCCCGCTGCCCTACCGCCCGAAGGAAGAGGATCAGATCGTTCCCGACGAGCTCCGCCAGGTGGATCCCGACATCTTCATGGCGCAGGTGAAGGCGGCCGAGGCGAAGGGCCAGGAGTGTGGCCTCCCCGTCTCCTTCGGCCCGCCGTTCAAGACGAAGGAGCAGATCCGCCAGCGCTTCGAGGATCCCGACTACGCCTTCGTCGACCGCTGCTTCTATCCGTGGAAATCGGCGCGCATCAATCCGTACGGCGACGTCTACTCCTGCTCGATCGACGTCGATTTCGGCAACGTGCGCGAGGCACCCTTCAGCAAGATCTGGAACGGCAAGGCCTACAAGACGTTTCGCCGCACGCTGAAGGCCCGCCAGCTCTTCCCGAAGTGCACCAAGTGCTGCGCCCTGAACAACCAGTTCTGGCGCTACCTGCCCACGCCCTGAGCGTCCGACCTCCGTCGCCCGTCGCCTTCTCGACCCATCGCATGAGCAATCCCACCCACGACATCCGTGTCGGCCTGATCGGCTGCGGCCGCATCGCCGGCGTCCATCGCCGCTACCTGCAGACGACGCCCGGTGTCCGTGTCGTCGGCGTGTGCGACATGGACCTCGAGCGGGCGCGCGTGTTCGGGGCCGAGATCGGTGCCGAGGAAG
>Ga0126369_10002595_pt1 | contig 12908 bp, 10 predicted proteins | sample PanSoiMetaPlot_1_FD_109646 | JGI IMG/M metagenome (GOLD analysis project Ga0126369, IMG submission 109646) | Tropical forest soil microbial communities from Panama - MetaG Plot_1 | ecosystem: Environmental > Terrestrial > Soil > Tropical forest > Bulk soil | place: Panama | collected 2016-02-17 | reverse complement strand
GCTGTGGACGCGCTCAGGATGCGCCATCAAGAAGTGGAGCAGCCGGAACTCGGTCGGACCGAGCGCGACCGGTTTGCCGCGCGCGCCGATGCGGTGCGTCGCCGGATCGAGGCGCAGGCCGGAAAATTCGATCGGCTCGTCGGTGAGCTGCGGCGCGCGGCGGCGCAGCACCGCCTTGATTCTCGCAAGCAGCTCTCGCGGGCTAAAAGGCTTGGTGAGGTAGTCATCGGCGCCCGCTTCCAGCCCGTTGACCTTGTCTTGCTCCTGCCCGCGTGCCGTGAGCAAAATGATCGGTACGGTCTTCGTACGATCATCCTGCCGCAATGAGCGTGCGAAACCGACTCCCGACTGGCCCGGCAGCATCCAGTCAAGCAAAATCAGATCGGGCAGCGCATGGCGCACCAGTGCAGACGCTTGTTCGGCGTCGCGCGCGCGCAGTACGTGATGGCCGGCGTGCTCCAGATTGAGCGCGAGGAGCTCTTGGATGGCCGGCTCGTCCTCGACCACCAGAATGTTGGCAGGCATCGGGAGAGTTTCGAGAGCTGACTTACCGGATATTATGGGCGTCGGATGACAGTTTTGTTACCGCCCGCGGTGGCAGTACACTTCGTCATAAGTCGCTAGCAACGCAACCTCTTAGTCCACCACCCTTTCCGCCGGCGGGGCAGGCTCCCAAGATGGCAGGATCCGTGCGCGACGCGCCCGTACCGACCGAAATCAAGCTGCACCAGAAATCGCGGCTCATGGAGCTCACTTTCTCCGACGGCGAGCGATTCGAGCTCTCGTACGAGTTGCTGCGCGTGTACAGCCCCTCGGCCGAGGTGCGCGGGCACGGCGCAGGGCAGGAAGTGCTACAGGTCGGGAAGCAAAACGTCGACATCGTCGGCGTCGAGCCGGTCGGCAGCTACGCGATCCAACCGCAATTTTCCGATGGCCACAATACCGGCATCTACTCGTGGGATTATCTCTACGAGCTGGGACGGAACCGCGACCGGTTGTGGCAGGAATACCTTAAGCGGCTAGAACAGGCTGGCGCGAGCCGCGGCCCTGCCAACCCGCTGCCGACATGAGCCAACGGGTGTGTGGAACGTGATTAAGCAATGAGCGACGACACTCATTTCGGTTACGAACAAGTCTCCGCGGCGGAGAAGGCCCTCAAGGTCGCTCGCGTCTTCAGTTCGGTCGCGCCGCGCTACGACCTGATGAACGACTTGATGTCGCTCGGGCTGCACCGTGCGTGGAAGGCGTTTGCGGTGGCCGTCAGCGGCGTGCGTGTTGGTGATCGCGTGCTCGACATCGCGGGCGGCACTGGAGATCTGGCGCGTGCCTTCGCTCGCCGCGTCGGCCCAAGCGGCGAAGTCTGGCTCACCGATGTGAACCGACAGATGCTCGCGCTCGGTCGCGATCGATTGTTCGACGAGGGACTCACGCTACCGGTCGCGCAGTGCGACGGGGAGCGCTTGCCATTTTGCTCTGACCGGTTCGACTGCGTGAGCGTGGCGTTCGGTTTACGCAACATGACGCGTAAGCAACGCGCGCTGGCAGAAATGGCCCGCGTGCTCAAGCCTGGCGGTCGATTGCTCGTGCTCGAATTCTCGAAGGTTTGGAAGCCGCTCGAAAAGGCCTACGAATGGTATTCGTTCAACGTGCTGCCCTGGCTTGGACGCCACGTTGCGAAGGACGAGGCGAGCTATCGCTACCTTGCGGAATCCATCCGTATGCATCCAGATCAGGCGGCGCTCCGCTCGCTGATGGAACAAGCCGGCCTGGAGAGCGTCGAATACTTCAACCTGACCGCGGGCGTGGTGGCGCTGCACCGCGGTGTAAAGCCATAAAGCGCCTGCTGGAGGAAGCAATGAAACGTTGGTTATTCGCTTTATTTGCCGTGCTCTTCACCGTCGCCGTCGTGCCCAACGACGCGGAAGCGCGGCGCCTCGGAGGCGGGAAGCCCATCGGGGTGCAGCGCCAGGCGGTGCCCGACAAGCCTGTGGCCTCGCCGAGCGCGCAGCCTGCCCAGGCCGCGCCAGCGCAAGCAACCCCCGCGAGCCGGCCGATGAGCCCCTGGCTCGGGGCGCTCGCAGGGTTAGCGGCAGGGCTGGGGCTCGCTGCGCTTTTCGGTGAGCAACTCGGGACGATCGTTACGGTAATACTGATCGCTGCTGCAGCGATCGCCGTTCTCGCCCTGCTCGCTCGCGCGTTCGGGAAGCCCCGGCCGCAAACCGGACTCCAGCAGTTGCAGTACGCTGGCCTTGGCCAGGAGACGGTCCCCGCGCCGCCGCCATCGCAGGTGACGATCGGCGAGCGCCTGCCTGATTTCCGCAGCCAGTTTGCGCCGAACATTCCCGAAGGGTTCAACGTCGACGGGTTTCTCCGCGAAGCGAAGAAGAGCTTCATTGCCCTGCAAACCGCCAATGACGGTGGCGATCTCGAGGCGATACGCGAGCTCGTCACCGACGAGATGTTCAAGCATCTAAAGCGCGATGTTGAGGAACGTGGTGCGGCGGAACAGCAAACCGACGTGGTCACCTTGAACGCGCAGCTGCTGGAAGTCGTTACCGAGGGCGGTGCGCATTGGGCAAGCATCCGCTTCTCGGGCCTTATCCGTGAAGACGGAGGCGGCGCGCCGCAGTCTTTCGAGGAGATCTGGAACCTGCAGAAGTCCGCATCCGGAAGCTCGGGTTGGATGCTCGCCGGGATACAGCAGGTCGCATAGCGAAATGTCGGAACAAGGGGGCAAGCCCCCGTGTTCTCCCTGATATCAGAGCGTCCCTAGCGACCAAGCGATCGGGGAGGTCATGATCACCACCCCCGTCGTCGCCTTCGTCAATCATCTGCTCGAAGAAGAGCAGTGGGCGCGCGATCGGTTGGCGCCGTTTACCGGCAAGCGCGTACGCGTCGCCGCGTCGCCGCTGCCGGATCTCGCGTTCGAAGTGCGCGAAGGGGGATGGCTCGAGGTCGCGCCGACCGACGAGCCGCAGCCGGACCTCGTCGTCGCGCTCGAGGCCACAGCGCTTCCGGCCCTCGCACGAGGCGACGACAGCGCGCTCCAAACGATGACGTTCTCAGGCGACGCCGAGTTTGCAGCCGCGCTGCAGTTTCTCTTTCGTAATCTCAGTTGGGACGTCGAGGAAGATCTCGCGCGTGTCATCGGCGATCTTGCTGCGCATCGTCTCGTGAACAGCGCTCGCGAGTTCCTGACTTGGCAAAAGGATGCGGCCGCGCGGATCGGAGAGAATCTTGCCGAGTATCTGAGCGAGGAAGCGGCGATGCTCGCGCCGCGGCCAGAGCTTGCTCGGTACGCGCGCGAAGTGGCCGAATTGCGTGACGCCGTAGAGCGTCTCGAAAAGCGGCTTGAGCGGATCGATCGGGGGCTTACCGGCGGAAAGTGAACTGCAGGACGAGGACCGTCACGATTAGCGCGCCCAGCCGCGTACTCGCCGGAACAGCCGGTGCCGCTCGATGGATAATCCGCACTTTTCCGACAAGAAGAACGCGCCCGCGTGCGTCGATTTCTGCGCCTTGCGAAGATCGTCTGGGTCGCCTTCCGCTTCGGCTTGGAAGAGTTTCCGCTCGCCGCTGAGACAAGCGGCAGGGCTGCCGGTCTTGTTCGAGCAGCGCTGTTCTTTCGGCCGTTGAGCGAACCGCGCGCGGTGCGGCTGCGCCGGGCGCTTGAGACGCTCGGCCCGATCTTCGTCAAGTTCGGGCAAGTCTTATCGACTCGGCGCGATCTGTTGCCGACCGACATCGCCGACGAGCTGGCGAAGCTCCAGGACCAGGTACCGCCATTTCCCTCGGCGGAGGCCATCGCGGAGATCGAGCGCACGTTCGGCAAGCGCGTACACGAGGTGTTCCAGACCTTCGACGCCGAACCGGTGGCAAGCGCATCGATCGCGCAGGTTCACATCGCGACGCTCGCCGGCGGCAAGGAAGCGGCAGTCAAAATCCTGCGGCCGAACATGCTGCCGGTAATTGGCCGCGACCTGGCGCTACTTGAGGTCGCCGCTGGGCTCGTGGAGCGATTGTGGTCGGACGGCAAGCGACTCAAGCCGCGGGAAGTCGTCGCCGAATTCGCGCGCCACCTCCATGACGAACTCGATCTCATCCGCGAGGCGGCGAATGCGAGCCAACTGCGGCGCAACTTCACGGGCTCCGCGTTGCTCCTCGTTCCAGAAATCTACTGGGATTACTGCAGCACCAATGTCATGACAATGGAACGCGTGCATGGCATTCCGATCAGCCGAGTCGACCGGTTGCGGGAAGCGGGGATCGACATCCCGAAACTCGCGCGCGCCGGGGTCGAAATCTTCTTCACGCAGGTGTTCCGCGACGGTTTCTTCCACGCCGATATGCATCCCGGAAACATCTTCGTCGGGTTGGACGGGCGCTACATCGCGGTCGATTTCGGCATCATGGGCACGCTCACCGACCGCGACAAGAGCTACCTCGCGCAAAACTTCCTCGCGTTCTTCAACCGCGACTACAAACGCGTCGCTCAGGCGCACATCGACGCGGGCTGGGTACCGGCGGAGACGCGGGTGGACGAATTCGAAGGGGCGGTGCGCGCGGTATGCGAACCGATCTTCGATCGGCCATTGAAGGAGATCTACTTCGGCCGCGTGCTGCTGCGGCTTTTCCAGACCGCGCGTCGCTTCAACTTGGAAGTGCAACCGCAGCTCGTGATGTTGCAGAAGACGCTCCTCAACATCGAGGGACTGGGCCGCCAGCTCGATCCCGACCTCGACCTATGGAAGACCGCGAAGCCGTACCTCGAGCGGTGGATGCAAGAGCAGGTCGGTTGGCGCGGATTTGTTCGTCACCTGAAGGACGAAGCGCCCACTTGGGCGGCGCTCCTGCCGCAGCTCCCGCGGCTTGCGCACCGTCTACTTGTCGAAGATCGCTTGGCTCCATTCGAGCAGAAGATCGAAGCGATCCTCCGCGAACAGCGACGGCGCACGCTCCTTGCCTGGGCGATCGTGGGGTTGCTGGTTCTTTTCGGCGTCCTGCAGTTCGTCCTCTTGCTTGGACCGTGACCCGTCCGAAGCGCCGCGGGCGCAGCGACGTCAAGCCGTTCCGTATTTGGTCTCGAACGCGATGCCGACGCGCTTTAGCAATTCCGTTGGCAGCACGCCTCCCGCACAGACGATGACCGCGTCGCTCGGGACAGCGAAGGTCTGCTCGCCTTGGCGCAGCGTGACGTCGACTGCGCCGATCTTCGCGACCTGCGAGTCGAGCATGATCTTGACTCGCCCCGCCTGCTCGGCCTCCGTGAGCCGCTCACGGTTCTTCGGTTTGACTCGATTGAAAGCCTCTCCACGATAGGAGAGCGCGACCTTAGTGCCGGGCTGTTCAGCAAGCGCGATCGCCGCTTCGAGCGCGCTATCGCCGCCGCCGACCACGAGCACGCGTTGGCCTCGATACTGCTCGGCGTCGACGAGCTTATATACGACTTTCGCTTGCTCCTCGCCTGGCACGCCGAGCTTGCGCGGCGTTCCACGACGGCCGATCGCGAGTAGCACCGCCCGCGTTTCATAGGTCGCGCGGCTCGTGATGACGCGAAAGCCTTTGCCGAGACGCTCGATCCTCTCCATGCGCTCATTGAAATGGACCTTGAGGCCGGTGCGCTGAACCACTCCCTCCCAGAACTCGATGAGACGCTCCTTCTGCACGTCGGTGAACTTGACCTTCCCCACGAGGGGTAACTGCACCGGCGCGGTCATCGTGATCTTGTTGCGCGGATAGTGGTAAACCGCGCCGCCGAGTGAGTCCTCTTGCTCGACCAGCACGTAGCGCAGCTTGTGTTCGACCGCGCCGAGGCCGGCAGCGATTCCGGCCGGACCGGCGCCGACGATTACGACATCGAGCTGATTCCCGGCCCGTTTCAAATCCTCGATCGACCCGATCGCCTGCCGGCCTTGCTCGGCCGCCTTGCGGATCAGCCCCATGCCGCCCAACTCGCCGGCGATGAAAATGCCGGGCACGTTAGTCTCGAAGTTCGGCTTGACCTCGGGGATGTCGACGCCGCGGCGTTCGGTGCCGAAGACGAGGCTGATGGCCTCGACCGGACAGGCCGCCTGGCAGGCCCCGTGACCGATGCACACCGAAGGATTCACGAGTCGCGCCTTGCCGTCGATGATGCCCAATGCCTTTTCGGGGCAAACCTTCGTGCACGCCCCAGAGCCGATGCAGCGGTTGGGATCGATGACCGGGTGCAGGCACGCGGGTTCGACGAGACCCGACTCGACCGATTCCTTGAGTCGTTCGGCATGATGAGCATGCCGCTTTGCTCGCGTGCGCCCGTACCACGTCAGAATAATCGCCAGCGGGAGCAAGTAGAGGAGTAACTCTAGGACGTCATTCATGGTGATGTCACTTACGGATTGCAGGTTGAAGCTCTACCTATTGCACGCGTGTCAGCGATCGGCTCTGGATGGCCGCTCCACGCGCTCAGGTCGTTGGGCCTTCTCTGGTTTCTCCGGCTTTTCGGGTTTCTCAGGTCTATCTGGTTTGTCGGGTCGCTCTGGCTTCTCTGGCTTTTCTACGCGTTCTACTCTTTCCGGCCTTTCGGGCACGTCCGCACGCTGGCTGTCTCCCGCTCCGTCGGGGCGGGTGATCCGTTCGCGCTCACTAGCTTTCACCGATCTGCTCGCCGGGTCGTCGTTCCCGGCACGGCCGCTCGCCGAGTCGCGCGGTTCTGCTACACCGGTCGAGGTCGGTTGACCGGGTCCAGTCCCGCGCGGTTCGCGTTCGCGCAACTCGCTGCGCTCCGGCCGCTCGATTATCACGCGTTCGGTCCCGAGACTTCGATCGGGGCGTACGATCAAGCTCACGCGCGCACGTCGCTCCGTCCGCAACGCTTCGAAATCGCCGCCGACGAATCGGGTCGTCGACTCGACAAGCGCTCGCCGGTTGCCAACACGTAGTTCGGCATGCCCGCGCCCCTGACTCACGAAACCTTGCACCTCGAGCCTGCGCGCCCGACCGATCACGTCACGCAACGGTTCGTCGAATATCCGCTCCGCGACGAGGGTCCGCCCGTCCCATTGACCATCGATGCGGACCGCCCCCTGCGGCGTACGTGCTCCGGTTCCGGGGATGGTGACCGTAACTCCGTGGACGTGCATAGTGCCGTCCGCGCGGTGCGTAAGGTGTCCGGTGACGCTCGCCGTTTCGCTATCGTGGCGGGTGACGTACGACGCCATAATAGTGCCATCGTTACGCCTCAGCCCGCTGACAGCGACCGATCGCCCGACCGAGAAATCGTGCAGCGATCCCGCCTCTGCGCCGGCGAGGTCTACCGCTTGGCCCATAACGTGGATCCGACCCCCGCTGCGATCAATCGCCGTAATCGGTCCCGCCACCTCGAACAGCACGCTAATCCGCCGCGCGTGAACTTCGGGCCCATGACCCCGGGCATCGACGGCAACGACGTGACCGATCGCGAGGCGATTCGGCGCAAACGCCGCGCCGTTCGCGTCGACCCGGGTCGACGCGTCTACGTGCACTTCGATGCCGTTCACACACACGCTCGCGAAGCCGGTGATCGTACCAACGATCCCGGTCCCGCCGATACCGTCGTCTTCCGTCTGGGCACCGCCGGTCGCGGCGCGAGGTGCGGGGCTTGCGCGCGTGCCGCTAATTCCGTCCGGCGGCTGCGACGGCGTCGTTCCTGCAGGCTCGACACCAGTGCCGCCAATACCGTCCTGAACATCCAGCGCACAAGGATTCGCGCCGAAAGCCGATGCGCAAACAAGCGCGGCGGCGAACAGCAACGCAGCCTGGCCGATCCGAAGCGCGCAATATCCAACCTTTGTTCTCATCGATTCCTGCGCGAACCCCCACGGCTGCCAGCGCTGTAGAAGTAAACGCCGAAGTTCATTCGGTGGCGCGCATCGCCCTTATCGCGATCACGCGCCTGCAATTCCATTGCACGCCGATTGACTGCTTGGAGCGCTTGCATCCCTACGTCGTGCGCGAGTTTTGAGAGCTCGGCGACGGACGCGTCGGTGAGTTGGCCGTAATACGTGCAACGCTCGAGAAACGGCGGTGCGATGCCGAGAAGATTGTGCGCGATCGCTGCGAGATGGTCGTGGACGTTTTGCGCGAAATAGAACGCTTTGTCGTCCATATCCTTCTGCGCCATGAATACATCGAGGTTCAGGCAAACGCGGTTCCGCTCGTCGATCGTCACCGCCTCGCGTCGCAACCATTCGTCTAGCAGCGCCCGCGGTCGTACATCCTTACTGATCGACTGGACCAGCGACTCGAACGAGCGATGACCTCGGGGCGACGCGCGCAGCGGGAGCGGTCGTGGCTTGCCGTTCCGATCCACATATTCGCGCCGTCCAGTCCACACCGCGATCACCATCGACGACAGCGAAATCGTCGAGGCCGCTGCCGCAACAGAGTCCGCGAAACGCTTGGTGCGAGCTGATGATCCGCGTTGTCTGATCTCGGCACTTGAGCGAGCGCGCTGGAGCGTTTCGCTCCTGAGACGCTTGATGTCCCGCCGATAGATCCCGGTGAGCACGCTCAGTCGGCTATCGGTCTCGCGCGCGCTCGAAGGCGGGAACTCGTGCATTGCCACGCGCACGAAGACCGACTTGAGCAAATCTGCGATCACCGGGTACGCGATCCCGCGATGCATTAGCAGCGTCACGAGCGGCCACAGCACCCGCTCGGCCGCGCCCAAGAGGTCCGTCGAGCGGCGCTCCCGGGATACGGGTGACGACCCCCGCGGAACGTTACCCATATGACATACCGTAACCCACTCTATTCCCTTGTCATTACTAGATATTCCTTTGTCATCTTTAGGCTGTTATGCAATTATCATATTTCGTGGCACTTTTTTCCACGAAAAGGTTGACAGACGTCCGCCAACGCGACTATCTTGCAAGGTATAAGGGGGCGCGTGGGAAAAAATGCCACACGGCGATTCCAGCGGGATCGTTCCCGCAAACGCGAACACCAGGTCTGCCGCTTAAATAAAAGGGGATAAGAGTGTCCGAGATGGTAGCGCACGGGCCAGCGATGGGCGGAGCGGTACAGGCCGCCAGTGCACCGCAGCCGCCTGCGCGTCGCAGGCTGAGCGAATGGCTGCTAATTGTGAGCCTGCCGTTGTTGTTCGCGGTGGCCTGGGCGATCGGCCGCGTGATTCCGCACACGCCTGGCTCTGATGTCGAGTACTACCTGGGGCTCACTGGCGGAATCATGATGCTCCTGCTTTTTCTCTACCCCTTGCGCAAGCATTTGCGGTTCATGCACGGCTGGGGAAAGACCAAGTACTGGTTCGCGCTGCACATGACACTCGGCATCGGCGGGCCGCTCGTCATCTTGGTGCACTCGAAGTTTCATATCGGCTCCGTTAACGCCGGAGTGGCGCTCGCCTGCATGTTGGTCGTGATGTTGAGCGGCGTCGCCGGCCGGTTCATCTACATCCGGATCCACCATGGACTCTACGGCCGTCGCGCGACGCTCAAGGAGCTGCAAATATTGGTCGGCCTGAATTCCGTCGAGGTGCGATCGAAGCTCGCTTTCGCTCCCGATGTCGAACAAGCCCTGATCGCCTTCGAAGCGCAGGCGCTCGAACGGCACCAGGGACTGAGCGAAAACGCGTGGGCTTTCCTCACTCTCGGATTCCGCGGACGCGCCGTGTACCGGCACTGCAAGCGGTCGCTCAAGACCGCGCTTGGCCGCCACGCACACTCGCGCGGATGGGACAAGGCCAAGCTCGAGCGGCGGCTGCGAGCGGCGAAACGATTGGCCCATGCCTACGTCTCCAACGCGCAGCGCGTGGGGCAGTTCAGCGTTTACGAGCGGCTGTTCTCGCTCTGGCATGTGCTGCACGTGCCGCTTGTCTATTTGATGGTGCTGAGCGCCATCGCACACGTCGTCGCGGTTCATATGTACTGATACTGATCGGTCCACCCCATTGACGCGCCCCTCTTATGTTGGCTGAATCATGAGTCGTGGCCTCTACAAAAACGCTTGCGAGCTGGGTGGTTCTTCTAACGCTCGCGATCGGGCAGGCGCCCGAGCGCGCTGCTGCGCAGTCGCTGGAAGGCGTGCTGATGCCCGGCAAAGTCATTGCTGGGCACGCAAAGCTGGAAAGCGAATGCACCAACTGCCATGTCCGCTTCGAGCGCACCGCCCAGGATCGGTTGTGCCTGGACTGTCACAAGGACGTGGCGGCCGACGTAAAGAGGAAAGAGGGCTATCACGGCCGCATCAAGCTCGAACCCTGCCGTACCTGCCACACCGATCACAAGGGGCGCGATTTCAACATCGTGCCGCTGGACGAGAACAAGTTCGACCACAACCTGACCGACTTCCCGCTCAGAACCGGGCAGCTCAATCCAAAGATGACCTGCCGCAGCTGCCACGCCCCGAAGACGAAGTTCCGGGACGCACCGGCGCTTTGCGTGTCGTGCCACAAGAAGGACGACGTGCACAAGGGAACCCTCGGTGCCGCGTGCGCCGACTGTCACAGCGAGAAGAACTGGAAAGAAGCGCGCTTCGATCACGACAAGACGCGCTTTCCGCTCGTCGGCAAGCACATCCCCGTTCCGTGCAAGGACTGCCACCGCAACAACGTGTTCAAGAACACGCCGCTCGCTTGCAACGCGTGCCACAAGAAAGACGACAAGCACAAGGGTCAGTTCGGCGAGAAGTGCGAGTCCTGCCACACCGCCAAGGCGTGGCCGGACATTACGTTCAACCACGACACCGACACCAAATACCCTCTGCGCGGCAAACACAAACAGACGAAATGCGAAAGCTGCCATACGGGGCACCTCTATCAGGACAAGCTGCAAACGGCTTGCAACGCCTGCCACAAGAAGGACGACGTACACAAAGGCAGCCTCGGTCCGCAGTGCGACAACTGCCACACCGAGCGCAATTGGAAGGAAGCGCGCTTCGATCATTCGAAGACGCGCTTTCCGCTGCTCGGCAAGCACGCCGACGTCGAATGCAAGGCCTGCCACAAGAGCGGCGTCTTCAAAGAAGCGCCGATGGCGTGCATTGGTTGCCACAAAAAGGACGACAAGCACAAGGGCACGCTCGGGGAGCTTTGCGGCGATTGCCACACCGAGCGCAATTGGAAGGAAAGCAAGTTCAATCACGACAAGACACGCTTCCCGCTGCTCGGCAAGCATCGCGCGACGAAGTGCGAGGACTGCCACAAGGACCAGAACTTCAAGCAGACGCCAAACGACTGTTACAGCTGCCACAAGAAGGACGACAAGCACGAGGGGCAGCTCAGCCAGAAGTGCGAACGCTGCCATGGCGAGCAGGACTGGAAGAAGGCGAACTTCAACCACGCGTACACGGATTTCCCGCTGCTCGGCAAGCACCTCGTCGTCGAGTGCAAGGGTTGCCACGCTTCGCAGCGTTACAAGGACGCGAAGACCGATTGCTTCGCCTGCCACGAGAAGGACGACATTCACAAGCACCGGCTCGGGCAGCAGTGCGAGGGCTGCCACAACGCGCGCAACTGGAAGGCCTGGGACTTCAACCACGATACGAAAACCCGCTTCAAGCTCGACGGGGCGCACAAGAAGCTCAATTGCTACGCCTGCCACATGCGGCCGACCGACAAGGCGACGCTCCCGATGGCGTGCGTGAGCTGCCACGCCGCGGACGACATACACGAGGGCGGCTTCGGCAAGCAGTGCGAAAAGTGCCACTACACGTCGTCGTTCAAGGAGATCAAGCCGCGCTTGGGCGCGCTGCCAGCAACGCTTTGGGCTGGCGCCCCGAGGAGTCTCGGCGTGTCCGAAGCGAGGTGACGCGATGATCGGTATGCATCCAGCAGCGCCAGCGCGTCCGGAGTCGACGCGGCTCGATCTTCTAGCGTGGATTGTTATCGCGCTGCTGTTTGCGTTCGCCTCGCAATACGCGCTGGCAGAGACGCGGTCCGGCCCGACCTTTAATCACGTCCTGACCAATTTCCCGTTAACCGGCCAGCACCTGCTGCGAGTCCGCTGCGAGTCGTGCCACATCTCAGGACGGTTCAAGGGCACGCCGATGCAGTGCGACGGGTGCCACATCTCTGGCAACAGAATGGCGGCGGTCGTAAAGCCGCAAACGCACATCCCGACTGTTGAAGCGTGTGATGTCTGTCATACGACCGCGACGTTCAAGAACGCGCGCTTCACCCACGCTGCAGTCGCGCCCGGAACGTGCGCGACGTGTCATAACGGGATGATGGCGGTCGGCAAATCGGCCAACCATATTCCGACCACGCTCTCCTGCGACACATGCCATAGCACTGCGGTCTGGAAGCCGGCGATGTTCAGCCACGCAGGCGTGGTGCCGGGTACCTGCGCCACATGCCACAACGGCAGCAGCGCTACAGGCAAGCCAACGTGGCACGTCCAAACCACGGCCGCGTGCGACACCTGCCACGGCTCGACGACTTCTTTCTCCGCTAACGTTGTTGGCGGCAAAGGTCCCAATCACATCCCGACCACGCAGGCTTGCTCGGTGTGCCACGCCGGCGCCAGCACCGGCCCTGGATCCGGGATGATGAATCACACCGGCATCGCCACCGGCTGTACGACGTGCCACGCTGCCGCGGCCAGCGGCATCGCCTTCCAAGGGGTCACACCGGTCGCGCAAGGCAGCGGTCATATTCCGACCAACGCCTCATGCGAGAACTGCCATACCGGCACCACCACGTTTAGCGGCGGCAGGATCAACCACGCGGCGGTCAGCGCCACCGCCTGTTCGACCTGTCACGAGACCGGCAAGACCTTCACCGGGGTGACGATCGTCACGCGGCCAACGACCGCGCAGGATCCCAACCACACGCGAACGGGCGAGTGCTCGACCTGCCACACTTCCACTACATCCTTCAGCGCCGGGATCATCGCCGGCATGCCTGCCAATCACATCCCGACCACGCAGGC
>Ga0126369_10002594_pt1 | contig 12909 bp, 11 predicted proteins | sample PanSoiMetaPlot_1_FD_109646 | JGI IMG/M metagenome (GOLD analysis project Ga0126369, IMG submission 109646) | Tropical forest soil microbial communities from Panama - MetaG Plot_1 | ecosystem: Environmental > Terrestrial > Soil > Tropical forest > Bulk soil | place: Panama | collected 2016-02-17 | reverse complement strand
CGCGAACCGCGCCCATTGCTCGTCGGTGAATTGCTCCCGGACGGAGAAGAAGTCGGTGCCAAGCGCCTCCCCGAGACGCGCATTCTGTGCCGCCATGACTATCCCGACCTCCCGTTGCCCGGTGGTTCCGTGGCGCCATGCATGCCGGGCCCGCAGGTCCCGGCGTTCAGAAACGCCTCCACCAGCGGCGCGAGGCGCGCTGGATCGGCGATCAGCTCGAGGTGACCGCCCGGGTAAATGTGCAGGCGGCTGTGCGGGATCAGCCGCCGCATGATCCGGGCGTTGGCTAGAGGGATGACGGGATCGTCGTCGCCCGCTAGCAAGAGCGTCGGTTGGCGCAGCAGCGGGAGCACGGGCAGGCTGGTCCAGCCGACGCCCGCGAGTAGCTGATAGAAGTACCCGCGCCGCGGCCCGCTTCGGGCTGTCGCGTGCAGGAGCTTGCGAGCCTGCTCCGGGTCAGCCCGCAGGCTGCCGCCGTAGATCTGGGCGGCGACGCGTACCGCGTATGCCGGGTCCCTGTGCCGCTGCGGGGTCAGCATGTGCCTGAGCACACGCGGATGCGCGGGCACCATCAGCGACCCGGTACCGGTCGCGACGAGCACCAGGCGCCGGACGCGGTGCGGGTCCTGCAGCGCGAACTGCTGGGCCAGGCCGCCGCCCCAGGAGATGCCGAGCACGTCGGCCTGCTCGTGGCCGAGCCCGTCCAGAAGCCCGCTCAGCGTCGCAGGCAGCGTCAGCAGGTGGTAGGGGATAGCGGGGGCGGGTGACCCGCCTATTCCGGGAAGGTCGAAGCGAATGACCTCCCGGCGCGGGTCGAGCGCGTCGACGAATGGCTGCAGCACCTCCAGGCTGCCGCCAATGCCGTTGCACAGCAGCAGCGGCGGCAGCGGCGCCCGACGCAGCGTTGCCTGGGCCGACAGCTCGGGGACGCGCACCGCGACCCGGAGCGTCCGCCCTCGCACGGTGACGAGCACAACGCGCTCGCGGGCCAGGGGGCAGATGGTCATGATGGCCTGCCTATTTCTGCCGGACGTAGCTGCCCGGAGCCGCCTCCATCGGCGGATGCTGGCGACTGCCCAGCTTCTGCCGCGGTCTGCGCAGCGCACCGGAGCGGGCATGCACCCAGCTTGCCCAGTGGTCCCACCAGCTCCCCGGATGGCTGGTCGCCGCGGCAAGCCATGCGTCGGGATCGGCGTCGTGCACCGGGCCCGTGCGGTACCTCGCCTTGGGATTCCCAGGCGGATTCACCAGGTGCTGGATGTGGCCGCCGCCGGACAACACGAAGGTCGGTTCACCGCCGAGCAGCTGTGTCGTGCGATAGGCGCCGCGCCACGGGACCAGGTGGTCGGTCTCCGCGCCGATCACGTAGCTGTCGATAGCGGCGGCGGAAAGGTCGACCCCCGATCCCAGCAGGGTCATCCCGCCCGGCTTGGCGAGCAGGTTGGCCTCGGCGATCGTCAGCAACTGCCGCTGCAGCGCGCCGGCCAGGCGCGTGGTGTCGGCGTTCCAGGCCAGGATGTCGAAGGCCGGCGGGTCCTGACCCATCAGGTAGTTGTTCACCCAGTAGCTCCAGACCAGCTCATCAGGCCGAAGCCAGGAAAACATCGCGCCGATGTCACGGCCGTCGACTAGGCCGGAGGCCCTGGTGCCGAGCCTGGCCAGGCCGGGCAGCGGCCGCGAGAGCGCCATCCCGGCCGGGTTGGGCACCGACATGTCGAGCTGGCTCACGCCGAAGCACGCGTACCGCACTCGGTCCTCGCCCCGCTGGGCCAGGACCGCGAGCAGCGCGGCAAGCAGCTGGCCGCCCGCGCACAGGCCCATGGTCCCCACCTGCTCGCTGCCAGTGATCTGCGGCACCACGCTCATCGCCTCGCACAGCGCCGACGCGTAAGTGTCGAGGTCCCAGCCTTCCTGCCCGCGGCCGGGGTTTCGCCAGCTCGTGACGAAGACCGGGATGCCCTGGCTCACCGCGTACTCGATGAAGCTGCGCCCCGGTGCCAGGTCCAGGATGTAGAAGCGGTTCACCATCGACCAGACGATGAGCAGCGGCACGGCGCGCACGGTCGGCGTCACCGGCGCGTACTGGATGAGCTCGACCGCCTCGTTCCGGAACACCACGGCACCCGGCGTGGCGCCGGTATTCTCGCCGAGCTTGAAGGGCCGCCGGTCGACCTGGCGCGGCGTTCGCCTGCCCGCAAGCGCGTCGGCCGCCATGTTGCGGGCGCCGCGCAGCAGGCTGAGGCCGCCGGTCTCGAATGCGCGCCTGCATGCTGCCGGGTTCCCTGGCAGCGTGTTGGTGGGCGACAGTGCGGAGACCAGCATCCCGGCGGCGAACTTGGCCTGTTCCGAGTGCCGCCAGTCCAGATCGGCGGCGGCCACCGCGTCGGTGATGGCGGCCCCGGTGGCCAGGTATGCCTGCCCGAGCCTCCGGTAGACCGGATTGCCTGCCCAGGCCGGATCGGCGAAGCGGACGTCGCCGCGCGCCGGGGCGACGCTCGACCGCCCGGCTGCGATGGTCGCGAGCTCGCGAGCCAGGGCCGTGGCCCGGCCCGCGGCGCCCGGCGTCTGCGCTAGCGCGCTGGCCAGAGCGGTGGCGGCATCGATGGCCCGGACCCGGCCCGCTGCCAGCCCCGAGTTGAGCGCGTCGAGAGCGGCCTCGGCCAGGGTCTCGCTAGCCGCGGCGGGGCCGGTCATGACGGCCGCCCGGCGCTGGCGAGCTCCCGCTTGAGGACCTTCCCGGTGGCGGTCATCGGCAGGCTGTCCCGGAACTCGACGATCCGCGGGTATTTATAGGCCGCCATGGTCTGCTTGCACCAGGCAACCAGCTCTGCCTCGCTCACCGTCGCGCCCGGCTTGCGCACCACGAACGCCTTGACCTCCTCGCCGTGAGAGTCGTGCGGCACGCCGACGACCGCGGCCAGGCTGACCTCGGGGTGCGTCAGCAGGACCTCCTCGAGCTCGCGCGGGTACACGTTGAAGCCGCCCCTGATGATCATGTCCTTCTTGCGGTCAACGACATACAGATACCCGTCCTGGTCGCGTGTGCCGATGTCGCCGGTGCGGAACCAGCCCGCAGCGTCGATCGCCGCGGCGGTCGCCTCGGGGCGCCCGAGGTAGCCCTTCATGACGTTGTGGCCGCGGATGACGATCTCGCCTGGGTCACCGGGCGCGGCCTCGGTTCCGTCGTCGGTGACGATCTTGACCTCGACTCCCCAGGCCGGCAGCCCGATCGAGCCGGGCCTGCGCGGCCGGTCGATCCGGTTGAACGTGGCCACCGGGCTGGTCTCGGAGAGGCCATAGCCCTCCAGGATCGGGACCGCGAACCGGTCCTCGAACTGCCGCATCAGCTCGGCGGGCAGCGCCGCACCGCCGGACACCGCCACCCGGAGGTTGGCCGCGATGGCATCCAGGTCGAAGTTCGCCGCCGACTCACAGCTGAGCAGGGCGTGGTACATCGTCGGCACCCCGGCGAAGAAGGTGACCCGCTCGCCCTCCAGCAGCGCGAGCGCCTGCTCCGCGCTGAACCGGGGCAGCAGCACGATCGTCGCCCCGCCCGCCAGGCCGCCGTTCAGTTGCACGCTCTGCCCGAAGGAATGGAAGAGCGGCAGCGCGATGAGGTGGACGTCGTGCGCAAGGGTGCCGAACAGCCGGCTGCCGAGCAGCGCGTTCTGCACCATGTTGCTGTGGGTCAGCTCCGCGCCCTTCGGCTGGCCGGTGGTGCCGCTGGTGTAAAGGATCACCGCGGTGTCGGTCTCGGCCGTCGGCGCCGACCTGAACGTGGCCGGCTGGCGATGCGTGAACTCCGCGAGCGTCTCCCGGCGCACGGCCGGCGATGTGGCTGCCGGATCAGCGGTGAGCAGGATGAAGTGCTCGCAGCTCGGCGTCCGTTCGAACGCGGCCGCGCCGGCGGTGCCGACCGGAAGCTCACTGCTGCCCTCGAAGCAGAAGTACGCCTTGGCGCCCGAGTCGGCCAGGTGGTAAGCGATCTCGCGCTCGGTCAGCAGGATGTTCAACGGAACGACGGCGGCGCCCGCCTTAAGGGCGCCGTAGTAGACGATGGGAAAGTACGGCAGGTTCGGGCAGCTGAGCGCGATCCGGTCGCCCGGCCCGATGCCGCGGCCGGCCAGGGCATTCGCGACCTGGCTCGCGGCCGCATCCAGCTCGCGGTAACTCAGCCGAACTCGGCCGTGCACGACCGCGTCCCGGTCCGGGTGCTCGCGTGCACTGTCCTCGAGAACCACGGCGAGATTTAGCATGGCCGGCACCTCCGCGCTGGTCTGGCACTGCCGGGCAACTCCGGCGCGGAGCAGCTTCGTGCCGTCCCGCTGTGCCTAGGATCACTATGCGCGCGCGGGGCCGGGACGGGTTAGTGTGCCCCTCACAACGTTGATGGTGAGCCGGTCACGAATCGCGTGCCAGTACGCCGTCCGCTGCGCTGCCGCCGAGCACCCGGATCGCGATCAGCAGCTCCACCACGTCAGCGAACCGCCGCAGGTCACAGCCGGTCCGCTCGGCTACCCGCTCCAGCCTGTAGTAGGCCGTGTTGACGTGCAGATGCAACCGCCTGGCCGCCGTCTTGGCGTTGAGGTCGCAGGCGGCGTATTCGACCAGCGTGGCGATCAGCGCGCCTCCCGCCGCCGCGTCCTCGACCACGAAGCGCTGCACCTCCGGCCGGATCAGGCGGCGCGCGGTCTGGCTTTCCCTGAGCACCAGGTAATCGAAGGCGGACAGCAGGGGCAGCGCCAGGACGCCGTCGGACGTGCCCAGGCCTTCCCTGGCGACCTGGGCCTCGGCGTACGCCTCGGGCACCTCGTGCAGCCCAGCGTGCACCGTGCTGACTCCGATCGCGAGCCTGAGCCGCTGAGTGCCCAGCTCTTCCCAGGCCTGCCGTACGCGGGATACCACCGCTTCGGCGCCGCCGGGCGGGAGCGGGATCACGCTCACGATCTCGTCGTGCCGCAGTGCCGTGAATCCGGTTCCGCCGCCTCGGCCGGAGATGGCCATGGCCGCGGCTGAGAGGTCGCCCGGGTCGGGTGCACCGCTCGCGGGGTCGGCCTCGGCCCTGCCGGTACGCGCCGCGGACGCCACGAGCAGGCGGGTGTCCGGTCCGAGCCCGGCACCCTGCAGGATCGCCCGCTGCGCCCCGGTGAACGTCATGCGCCGAGCCAGCAGATCTTCGATCAAGTCGCGCCGCATTCTGTCGCGCTCTGCTAGCTCGTGCTGCTGAGCCTCTACATAGGCCTCGCCGGCCACGGTGCTGCCGAGCTCGATGACCTGCATGAGCTGCGCGACGAGCTGCAGCGCGGCATCCCGGGCCGCGGGGTCGTCCCGCGCCGCGTCCAGCACGCCCTGCCAGATCGTGAGCTGGCCGATGCGGAACGCCTGGAGGAAGTCGGCCAGCGAGATGCCCTGGGCAAGCCGGCGATAGGCCTGCTGCCTGGTGGCCGCGAAGTCCGCGCGCCTGGCTGGCCTGTCCTCGGCCAGCCCAGCCAGGAACACGCCGAAGACAACGGCCACGTGCTCCGCCACGTCCACGCGCAGCTGGTCGTCGGTGCTGTCCTGGTAGGCAGGCACCTGGGTCCAGATGGCCTCGACCGCCGCCGAGACCATCGAGCTGAGCGAGCCTCGCATCGTCGCGGCGATCCTGGCCCGCGCCGAGGCAAGGTCACTGACCGGCTTGGGTGTCATCGGCTTGCGGCCCTTCGCTCCTAAGCCGTCGGGGATACATCATGTCGCCGCTTGTGGCCCGACCACAAGGCGTCCCGCCGGGCTAGGGCAGGGCATCGACGGCCAAGTGGTGCTGTAGTTATCACCCGCGCGGCGGGCTGGGGGCCCCACGGGGGCTAACAGCTCCCTGGGCGGCGCACCATTCCAGAGTGCGAATGGCGGCATCGAGCAGGTCGCACAGGTCGCCGCCGCCGCGCAGCCATTCCTCGTAGGCTGCCACGGCCACGCCCAGCATCGCGTGGCCAATGGCCTGCGGGACCAGCGCGTCGGGGGCCAGCCCGGTCCGCTCGGCCACGAAGTCAGCGATTACCTGCCGCCACGCGGCGTAACGCAACGTGGAGTGCGCCTGCAGCGCGGGAACCCGGAGCAGCAGCGCCATCCGCCTGCGGTGCGCGGGCAGCTGCTCAGGCGCCACCTTGTTGAAGTCCACGATGGCCTCACGGATGGCATCCATCAACGGCGTCCCGGCATCGGCCGCGCTCAGCCGCCGCCGCATCCGGGCCAGCTCGGCGTCAAATTCTCCCCAGGGAACGTCGTTCTTGGACCGGAAATACCTGAAGAACGTCCTGCGGCCGATTCCCGCGGCGCTGGCGATGTCATCGACCGTTGTCCGGTCGAATCCTTTCCGATCGAACAGGTCGAATGCCGCCTGCTCAAGCTCGGCCCGCGAGGTGATCCGCCGCCGGCCGGCCGACATGACCGCGCGCTCCACCTGCTCCGCCTTCACACACCCAGGCTAGTCCTTGCTTAGTGGCACTGAGTGCCGTTAGTGTGGGCGTCCAGTGTCCGATCGTCGTGCCGGAGGCGCGCAGGACAACACCGAGGAGGCGGCAATGGCGCAGGACGCGGCGCCCGGAGCGGGGACAGGCGTGATGGACGCGCAGGTGCTCGTCGCCGAGCCGGAAGCGCCGGCGGCCGACGACCCGCCGGCCGAGCAGCCACTCACCGGGGAGCTGCGGACGGAGGACCTGGTCGCCGGGGACCTGCTGGTGGAGGAGATCTCGATCGACGGCATGTGCGGTGTCTACTGAGGCAGTCCCGCCCGCCGCCTTCGACCTGGACCGCCCGTGGTGCCTCGATGAGCGGGTGGCGGTCCGACCCGAGCCCTTCGGCGCCTTGCTTTACCACTTCGGGACCAGGCGGCTGTCCTTCCTCAAGGACCCGAGGATGCTGACCGTCGTTCGAGCGCTGGCGGAGCATCCGAGCGCCAGGTCGGCGTGCGAGTCGGCGGGCGTCACCGGTCCCGCGCTACAGGCGTACCAGGGCGCTCTCGCCACGCTGGCGCGATCGGAGATGATCAAAGAGCGGGCCGTCCCGTGACCGCCGTACTGCCGCTGGCCGAGCAGTTCCAGCGTGGGCTCACCGCGCCGATCTGCCTGACCTGGGAACTGACCTACGCGTGCAATCTGTCCTGCGTGCATTGCCTGTCCTCGTCCGGCCGGCGGGACCCGCGTGAACTGAGCACAGCGCAGTGCCAGGCGCTGATCGATGAGCTCGCGCGGATGCAGGTGTTCTACGTGAACATCGGCGGCGGCGAGCCCACGGTGCGCGCCGATTTCTGGGAGCTGGTCGATTACGCTGTCGCGCGCCGGGTCGGCGTGAAGTTCTCCACCAACGGCGTCAAGATCACCCCGGAGGTGGCCCGGCGGCTCGCCGGCAGCGACTACGTCGACGTGCAGATCTCCCTGGATGGCGCGACCGAGCAGGTCAACGATGCGGTGCGAGGCGCGGGTTCGTACCGGACGGCGATGCGCGCCATGGGCGCGCTTGCTGCAGCCGGGTTCCGCGGTTTCAAGATGTCGGTAGTGGTGACCAGGCAGAACGCTGGCCAGCTCGATCAGTTCGAGGCACTCGCCCGCGAGCACGGGGCACAGCTCAGGCTCACCAGGCTGCGCCCGGCCGGGCGGGGCGCCGACGTGTGGCACGCGCTGCACCCGACAGCCGGCCAGCAGCGCGCACTGCATGACTGGCTCCTCGCCCGCGGCGACAGCGTGCTCACCGGCGACTCGTTCTTCCACCTGGCCGGGTTCGGGCAGGCACCGCCGGGCCTGAACATGTGCGGCGCCGGGCGGGTTGTGTGCCTGATCGACCCGGTCGGCGACGTGTACGCGTGCCCGTTCGCCATCCATGACAGCTTCCGCGCGGGCAACGTCCGCCACGATGGCGGGTTCGCCCGGGTGTGGCGTGAGTCGGCGCTCTTCGCCACCCTGCGCGAGCCGCAGCCGGGCGGCCCGTGCACGTCATGCAGTGCGTTCGACGGGTGCCAGGGCGGGTGCATGGCGGCAAAGTTCTTCACCGGCCTGCCGCTCGACGGCCCTGACCCCGAGTGCGCGCTCGGGCACGGCGAGGCCGCGCTCGCACGCGCCACTGGCGGCGCGCCGCCGCCGCGGCCGTCGGTCGACCATTCCCGGCGCCGCGGCCCGGTGCCGGTCACGATCGGCCGCCGTCCACCGCAGAGCGCTGGTGCCCTGACGTGACCGGCCGGGTGGCGCTGGTGACCGGCGCGGCGCGCGGCATCGGCGCGGCGACGGTGCTGGCCCTGGCCGGCCAGGGCTGGTCAGTCCTGGCGCTCGACCGGGTGTCCGACGACCCGGCGCTGCCTTACCCGATGGCCACCGAGCAGGACTTGGCCGACTTGTTGCACCGGGCCGGGCACGCCGCCGGGGCAGCAGGCAAGATTGCCGCCTACCGCGCCGACGTGCGTGATCTCGCCGAGATGGCCGCTGCCGTGGCCGAGGCCGAGCAGCTCTGGGGCGGCCTCGACGCGGCGATCGCCGCGGCCGGGGTGATCGCGGGCGGCGCCCGGCTCTGGGAAGTGCCGCCGGAACATGAACAGGCGGTGCTCGACATCGACCTCGGCGGCGTGCTGAACCTGGCCAGGGTAGCCATACCGGCGCTGCTGCGCCGACCAAAGCCAAGGTCAGGAAGGTTCCTAGCGGTGGCATCGGCAGCGGCGACGCGCGGGCTGCCCACGTTGGCCGCTTACTGCGCGGCCAAGGCCGGGGTGACCGGCCTGATCAGGGCGCTTGGCGCCGAGCTTGGCGATAGCGGGGTGACGGCGAACGCCGTGAGTCCGGGATCCACGAACACGGCCATGCTGGATCACAGCGCCCGGCTGTACGGCCTGACGGGAGTGGACGTGTTCGCGAGCCAGCAGCCAGCCGGGCGGCTGCTCGATCCCGCCGAGGTCGCCGCCGTGCTCGCGTTCCTGGCCGGCCCCGGCAGCAGCGCGATGACCGGCGCCGTCGTGCCGGTCGACGGCGGGCTCGCACTATGACCGGCGCCCCGACCCGGCATCCGCAGCCTTCGGAAGCGCCGCCGCTGCCGCCCGGCTTCCGGGTCGAGCTCGATCCGGCCACCAGGCAACTCGCGCCCGGCATCTGGTTCGGCGGGACGGGCCCGCGGATCATGCGGATGACCGCGGCCGGGCAGTCCGCCTGGCGGGATCTGCGGGCCGGGCCGGTCTCCTCCCGTGCGGCGGGCCTGCTGGCCAGGCGGCTGACCGACGCCGGGCTCGCTCATCCCGTACCGCCCTGCCGCGAGTCGGCCATGCAGGTCTGCGTCGTCGTACCGGCCCGCGACCGGGCCGACCTGCTGGACCGGTGCCTAGCGGCACTGCGGCAGGCCGGGAACACTCGCCACGAGGTGCTGGTCGTCGACGATGGGTCGGCCGATCCGGTGGCCGTCGCGGAGGTCGCCGCCAAGCACGGGGCAGAGCTAGTCAGGCGGGAGGCGAACGGCGGCCCGGCCGCCGCCCGCAACACCGCACTCGACGCGGTCGCCACCGACCTCGTCGCCTTCCTCGACAGCGACTGTGTTCCCGCTCCCGGCTGGATCAGCGCGCTGGCCGGTCATTTCGCTGACCCGCTGGTCGCCGCCGTGGCGCCGCGCGTCACGGCGTGGGCGCCCGACGCGAGCACGTGGTCCGGCAGGTACGCGGGCGCGAGCAGCAGCCTGGACCTGGGCACCCGGGCCGCCCGGGTGGCGCCCGGCTCGGCCGTGGCCTACGTGCCCACGGCTGCGCTGCTGGCCCGCAGGGCAGCGCTGCACGACGTCGCCAGGCAGGGCCAGGTGTTCGATGAGCGGCTCAGGCACGGCGAGGACGTTGACCTGGTATGGCGGCTGCACGCGGCGGGCTGGCGGGTCCGCTACGACCCCACCGTGCTGGTTGCCCACCGGGAGCCAGGCACCTGGCCGGCCCTACTCGCGCGCCGCTACAGGTACGGAACCTCGGCGGCGCCGCTCGCGCTGCGCCACCCGGGTGCGGTCACCCACCTGGTCCTGCATCCCTGGCCAGCCGCGACCGTGGCGGCGCTGCTCGCCAGGCGCCCGGCTGCCGCAGCTGCCCTGTTCGGCGGGTCCGTGCTGACCATGCGCCGGACGCTGCGCCGCGAGGGCATCCCGGCTGACGGCCTGCTCCGGGCGATGCTGAGCGGAACCCGGCAGACCTGGCTTGGCCTTGGCCGGTACGCCACGCAAGTGGCTGCTCCCCTGCTGGTCACCGTGCTCGCGGTGCCGGGCGGCCGGACCCGGATCACCCGCGCGGGCCGTCGGGCAGCGGCCGCGTCGCTGCTGCTGGGCCCACCCCTGACGGCCTGGGCCGCCGGGCCGCGGACGCTGGATCCGGCCAGGTTCACGCTGGCCCGGCTCGCTGACGACGTCGCCTACGGCCTCGGCGTGTGGTCAGGCTGCGTGTCCGGGCGCACCACTGCCCCGTTGCGCCCGGAAATCGCCTGGCGCCGGCTGCGAATCGATCCGGCCCGTACGCCACGGCGCATCGGAGAGTAGGTGGCCTCACCGAATGAGCAGAGCCTGGTTCGAGACGGTTGCTGAGGCCCAGCGCCGGGCACGCAAACGGCTGCCCTCATCCGTCTACGGGGCCCTGCTGGCCGGCACCGAGAAAGGGCTCACGGTCAGCGACAATGTCACGGCATTCGACGAGCTCGGATTCGCCCCGCACGTGGCGGGCCTGTCGGCACGGCGGGAGCTGGCCACGACCGTACTGGGCCAGCAAGTGTCGCTTCCGGTCATCATCTCCCCTACCGGCGTCCAGGCGGTCCACCCCGAAGGCGAGGTAGCGGTCGCGCGCGCCGCCGCCGCCCGCGGCACGCTCATGAGCCTGAGCTCCTTCGCGAGCAAGCCCATCGAAGACGTGGTCGCCGCTAACCCGCGCACGCTGTTCCAGATGTACTGGATCGGTGGCCGGGAGCGGGCAGCAGCGCAGATGGAACGGGCGCGCAGTGCGGGCGCCGTGGGCCTCATCGCGACGCTCGACTGGTCGTTCTCGCACGGCAGGGACTGGGGCAGCCCGCACATCCCGGAGGCGATGACGCTGCGCGAGCTGATCAGGCTCGCACCGCAAGGGCTGTCCCGTCCGCGATGGCTGCTCGGCTGGGCGAGGACGGGGCGGCTTCCCGGCCTGACCGTGCCCAACATGGCCGCCGCGGGCCAGCCAGCGCCCACGTTCTTCGCCGCCTATGGCCAGTGGATCCAGTCCGAGCTGCCGACCTGGGACGATATTGCCTGGATGCGCGAGCAGTGGAACGGCCCTTTCCTGCTCAAGGGAATCACTAGGATCGACGATGCCAAACGGGCCGTTGCCGCCGGCGTGACGGCGATCTCCGTGTCCAACCACGGCGGCAATAACCTCGACGGCACGCCCGCCACCATCCGCTGCCTGCCCGCCATTGCCGGGGCGGTCGGCGACAAGGTGGAGGTGCTGCTCGACGGCGGCATCCGGCGCGGCGGCGACGTGGTCAAGGCCCTCGCCCTGGGCGCCAGGGCGGTCCTGATCGGCCGGGCCTACCTGTGGGGCCTGGCTGCGGCGGGCCAGGCCGGCGTGGAGAACGTGCTTGACCTGCTGCGGTCGGGCGTTGACTCGGCGCTGCTCGGCCTCGGCTGCTCCGGGATCGCCGAGCTGAGCCGGGAGAACCTCGTGATCCCCCCGGGATTCGCCCGCAACCTGGGGGTTGCCCGGTCGCTGCCCCCACGCGAGGATGGACCTGACCGAACTGGACGTTCGTGACCAGGAGGGCAGATGGAAATTCCCGCCGCCGTGCTGTGGAAGACACACTCGCCATGGAGCGTGGAGGACATCGTCCTCGACCCGCCCCAGCAGGGAGAGGTGCTGGTCAAGCTGGCTGCTTCGGGGCTGTGCCACTCCGACGAGCACCTGGTCACCGGAGATATCACCATCCCGCCTGACATCGCCGAGCAAACCGGCGCATCGACCACGCCGATCATCGGTGGGCACGAAGGCGCGGGCGAGGTCGTGGAGGTCGGGCCCGGCGTCACGGCGGTCAAGCCCGGCGACCACGTGGCACTCGGCTTCGTGCCAGCCTGTGGGCGGTGCCCGTCGTGCGCACGGGGCCGTTCCAACCTGTGCGACATGGGCGCGTTCCTGATCTTCGGCCGCCAGATCGGCGACCTGACGGCACGGCACCACGCCCAGGACGGCACTGACCTGGGCATCATGTGCTGCCTTGGCACGTTCGCGCCGTACACGGTGGTGAACGAGGCTTCCTGCATCAAGCTCGACGATGACATCCCGCTTGACAAGGCCGCGCTCGTCGGCTGCGGCGTCACGACCGGCTGGGGCTCGGCCGTCTACCTGGCCGACGTGCAGGCCGGCGAGACCGTCGTGGTGATCGGAATCGGCGGGGTCGGCATCAACGCCGTCCAGGCCGCGTCCATGGCGGGCGCCCGGTACGTCGTCGCCGTCGACCCGGTGCAGTTCAAGCGAGACGAGGCAGTGAAGTTCGGAGCGACCCACACCGCGTCGAGCCTTGAGGAGGCCACCGAGATCGTCAAGCTCATTACGTGGGGCGCGCTGGCCGACAAGGCGATCATCACCGTCGGGGTAGTGGAAGGTTCGATGATCGCACCGGTCATGTCCATGGTGGCCAAGGGCGGGCGGTGCGTGGTGACCGGGCTGGCACCCATGGGTGCCTTCGATGTCACGCTCAGCCTGGCCGACCTCACGCTGATGGAAAAGCAGCTCGTGGGCGGCATCTTCGGCAGCGCCAACCCGCGCCGGGACATCCCGCGCCTGCTCCGCCTGTACAAGGAGGGCAAGCTCAAGCTGGACGAACTGGTCACGACGACCTATCAGCTCTCCGAGATCAACCAGGGATACCAGGACCTGCGCGACGGCAAGAACATCCGCGGCATGATCATGTACTG
>Ga0126369_10002593_pt1 | contig 12909 bp, 8 predicted proteins | sample PanSoiMetaPlot_1_FD_109646 | JGI IMG/M metagenome (GOLD analysis project Ga0126369, IMG submission 109646) | Tropical forest soil microbial communities from Panama - MetaG Plot_1 | ecosystem: Environmental > Terrestrial > Soil > Tropical forest > Bulk soil | place: Panama | collected 2016-02-17 | reverse complement strand
TTGTCGGTGTACTGGGACGCGGCGTACGTTTCCCCTAAGCAGCACAACCTAGAGACCTCCATTACCTTAGTACGCCAACCTGCTGCAGAGGTAGCGTCAGGATGACGAGCAAACCTGAAGTGACGCAAATTGGGTAAGAGACACCGACAAGCCACCTTGACGCGTGTTTGCGGACTCCAAGAAGACTAGGATACCGGCCAAGGCGCAGACAAGCAGGTCATGGCGAGACCACAGAGGCGGCATCGCTTTCCGGCCCATGCCTGCTGCTCGGTCGGGCAATTAACTCATTCACTGCCGAGAATTGTCTTCTCCATTGAATCTCTCCCAGCGGCACTAGATCATGACAAAAGAACTTCCATTTTCTTCGGAAAGGGCTGACATGCTGCGTATCCTCCGTTTTGCAGCGATATTCTTTTTTTGCGCCGTTGCGGTAGGCGCGCGGCCGGATGTGGTTAAAGTCCGCGTCCGGGTGATCCTCGTGGACCAGGGACTGAACCAGAAACCGGTACCGTTCCTGGTGGTTTCGCTTAAGAGCGGGGCGAAATCGGCGGAGGTGAAGACGGGGCTTGACGGAACCGCTGAAACTCTGCTTCCGCCGGGGAAATATACGGTTGCGACCGCAAAGCCCGTGGAGTTGGGTAGCCGGCGCTTTTCCTGGAGCGTGCCAGTGATGCTCAGCGGCACCCAACAGAACGTTGATCTCACGAACGACAATGCCAAGAGCGAGGAGATTTCCGCTCCCTCATCTGCACCGGCGAGCGGGAACCCCGGCGGGGACCTAACCGGATATTTCAAACGGCTGAAAAACACCGTAGTGACGGTGAAAAGCGAGTCGGGCCACGGGACAGGTTTCTTCGTGGATAACAAGGGCTTGGTGCTCACCAACCAACACGTAGTGGGCAATTCGGAGTATCTGGCCGTCCAATTTGACCGCGAACACAAAATTGTCGCGCGCCTGATCGCCGCCGACCCGCAGAAGGACGTTGCACTATTGTGGGTAAACGTCACGGCGTTTCCGAACGCCATACCAGCACCGCTTTATCGCACTTCAGGGGGCAAGGCCCCGGTGCAGGAAGGCGAGCGCGTTTTCACCATCGGTAGCCCGCTTACGCTTGACAAGATCATCACCACTGGCATCGTCAGCAAGGTCGAACCGCACACGATTATGTCGGACATCAACATCAATCCCGGCAATTCCGGCGGGCCGCTTTTCAACGCCGCGGGGCAGGTGATCGGCCTAACTACCTTCGGGACCCAGGGCCAAGGAGGGCCAGGTGTCTCGGGCACCGTGCGCATCGAAGAAGCGCTAACGTTGCTGGAGCAAAACCGGGCGAAAACAGCGGGAACATCGCCGCCGGCCACACTGCTTCCGGTCGAACCGCTGACCCCATATCCGGTCCAAGGGCTGAAGGATGCACTGAAGGCGGACAAGTTCGATCCCCGTCCGTACTACCTCGAGGCGGGAGACTTCAACATTGCACTTTCCACGCCGCCTTTCGATTACAGGGAGGAAGAAGAGCGCCGGCTACAAGCCCATCGCGCCCAGAGGAAGCGCAGCAATAAGAACCAGAGCGCCACAGAAAGCGCAGGCGATTCGGATGCGCCCAAGGAGTGGGAAGGAGAAGCGGGCGCTCACCCCGCAGTCCTCGGAATCTACGTGATGCCGAGAGCCAAGGAGGGATTCGGTTCGGCGCTAGGCCGGTCGTTCAACGTGAACTCCGCGGCCAAACTCAAATTCAAGACCGACTTTCAGAGCATGAAGTTGTTCTGCGGGGGCAAGGAAGTACTGCCCATCCATCCGGGGCGGGTTCCAGTGATGGTGTCCGTGCGGAATCGCGCAGTCAAAATGGACGATTCCACCTATAAAGGAGTGTACTTGTTCTCTCCCGACGCTGTAGGTCCGGATTGCGGCGAGGTCAAGCTAGCGATCTATTCTTCGAAAGGCGAGCAGCCGACGATCAAGGTCTTGGACGAGAAGAGCGTGCAGCACATCTGGGCTGATTTCGAGCCCTTTCGCCAAGCCGAAGAAGAGGCCCGGGCGGGAGAGGCGAAGAAGCGCTGAAAGCAAATTTGCGTAGTTTCTAAGCGTATCCTCTGAACGAATGGCGTGCGCTGTCGCCTGCGAGCGTATTACCGACAATCCGTTAGTTGCGATAGTTGAAACTCCCAGCGCGGGGCCCAACTTCAGTATCGCGCTTATCGTTCTTCGCCGGAAAATCCGGGAGGAGTTATGACACTCCGAAAAAGAGGAAGAGCCTCGTCTGCAAATGAATGAATGAAAGAGTTGGCTCCCCGGAGAGGATTCGAACTTCCAGCATTTCGGTTAACAGCCGAGGCGGTGAGAATTCTAGCCCTATCTGGTGTCGCTTACCGAAGATTCGGGGCCATTCTTCCTCGTTTAGTTGCACCCAATCCTGCACCCAAAACTCGAGATTTTTTCCCTGGAAGAGGCGTTCAGTGTAGGGCGTAATTCTTGCTAAGAAGCTGGTTTGCGGCGAAAGATTTGCGGGACAAACTCCAGCGCGCTTGCCTCCCTTACCGCTATTTGAATTTGAAACTCCATTACATCGCGCGCAATCGGATTCTGGTACTCCGTCAGGCACTCTCGGAAGACGTCATCCGGAGAGGAGGTGCTCGTGCGCACCTGGCGGTAAACCTTCATGACCAAAGCTTCGGCTGCACCGGGAGTCAGCAGGGGCGGAATGCACGATTCGAGTGAAGCGAACGAACTCTCTGCAACCGTCAGACCACGCTTAGCGCACAGCATGCTCAGCAGGTCGAATCCCTCGCGCGGCGTAGTTGTGGGAAAGAGAGGAATCTTCAAGTCAACCCGCCCCGGACGTTTTAGGTCCACTTCAATAAGGTCGGGACGGCTCGACGCCAGGACCCAAATGACCCGGCCACGATTCGCGCTGCTGCCCATTTCTTCGGCGAGCATGGAGTATATGCGTCCGCCGACTCCGGAATCGCCACTCGAAGCATCGCGGCGGCCGAGGGCTTGGTCCGCTTCATCAATAAAGACATAGCAGCGGCCGAGCGCATGAATGAGGCGAAAAATTTTCTCGAGGTTACCCTCGCTGCTGCCAACCCATTTGTCGCGGAAGTTTTTCATTCTGACGATCGGGACACTGGCTTCTCCAGCCAGGCATTCGACCAAAAAAGTCTTGCCAGTGCCGACAGGACCGCAAAGCAGATACCCCTTGGGCAGAGCCGCGGTGTCATTTTTCTTCCAAAGCTCGATGTCCTGGCGCAGCCAGGCTTTGATTCGATCAAGGCCATACAGATCGTTCAGAGTGCGTGGGGTCTCGATAAATTCGATTAACCCGCTCGTATCTTTCTCCACCAAATCCTTCTTCAGTTTGGCGAGATCAGCTACGCCAAGCCGCTCTTTCCGATGCTCCTTGGTTTTGATGACGCTTTCGAGCGCGCCAAGAGTTGTTCCTGCCAATTGTTCGGAAACGGCAGGAAAGTCTGCGGTCATGCCGCTAAGAGAAGCCGGAAATGCAGGCGCGAGCGCGCGAAAGCCATCCAAAAGCTCGCCAGATGAGGGCAGATCGATACGCACTCTGGCGATGCGCGGATTGTTGACAATCAGTGGATGGAGATCGTTCAAGTTTTCGGTGAGAAGAAATGTCGCCAGGGCGTGGCCGGCCAGAAGGTTTTCGTTGGACCAGTCGCGAATCAAGGAGGCGAGCGCGTTGAGGTCGTAATCGAGCCCGCCTTGCAGTGCTGGCACTAGGAGGTCGGCGTTGTTGATGATGCAGCCGACTTGAGCCGCCGGCTGATTGAGCCGCGTTAGGTTCGCGCAATAGCGGAAGTAGCGTGTAAGGGTCTCGACGGCAGGGCGAGGCGTCTTCCAGTCCTTTTGGCTTTCCTGAAAATGCGGCCACTTGGAAAAAACCTCCGCACCTTTCTCGACACGAATGCCATTGCCCAAGTCGTAGCTGAGAACTACGTCAAAGCGCGCGAGCAGCCCGCCGAGAAGGAAATCGCAGAGCGCGCCAAGCCGCGGCGCAGGCGGGCCAGACAAGACGATGCGATCATTAATATTGCCGTAAATAACGAATTGACTGGCCGCATTGCTTTCATAGGATTCGGCGATCGTGCGCGCCCAAGATGGCAGGGTAAGTCCTGGCTCGCGAGGGAGCGCGCCAGCGGAAGTGGGCGAGGGTGAACTCATCAGTAGTGCTCCGCCGTAGGCGTTTTTGCGAAGGATCGAGACTTGCCATAGTCGCGGTCGAGATCAGCAACGGTGGATTCGGCGTCGCCAAACATTCCTCCGCTAACCAGATCACTGGCCAGCTCAATATCGGTCGAGATGGTTTGTGGCTTTCCCTGCATTGCCGCGTTATCAAGAATCAGGTCTACCTGGGACTCCACGCGAGTGAGATCGCTCTCGACTTCTTCCAACGACTGCTCACGCCGCTGAACGTTGGCGAGCCGCCTCTTCAAGATGTCCACCGTGGCCGCTCGGGATTGGCGAAGGGCCTGGGATTCGCCTCCATTCTGGAGCTCGCCTTCAAGCGACTTGACCCTCTTCTCCAGGCTCTCCGGCGTGTCTTCAGTCCCGGCAGTAAGCAAATGGTAGCGAGCGATGAGCAGCTTGAGATAAACCCATTTGAGATTTTCGAGAGCGTCGCGATTGGTGTCGATCACAAATTCCTCGGCCTGGGCGTTGCGATAAACCTCTAGGACTTTATCGCAGCGGCGCTCCAGCCCTGTCAGCTTGGCTTGATAATCGCCCGGCAACAGTTTTATTAGCGAAATGCGTTTGGACTGCGAGTCGCCAGAGGAGAGCTGCTTGTCTTGGGTATCGACGACTTTCTGAAAGCGCTTGTTGAACGCCAGGGAGGGAACGACAGCGGCTTCTGCAGCGAGTCCGAGAAACCAGAAGCCCGGATGGCCAAACCCTAGAATGAACAAGCCTGCCGCTGCCAATGCATTGACCGGCACACGGCCTAGAGCAGGCAAGTCCACTCCGACGAAGAAGGCAGCCTTCAGGTAACGCCACACAATGTTCTTATTCTACCGTAGGCTCAGTTCTTTTCTGTCTGGGGACCCATGCTCTTAACGGGGCTCCCGGCGGCCGCGGTTGTGGTGGTCCCGGCTGCTGGCTCGAGCGCGATGCCCTCTTTAGCTGCGAAATCGGCGAGAGCCTGATCTGCAAGGGCGTTTTGCTCGGCTTCCTTCAACTGCACGCCGGACATGTCCATGGAATCCCGCGCCACCCGAGCCCGTCCTGCTGCCTTCGTGCGCTCTTCTTCCACCATGGTCTGCAGCCGATCGAGCGTGTCACCGGATCCTCCGATATTGCTGATCATTCCAGAAGCCATTTCCGTCAGCTCAGCCATGGCGCGCTTCATCTTGAGGTCGCTGATGCTGGAGCGCAAGGATTCGATTTTCGCGCGCGCACTGCTGACCGCCACGTCGCGTGCCTTGAGTAAGTCTTTGTAGGTTGTCTCTGCCTGTTCAAGCTGTTTGCGGTTTTCTTCGAGCTCGCGGGAAACAGTCTGAAGGCGTAGAGCATACTGTGCCGCGGCGCTACGGTTTCCAGCGCGCAGGTTGGCCGCGGTCTTAGCCCGCAAGTCGCGTTCCTCGGTCTCCAGTTTCTTTACCTGGCTCATGAGCCTTTCGCACAAGCCCGCGTGCGAAGCAAGGCCCTGGTTGTATTGAGCGATCTGCTTGCGAAGGTTCTCCGTCTCCACTTCGAGCAACGCTTCTGGATTCTGCTTCTCAAGCCCGGAGATAAAGAGACCGAAGAAACCTCGAATCAAATTGGCTAATCTTTGGAACATACGATAACGCCCCTTTCCCAACTCTGCCACGCGGGGATTCATTCCGTGTGCGAAAGAGCCTAGCGGTTGGCCTGACTGCGCTGCCAACTCTGCAAAAGATTGTTCACCACTTCCGCTCGCGGTGGCTCACAAATTTTTGCCAAGTCCACTTTGATTCCGTAGTCAGCATACTTCAGAAACGGGCTGTCGGGAAACTTGACAGCGACGTTTGGATTCGCGGGACGAAATCCGTGGGCGAGGGATTCCTTTTGTATGGGCTCGGTCAGCAAGAAGTCCAGAAATATCTGGGCAGCTTTGCGCTGGTCCTTCCTGCTCCAAGAAGCGTCAATAATGTAGTACGGGTTCTCGTTCCAGGCGTTGTACTCCGGGTAGACCACGCGGATCTGCCCCCAGCGCCCTTCCGCGTTCTTCAGGTAATCAATCGTCACGCTCTCGTACACGAAAAGAGCATCGTAAGAAGAGGGTCCCTTCAAAACCATTTCACGCATCATGTTTCCGGTGCTATTGGAAAGGCCGCTCACTCCCCGTTCAAATCCCTGAAGCCAATTTTGAAAGCCCACGTCCACTACGTCCTTTAGCTGAAGGTCTTTGGTCTTTTTCTGATACGAGTACGCCGCAAGGACGATGGTCATCAGGCCGGAGTTGGACTCATTTGGGTGCGTATGACCGAACTTGAAAAGACCCCATTCCGGCTTTTTTGCGATGGAGTCCCAGCCGCCCTTTTCCTGAAGAGCCTGGCTAGCAGTTGAGAAAGACAATGTCTTGTACTTTTCCGTGAAGGCCTGATAACGCTCATCCCAAATCACAAAGACCATCGGGGAAAGCGCAATTGGCTCCTCTTTCAAGATGGGATTCTGACTGTACTTGACCTGCCACTCTTGGACGAAAGTATCCTTATAGAGCGCGCTCGCGGGGGACCATACCTGGATGCGCTGATCGCCATTGAGCAACGCGTGCGCCCCTTCGAGGGAGCCCATCGGAATCAGGTTGATCTTGATTCGTTTCCCATCGCGGGTCTTGGCAAATTCCTGCACCGCCCATTCCAGCCATCTCTGCTTTTCCGTGCCGTAGGCGATGCCTACTTCCAACTGATCGCCGCTGCTGAACGTATCCAGAATTCCGCCGCTAGAGCCACCACTCTTGCCAGGAGAACTCCACGGCGCCCTGTTCGTGAAGAAATAGTATGCGCCACCCACACAGATAGCGATGAACAGGAAGATGAAGAGCTTACCGAGGCCTGTCAGTTTGGGTCCGTCCGGCATGTCATTCAGCGCCCTTCATCCTGAGCAACAATCGGTGGCTAAGTCTAGAAGAAAGTCGAAATGTCTCGGAAAACTTCCACAATGTTTTGCGGAGTGCCTTCATAAAATTTAGCCTGGGTTGCATCGGCAATCTGCTGCAGAATGTCTTTTCGTGCATCGCGGCCGTACGCGATGGCGAAAACATGAATTGCCCTAGTCTCGCCGTTATATTTGATACGTTCCATCAGCTCGTTTAATTTCATCTTGCTCTCGGTGTCCTCACCGTCTGTGAGGACAACCACAGCTTGAATCTTGGCGTCAGGATTTTGTGCCGCCGTAAGGTGCTGGTACGCCGCATCGATAGAATCGTAAAGCGCCGTGCCGCCGCCGGCAAACAAGGAATCTACCTGTTGCAACAGTTGTGGCCGCTGGTCCTTCACGCTGGCGTCCTGCTGCGCCCAGTTCAAGCCGCTGCTGAAAGGAAGGAAGGAAAACGTATCGCCCTCGTCCAGAAGCTGAACAAGTTGTTTCGCGCCCTCCTTGGCGCTTTGCATTTTCCCCTCCTGGTTCATGCTTCCCGAAGTATCCAGAACCAAGACCACGTTCGAATGTTTCTTCTGCACTTTCCAGGCTTGCAGAATTCCATTGATCACATCGACCGAAGGAACCTCGAGGGTCGTCTTGGGCTCTTTCGGATCGATGCCGTGGGCTGTGTCGAGAGGAGCCGTTACAGGAACATCCAGGGACCCCGGGCGAAAGCCGCATTCGATTGCCTTTTCCTGTTGTGGGTGGGCTAGCAAATACTGAATATAGATTCTTGCAGCCTCGCGATGCTCCGGCGTGACCCAGTCACGCTCAACCACGCCCACCGGATGGTCGCTCCAGAACGTGCCTTCTTTCGGATAGATCGCTACGACAGGAAACGCTAGATTGTTCTGGGAATAGGACTCGACAACCATGCTTTCGTACAAAACCGCAGCGGACAAATACTCGGGGCCGTTTGCGAACATCTTACGGCCGAAAAAGCCTGTCGAGCTGCCGTAGTGAACGACGCTCTGCTCCACGCCGGCAATGAGCTGCTTGGTTTGTGGTTTCCCCAAGTCCGCCAGCTTTAGCCCTGCGGTCTTTCCTGACGCCGCATAAGCCTCGGCAAAAAGTGAAATTAATCCGCTATTGCTGAATTCAGGATGCGTGTGTCCAAACTTGAATTTGCCCCATTGGGGATAGTTATAAGCCGCCCAGCCTTTTGGATTTCGAGCCAGCGACAAAATGTCCGACCAGCCTAGAGGCTTCTTGCCCCAACCGATCGCCTCGGCCATCGGCTTCCACATGGCAATCACGACGGGAGACAAGACCAGGTTATCTGTGGAGGCAATCAAATCCTTACCGGATTTTGCGCGCGACTCTGCGTTCCCGAGTTTGATAAAAGCTGCGGAAGCCGGACTCGCGAGATGCGCTTGCATCCTGCCGGACAGAATATTGTCGATGGATTCGCCGGAGCCCATTGGCACTGCACGGACGAAAATCGGTTTCCCACTTTGCGTCTTTGCACCACTGCGATTGAATGTCGTCGTTACGTCGCTAATCCATTTTTCTTTTTCGGAACCGTAGGGGAAAACTAACTCAAGCGCGCCGCGGGGCGCGACTGGGGGAGCTTCCTTCGAGGACGGCGGGTGATTCTTGCAACCAATTGCGAGAAAAGCCAGGAAAGCCAAAAAACCTGCAGCCGGAAGCTTCAATAGGCGCGCGCCCTTCCCCTGACCGATTGCACACGGCGCGCAACAAGACTTGAAGATACTGTGGAGAATAAGGCCTCTCGGCCCTCGGAACCTTGGGCTTTGCCCATTTTACTCGTTTCTTCGCAAATACAAAGGCGAAACCTAAGGCATGTAATCTCTAATTATGAATGCTCGGTAAACTCGTGTGCGGCACTGTCAGAACCGAACGATACTTGCTTAGAATCCAACTCCGAAGGATCGCCACTAATTGGAGCTTACACTCGATCTTGCACCCAAGTGCACCCAAAAAGTCTGCAAGATGCCGGAGTTGTGCGCTAACCAAGGGAAATTGGCAACTTCTGACGAAAAGTGGTGAATCAACTTCTCCTTTGTTGTTCAACTTTTGTTCGCACTCCGCTGCGTTTTCCCACGCTTCGCGTTACAGTGGCGCTACAGCGCCGGTTTTCCGCGCTCCGAACGAAAGCGCTCAACTTCGCGGAGGAACGAAGCCATGGACAACACGAGAGTATTCAGAATGGTGTTCGCAGGCGTCTACCCGCATTACATCACCAAGGCGGAGAAGAAGGGGCGCACCAAGGAGGAGGTGCATGCCATCATCCACTGGCTAACGGGCTACGATGAACAGGCGCTGCAAGAGCAGATCGACAAGAAGGTCGACTTCGAGACTTTCTTCGCCCGGGCACCACGGATCAACCCGAACGTCTGCAAGATTACCGGCGTGATCTGCGGTTATCGGGTGGAGGAGATCGAGGATAAGCTCATGCAACAGATCCGTTACCTGGACAAGTTGGTGGATGAGCTGGCCAAGGGAAAGGCAATGGACAAGATCCTGAGGAAGTGAGCAGGGGGTCGGTGTTGTCATCCTCGTTTCCGAGCCGATCTCGATGATGGTAATCGCGGCCCAGATCGTCGTCTCCGTCCTGAGTAACTGATTCCACGCCGCTTTTTTGATAGAGAACGAAAAACGTCGCAGTGTTGCGTGTTAGCATCTGTCGAAGGTCGCTGCTGCGATGAGATTACTTTAAATTCTTCGGCGGCAAAATCGGTTCGTACTTGCAATCGCAACAATTGTTCTGGCGTTCGCGCTGTGGATTGGGTACATCATGGCGGCCACTCGATGGCCGTGGATCTTTGTAAAGTCAGACAAGCGAACAAAGTCATGGCCGCAGTCAGTTCGTTCCAAGCTCGGTATGGTCAGCTTCCCGACACTCTGGCCGGCTGGAAGATTCCGAGTCCGGCGCGGTCTACTACCAAAAAACAAGCGACAGCACCTATATTGTCTGGTTTGGAACAGTCCTGGGCGAATCCGCAACTTATGTATCCTGTACGAAAAAACGGCATTGAGCAGATGACTAAGCATCAGGAGGATCTCCGGTAAGCGCGGATTACCACCGGACGGGTAAAGCGAGCCGATTTCTAGTTTATTCTGCCTTCTGGCGCGTTGACTAGATCACTAGAAATTCTCGATCAGCCACACGTTTTGCGTGCCGCTGGCTTCACATATGGCCAGCAAGCGCCCATCCGGCGACGGGATCGCACCCCAGATATCGGAGCTGTTGGAATGGAGCAGGACAGAAGCTCTGCCATCCAAGGTGACTTTCAGTAGTGCACTCTCCCAATGTTTATTATGCCAAGAAACCAGGAGGCTCTTCCCGTCGGTGGACCATTCCGCGCCCATTAATCCGCTCCATCCTTTCACAAGCACATCACGCGTTTCGCCCGTTGAATTGGAGCGGAGTTGGATGGTTTCCTGGTCAGGATGATAAGGAACAATGGCCCGTTGCGAACCATCGGGTGACAATGTCCAATTGCACTCCGGGTCGATTTGAGAGTCACCTAAGCGTTTCCCGTTACTAAGTTCGAATCGGAATGTCTCCCAAGTACCTTTCTTCACCCTGCCATAGAGACAGATTGTCGACGGAAGGCGCGGACATTGTACGGTGTAAATGCCCACGTCCTGAAGCACTAGACGAGGAACTCCGCCGCCAATGGGAACAGCGAGAATCGAGGACGGAGCTTCGGGACTGCCGGAGCTCGGCGTGGAAATGTATAGGATCTCTGAACCATCGGGCGTGACTCTGGGTTGTGAAAGCTGGTCTTCGCTAGCTGCCAGACCTCCTGCCAACGATTCATTGACGCCCTGCTTGAATATCTCTGGAGTTCCATTTCGGTCCGAATTGAAAAGGACTGCCTTACTGTCCGGTGTCCAAGAGGAAGGGATGCTAACGCTCTCATCGAGAGTCAGCCGTCTCTTTGCCTGGAGATGAGCGCCGCCCACCGCCAGACTACCGATGTAAACACTCGGTGACCAAGTATTGCTGCGAAAAATCAATACTCTGCCATCACCACTCCCGGTAATTTGCGAAACCCGCCCGTGTGCCTGAGCGATGCGCCTACGCGAATCGGAGATTTTTCCAAGTTGCTTCGGCGACATTACCCACAAGCTTGAGTCTTGCCGGCTTGAGGTTTTCACGTTGCCAAGGGCGTAGACGAGGCGTCCATCCGAGAGCCAGTGCAGCGCGGCAGTCAAGCGATCGTCTGAAAAGAGCGTCTCCGCGCTTGCACTCTGCCAGTCATTCACCTCAACGGATCCCCCGCGCGCGTTGTAGGCCCAAGTTGACCTTATGTAGGCGATTCGCTTGCCGTCGGGGGCCCACGTCGGCGGCCCCACCTCCGAGCCATCCGATCTCTCGGCTGCAATCCTCACCTGCTCTGTTCCGTTCGGGCGCATCACCCATTCTTCTCGACCCCACAAGCCCTCGTACGCCAGGTTGCCACGTTGAAACGCAATGTGAGTTCCATTAGGGGATACTGCGCCTCCTGAAGCATCATCAGCCAGGTGTTGGGGCGAGCCTCCGAAAACCGAGATGCTCCATAGGCTCGTCTTACCTGTTTGTTCAATACGAGAAACAAGAAAGCGAGATCCGTCCGGAAACCAATCGTCCACACGGGCCGAGAAATTCGGCGGTAAGGGAACCGGATGAGTTTCACCCGTACGAAGCAGCTTAAGGTAGACACCCGTGTTGTCTGTATAGGCGAGGTACTGGCGATCGGGAGAAAGGGCTGCGCCGCTGACAATGTTTTCTGCTGAATTTAAAGTCAGCTTACGCTCAGTGAGTTCTTCGTGCTGCCACGGATGCCACCACGCTGCCCACACGAGAACGCCAACCGCGATTGATGAGAAGAATGTGACGCCAACCCAAGGGTGCAATAAGAAGGATTTCTTTCCCTCCAACGCGGTTGCGGTCTGGACTCGACTTGGATCGCAGAAACCGTTGACAGGGGCAATGAAGCGATACCCCCGTCGAGCGAGCGTTTCAATGAAAATGGGCGTTTCCGCTGATTCGCCCAGCACCCGGCGCAACCTTTTGATGGCTGCGTTCAGACCGTGATCAAAATCCACGAAGGTATCCGACGGCCAGAGCTTGTTGTGCAGTTCTTCTCGTGTAACCACTTCCCCGGGCCGTTCAAGCAGTGCGGCCAACACCTGGAAGGGTTGTTCCTGAAGTTTCAGCTTCTGCCCTTGCCTGCGCAGCTCCCCCGTTTGGAGGTTCACCTCGAAGGTGCCGAAACGCACAACTCGAGCCAGCGAATGGACGCGCATGGTAAACTCCGCCGTTGCCGAGAGTCTAGCACTTCCTACACGTAATTTCCGACAGTGAGAGCGGCCTTCAAAACAGTAAAGCAAATTCTCTTTATTCAACGCTCACACAAGAGTGCGGACGGAAGGGTGGCGACAGAGGCGGCTTGGCCGGGCCTCCCGCTGCTGCGCCTATTTTCTTAGTGAATTTGACCACCGTCCATCCAGTTACAACGCCCGCCGCTCCGTATATGTCAGCATTTATCGGCGCGATGAACTGCGGTCCGGAACCAAGCCGGGAATCCCTGCACCCAGAGAATGGGCAGCCGATCCCGAAATCTTACTCCACTCGCCTGGCGTGTTGGTCGGCTCCGCCTTGGTGAAGAATCAGCTCTGTAGCGTGGCCATGTGTATCCGTTATAAAGGTGATCTGGGCATCGACGACCTTGGCGATGAAATCATGGTCGCCTTCGGGGAATATTTCGACCTGTCCCTTCCCGGTTGCTTGGGTCATGAAATGATCGCCCTCCCGCGTGACCTTCAAGATCACCTTC
>Ga0126369_10002592_pt1 | contig 12910 bp, 9 predicted proteins | sample PanSoiMetaPlot_1_FD_109646 | JGI IMG/M metagenome (GOLD analysis project Ga0126369, IMG submission 109646) | Tropical forest soil microbial communities from Panama - MetaG Plot_1 | ecosystem: Environmental > Terrestrial > Soil > Tropical forest > Bulk soil | place: Panama | collected 2016-02-17 | reverse complement strand
GGGAGCATCATGCCTCTTCGCCCGTCCCATCGGGAGGATAGTCCCTTCATCAGGTCTTTGCCACCGGCCACCACAACTCCTGTCGGGCGGGGCAAGGCGTCCGGAGTCTCTGAGCGCTTGCAGGCGCCCGTATCGGCCACTTGCTCGCGCGCCGTTTGATGTAGGTCCAGCAGCAGCGGAAGGCCGGCCGCCGACGAGCGTGTCCATCGCGTGGCGGATCAGTGCGAGGCGGTCGCGGCCGGCGTCCGGAGCGGGCGCCCGACCGTCGACCTTCACCGAGCCGCCGATCCAGCCGAGCACCGCCTTCATGGTAGGCGCTCAGGAACTCGAGCCAGTCCTCCAGGTGAGAGCCGCTTATCGGCCCGCCAACCCCGATTCGATTCCCTCAGAGCAGGTCCCTCAGGGCCAGGGCGGCGCCTTGAAATTGGTCGCCAAGTGGTCACCAACCCACCTGAAGCACCACGCTCTATGAAGCCCTCGCGCCGGAGCAATCATTAGGGTTCTCGCGGCCTTAGCTCGTCTTGGTCCTGCTCAGGATCCTCCTGGGAGTCTCTCTTAATCAGCGGGTCCAAGGTTCCAGTCCTTGACGGTCCACTAATCAAATCAGGCGCTTCGGGGACGGGCCCGGAGCGCCTGACTGCTTTAGCTGGTATTCCCGGTGCCACTTAGGGCAGGCTTTTTGGGAGTGATATGTTCATGTCACAAGTCGACGAAAGGCATGATGGCGGGAAATCTGAAGGATCAGAGCGTTGATGCGGCCGTCCGTCATGTTCAGGCACAGCTCAATCTCGGAGCGGTCGCTGTCGTTGGCGCCGGCCTCTCGCTCCACGTGCGGTATCCTTCGACGGCTGGATTGCTACCACTTCTCTGGCATGCGCTTGATGCTGACGTAGCAGAGCGAGCGAGGCTAGCCGAACGGCTCGGGCGTCCCGACGCACCCGGCAAAACCCTCCTTGCCAATGATGCAGCGGCGACAGCCGTGGCTTGGCACGTGATCGAAAGCAGCGAGCCGGCCCGACAGGCGTTTCAGCATGCCTTCGCCGCCATGGATGCGGAGCGCGCAAACTCCCCATCACCCTCGCACGACGCGCTAGTCCGACTGCTGCACGCGCGCGTCGTAGAGATTGTGGTGTCCTTCAACTGGGATACAGCCCTCGAAACCGCGTACAGGCGCCGCTACGGAACCCGTGTGCCGTCTGAGTGGCTGCTCAAACCCCACGGCGATGCCGCCAACCCTGACACACCGTGGATACTCCCGCACCAATCCGGCAGGGTGAGCGATGTTGCCCTTCTGACCCTCTCGACGATGAGAGCCGAGCATCCGAGGGTCTTGCTTATTGTTGGGTATTCGGAGTCGGACGAACAGGTCGTCCAGCAATTGATTGCGCCCCTCGATGAGCGCTGGCCAGTCGTTCGCGTCGGTCCGAGTGCGTCGGGACCTTTCGCAATAGCAGCAACAGCCGAAACTGTACTACCCAGAGTTGGGGAGCGAGTATTCGGTGCGGAGGACCGCTCTCCATGGGAGCACGTTACATTTCACGCACAACGCGACCTAGGGGCGGCACTCAGTGGGGCGCGACTCGGTCCCGGAGATGTACACGCATGCCCGCGTCTCCCGGAAGTAAGCGAGGTGTTAGACGCGCTCAACATAACGTCAGCCGTTGTGCTCTCGGGAAAGAGCGGTAGCGGTAAGTCGATCACGGCATATCAGGCATTGGCCGCTCGTGCCGGGGCCGGACGGGAAGTGGTGCGCCTACGAGACGGGGCGCGCAGTGAGTCTGCGCAGCAGTTGGTCGACACTCTTTGCACGCTTCCTAGACCGGTTGACGCCTTGATCGACGACGCTCAGTCAATGACTTCCGACGCGCTTCGGCGCCTGCTAGAGTGCGCCGCCGCGGACCGTAGTGTCCTGGTTGTCAGCACTGATGATGTGCTGGGTCCTGCGCCAGTCATACGGATCGCAGAGGGACGTGCCGTGGCGGTGCTAGCGGAGTCGCTGCGGAGACAGTCTGGTGTAGTGCTGCCTCTAGTTGCCGCCCTCGATAATCAAGTAGGGCCTCGCCCCTCGGACGATTCCCTGGAGTGGCGGATCGATACCGCAGCTAAGGAAGGCACGCCATGGCAGTTCTTCTTCGCTGTTACCGGTGGTTGGCGACGTGCCGCGACCGTTCTTTGGCGGCTACGCGATGAGGATCGCATTGATCTCGTTCTGCTCGCGGTCGCTCTCGGTCAGGTAGCGAGTGCGGATGCGGGTGCATCCCGCGCCTGGCTATCCCGCGCAGCGAGTCTACTGGGACGCGACGAGACCTGGCTCGATGGCGGGCTAATGACGCTCATGCGCCAGCGGCTGATCACGGGCAGCGACGGGAGTCTACGATGCGCGCATCTAAGACTTGCGTGGGTAGTGGTGGCCGAGCTGCTTCACTTGCCACGTTCGTCAGTGCCGCATGTGGAGCGAGTCTACGTCCCGCCGATCACCTGTCCGGCGCCGGCGGGAGAGTCGTCCAAGGTGAGCGGTTACAGCGATACTCGGGTACCAGTATTGGAGCAGGCAGAGCAGGAGGCAGACCGCCGTAGCGTAACCGCTCTCACCGTTTCAATCCTCGACGACCCGGCGACGAGTTTACGAGGACTCTGGTGGCTTCTTGGACGAAATCACACTCCGGAAGCTCGGTGGGTATTGGCGAAGCAGGGAGTTGCTGCAGAGTCGCGGTTGCAGCGTCTTGCGGACCGCTGTCTCAGGACCGCCGCCGGACCAGAGAGCGGGATCGCTGCCTCTCTGCTTGCGGATCTGAGGCTGTGGAACGGCACTGTCGACGATGCAATAAAGGCAGCCAAATGGCAGCTCGTCGCGTGGGTAGACTATCTAGGACCTGATAGTTGCTGGGGTATCGCCAATCTATTCAACGAACTGGGCCAATCGCAGCGGGAGTTCACAGAATTTCTACTCGCGGATACGGACGCAACCCGCCTTGCCGTGAGCATGTGCGGAGCAGACTGGGCCACGATTCCGGCATACGCACGAGCGATCGACCGGCTCTGCTACGCTGGAGGCCGTTCCTATGCTCGGAGGGTCGACGCTGCAATCAATGCGGACGCTTTGCGTGACCTTTTCGGTCGCCTCCCGGCTGGCCTCTACGAGGTTGGGACCGTACTAAAGTCGATCTACTTTCTTAACCCGGTGCTCGGGGAGGACCTCGTTGAGATCGCGGTACCGCAGATCGCAGCCCGCATTAATGCTGACCCGACGACCGGTACGGAGGAGGCCCGCGAGCTGTTGTGGTGGCCGCTCGGGCTGCCCCCTGCGTTCCTACGTCGCGGTAGTCCCAGCCGCCGTCAGCAACGCATGGCACGTGCGCTCGCTCGCCGGCTAGAGCCACAGAGGATCGCAGCCGCAATGGAGAGAGCGGACCTTCGTGATTGGGATACCCTCGTTGGCCTTCTGAGTTTTCTCGAAGAGGCTGACAAGGAGGTCTACGAGTCCGTCGTTAGTGCGGTCAATTTCGACGTCCTGGACAATTCAATGCAGGATATGTGGGAGGTTTCTCCCGGACAGCTTTTCCGGGTGTTGGCGGTCCTAGTCGGCAAGGATGGACGGCCGGCGACGACTTTGCTTGACCGCCACGCCGGTCAACTTGTCCGACTGCACGCTGTTGTTGCGTTGATCGCGCCGGATTCGGCAGTCGCTACTCTTAGGCGGGGGGTTCCGCTCGACCTCGGCCTCACCACAGAAAACTGGGAGTTGGCTGCCAGCGCAGTCGAGTCGATCGCGGGAGTGGATCCTGACGTTGCCCGCCGGGTGATCGAGGCGAACAAAGATGCCCACGTGGTTGGACTCAACCTCCGCGTCGCTGGCTCCTCTTTCGGATTGGGAAAGTGGGTGACTGTGTGTGACCGGGTCGCCCCGGGGGCTATCGATGAAGCTCTCGATAGGCTCGAGGCGGCTGCAATTCAGTCATGGCGTAAGCGGCTCCGTAAATCTAGTAGAGACCGTGACGCTACTGCCGCACTAGCGCGGCGTGCAGCGGGAAGGTCCAGTAGTGTAGCCGACGCCGCCCAGCGATTACTTCGCCGTTTCCCGTCGCTCGCCTAACTTGGAGAGGACGAACGAGAACGAGGGTAATGGAGGGAGCTGAATATTCGTGTTCGGATCTCTGAGGGAAATCATGGACATATTCCAGAAGTATGATGGCAGCAGGTTTCTGAAGGAACTCCCGCCCGACTCAAGCCTTTTCCCACTTCGCGCACGGATCATGGATCTGTTTCGATCTCTGGATGGCCTCGAAGACCCCCATTTTGGGCGAGCGCTGGACCAGGATCCGGAGGCTCGACTGTGGGAAATGATGCTGGCAACGATTCTAAGGTCAGAAGGATATGAACTAAGCAGCGCTGCTCAGGGGCCCGACTTCGTGATCGAAGCATCTTCTAAAAGGGTGTTTGTGGAGGCAATTTGCCCAGGACCTGGAGATGAAGGGAACCCCAACTCTGTGGCGCCGGTCGAGCCTGGCGCGAGAATGGCTCAGCTCGTCCCCGTGGGGCAGATAGTGCTTCGTATTCGAGGTGCGCTGGAGGAGAAGAGAAAAAGATATGCCCAATATCTTGCGAAGGGGACCGTATCAGAGAACGATTGCTGTATTATCGCCGTCAACGCGTCAAAGATTGGTCGGACTTCAGGATTGTGGCCGCCAGCAATCTTTAGAGCGACGCACGGTTTAGGGAATCCCTATGCGATTTTTGGCCAAGGGGAAGGTGTGGTCAGCGAGGGTATTGAGTTTCGCCCGAGCATTCCGAAAGCCAATGGACAGGATATTGATACGATGTTTCTACTGGACGAGGCGAATCGTCAAATCTCAGGGGTGCTGTATTCAGAGTGCTCAGTGTTTTCGCTGGACTTCGACCCATTCGGTAGGTCAATGCTGATTCACAACCCCAAGGCGCAGGCGCCGCTCCCTTTCGGATTCACGAAGCTAATCGAGGAGATCTGGACGGTGTCTTGTGCAGGTGGGACCGGCTGGCGGGCGTATCGGGTGGACAATGCCAGATAGACACTTGGGCGCTTAGTTGCTATCGGTGTACCAGCAGGTCACAAACACTTCAGGGCCAATTTGATGTGCGCGATCGTTTTTGGAATGCGCAGCGGCGACAGTTCGGTATCAATCCCGGTGTGAGTGCCGGTGCGAATTATCCGTTTGGCTTGAGTTCACACTGTATCTGTACGTAGCTCGTCTGGAAAGGGTGTAAGTACTGGTGGCGGAAAAAGGTGTGCGGCACGGGTGGGTGTCGGCCCTCCATTCCGGATCGGACACTTGGGAATAGCCGGAGTGCCCGATTTGTCTTTACTGGTGGCAGTTGGCCACCAGTTAGTAATCAATTGTGCGTCCTTCGCGGTTACCAACGGCCGTTAGGGGTCGGGCGGTGGATCAGTGAGGTGTGTGCGCGCCCGAACTGATGAAAGCGGCCACTCGTTGGCGACGTATATCCGTGTTGGGGCGCCTAATCTCTACGGTACTCCGAGTAGACGAGCAGCGGCGGGGCACCGCTGGCTACAAAGGGGCTAACTCGGCGCCGTAGAGCACGTACACGAGCGCAGCGATCGCATTCGGAAGAAGACGAAGACCGCCGGAGAGTTCTCCGAGCTTCCGACAGACCCACACCGCGCGCCGCAACGACCGAGGTTCCGGCGGAGAGAGATTCGACTGGCTTGGCCGCACTATCTGTGGCGCTCGGGCTTCGGCTGCCACTCCGATGAACAAGGGATCGCGGAGCATCCGATAGGCTAAAATACCCTAGCTGCTGGCATCCCTGGCGTCATGTCGACTGACGAGTATGATTCAGTTGTAAACGGTCGATGGTCGACTGCCCGATGCTAAGTCGTTGAATTGGCGGATGTGTCGAGCTGGCTAGATCCTTGCTCGCTTTCCGAGAATTATGCTCTTGAGGGAACGAAAACGGTGAAAATGATTCGGGCAGGTGGCCCTTATCTAGCTTCGCAACGAGGCCGGTACCTGCTGAACTTCCTCTCGATCGCCCTCGTTGCCGGCGTCTCGTGCTTCGTCGTCGGGCTCTTGGTGCATCCTGTCCTGAGCCTCATACCCTTGTTCGCAGCTAGTCCCCTCGCCCGACGTCAATACTCAGCGGCTGCTCGATATAGAAAGGGGAGCCTCGGCGAGGATTTGGTCAGTAGTCTTCTGAGCGGACTTTCTGATGAGTTCTACCTGATCAATGACATCAAATTGCCGGGTCATCGGGGCAATATCGACCATGTTCTTGTGGGCCCGTGCGGGGTGGTCGTGATCGAGACAAAGCACTATCGCGGCTTGATTCGGTGCGATCGTGATCGGTGGTTCGTGAATGGTCGACCGGTCCGGGATATTTCTAGACAAGTGACCTCAGCTGCAATCGCGGTCAGAAAGTCGCTGCATGGCCAATGTTCCGCATGGCCTGCCTCGGGGCAAAAGTGGGTCGACAGCGTGGTCGTTTTCACGAACCCTCTCTGCCGCCTCGAGGTGAATCGCCCGGGCCCATCGATCGTCCGTTATTCTCAGCTGCTCACGCTGATTCGGGAAAGGGCCATCCGCCATGCACTGAATGCTTCACAAGCGTCGCATATCGCCGCGACGCTTGTGGGGTTAGGGGGACCCATGAACCGGTGGGCCTAGCACCCTCGGGCTACCAAGGCCTGGAGAAGTTGACCACCCTCCACTATCGGCACTGGAACAAGTAGGCTCATCGGATCAGAGATCTTCCTTTGAAAGGAACAAGGGCTACAAATCGGGATGAAGAGAAACGTATGCCTAGCCACTACTGCTGACCAGGGGCCGCTGGGTTCGGCAGCTCGAGAAGGCCGCGCCACCGCTCAGGTAGTCGTGTTCTGAGTTTCCAATGCACGGTGATGGGACGGTCGCCCTCCCAGCGGTCAAACTCACACTCGCCGCAATACAGAAAGGGGGCCGTGCGTCCGACGACCTTTGATGCCTTCCGTACGAAGAGATGCACAGGGATACCGAGCTCTTTGTGTCGCGCCAGTTTCTGTTCAGTGGTCCCAGCACGATGTTGCTTGTTTTGACTCTGCCACTGAAAACCATCAGGCCCCTCGAAACGATCCTCGTAGCGATGCTCCTTCGCTTGGGCGGACTTGTCGAGCGTGACGAGCAGCACGACCGTGTTGTCCTTGAAGATGAAGCCCTGGTTCCAGACCGAGGCATTATAGGGCAGGCCGAAAAGCTGCGGTATCGCCTCGCGGGGATATTGGCGCCATTCCTCAGGCCCGTCGGGCGGAGTAGCGCGATGGAGCGGCACAAGGCGGTACACGTCAGTTTCCGTGGGCTCAAAGGCCACCTGAAAGTTGGTTCCAGGGAGCCCCGCATCTGGGCCGAACCATGATCGGAGGAGGCCGGGTAGCTGGTTTCGCATTGAGCCAGCAGTTCGAATCACGTTTACCGCGACCTTCGCGAATTGTGCGTCATATCGCTGGCCATCTATTAATATAGGCGTCAGTCCCTCGGGGATGCCAGGTCGTGCCGCTCGGTCAGGCAGGAAGAGGATAGGTCGGCCTCCCGCGTGGCTCACCTTGCAGAGGATGCCTTCTGACGTGTCGGGTTGCCTCCGGAGGTATTCCGCGAGCCGCCAATCGACGATTTCCCGCGCGAGCTCTTGGAAGGCTTGCCGGTGAGAGTCGGGCACATCAAAGCGAGTCGAGAAATAGCTCCCCTCGTAGGTAAAGTAGGGGACGCCGTGAGTACCTGCACCACCGGACCAGGCGGCGATTGGATTGGCCTCGAGGTGCCGCCTGAGAGCTGGTGGGTTGGCCAATGCCGCGCCGAAATCTGCCTGGAGTCGAGCGGACCGTCGGACGAGCAGATCGACTGTTCTGGCTAGATCATCGATCGTGATCATGCCCGGAAGCCGGTCCTCGTTCAGCATGGCGAGGAGTACGAGCATCTTGTAGCTCTTCGTCATTGGCGTCGTCTCGAGTTCATCAAAAAACTTTGGAACTCTTGGATCCGTACTTCGATCAACGCCTTCCTGTACTAGACTAGCCTGATCCTTCTCCAGATCGCCCATGCGATCGACAAAACGGAGCCACGAGCCGTGGGACGGACGCACTGACCGGGGACCGTAGCCTTCGTGGAAGGCTTCGATGGCGCGTGGTCGAACACTGTGACGCTCGCGGAAGTCCTCGTACCAAGCCTGGAGAACGTCGGGTGTTGAACGGGGCAAGAGCGCCCGGAGAATCTCAATTGCTCGGAGCTCATAGGTGACCTCGCATCCGGGGGGCAGCTCGAGCGAGTGTGCCTCCGCTCGATTCAGAGCTTCGGTCATCGCTGCAGCCGAAGGCTCGAGTGAGAGGAGCACCTGGGGCTTGAGCAGAAATGTCCGATGGTTACCGATGTAGTCGATCACCGTAAGGTGATCCTTGTGATCCGCCTTACGGAGACCCCGACCGAACTGCTGCATCCAGATGATCTTTGACTCTGTCGGCCGGAGCATCATGATGGTGTCTACATGGGGAAGATCGACTCCTTCGTTGAACATGTCGACCGCGAAGACGACGTCGAGCTCGCCAGCTTCCAGCTGTTTTAGCGAGTTGGTCCGTGGGGCGGTCGTCGGAGCGGAGTGCACAGCAACGGCACGAACGCCTGCTCTGGCGAAGAAAGTTGCCATGAAGTCGGCGTGCCGCGTCGAGCAGCAGAAGGCCAGTGTGCGTACCCCGGCGCGCCGGCGATATTGCTCCAGCGCGTTCTGTGCCCGTGATTGGGTCGCGACCGCGTTGGTCAGCGCCTCCTCATCGAAACGGGTACTGCGCCACGGGATGTTCTGGTAGTCGACTTCATCTGGGACACCGAAGTAGTGGAAAGGAGCCAGGAGTCCTTGCCGGATGCCGTTCCAGAGATCGTAGCGATAGACTAAGTTCTCCCCGCAGAGGGCTAGCAGGTCTCCCCCGTCCGTCCGCTCCGGGGTAGCGGTCAGTCCAAGGAGAAACTGAGGCCGGAAATAATCGATGAGACGACGGTAGGTTTGCGCCGATGCGTGATGGAACTCGTCAACGACGATGTAATCGAAAGTGTCCGGTGCGAATCTATCCAGATGGCGGGTGCGCCCAAGCGTCTGAATTGATGCAAAGAGGACATCGGCGTCCGGAGCCTTCTCTCCCCCAGTGTAGAGCCCAAGTACTGCCGTCGGGCGGATTCGACGGAAGGTGTTGAGCGCCTGGCCCAGGATTTCCTCGCGGTGGGCCACGAAGAGCACGCGCCGGTACTTTGGCCGATCAGTATCGAAGGCAGCAAGCCAGGTCTTTCCCAGTCCGGTAGCTAGCACGACGAGACCCGCCGCGTTGCCTTCGGATCTTGTCCGTTCTAGGGCGACGAGGGCCTTCCGCTGCACCTCGTGAGGCGCTGGGGGCGGTGGCGGCGGCTCTGAGGCTAATTCGATAGTTCTCGTGCGTTCCGTGGGGCGCCGTGCTGCGTACTGAACCACCCAGGCGGCGTCGAGTAGTCTCGTATTCGGATGATGGAAGAGCCTCTCAAAGGCCGCAGCAACAGTCCCGAAGCCGACCCGGTCCCTAGCCGGGACGACGCGATAGTTCCACTCAATGCCAGGGCCTAGAGCCATCTCGGATAGATTTGAACTCCCCACGAAAGCAATTGCCTCGCCGTTGGCCAGATACAGGATGTAGGATTTCGGATGGAAACTGACCCCGGTGGTCTGAAAGACTCGGAGCTCGACCGATCCGTTTGGTTGACCCGCAATGATTGCTAGGTCGAGAAGACGAAGCAGAGCGTTTGGTTCCGTTATGCCAAGGTAGTCCCCCGTGAGCACTCTAATCTGGCCGCCGCGTCGAATGACGTCCTTGAGGTGTTGGTCGATGCTCTTCACGCCCTGTTCGAGCATAAAGGCCACTGCAATATCGACCTTCATGGCCGTGGCCAAGTGGGCTAGGAGATGTGGTAGCAACGGATCATCGTCACCCGAACGAGCGCCTGCCAGTGTGGCGGTCGAACAGTGGAGGGACTGGGGACTTCAGGCGGTGTGCTTGCGGCGAGAGCCGCATACGGCACGGCCTGAGCTTCTCGCACCATCCCTACGTAGTCGGCCTTTTCGGGAATGACGTGCCTTACTCCGCCGCGCGGCTGCGTCACATCTCCGTGATAGCGGGGAATCACGTGAAGATGCAGGTGAGAGATCGTCTGCCCCGCGGCGTGGCCGATGTTGACCCCCAGATTGTAGCCGTCGGGTTGATGGATCTGCTCGATGGCCGCCCGGGCTTCTGCGACGCCAGCTATCATCGCGCCTCGTTCCTCATCAGTAGCCGCGAACCATGATCCGACGTGCCGTCGAGGGATGATTAGGGCGTGGCCAGGAGACACAGGGAACTGGTCCCAGAGACCGAAGATCAGGCGCCCCCTATGAAAGAGCCGATCGTCTTGCGGAGCGCAGAAAGGGCAGGCTGACTCTGTCATATCCTCGAATGCTTCCTCGGCGAGAGGATCTCTAGGCGCCCTAGGAGCCCAGCAGCTACACATGCTGCGCATCGCCACTGCCGGACTGAGCGCCAGGCTGATCGCTGAAAGTGACAGACCGGGCAGCGATGGATGAATTGGCGCCGCGGCGAGGATCTTTGGGTAGACGTCATCGTCGGAGCCGACCATGGGACACAGCGCCGTGGCTCGAATCCTGCGGCCCGGACCAAGGCCATCCACTCTGGCCCATGCGGCCGGCATCGGCGACCATGGAGGTCTCTCGCGGCGAGATGAGCGACCTCGTGGCAAAGGACCTCTCGAAGAATGCTGGGGGGCGCCGTCGAGAGTTGAGCAGAGAGGCGAATGATCCGACGGCCTATGTGAACTCGGCCAAGGGATCGACTAAGCCGACGACTCCACTCGACACGTACGCTCTGCTCCAGGCCTCGCAAACCCCACCGAGCTCCCCACTTTTGAAGTTGTGCTCTCTGCTCGCGCACGTTGCCCGCCTTAGCCGAGAAACTTGGTATCTGCATGCCACTCGAGGAGTTCGGAGTTTGGCCGGCGCTCGGTATCCGACGGCACCCAAATGACGCTGTCGTTCAGCTGGTAGTAATGCTCACCGTTGTCGAAGTCGGCCTTGAGACGGCGGCTCACGCGGAACCGAAGATGAGAGGAAATCGTGACGTATCCGAGGTCGAAGAGGGTATGTATGTCTGAGCGAAGGAGCAGCCCGTTTTTGAGGCTGTGCGGGCCGCCTTCGGTTACTGGTTGGATATGCGCGGCCTCCAAGACTGGCAGAGCCTTCTCACGCGTCACTGCACATTTGCGCTCGTACGTGTCCGTAATGAGGACGCGAAATGCACCTTGTCCAAGTCGTTGCCAGACCGGGACGATGCGCCCCTCTACCGGCGCCGCGGGTTCAGCACTAGCGGATTTCCCTGCAAAGCGGTACCGCTCCAGCACCGCTTCCCAAGTCTGTCTACCGACAACCGATTGAAGGTCATAGGTCTTACCCTGAACGATGTTCGGGCTAAAGTCGACGGGGGCTGGGATCCAATCGCGCTCGCGGAAAAAGAATGGCTCCTGCAGGATGATGCATCCGATCGTGTACTGCGCACGTGGGTCCACCATCGTGTGCCGGTACCTTGCGATCCTGCGGCACATCTCAGGATATGAGGCAGCACCGTTCTTTTGATCGAACGCGTCCCAGGCGAGACGCGCGTGGAGAAGGCTGGCGTGAGTAAAGAAGCCGCCACCCACGATGGCGTTGTCGGGATAGTGGAGCTTGAAGAGGAAGGGTTCGCCCGGACTAAGCGCTCCGAACCGACGATTGCCACCGGGCTGCCAGAAATTCACCTCGTCCAGGTCTGGACGGTCCCGCAGAAAGCGGTACCAGTCGCGGTCCGTGACGGCGACATACCCTCGCACGGGCGTGGATTCTAGCAACTCCCGAGTAGACCGGCCGCCGGCGATGTATCCATCCCCTCTATGTCCGCACGATGGTAAGTCCAGGTCCTGACCTTCATGGGGGCCCGTCGTCGGCGCCCACGAAGAGTCTCGCTCGCGAAGTCCTCCGTGCACTCGTACTTGCGCGCTGACCACGTGGTCGTAGAGCGATAGAAGCCCCGCTGCCACAGCTCGCCGCCATCGACCTGATCGGGATCGACCTGATAGAAGGGCGTGCCGCGCGCCTCGAGGAGATCCTCGTTGGCGTTGGCCGAGGTCGAGACAAGCACGTCCACGTAGCTGCGCTCGACGAGCCAGATCAGGAGCGGCGCGAGCCCGGCGCTGGCCATGGAGTTGGCCAGGCCCGCGGAGATGAGGCAGCCCTGGTCGACCAGCCGCCTCCACGTCTCGAGGGCCTACGCCTGACAATTCTTCCCGTTTGACAAGTAAGAGCCCCGAGTTAGACTTAAGTACGACTAAAACGGTCGCCATCTAGAGGGCGGAGGAAGCTATGGCGAGGGAGCAGGGGACGAGCCGGACGGCGCAGCAGGTGGAGGAGCTCGCCCAGCGAGCCTATCCCTACGGGTTCGTCACGGCGGTCGAGTCGGAGTCGTTGCCGCCCGGATTGAGCGAGGACATCATCCGGGCGATTTCGGCGAAGAAGCGCGAGCCCCAGTTCATGCTCGATTGGCGGCTCCGGGCCTACCGGCACTGGATCACGCTGGAGCGCGCGGCGGCGGAGCCCCGGTGGGCGAACATCACGTACCCGCCCATCGACTACCAGCAGATCGTCTACTACTCGGCGCCCAAGCGGAAGGCCGCCGCGAGCCTCGATGAGGTCGACCCGGAGATCCTGCGCACCTTCGAGCGGCTGGGCATTCCGCTCGAGGAGCAGAAGCGCCTGACGGGAGTGGCCGTCGATGCGGTCTTCGACAGCGTCTCCGTGGGCACCACCTTCAAGGAGAAGCTGGCCGAGCTCGGCATCATCTTCTGCTCCTTCT